>ERZ772877.338-NODE-338-length-49363-cov-4.81762_pt1 | contig 49363 bp, 50 predicted proteins | sample MGYA00580583_ERZ772877 | MGnify/ENA primary metagenome ERZ772877 (study PRJEB29015, sample SAMEA2737661) | human gut metagenome | biome: human gut; feature: human-associated habitat; material: faeces | place: China | collected 2012 ... | reverse complement strand
AAATAATGCCATGACCGCCTCCTGAATATTTTGGACCACTACAGGATTTCCTCCGCCTTCCGCAGAAATCAGAACACCGGTCACCTGTATGGTTTCTGAATTATAGAAGCTCTGCCTGTCTTTCTTCTCATCTGTCATCAGGATAACCTGTGCCTTTCCCACCCCTTCCGTATTTTCAAGAAATGCTTCAAGTTTCTCTTCCAGAACACTTTTTTGCATATCTTCACTCTGCTCTCCTGCCGTATTTTTCTTTTGCTGCTTACTGGATACAGGCATCGCCGCTACTGCCAGAAGTACTCCGATGAGCAACAGGATTCCCCATTTTGCCGGATTCATTTCGGACAATCTGGATACAAATTCTGTTTTCTTTAAGTCCCCACTCTTCCACCAGCGCATCTTTAAGCTCCTTTCTCTCCTCCTGAGAAATTTCTGTCTTCAGTACAAGGTTTGCCTGCGTCTCCTCCCCTTCTATATTTACTTTCACCTTATATACTTCTATGCCTCTTTTTTCCAGAGTTTCCCGGATTTTCTGTTCCAGTTCCAGTTCGTAACCTTTTTCCAGATAGACTTTCTGAATATTCTGAAATTCCCGGAGTTCTTTCTCTCTGTTTTCTTCAGAAAAATTATCCAGAAAACTTTCCGTCAGTTCCGAACCTTTTCCAAGAATGGAAAATATCGGGGTACTCATCATAAAAATCAGCAGCAGGCCCATAAAAAAGCGTACATATTTCTCATACTTCTGGTCAGGTATCAGATTCAGAACCGCAGTGAAAAAGATATAAAATACTGCCAGATTCCGAATCCATAAATACAGCTCTTCTTTCATATGTTTCCTCCGGCAATCTTTCTGTCAGTTCATCAGGATACAGAAACTACAACTATCAGGAATGTCAGCATGCAAAGTACTTCTGCTGTCAGCAAAAGCTTTAAAAGCATTGCACATCCCTCCCCCATTGTACTCAGGGCTCCCACAACTCTTTTGTCAGAAATTGGCTGTGCAATCGCAGCCAGAAAACGATAAACCAGAGAAAGACTTCCATAATGGATAATCGGTCCTGCTCCAATCAGCAACAGAAGGATCACGATTACTGCGCCAAAACTGTTTCGCACCATCACTGCACTGGTCAGCACTAATTCTGTTACAGCGGTCACTGCATTTCCAATGCCGGGAATCGCACTCGCTGCCTTGCCAACAGCAGAACGCTTCATGGCATCCATCACCGGGCTCACCATATTCCGCACAATCTGCAGACCAACAATAGCTCCCAGAAGAGTTTTCAACCCCCAGTTTACAGCTACATCCAAAAGTTCTGCCATTTTTGTAAGCATCTCCTCTTTTGACAAATAATTAACCATTTTCAGAAGCAAACTCAGGTTTACGGCAGGCAGAAACAGATTTGCAAGAAGCCACTGAACCGCCCAGATCATCAGCAAAATTCCTTCATAAAATGCAGCAGCCGTTGATGATCCGGTTGATGCAGCCACTGTCATAAAATAAGCCGGAGACAGAACTTTCATGAAATCCGTCAGTCCAAGAAGCCAGTTTGTAAGCGTACTTCCAAGCCTTGAGAAATTCTCCATAAGCATTGTAAACAGCGCAAGATAGACAATATAAAAGCTGATACTGCCAGCCTGTCCGTTTCCGAAAACATCAGCAAACTCCGCCAGCACCGCTGCAATAAAAATCACAAGTAAAAGTTTCAGTATTAATCCTTTTTCATTCTCTATATCCGAAAAAAAGAGACTATACAAAAAGCTCCGTACAGTCTCTTTTGAAACAGGCTCCTCCCCGTTTATGATATTCATCAGTGCTTCTCTGACAGAAAAAACATGGTCATCCATGATCTCATCCAACATTTTCTGCACATCATCAATCTGTATCTCTTCCATTAGATTCTCCTGCAGGATCTGTACTGAAGAATCTTCTTTCTGTTCTGTCTGCGCAGCGGCATATACGGATACTATATGATTCTGAAAGAATGTAAGATATGACACTCTTCCTACCAAAAGTATACATGCCAGTATACACCAGTAACCTTTCCACAGATCTGCCTGTTCCCTGATACTTCTCTCTTTATCCTGCCTCATATCATAAACTCCGAAATCGTATCCAGAATTGCCAGCAGTACCGGCATACTCAGAACCATCACAGACAGTTTACAGAACAGGTCGATCTGTGTTCCGATCATCTGATATCCGGCATCTTTGCAGATTGCAGATGAAAACTGTCCGATATATGTAATCCCGATAATCTTAACCAGAACTGTGAGATAACTGCTGTCTATGGGGAAGCTTTCTCTCAGCCTGTTCATGGTTTCAAACAGATAAGAAACTTTTCCTGCTGCAAGACCAAGAATCAGAAAACCCGTCATCATGGTCACAAGTGCAGCAAATTCCGGTCTGGTTTCTTTTAGAATAAAACCAAGCATCATTCCGCAGATACCCATGATTGAAACTTTCACAATATCCATGCCATTCAAACCTCTTTCTGTTCTGTCAACTGCCATAACAGTTGATTTGAAATCACAGCACAAACAACTGCTGAATACTTTCAAACAGTTCATAAATATATGGAACAATCCAGAACAGCACCATCAGAAGCCCCGCCAGGCTTACCAGAAATGCCTGTTCATCCCTTCCACTGTGTTTTAGGATCTGGCAGAGAACAGAAACCAGAATCCCTACTGCAGCGATTTTAAAAATAAGACTTACCTCCACAGTCTCTCCTTTCCGGCTTCTGCTGCCAGATATAGCAAAACAGTAATCTACACAGTAAAGAAACAGATTATAAATACATGCTCACCAAAAAAACACAGCCACAAATATTCCACCCAGTATTCCCATACTGCGGTATAATTTTCTTTTTTCACAAAAATCTTTCCTGAGTTCCCTGATCGCATATTCTGTTTCCTTTTCCATCAGATCCATCTGTTTTAGCTGCATATCCAGTCCAAGATAACCAAGCTGATCTCCCAGTGAATAAAATCTGTCTCTCTCTTCCTGCGAAAGACAATCCAGATCCAGACACTTTCCGGCCGATTCTCTGAAGATTGTCCCAAAGGAATCCCCTGTTTTTTCTTTCATTTTCTGTGCCGTAAGTATAAAAAATTCTCTGTACTTCCCTTCCAGTTTCCCGGAAGCACCTGTAAAGGCATCGTACAGAGATTTATTTCCATAACGTATTTCTCCTCTTAGGAGGATGATCATCCGTAAGATCATTTCCATCATCTTTTTGCGTCTGCCAAGTTCATTGCTCATGGCAAAACCGCAACCGATACCGGAAATTACAATTACACATAATCCTACTGTTCTAAGCATACTTTTCCATTTTCATCTAATACAGCTTTCAGACATCCTGCCTGAGCATTTTTGTCCAGGATAATATAACGTTCAAATACTTTCTCACCCATGAGCTTATAAAAAAATGGCTGATCCAGAACATCCTCCAGACAGCTTCCATGTGCAGTTGCGATCAGCTTACATCCGCAGTGGATCACTGAGTCAACTGCCTTGAAATCCTCTTCACAGCCTAACTCATCCACTGCAACCACATCCGGTGACATGGAACGGACCAGCATCTGCATACCTTCTGATTTCGGACAGCAGTCCAGCACATCTGTACGCATTCCCAGATCATTCTGAGGAATTCCCTGATAACAGCCTGCCAGCTCACTTCTCTCGTCCACCACACCTATTGTCAGACCCTGGGTATTGGCCCATCCATTACTGAGCTGCCTGATAATATCTCTGAGCAGCGTAGTCTTTCCACACCTTGGCGGTGAAATGATCAATGTATTTGCAACCCATTTCTCTGTACGGATATAAGGCATCACCTTATCCGCACATCCCTGAATCTCATGTGCCAGACGGACATTGATGCAGGAAATATATTTCATTCCCATGATCCTGCCCCGATCCAGCACTACCTTTCCGGTCACACCTACTCTGTGACCACCCTGAACACTGATAAATCCCTGTCTGATCTCATCCTCATAAGCATACAGGGAATATCCTGTGACATATTCCAGTGTTTCTTTCAGATCTTCCGTTGTCACCAGATACTGTTCCTGACCCGGTTTTCGCAGAAAACACTCTCCTCCGTCATAAGTTAAAAACAACGGACGCCCTACACGAAGGCGTATCTCATATAATTTATCATAATCCAGCTTCGCATCCATTAAAAGATTCCGGATATTTCCGGCAAACAGGTTTTCAATCTGCTGCGCTTCTATATGTCTCACCTCTTTACACTTAATATATGTGGACAAACCGATTTTAGTACTCTTCCTGATAAGACTCTTCCATTTTTATCAGATTCAGCTTCAGAACCCGGTCTACCACATTTCCTGCATACCCCCTGTACGCATAAGCTCCTGATTCAAAGAGTACGTAAAGTTCATCCCCTTCTACAACAATCTGCTCGATCATCTCAGGCATTCTGTATGATCTTGCAGAATTTTCATTGACATACAGACGTTTATCCGACTGTTCATAAAAAACAATCCTGGATGGCAGAATACCAAAAGAATGAGACAACAACAGCTTATCGTTATAAAAAGCCATTCCCTGTGCCTGTTCTGATATTGTAGAATAATCCAACGGAACCGCCATTTCAAACATCATGCCAAGTTCCTCATTAAAAGTATTCACCAGATCACCTTTTGAATCCACCGCATATCTCGCGATGGTGCTCTCTGTATATTTGTTAAAACATCCTACATACAGGCACCCCTTATAGAAAGTCATAAAAGAATCTCTCACGATTCCATAAAGACTACATGTCTGATTTACCTGCACAGGCATATGGTTATCCGCATAATTATAGTCACGCAGCACATCCATCTTAATGCTGATCGCCTGCGCGATTCCATTGGTATTTGAAGAATACCACAGCATATCATGTTCCTGATCATAGGCAAGTCCGCCTACATGAGGCAGACCTGGCAGGACTACCTCTTTGATAAATCTGTGAGTTTCTTTGTTGATCACATAAATAACAGAGTTATGTTTTTCCGTATGACAATAGGCACTTACAAGTACATACTCATCGGTCACTGCAAGTCCCTGAGGAGTCATGGAAGTACATACCGCCTGTTTTGTACCCTCTGCATTCAGGAATGTTCTTGTATATCTCAGTCCGGGAATAATATAAGTTCCGTACTCTTTTTCTTTTTTTCTGCCCTCAAAGGCAAAGGTATTTAACTCCTCCTGCTGCGACAGCATCTGTATCTGTCCACGTAATGAATACACTGCAGCATCCTGGTTGGTTACCGGATATTTTGCAGGAGGTTCCGTCTTACCCCTGTATACGAAAGCATATCCCCAGAAAGCCAGTCCAAGTGCCAGTACTGCTACAAGAATCTTCACTGCCAGTCTCCGGATTTCTTTCTTCGTTTGTCTGTTCATGTCTTACCCAAGTATGATGTCTTCATATTTCCAGTTGATTTCCATGGGATTCATTGCCCATACTGCTCCACTGTAACCGTCTTCCATATCAAGCAGCATATGACTGCCTTCATCCATGGATATAGTCCTCATGTCTCTGGAAAGCCCCTCACCGGTCCATTTGATATAAGCTTCCCTCAGTACCCACTGTTCAAAAAATTTCTTTTCCACATTTATATCTGAAAGAATTTCGAGATACTGTTCCCGGGGTACCATACGTCTGAGCATTCTTTCATAATTGGCTCTGCAATGAATCTGCACATCAATTCCAACCTCCTGATCAGCCAGAATACATACCACATATTTTCCGGAATGACTGATATTATAATGCAGGGACGGACGATAGGAAAGGAATGGTTTTCCATGTTCTCCCTCTGCTCTGGGTTCATTGTACAGATTGATTCCATATTCTTTTTTCAGTGCGATTTCCAGAAGTTTCTCTGCGATCATATGCTCCATATGTGCGCCTTCATATTCTTCCCGTATTTTTGTACAGTAAATAATTCCTTTATTCATAGGCCTGTCTCCTCAAGAAACCGGGAAGGCTCCCGTTCCTTCTCATACTGGCGTTTCACATAGGCAAGCACCAGCTTCTTTTTCGCCCTGGTCATCCCTACATAAAACAATCTTCGTTCTTCTTCCACTGCTTCTGCCAAAACCGCCTTGCGATATGGAATGCTTCCTTCATTAACATTCAGAATATACACAATATCATATTCCAGACCTTTTACCGCATGGAGTGTAGATATAGTCACTCCTTCTTTTTTATCCTGCTGTTTCCTTGCCTGTTCATTCAGGCGCTTCGTATATTCTTCTATGTAAGCCTGCCACTTCGCCAGGGTTTTCATGCCTTTTGCACTCTCATGGATCCGGTCCAGGGTCTCAAGCAGTTCCTCTGGTTTTATTTTACGATACTGTGCATATTCACGCAAGTATTCTTCGAATCCCATTCCTTTTCTGATAAAATTAATCGCAGCAAAAGGGGAAAGAGTACCAAGAATCCTCAGATGCGTTTCCAGTGTGGTAATCCTGTCGCACATCCAATCTTTGTCTTTATAATATTCCCGAAGTTCATTAAAATTAATCTGCGAACTGTTCAACGCTTCTCTGGAAATATAGCGATTTGGCCGGTTCATGATCTCCAGAAAATTCTTCCTGCTCCTGTCTCCTGCTGCCATTTCAAGATAAGCCAGAAGCGCCCGGCAGATCCAGTGGCGGAAAAGATTGGGAAGCTGTTCTTTCATTGTAAAAGGAACCTGATATTCCATCAGCACATTGATCAGACCTTCCGATTCCTGATTTGTACGAAGCAGGATTGCCGTATTCAGCAGATCCTCGCCGCGCTCCATTCTTTTTTTCAGTGCTGCCACCACGCACATATACTCTTCTCTTGGATTATCAAATTCCTTGCACGTCACAGGCATCCCTTCTTCATTTGGAGTATCCAGCTGCTTTTTGAAACGTCTGGTATTACATCCGATCACTTCCATGGCTGTACGCAGGATATTCTTACTGCACCGGTAATTCACATTCAGAAGGACTGTCTCTGCCTTCGGATAATCCTTTGTAAAATTTAACATAATCTCTGGTCTTGCGCCCCGGAAATGATAGATGGACTGGTCATCATCCCCTACAATAAACAGGTTATTGACAGGTGCCGCCAGCATCTGCAAAATCTTGTATTGTAAGCTGTTGATATCCTGAAACTCATCCACCAGAATGTAGACAAATTTTCTTCTCCATGCATTCAGGATATCCTGTCTCTGAGAAAAAAGTTCATAACAACAGAGGATCATATCATCAAAATCCAGCTTGCGTTTCGCCTTCAGAGCCTGCTTATAGCCATGAAAAATGTCCCTGAATATCTCATCCGAGCAACAGGATGCATAATAATGCTCCGGAGAAATACAGTTCCCCTTTACAACACTGATTTCCCTGGCAACTTCTTCAATGAAATCTCCCTCCTGAGCCATTTCCTGGCCATATTTCTCAGTCATCTCACGTAGAATACTGAATTTTTCTTCCTCAGAAAGAATATTGGCCGCACTCAGATGATAGGCCGCTTTCAAAATCCCATAAAAAATTCCGTGGAAAGTTCCAAAAGTCACTTCGCTTCTGTTCTGTCCCACGAATTTCAAAAACCGTTCTTTCATCTCTGTTGCCGCTGCTCTGGAAAAAGTTACAACCAAAATAGAAGAAGCCGGTATCTTCCCCTCATTGATCATGTATGCAGTTCTCTCCACAATAACGGAAGTTTTCCCCGAGCCGGGACCTGCCAGGACCATCATAGGTCCTGACAGGTGAGTGATTGCCCGAAGTTGAGATGGATTTCTCTTCATATTTATTTGCTTAATTTCTCAATAGCTGCCTTTACTCGTTTGATTGTCTCGTCTTTACCGATGATCTCCATGATCTCAGTAGCACCGGCCGGCGTCATCTGCTTGCCGGAAACAGCAGTACGCAGAGGCCACATTACATATCCGTTCTTATAACCATGCTCTTTTACAAATGCACTTAATGTTTCAAATAACGGATCATTTGTATAATCTTCCTGTTCTTCCAGAACCGGAAGTACTTCTTTTAATACTGTAAGAGAAGTCTCTTCATTTGTCTTCATTTTCTTATGGCAGTACATGGCGGAATCATATTCCGGTACTTCCTCAAAGAAGTCGATCAGAGCCGGAATGTCAGGGAATGTTTCGATTCTGGTCTGTACCATTCCTGCAATCTTCTTGAAGTTGTAGTCTTTCTTCAGAACTTCTTTCATATACGGAAGTGCTCTCTCATAGAATTCATCCGCATCCATTTTCTTGATATACTCACCATTCATCCAACGAAGTTTCGCAATATCAAATACTGCCGGAGATTTATTGATATGATGATAATCAAATGTCTGTACCAGTTCATCCAGTGTAAAGATCTCTCTGTTGTCAGAAGGACTCCATCCGAGAAGTGCCACATAGTTGATGATTGCTTCTGAAACAAATCCCTGATCAAGCAGGTCTTCATAAGAGGAATGTCCACAACGTTTGGAAAGCTTCTGGTGTGTCTCATCTGTGATCAGCGGACAATGTACATAAACCGGGATATCCCATCCGAAAGCTTCGTAGATACGGTTGTATTTCGGAGCTGAGGAAAGATACTCGTTACCTCTTACTACGTGTGTGATCTCCATTAAATGGTCATCGATTACGTTTGCAAAGTTATAAGTTGGGTATCCATCAGATTTGATCAGGATTAGATCTTCCAGTTCCTCATTGTTTACTGTGATATCTCCGTAGATTACATCATGGAATGTTGTAGTTCCCTCTGTTGGCATATTGAAACGGATTACGTGTGGTTCTCCTGCATCAAGACGACGCTGTACTTCTTCTTTGGAAAGTTTAAGGCAGCGTTTGTCATAAATGGAAATCTCTTTTCCTGCCACAACACGTTTCATACCTTCCAGTTCTTCCTTCTTACAGAAACAGTAGTATGCATCACCCTGTTCTACTAACTGCTGTGCATATTTCAGATAGATCCCCTGTGCCTGACGCTCGCTCTGAACATACGGTCCAAAGCCTTTGTCCTTGTCCGGACCTTCATCATGGAGAAGTCCTGTTTTTGCAAGAGTACGGTAGATAATATCTACAGCGCCTTCTACGTAACGTTCCTGGTCTGTATCTTCAATACGGAGGATGAAATCTCCGCCTTCATGTTTTGTAATAAGGTATGCATATAATGCTGTTCTTAAATTTCCAACATGCATTCTGCCTGTAGGGCTTGGTGCAAATCTTGTTCTGATCTTGGTCATAACTTTTTTCACTCCTGAATTTTTTATATATTCAAAATCTGTAAAAAAAGACCCTGCTTAAAAGCAGCGCCTTTCTACTTTCGGGTTTATTATACGTCAGAGGCTTTCTTATTTCAAGTCGGGATGGAGGAAATTTTAAAAAAGTTTGTTATGGAAAGGGATGCATGACAACTTGCAAAAAACCAGCGCAGAAAAATATTTTATTTTGTGTGCATTTGCAGGGGTCTAAGATATTCTGAGAGCTTAGAATATCTTAGACCCCGAAACCGCACTCCAAATAAAATATTTTTCTGCGCGTCCCTTTTAACATCGTGCTACATCTTACGAAACCTCTCATACCGTTCCTGTGCAATCTGCAGTCCACTTTTACCAGTCTGTTTCTCCAGGAACTGCTTCATTCTGATCTTCATATATTCTGCAATTTCCGGCAAATTCTCCTCACTTGCAGGATATTCCTCCGGTATGATCCGTTCAATGATTCCCAGTTCTTTCAGATGAGCCGCCGTTACTTTCATGACCTCCGCAGCTTCCGGTGCCTTTCTGCTGTCTTTCCAGAGAATGGATGCAAAGCCTTCCGGTGAAAGGATGGTGTAGGTTGCATTTTCCATCATCCAGACTTCATTGCCGACTGCAAGTGCAAGTGCACCGCCACTGCCGCCTTCACCAATTACAACCGAAAGAACCGGCACCTTCAAATCGGACATTTCCAGAAGATTCCTTGCAATGGCTTCGCCCTGTCCCCGTTCTTCTGCTTCCAGTCCACAGAATGCCCCCGGAGTGTCTACAAATGCAATGACTGCACGTCCGAATTTCTCTGCCTGTTTCATCAGTCGAAGAGCCTTTTTGTACCCTTCCGGTGATGGCATTCCGAAGTTACATCTGATGTTTTCTTTTGTAGTATGCCCTTTACGGATTCCGATTACTGTAACGGGCTGTCCGTCCAGTGTAGCAATGCCGCCGATGATGGCATTGTCGTCTCTGACACCTCTGTCACCATGAAATTCCATGAAATCATCAAAAATGGCATCAATATATTCCGCTGCTGACGGACGGTCACTGCTTCTGGCAATCTGGACTCTGTCCCAGGCTGTGAGATTTTTTTGTTTCTTCTGCTTTTTCTTTTTGCCAAAAGTATCGAAAGATCTGGCAGATGTTTCCTGTGGAAATTCTCCGTAACATTTTCTGGTATCATGCAGTTTCAGGATCAGCGAAAGAACATCCCGCATAGAGCCTCGTTCAACAATTCCGTCGAGAAATCCATGTTCCAGAAGAAATTCCGGTCTCTGGAAGCCCTCTGGCAGTTTCTGACCTATAGTCTGTTCAATGACTCTCGGGCCGGCAAATCCGATCAGTGAGCCTGGTTCTGCAAGGATAATATCTCCAAGCATGGCAAAGCTTGCTGTAACGCCACCGGTAGTCGGGTCTGTCAGCACAGATGTGTAGAGAAGCCCTGCCTGGGAGTGACGTTTAATGGCTGCGGAGGTTTTTGCCATCTGCATCAGTGATACGATTCCTTCCTGCATTCTGGCACCGCCGGAGCAACAGAACAGAATGACCGGAAGTCCCTGTTTTGTTGCTTCTTCAAATGAGCGGGTGATCTTTTCTCCCACCACATATCCCATGGAAGCCATGAGAAATCTGGTATCCATGGCTCCGATCACTGTACGGATTCCTCCGATGGTGGCTTCTCCGATGAGAATTGCCTCATCAAGGTGTGTTTTTTCTCTCAGATCCTCAATTTTCTGCGGATAATCCGGATAGTCCAGTGGATTGCTGTTGTCAATTCCTGTGAACCACTCTTTAAAACTTCCTTTATCTGCGATCATTTTGATCCGGCGTTTCGCACTGATTCTGAAATATCCTCCGCATTTCGGGCACACATAGGCGTTGGATATTACGTCTTCTCTGTAAACCATTTCTCCGCACTTTGGACATTTGATCCATAAGCCTTCAGGTACGGAAACAGATGCGGCCTGTTTATGCCGGTCTTCTGAAACTGTTTTCTTAAAAAATCTCTTCAAGTCTGCCATTAAAATCCTGCTCCTTTATGTAACCCAATTTGATGTTCTTTCAGACAACAAAATAACATTAATAACTATTAATCAAACTAATTCTGTCAAAAATAATTTTATCGATTTGCTTATCAATTACCTTTCAATAATAAATATGTAATTTCTGCTGAACTATAAAATATATTTGCACCAGTTTTCTTTTACAGATCCGGATAATGCTGCGGAATGAAATCTGTGGTGATATTTCCTTCCTGAAAATCCGGCTGATTGAGAAGTTCATACAGAAAATCCACGTTAGTTTTTACTCCTTCGATGGCAACTTCTCCAAGTGCACTGATCATCTTTCGAATGGCACTGCGGCGGTCTTTGTCATAAACAATGATCTTGGCAATCATAGAATCATAGTAGGGCGGGATTGCGTAGTCATTATAAACTGCTGTATCCACGCGGATTCCGTTTCCACCGGGAAGATGTAAGTCAGTGATCTTACCAGGGCATGGCATGAAATGTCTCTCAGGATCCTCGGCATTGATTCTGCATTCCATGGCGTGGCCGCGGATTTCTATGTCTTTCTGCTGAACGCTTAACGGTTCACCTGCCGCAATGCAGATCTGCTCTTTGATCAGGTCTACACCAGACACAAATTCTGTTACCGGATGTTCTACCTGGATTCTGGTGTTCATTTCCATGAAATAAAATTCTCCGGACTGATCCAAAAGAAATTCTATGGTTCCTGCACTTTCATAGCCTGCTGCCTTTGCTGCCCGTACTGCTGTCTCACCCATTTTCTTTCTCAGATCATCAGAGATTGCGATACATGGAGACTCTTCGATCATTTTCTGGTGACGTCTCTGAACAGAGCAGTCTCGTTCTCCCAGATGAACTACATTTCCGTATTTATCCGCAAGAATCTGCACTTCAACATGTCTGGGATTCTCCACAAACCGTTCCAGATACATGGTATTATCGGAGAAGGAATGGACCGACTCCTGCTGTGCTGTCTCAAACAATTTGGCAAATTCCTGTTCATTTCCGGCTACACGCATTCCTTTTCCACCGCCGCCTGCTGATGCTTTGATCATGACCGGAAAACCTATTTCCTTTACAGCTTCCAAAGCCTGCTCTACTGTGTAGACCGGTTCCTTTGTGCCGGGCACTACCGGGACTTTAGCTTTCCGCATTGTGTTTTTCGCCTCAGATTTATTTCCCATTCTGGAAATTACTTCTGCGGAAGGACCAATAAATGCCACATTACATTTCTCACACATTTCCACAAAACGGCTGTTCTCTGAGAGAAATCCGAATCCCGGGTGGATTGCTTCTGCTTTTGTGGCAATGGTAGCACTTAAGATTCGCTCCATGTTCAGATAGCTGTCTGATGACTGTGCCTTTCCGATGCATACTGCTTCATCTGCAAGCTGGGTATGCAGGGCATCTCTGTCTGCTTCTGAGTATACGGCTACTGTGCGGATTCCCATCTCACGACATGCCCGGATGATCCTCACTGCAATCTCACCACGATTGGCGATCAAAATTTTATTAAACATCTGTTATGCTCCTACTGCAAAAGTCAGCTCTGCGATCACTGCTACCTTACCGTCCTGGTTTGTTGCTTTTGCTTTTCCCACTCCCATGGGACCTTTTTCCTTAATGATCTCTACTTCGAGAGTAAGGGTATCTCCGGGAACTACCTTATTCTTGAATTTTGCATTGTTGATCGATGCAAAATATGCGATCTTTCCTTTATTTTCCGGTTTACTCAGAATTGCAACTGCACCTGTCTGCGCAAGCGCTTCAACGATCAGAACTCCCGGCATAACCGGTTCCTGTGGAAAGTGTCCTGCGAAATGCGGCTCATTATAGGTAACACATTTCTTTCCTGTTGCCTTCACACCCGGCACCAGTTCTTCAATAGTATCAATCAGGAGGAACGGGTGTCTGTGGGGAATGATCTCCATGATTTCTTTTGTTGTAAGTTTCATAGTTTTTTACCTCCTTCTTCTATTCTATCACAAACATCGGCTGTCCGAACTCTACCATCTGCTCGTTTTCTACAAGGATTTCTTTTACTGTACCATCAAATTCTGATTCAATCTCGTTCATCAGCTTCATTGCTTCCACAATGCCAAGGACCTGACCTTTGCTTACTTTATCTCCTACTTTTACAAAGGGTGGATTTTCCGGAGAAGATGCTGCATAATAGGTACCTACAAGAGGAGATTTTACCACACTTCCTGTCTGTACTTCATCGTTAACAGCATTGACGGATTCTACATGTACAGCCTGCTGCACTACCGGCTGATACTGCTGAGCATCTGCCGGATCAGTATTGACTGCCATCTGCTGTACAATTGTTTTCTCTTTTGACATGGAAATATTTAAGGTATCGTCCTGCAGGTTAAATTCTGTGAGATCTGAATCGCTGACTGCGTGGATCAGTTCTAATATATTTGCCAGTTCCATTTATTTCCTCCTGCTGAAATAGCTATATTATAAGATCACTGTCGTATATTGTTTTCAAAATCACCATACCATTTATTATCTGCGTGATCAGTCTTCGTACTTTTTAATAAGTAAGGATGCGTTATGTCCGCCAAAGCCAAGAGAATTGGTAAGTGCATATTTGATATCCATCTTTACATTACCGTTTCCTACATAATCCAGGTCACACTGTTCATCCGGCACCTTATAACCAACAGTCTGATGGATCAGGCCTTCCTGAAGTTCTTTTACACAGGTGATCACTTCCACTGCACCGGCAGCTCCCAGAAGATGTCCTGTAATAGATTTTGTAGAATTTATTTTCATTTCTTTTGCGTGTTCACCAAATGTTTTCTTAATGGCAATTGTTTCAAATAAGTCATTATGATGTGTGCTTGTACCATGTGCGTTTACATACCATACATCATCTGTGGAAATTCCTGCTTCTTTTACAGCCCATTCCATAGCTTTGGCAGCACCGGAACCGTCCTCTGCAGGGGATGTAATGTGATAAGCATCTCCTGTTGCACCATATCCGACAACCTCGCCAAGGATTTTCGCTCCACGTGCTTTGGCATGCTCCAGTTCTTCCAGAACTACCACGCCGGCACCCTCACCCATTACAAAACCGCTTCTTTCTTTGTCAAAAGGGATGGAACATCTCTCAGGATCTGTGGATGAGGTCAATGCTGTCAGTGCCGCAAAACCACCAAAGCCTGTTGGTGTGATAGCTGCTTCCGTTCCACCTGCAACCATAACATCTGCATCAGAGCACTGAATAGTACGGTATGCTTCTCCAATGCTGTGGGTTCCTGTTGCACAGGCAGTTACAACATTAATGTTCTTTCCGCGGAGTCCAAACTGAATGGAAACATTTCCGGATGCCATATTGGAGATCAGAAGAGGAATCATTAGAGGATTCAGTCTTCCTGGTCCCTTTGTGTTGAGAATTTCGCAGGATTTCTCTACCACCTGCATACTTCCGATACCGCTTCCCACGCTACAGCCTACACGGAAGGGATCTTCTTTTGTCATATCCAGTCCGGACTGCTCAATAGCTTCTTTTGCTGCTGCTACCGCATACTGGCTGAAAAGCTCCATACGTTTTGCAGATTTGAAATCCATATAATCCTTTGGATTAAAATTGTTGATTTCCGCAGCCATATGCGCTCTGTAATTTGTGGAATCAAAACGTGTTACTTCTGCAAAGTTTGTTTTTCCTTCTTTTACACTGTTCCAGAATTCTTCTACACTAAGGCCTACCGGAGTGATTGCTCCCATACCTGTAATTACAACTCTTCTCATTTTGTTCTCCTTATTTATACGTTCATACCGCCATCTACGCTGATGACCTGTCCTGTAATATAGTCTGCTTTGTCTGATGCCAGAAATACCGCTGTATTTGCAATATCCTCCGGTTTTCCGAAACGTCCCAGGATAATCTGCTTACATGCATTTTCCCTGATTTCTTCTGAGAGTACTTCTGTCATCTCTGTGTCTACAAATCCGGGTGCAATGGCATTTACCGTAATTCCCCGGCTGCCCAGCTCTCTTGCCATTGTTTTTGTCAGACCGATCACACCTGCTTTGGATGCAGCATAATTTGCCTGGCCCACATTTCCGAGGATTCCGGAAACAGAAGAAATATTGATGATCTTTCCACTTCTCTGTTTCAGCATCTGACGGGCACTGTGACGGATTGTATTAAATGTACCTTTCAGGTTTACATTAAGTACAGAATCGAAATCCTCTTCTTTCATTTTCATGATCAGACCATCTTTGGTAATTCCTGCATTATTAACCAGAATATCAAGGTGTCCGTATTCTTTAACTATATCTTTGATCATTGCTTCACAGGCTGCGAAATCACTGACATTGCATTTATATATGGAAGCTTTTCCACCGTTTTCTTCGATGGTCTGTTTTACTTCCTTCGCTCTCTCTTCAGAACCATTGTAATTGATAACCACCTCTGCACCTTCCTTTGCAAGAGCAATAGCAATGGCTCGTCCGATTCCACGTCCTGCACCTGTAATCAGGGCAATTTTATTTTTCAGCATTTTACAGACACTCCTTTCTCACTTCATCCAGATCTTCTGTTTTCTCAACATGTAATGCTTTTACATTTCTGTTGATCTTTTTGAGAAATCCTGTCAGAGTTTTTCCCGGTCCAATCTCAATAAAAGTATCTACACCATCATCAATCATCTGTTCTACACACTGCTGCCAGCGCACAGAGGATGAAACCTGGCTGACAAGCAATTCCTTTACCTGCTCCGGTCCTGTCACATACTGTGCAGTTACATTTGTCACATAAGGTACTGTAAATGACTGGATTTCTACCTTCTCAAGTTCCTGTCCCAGTTTTTCCCCTGCGCCTTTGAGAAGCTCACAGTGAAATGGGCCACTGACTTTAAGAGGAATCACACGTCTGGCGCCTGCTGCCTTTAATGCCTCCCCTGCTGCTGCAACTGCTGTCTCCTCGCCTGTGATCACAATCTGTCCCGGACAGTTATAATTTGCAATGGATACAATTCCCTGTGTCTCATTGCAGATTTTTTCAATCAGCTCTGCATCTGTTCCAAGAACAGCGGACATTGCACCACCTGTAGGATATGCCTCCTGCATAAAAATTCCTCTTTTTCGCACTACAGTAAATGCATCCTCTTCCTTCATAACACCGGAGGCCACCAGTGCTCCGTATTCTCCAAGGCTCAGTCCAGCATTTACCTGAGACCTGATTCCGGCTTCCTCTACAGCTCTTAAGATTGCGATTTCTGCTGTCAGCATGGCAATCTGTGTATATTCTGTAATATTTAATCTGTCATTTTCTTCAAAGCATAAAGCTTTCACATCAAGTCCGGATGCTTTTGATGCGCTTTCAAATACTTCGCGACTTACAGCATATTTTTCATAAAAATCTTTCGCCATTCCTGTATACTGTGCGCCCTGTCCCGGAAATACAAATGCAATTTTAGACATATCATTTTCCTTTCCTTTATTTTTATGTTTATATCAGATGATAACAATTTGTTTCTGATTGCAAATTATTTTAGTTTAAAATATTTTGATACTCAAATTATAATGTCAAAAAATTCTCCCCGAAGCCATCTCTGGCTCCAAGGAGTTATTTGTCATTTCTATATGATTAAGCCTCTACGCCTTTGTTTTTCAGATAATCCATAACAGCTCCGACTGTTGTTAAATCTGTAAGATCTTCAGCCGGGATCTCAATATTGTATTCATCTTCCAGAGCCATAACCAGCTCAAACAGGTCAAGTGAATCTGCGCCAAGATCATCCTTGAAAGAAGTTTCAGCAGTAATTCCTGCTGCATCACAATTTAACTGCTCTGCGATCATTTCACTCATTTTTTCTAACATAATTTTCTCTTCTCCTTTAATTCAAGCCCCGGAATGCTTCTCTTTTTCCTGCTCCGGTTATCACTTGTTTTTTATTATTTTTGTTAAGCAGATGATGATTCTGCTTTTTCTTGTTTTCAACCTTATCATCCGTCAGACCAGTAAATACGTCTCATTTATTCAGATTTGGTTTTATCGGGATTGATTACTTTGATGTTCAAAGTATATATTCTTCCCTCCTGTTTGTCAAGCACTATTTTATTACATTTTTTATTCCTCAAATTTAATCTGCCTTGCCACACTCAGCGCAAGTCCCATCTCTGCCATAAGGAATACGATCGACGTACCTCCATAACTGATAAACGGAAGAGTGACACCTGTATTCGGCATAAGGTTTACAACAACCGCAATATTAAGAATAACCTGCAATGCTATGTGAATAAAAATCCCACTGACCATAAGTGAGCCAAACATATCCGGTGCATTCTGTGCAATAACAAACAGCCTGTATAACAGATATGCATAAAGCATCAGCACGATAAGACCTCCAAAAATCCCCAGTTCTTCACAGATAATTGAAAAAATCATGTCATTCTGTGCCTCAGGTACACTTCCCAGCTTCTGAATACTGTTTCCAAGTCCTCTGCCAAAAAATCCTCCCGAGCCAATCGCATACAATGCCTGAATTGTCTGATACCCCCAACTGTCCGCATATTCTTCCGGATGAAGCCATACCATGATTCGTCTCAGACGAAAGCTTCCACTTCCATCAACACTCACTGTTGCATTCAGAAAAATGACTCCGATCACTGCCAGCGCAATAACAACACCTGCAATAATAATAAAAATCTTAATATCCGGGTGAGCCACAAAAATCAGTCCTGCAGTAATACAGAAAATAATAATTGCTGTACTCAGATTGTCCGTAAATACATATGCAGCCAGTGCCAGTCCGCCTCCCACAACAGCAAGAACCATACAGCCCTTTAAGGTATGGACTTTCTTTCCCATATGCACGATCATATATGGGAGGCAGACAATAACTGCTATCTTGGCAAGCTCTGCCGGCTGGAACTGAACCGGTCCAAGATTCAGCCATCTCTGGGCACCATGAGAAGACTGCCCCAGCGGTGTTTTTACCAGTGCCATCAACACCAGTGCCGCTACATACAAAGCTGTGCTAAAACGGTTCAGTATCCGATAATTGAGCCTGGAAATGATCAGTGCCATGATAATACATGCCACGCTGATGATGGCCTGTTTTTTAAAAAAATACATGTCGCTTCCGTAATTTATCTGAGCCATATAGGAGCTTGTACTGTACAGCATGATAAGCCCAAAACAGGTCAGCAGTACAATAACTGCTACCAGACTGTAATCATAATAATCTGTTTTTGTTTTTCGACGCGCCCTGCTCTTGGAAGATGCTGTTGAATACGACTTTTTTTGTGATTTTGTATTTTCCATTTAATCACCTGATGCTTTCTTGTTTTCTAAAATTCCCATCTGACTTTTTTATTATAACAGAAAGCTTTTTCATAAGCAATGGGGCAGTTGCCTGATTGCATCCGCCCCATTTTAGTTAAGTCTGGCTGTTCATCTTTCCCTTATTCTGTATGTCTCAGGTTTATGATATCTATTTCTCATCATCACTGATTTCAATCGGGTCAGATTCGAAAATAAATTTAACATTTCCGTCCATATCGCCGGATCTGTCTGTGAATGTTGTGTACATTACATCGTCAGACTGGATTACCTCAAATCTGTCAAGAATATCCTGAAGATCTCCGTTTACTGTATCATCCAGTTTCTTAATACCTTCTTTATAGAATTTCTTCTGTCCTTTGTTCAGTTCTTTTGCTCCGTCATTCAGATCGCTGATACCATCTTTAAGCTGATCACTGCCATCAGAAAGCTTATCTGCACCATCCATTAACGTCTGAGTGCCGGATACAAGGCTGCCTGTTCCTGATGCAAGGGTCTGTGCTCCGGATACAAGTGTCTGGGTTCCTGATGCAAGCTTAGATGCTCCGCTGTTTAATGTAGAACTGTTCGAAGAAAGCTGATCTGCTCCGCTGTACAGTGTTCCACTGTTAGATGCCAGCGTTTCCACGCCACTTGTAATCTGACCTGTTGCAGAATTGATCTGAGACATACCACTGGTCAGGCTCTTTCTTGCGCTCTTAAGAGTCTTGGCTCCTTTTAACAGTGTCTGTGCATTAACATTATTTTCGCCCTGAAGCTGTGCAATTCCATCTGTCAGTGTCTTTCCGGAACTAAGCAGTGTATCTGCGCCGGAAATCATCTGTTCTGTGCTTGCTTTTGCAAGGCTTTCATATCCACTCTGGAGAGATTTATTTGCAGTAGTCAGCTGATCAGAGCCTGCTTTCAGCTGATCGATTCCCTGCAGCATTTCCGGAAGCTGCTGTCCAAGTCCGGTAAATAATGTACTCATCTGATTTACTACTGTAGCAATCTGGGTTCCTGACTGAGCAAGCTGGGTTCCACTTGCTTTTAATGTGCCATCATTAGAAGTAAGCTCTTTTGCACCTGCATTTAACTGTGATACAGTTTCCTGCACTGTCTTCATTCCCTGAGTTAATGCCTGTAATTGCTGTTTCATCTGTTCAATACTGCTGTTGACTGCCTCTTCCTGTGCATCTGCTGTTGATTCTGCACTGGACGCAGATGCCCTTAAAGCGTCTGCTGCTGACTGTAATGCTGACGTATCAGGTGCGGAGGCTGTAATTGTGGATGTATCAATATTAGATGCACTGTCCTCAGCTGCCTGAATAGAACCTAACGCACCATCAATCGCAGCTTCTACAGCAGCTGCTGTTTCATCATCCATATTGCTGGTATCAATATTATACAAAGCAGATTCTGCTGCTTCTAGCTGACTGCTGACTGCTGCAACTCCTGCATCTACAGAAGATGCATCTACAGAAGCCTCTGCGGAATCACTGATCCAGGATTCAATTGCATCTGCCTGACTGTTCATGGTTTCAGCACTGTCATTTAACTGTCCGGACATTGCATTTGCACTTTCTTCTATTTCTGAAGCTGTGGAAGCTCCCATGTTTTCAAGTGAGCTCTCAAGCTGGCTCAGTCCTGATGCAAGCTGTTCTACACTTTCAATATACTGGCCAACTGCAGAAGTGTAATCAGAAACGCCTGTTGTATAAGCCGTCATGCTGTCACTGAAATTAGCAATCTGATTTGCATCGATTTTAGATGAAAGAGCTGTCATTTTTTCTACAGCAGTCTGGATTCCATTTACAGCAGTATCAATTCCCGGAACAACCTGACCAATTCCATTCACTAAGCTCTTGATACCACCAGCATACTGACCCACACCGCCTGCAAGCTGATTAACTCCTGCAATATACTGCTGCATTCCGTCTGTCAGAGTAGTTGTTCCTGTTACATAGCTCTGCACACCGCCTGCAAGCTGATTGCCGCCTGCAACATATGCATTTACACCATCGGAAAGAGATTTCATCCCTGCCTCATAGTCCGCCATCTTGCTGTCCAGCGTATCTACTCCTGCTGTATATTGTTTGATTCCATCTGAAAGTGTGTCTGCCCCTGCTGTATAAGAGGAAACACCACTGTTTAAAGTCTGTGCCCCTGTATTCAGTGTCTGTGCTCCGCTGCTTAATTCCTTTGCTCCGTCATCCAGTTCTTTTGCTCCGTCATTCAGATCACTGACACCACTTTTCAGAGTTCCGATTCCATCATAAAATTCTTTATATTTGTCATTGAGTTTATTAGTTCCATCATAAAGATCTTTGGTTCCGTCTACCAGTTTTACTGCTGCATCCGTCAGATCTTTCATTGAATCCTTCAGCTCATCCAGTCCATCCACATCATCCAGATCAATATCTTTGAAAATATCTGTAAGTGCTACGGTAAATGTAGAATTCATCTCACAGTCTGTAACATCTGCTTCCACTGTAAATCCTTCAGGGATATTCACTTCATCTGCAATATCAGAAGACATATCCAGACTTTCTTTCATTCCCGGCATACCAAAACCGACAACAACATTTCTGCTTCCGTCAGAAATAACCTTACCGTTATCTACTGTAATATTGGAGAAATTATCTGTAGAAAGGATCATTCCTGTCACCATAACAAAGGGTGAATAAATATCAGTCTTTTTGCCATTCACTGTTTTGGTTGTTTTAGAAGTATTTGCATATGTCACTTCCATTTTCAGATGTCCTGTCTTTCCTGCCAGAGCTTCCGGAGAAACCTCAGTTCCATCCATATAATATTTAATTCCTACGGAAACCGGGAGATTTTTCTCTGTCTTTCCCTGATAATAAATATCCTTTCCATCAGTACTCCAGGTCAGATCATTTCCGTTCTGAGTAAATGTTTCATCACCTTTTACGTTTTTTATATCCTGAAGATCAGAGGCATCTTTCACCTCAGAATTGGAACTGTCTCCGGAATTTTTCAGCCAGTCAGATACTGTGACATCCGTTACTTCTCCTCCGGCAGTTGTATTTACATAAACGGTTTCTTCTTTCTGCAATCCATTATCACCTGTTGAAGCAGCTGCCATTACAGTACCTGCTCCGAGAACTACAGCCATTCCTGCTGCAAGCGTTGCTGCAGCTGCTTTCTTTCTGTTTCTGTTCATAATAACTTACTCCTTTATTCTATCTCTTTACAATAAGCTTCTTTTTAAAAATCCTGAATCACTGTTTCTTCTCTTTTGCCGGTTTCTTCTTGGCAAATCCAATAGATGTGTGGCAGATGAGAGAATCAAATATCATAAACATAGCCGGAAGTATAAACAATACCACCAGTGTACTGATCACAGCTCCACGTGAAAGCAGGTTTGTGATACTTCCAATCATATCTACCTGTGTATAAAGACCAACTCCGAAAGTTGCCGCAAAGAAGCTGCAGCCACTAATCACAATTGACTTCATGGAAGTTTTATGTGCGATGGCAATGGATTCTTTCTTACTCTTTCCAAGACCACGTTCTTTCTGGTATCTGCTGGTCATAAGGATTGCATAGTCAACAGTAGCTCCCAGCTGGATACAACCGATAACAATGCTTGCTACGAACACCACTTCCTTTCCCTGATAATAAGGAACGGACATATTGACAAAAATCGCAAACTCAATAACTGCAACCAGAATAAACGGAAGCGAAATGGATTTAAACACAACCATGATAATAATGAAAATTGCCAGGATAGAGATAGTATTTACAGTCTTTAAATCCACATCCGTAACATCCTGAAGATCCTTGGTCAGAGGTGCTTCTCCGATTACCATAGATTCCGGACTGTATCCTTTTACAATCTTCTGGATCTCATCAATCTGATTGTTTACCTCGTCTGTGGCTGTTTTATATTTGGAGCAGATAAATTCCATCTCGTACTCATCGCTTTCCAGCATCTTCTTCAGATTACTTGGGATCATGGTATCCGGGAATGCCGCACCTACGAAAGAGTCCATTCCAAGTGCCCATTTTACACCATCAACATCCTTGATCTGGTCAAGCATTTCTGTTTTTTCTTTTGATGTCAGACCTTTCTTTAATAACACCATATGAACATTATTCATATCAAAGGTTTCCTGAAGTTTGGCATTTGCCACATTACTGTCCAGCGTGGAAGGAAGTGACTTGTCAATATTGTAGTAATTCTTCAGATTGTTATTTCCATGAATTGCCGGGAAAAGCATTACCAGAAAAATGATCAGCCATACTTTATAATGCTTTGTAATAAAAGCAGATGCCTTATCAAAGCTTGGAAGCAGCGGCTTATGTGTTGTTTTTTCAATGGCTCCGTCAAAAGTAAGCACCAGAGCAGGGAGCAAAGTAACACAACACAGAACACCGATAACAACTCCCTTGGCCATTACGATACCCATATCACGTCCAAGTGAGAAGGTCATAAAGCAAAGTGCGATAAATCCGGCTACTGTTGTAATAGAACTTCCGATTACAGATTTGAAGGTTGCATTGATGGCATGTGCCATAGCCCTCTCTTTATCACCCTCAAACCGCTTCTTATTCTCCTCATAACTGTTCAGCAGGAAAATGGAATAATCCATGGTAACACCAAGCTGCAGGACTGCTGTCAGTGCCTGAGTGATGTATGAAATCTGACCAAGAAAAATATTACTTCCAAGATTATACAAGACTGCAACACCAATGCAGAGCAAAAACAAAACCGGAACTACCAGAGAATCCATTGCAAGGAGCAACACTATCAGAGAAAGGCAGGAAGCAATCACAACGTAAATCGGCATTTCCTTAAGTGCGATCTGTTTGATATCAGTAACAATGCCTGTCATTCCACTGACAAAACAATTCTTTGAAGTAATCTTACGAATCTGCGTCACAGCTTCCATGGAAGTTTCTGATGATGTTGTATTATCAAACAACGCGATCATCATAGTTGCATCTCCGTTAAAAAATGCCTCTCTCAAATCCTTCGGAAGCATTTCTACAGGAACGGAAACATCCAGGACACTGTCATACCACAGTACTTTTTTCACGTGATCAACTGCTTCGATTTTCTCTTTCAGAGCAGCTACATCCTTCAGTTCCATATCCTCCACCACTATCATGGAAAAGGCTCCCATCCCAAACTGATCTACCATAATGTCCTGTCCATCAACTGTCTCAAGGGTATCCGGCAGATAACTCAGTACATCGTAGTTGATTCTGGTCGCCGCCATACCGAGATATGAAGGGATCAGCAATGCAATTCCGATGATAATGATCAGTATCTTGTGTTTTGCAATCCACTTTCCTACCTTAATCATCTTTTTCTCCTCTTCTTTCTTTATTATTGATACTGTTTGATCATTCTATGACTAACAGTCATTTTTTATTTCATGGAATGTTATATAACAAAAATGACTTTCAGTCAATAATCATTCTTCACAATTTGTCTAAATTTTTCCAGAACAAAAATGTAATATTGACTTTCAGTCATTTTTGTTTAAAATAGTAATTATATATGATCACAATATAATTACAAAGTAAGCTTATGTTGCTGTGAACAGTAAGACGCTTATTGCTTTTCGCAAACTCCGCAGCGGGACTTACCTGATTCGGTTAAAATGTTATGTATACAGTAGAGGAAGGAATGAATCTGAAATGGGAAAACTGGAGCTGAATAAAAAGAAGAAAAAAGATGCTCTTTTCAACACTGCCTTTGAACTTTTTACGACGAAGGGACTTACCAAAACTACAATTTCAGATATTGTAGATCAGGCCGGGGTTGCCAAGGGGACTTTTTACCTCTATTTTAAGGATAAATATGATATCCGGAATAAACTGGTTTCCCACAAGACCGGAGAATTGTTTTTCCGGGCCCATGAGGCTGTGCAGAATGCACATATCAGCGAATTTGACAGGCAGGTACATTTTATTATAGATTACATTCTTACTGAGTTGAATAAAGACCGTACTCTCCTGCTGTTTATTTCAAAGAATCTTGCCTGGGGTGTCTTCAAGGGTGCTTTTGAGGAAAAAATGCCTGACGACGAATATAATTTTTATCAGTCCTATCTGGATATGCTTGCTCAAAGCGGACTACATTATAAAAATCCGGAACTGATGCTCTTTACGATCATTGAGCTGGTAGGTTCCACCTGCTACAGCTGCATTCTGTATCAGCAGCCTGTGTCTCTGGCTGAGTACCGTCCTTATCTGCACAGGACTATTTCAGGAATTATGGAAACTTTTTCACAGGATCATACTACATGTGAAGTTTTGTCTTCCGACACCAAAACACATGTGGACCATACAGCATAATCACTATGGCAACCCTCATAAATGATACATTTAAAAAGATTGCTGTAAAAAAGGCAAGCCTCCGGAGCCCAGATTTTTCATTCTGTATCCCGGAGCGTGTCTGAAAAATCATTCCCGCAATCTGCACGCCCCACTTTGCGGGATATTTCACCCGAATTCAGTTGCCGTAGCCCGCTACGGCGCCCTCATCCGGGCAAAATATCCCACAAATTGTGACGCACATCTTGCAGAAAGCCTTTTTCAGACACACTCCGGAGGTTTGTCTTTTTTATAATTTGTAGGTTTCCAGATCATCAGGAATCCAGAGATTTCCTTTATAATACTGTCTGCCTTCTTCTGTGTAGAGCTCCTTTCGTCTGGAAATATTTTTATCCTCTGTATGATACAGAATCAGATTCTCTGCTTCCAGTTTCTGTGCCAGCTCACAGGCATCCTTTACAGTAGAATGATGTTTCTCATATGGTTTGAATTTATCTGCCTGAGAGAACAGACAGAATGCTTCATGAAGAAGCCATGTGCTGTTTTTGGCATATTTCTGTTCACATTCATTATATGGCTCATCTCCACAACAGGTCAGCTTCTTTCCCTCTGCGTACTCCATGCAGAACCCAAACTGTTTTGCCTTTGTAGACAGAATATCAAAAAATGTCACCCTGTGTCCCAGAATCGTTCTATCTTCTCCGTCCTTTACTTCTTCCAGATGGACTTTGTCTCCGATAAATTTCGTTTCCTTTGGTGTGAGAAGCATCTCTGCCATCTGTTTCAGCAGGCTGATCACTTCATCATGTCCATAGATAGTCACTTCACCGCCAAACTGTCCTCTTGCCATTCCCTGACAATACATACGAAGCATCCAGATGATTCCAAGCAGATGATCGATGTGTTTATGTGTCACAAATATAGTGCTGATTTCTTTCCAGCTGATTCCTGCGTCCTCCAGCTGCTTCAGAATTGTATTTCCGCCACCTCCGTCTATCATAAAATATTCTTTATCTTTATTTAGCACAAAACAGGTGTTATAGCATTTCGTCACCTTTGCATTTCCGGTTCCCAATATTGTAAGTTTCATCTTTATGTACCTCCCGACTTTCTTTGGATGCTGACACTTAGAAGGCAGCAAATATTTCCTATATATATAATAACATATTCGAAAACAAAAAGAAATCTGTCTGTCAGACGATATGAATCTTCGTTACTGTTCACTCCGTTCACAGTAACTTAGCCAAAATTCATTCCAAATTGCCTGCGGCAATGGAATTTTGGCTTGTATGTCTCGGGATTTTGGCATATTCATGCCAAAACACCTCGCGGGATAGTGGTATGTGAACAGTAACGAATCTTCACTAGGGCAATGAAATTTCGACTTGTATGAGCACGGTTTTATGAGCATGACATAAAATATAATGTAAACAGTTTTCAGAGAAGGGAATTCTATATGGAAAATTATCGGATGGGATGTTCCGGCAACCGCCCTTATAACCGTACCTGCGGTATGAATATGCCTCAGCCTTCAAATAGAAATATGAACAGTTCCGAATGCTCTGTCAGAAACACGACAGGCTGTAGCTGTACTATACCAGGTGTCAAAGAAAAAAAACATGAAATGTTTTCGCATCTTCAGTATCTGGAACCTGCAATGGCATATGTTCCCTGCCAGAAGTTTACAGAGAATTTCCCACTGCAGTATGCATTAAATGCAGGAACCATTTTCCCACAGTTATGCAAACCATTTTGTGGAAAGAGAGGTATTCGAAGATGAAAACAGATTGCTCCCAAAAACAGTTATTAAACCGTATCGATCAGGTCAGTTTCGCAGTCAATGATATGACTCTGTACCTTGACACACATCCTTGTGATGAAAAGGCTCTGACTTACTGTCACGAACTTGTGCAGGAACGAAAAAAGCTATTAAAAGAATACGCCGAAGCATATGGTCCCCTGATTATTGACATTACAGATCAGACCGGAGAATCCATCTGGAAATGGATGGAACAGCCATTCCCATGGGAAAAGGAAGGAGCGTGCAGATAATTTATGTGGAATTATGAAAAAAGGCTTCAATATCCGATCAATATCACACAACCCAATGCCAAAATTGCACAGTATATCATGAGCCAGTACGGTGGCCCGGATAGCAATACCCTATAATATAAAAATACCGAAAAATGATACAATATCTTATGGGTAAGGGTACTCATTGTACCCATACTCTTTTTTTATTTATATTTACTTTAAATCGCAATTAAATCTTTCCAAGTAGCAGATCCGCAAATACCATCCACTTCCAGAACTTCTTTTCTGGATTCCTGATAAGCTTTCAGAGCGTAAATCGTGTTTGCATCTGCTGTCCATGTAAGTTTCAGGGCTTTGCCGTTTTTGCCTTTAAAGCCTCTGGCTCTTAATATTTCCTGTAAGAGAAGCACAGATGTATTTTTGTCTCCTGCTTTTACTGTCTCTGGGTTAAACATGTAGCTGCCTCCTTCTGGGTTTGTTGTCTTGTCTGTTTCATCTTTATCTGCAGATAAAACAATTAAATAGTCCGGTGTACAAAATTTTGTCCCCGGAAGATTACTGTTGTAATAGCTCTTCTGGCACACCCCGCCACCATTTGCCACGATACCGGATGCTCCGGAAGTATTTCCCTCAATCGTCCAGAACCTGTCTCCGGCTACTTTTGTTACAAAGCCGGTGTGGGTAAATGTATCGCCGTGTTTAAATATAACAATATCTCCAACTTTTGGATTGGCATTTTTTACAAATAAGACGCCTAAGGTTGGGCAGTATACATACGGCCAGTGTTTTAAGAGTTTCTTTGCATTATCCAGACCAAAAGCTTTCATGAAACACCAGGAGATAAACGCTGCGCACCAGGGCTGCCCCTGATAGGATGGTTTTATATCTCTCCAATATTTTGTATAGTTTGCTGATCCGGCATTTCCAGTCTTGCTGTCAAGCTTACTGTTATTTTTCTTTTCCAGGTACCCGATCTCTTCTTCTGCAATTCCCAGAACTACGTTGATAGCTTCACTCTTTGTCATGACTGTGTTTTCCTTTTTTATATCTTTTGCTTCGTTATAATCTTTGTAAAATATATTTCTATCTACAGTTCCGCTGATGCCAGGTATCTTTGCTTTACTGGAATACTGCCAGCCCACACCAAAGTCCGGCCGGAGTCGTTCCTGTAAAGTACCGTTATCTGATGCCGGATAACGTGCAATCCAGAAATCGTATTTTTTCAGATGGCTACAAATTACATTCAGGTACCAATCCACATTGCAATAAATACCAAATTTATATCCCGCTGCCGTGATAATCTTTTCGAATGCTTCTGCCAATTTATGGATCTGTTCAGCTCCGAGGCTTCTCTGATTATTCCATTCCAGATCCAGCCAGACCGGATACTGCAGTTTTCGCCCGTTCAGAACTTCCACGACCTTCTTGGCTTCGCTCTGTATCTCTGCAACTGTCATAGCATAGGAATACTTATATGCCCCAACCGGGATATTGTATTTCCGGCATTCAGAGAAGTTCTGCTCAAAGTAGCTATCTATCACGTTTCCCACTTCTGTAATCCGCAGGATTGCGAACCCCATGCCGTAATCAGCAACTGTTTTCCAGTCAATTTTCCCTTGCCAGGCAGATACATCAATTCCTCTTATTTCCATGTCCGTCTCCTTTCATAGAGCGAAAAGGGATGGTTTCTCATCCCTTATTCGTCTTTATTTGCCTGTTTTACAATCTGGTTCACGTATGTAGAAAGACCGGCAATCAGTATTCCCTGTGTAATCGCTGTAAAAATTGCCATTGCAATATCCTGTCCGGTACCGCAGGTGCAGGTGGCAAACACATAGATTGCGCAGATTGCAATGCTGATCCCGCCAAGGATGAGCGGGATGTACTTATCCTTTACTGCCTGTGCCTGCTTTAATGCCATCCCTACGAAATATAAGGCAATTGCTACTACGATGAGTTCCGGCTTTACATAGTTTGTGATCTGCTCCATGTTTATTCCTCATTTTCCTGTTCTTCCGGCATTGCCAGAAGCTTATGATATAATTCTGTTGCTACATCATTCCCGCCTAAGTTATGATATGCGCAATATACTTTTTTGATAGATTCTTTTGCGTAGATTGGACAATACTTCCGGTCCTTATACTTATTGTAATTTCCTACAATGCTCTCTCTGAGAAGTGACTGTACCCCTTCCGCAATTGCAGCATTCTTTTTCTGTTCTTCTTTAAGCCGTTTGGATACTACCCTGTATCCCATCCCAAGCAGTGCTGATATAATCGCAAACAGCCATTCGACCCAGTGAATCTGTATGTAATTAATAAGTTCCACTCATTCTTTCCCTTTCTCCGTTTTTGCGCCGGCGCAATTTAAAAGAGGCAGTGCGTCCCTTATTTGCACCACCCCTTTTGTAACTTTCTCACGCCGCTTCCAGCGCATCCAGGCACTCTCCTACTACAGCACGAAGGTTAAATAAATTCGGCACCTGTTCTCTTATGTATACTCCAGTAAGTACCAGAGATACCCATGTTTTTACAAGACCACTGTTCTTTGTAAACTTCATTTGTCAGTTCCTCCTTTCTCTAGAATTTTATAAACAACCTCACGCAGGTTTCCGATATTCGGTACCTGGTCTTTTGAGTATTGTTCGCTTTCTACTAACCGAACCCATGTTTTTACTAAGCCGGAATTTTCATTGAATATCATTCTTCTGTTCCTCCCATCATCTGCGCTACGATCATACTCAGTTCTCCAATTGCGCTGTCATTTTGTTCCTGCATCTGTGCAAGCATAATGCTTAATTCTCCGATTGCGCTGTCACTTTGTTCTTGCTGTCGTGACTTTTTACATTTTTCTGTTTCCTGTACTGTTCGCATTACAGCACCCCCATTCCGATCGATTTAAGAGAAATCTCTTCTGTCGAATTATTCGCTGTCACTTCCACTTTTGTGGCTACAGCCCACTTATCTGCAGTCTTTTCATTATTTGCGAAGGTATGGTTTCCTGCGGAGTCTGGTGCATATACCTCCCATGCCGGCTCGCTGTCGTTTGCATTGTTGCATACCTGAATATCTTTTGTGACTTTATCGTCCGCAACAAGTTCAAGTAAAACTATGATTTTTTCAGCTTTGTTTTCCGTTTCCCATGGATGTGTTTTTACTTCCAGAACAGTTCCGATTTTTACACAAATTGCAGGGGACGCGACATCCATCTCGCTTCCAGAGTCCGTCGCTACTGCCCGGATATATTTTTCCCCGCTCATTCCTGTAACATTAATGCGGAACAGACTATTGAGATCCTCATTTAGCGCAGAAACAACCTGTGTCCAGCCGTTATCTGTTTTCTTCTCCATCTGTGAGAATTCTTTCAGATTCTCTGTCATTTCTTCGTTATCTGCTGTCTGGATCCTAATTGTCTGTGTGTCTCCTTCGGCATCCTTACCAATTTTGAATTCCACGTAAAAACTGCTTTCCCTGCGCTCTCCGCTTAATGGGTTTGTGATTATCGGAGCTTCCGCAGGCCCGTTTGTTTTTGTGAACGTATAGGTTGCTGTTGCAGTTTCATTCCAGATATCTGTTGCTGTGATTGTTACCGTATGCGTTCCCGGTCCCAGTTCTGGCCAGTATGTGCTTAATTCACACGTCCTTGTGCCGCTCTGCTGATTCGTATATCGTTCTTTTTCTACATTGTCCACTTTTACAACTACTGTAAGTGGATTATCATCTGAGTCATTGATCGTATACTCTATATCCTGAGCAGTCTTTAAATCTCCCAGATTAGATTCGTTCGGTGCGATCGTCGGAGCATTGTTAATCTTTTTGAAGGTATATGTAACAGTTGTTACTGCGTTTTTGGAGTCTATCGCAGTTATTTTTATCGTATGATTTCCTAGTGACATATCGTCCCAGTATTTGCTCATCTGAAATGTATATGATTGTCCTGTCTGGTTTTTGTAGGATTCTTTCTGTGTTCCATCTACATCGACAGCTACACCAAATGTGTCTCCGTCGGAATCCGATACGGAATATGGAATGTTCTGCGGTTTATTCAGATCACCGAAGCTTTTGCTGGCTGGGGTAATCTGTGGGGCAGCATTCAGTACGCGGAGGGCGGGGCGCCAGCCGATGTAGCTGATGCAAGTGCCGGAGTAGTAGTAATTCCAGTAACGCGCGCCACTGCAGCCACGAGACGCTCTACTTGAACTTCCGTTTGTTGGTGTGTTCTGGCACCAACTATAGCAACCGGCCCAGTTCCAGATTTTATTGTGGGCTGTTATAAAGTTAGCAGATGAGTTGCTATTCTGAAGGTCCTGACTCTGTGGCGTTGGAAGTCCAGAGAACTTACCGAGGTTTCCGATGTATTTATCCCATTCGTTTGACGCTACGGTTTCTGTCTGATCAGAAAAACTCGTTCCGCCGGTTAACATGAATAATTCGTACTGCTGTCCGTCAATGGTTATCTTCTTTCCGCTCCCTTTTGCTCCGCAGAATCCTAATGCGTTCAGACGGTCCCATTGAATATCCATAAGCAGGTTCCTGTCGCAGATTAGAATCTTATCACTTCCGTCGTTGACCTCCACCCACTGCAATTTGTAGGCATCATTTGAATCTGTGTCTTTGATTTCAATAGCATTCGATCCGTTTCCGTAGTCTAGCAGGTCTCCTGTGGACGGTGCGGATCCGTTTGTGCCGTACCATGGCTTCGTAGGCCTTGCTTTCTTTGCATTCGCCACATACAGTGTACCAAGTTTATGTATGGTTCCGTTTGCCATAGCTTTCTAACTCCTTTCTTTTCTTGGGGCTTATATCCCCAAATTTCCAATCTTTGTCTTCAATCTGAATGTAATCATACTTCTCGAATATTTTCTTGGTCAGGTTGTAGCTGTTGCTGTGTCTGGCATGTCCAAGCCAAGCGTTTACAGCCTGCTGCGCCTGCTTCTTTGTCAGCCTTCCGGATTGTACCTTTTCGTTGATCTTTTTGATTCTGCGCTTCATGGCCGCCTTGGAGCTGTTTCTTACCTCCAGGTGCGTTGTATGAATCCTGAAGCCAAGGGTGTTAATTCCTTGGGCCAGCGGATAGATGTGAGTCTTTTCGTTTAGTTCAACGTCAAGATGCTCTCTTGCGAATAAATCGATTTCAGCAAGTGTATTTCTCGCAGTCTCTCTGTCCTTAACAATAATGCAGATATCATCCATATACCGGACGTACCACTTTAATCCCAGGTATCTCTTGCAAAACTGATCTATCTCATTTAGATAGATGTTCGCAAAGTCCTGGCTTGTCACGTTGCCCAACGGTAATCCTTTCTCGCCCTCCGGGCTACTGTCCACAATCATGTCCAGGATTCTTAAAAAGTCCTGTTCTGTTTCCGGTATTTTCTTTCTATATATTGTTTTAAGGATGTCCCGGTTTATGGAATAGAAGAACTTTCTCACGTCAATTTTGACAATGTAAGGTTCTTCATACTTCCACTGCGCCAGGCGCATATAATGCTGGATGCGGTGCACCGCTTCGTGCGTGCCTTTATCTTCTAAGCAGGCGTAAGAATCTTTTATGAATACTGGTCTGTAAACTCCCCGAAGCACAGTATGTATTGAGAACTGTACAATCTTATCCCGGATATGCGGGGCATGTACAAGGCGTTTCTTCGGCTCGTATATGCAAAATGCTATGTAACCGCCAGGGCGGTATCTCTTTTCTTCCAGTTCTTTCCGCAGCTTCTTTAGTTTCTTTTCCTTTGCCATGGAAAAATAGATTGCTTCTTTTCGGTACTTTCTTTTGCCTCGTTGCGTCCGCTTGTATGATTCTTCCAGATTTCTTTCGTCATAAATTCTTTCATATAGTGACATTAAAGCTTCCTTTCGATTCGGTTTAATGTCTTTGTTCATGTGTTTACGCTTAAGCTGCTTAAGCGACGGATTACATCTCCCCTATTCTTAATAAATAAGCCACGCTGTTAAAGCCTTAACCTTAACAGTCGTACATATAAGATAGCGCGGGGCGCCAGCCGATGTTGTTGTTGTAATTGTTGGAGTTGTTGTAATTCCAGTAACGCGCGCCACTGTAGCCACGAGACGCTCAAATAGACATAACCCGGTGTTTTTATGCGGTTTTCATCAGGCCGCCGGTGATTCTTCCGATCTCTGAAATGTTATCTTGCAGTTGTTCTGCCTTCTTCTGTGTGATATACTTCTGATCTCGTGATACAGATGTCAAAACAAGCAGATATTTCAGCTCTGCATCGATCTGTTTCAGGTGGTAGAGCTTGTCCCTCTTCAGTGCTGTCTGATACTGAATACTTCCCCGAATCATTCTATAACAGCTTTGTTTGATTTCCTGGCATAGGGCGAATTTTTCAGCCTTTGGGAAATGTACCAGCATCGGATAGATGATCGTATTTAAAAGGACTTCACTCTTTTTCTGCAAAATCATCGGTTCTATCATATATAGACCTTCTTGTCGGCGTAGGTTCCGGATATAATCACGGCTGAATCTGTCGAATCGATCTGGTCTACGGCTACGTGTGTCATATCAGAAGAATCTACCAAATCTTTTAGCTGTAATTGAAACGTCAGTTTTGCAACATCTGATATAGTTGTATTCAAATTATTTGTATTCTTTTTTATTTGCTGTGCGAATGTTCCTAACTGTGTTTTCATCTCTTTTACAGTCTGCTCAACTGCTGCAAGATCTCCGGTTATTGCTACGGCTTTATCAATTTTGCTTTCCTGCTCGTAGAATTTACCATCCAACTGGTCAAGAGCGTAATTGATATCTTTTATATCAGCAAAGTCTTCATAGTCCGGCTTTTTAAAGCCATAATGTTCTGTATATTGCATTACAGCACCTCTTCTTTCATCATGTCCCATTTCATCTGTCGTGCCTGCTGCCACGTCAGATTATCTGAAATCTTTTGCCATGAATTATATCTGATCGATACAGATATCAGGTAATCTAGTGGTACCATTTGATCCAGCATATCATTTACGCTTGTCTGCATTCTTTTTCTGGTCAGCTCCACCAGACAGGAGATCGTTTTTGCAGTCAGATCAATCTGTAATAGGTACTGGTCTTTCCCCAGTGTTGCGTCCAATTTCTGTCTAAGGACTGTCTCCGTATACAGAGGACTGTCGTACCATCTAAGCAGTACTTCCAGCCTTCTGTCCTCTACAGAGTCAGTATCTCGTGGCTTAATCCCCAATATTTTTTCTCTATGTTCTATTCCAGATTCTTCGGACGTTTTTATACAGATATCGTTGTCCAGTTCAAACAGTGCTTTTTCCAGAGCATCTCCTATCATATCTCCTGCATCGATTACAGCCTTTATATCTTTTATACCTAAAATTACCTCAGAATATTCAACGTTTACGTGCATGTAATCTCTCCTCTTACCGGAACAGTGTCATTTGTAATCTGTAAGTTTTGTTCGACACCGTTTATGGTCGTTCCTGTGACATCAATGATACCTTCAATATTTACAACCGCCGCTTCAATCTGTAAAATGCGGACTACGATAGAACTACTCTCTTCCCATTTTTTTCGAAGTTCAAGAAGATATTCTTCTACTGCCTGTTCAATGTAGCTTTTTAAGTCATCGTATGAGTACCCTGTATCATAGGTTATATTTGTATTTATGTTTACCTCAGTTTCTCCAACGCCTGATATGAGGACTCTATGCCCAATTGGTGCAATACCTATCCCTTCTCCACTGTTTACGATAGGATCCACTTCTGTCTGTACAGCATTTATAACATTATTATCTGGCATCCGGTAATTATTTCCGATAATAGTTATACTTATTTTATCATTCGGAGCTGATACTCTTTTTAATTTGCATCCATATACACCACTCATTTCTTTAATGCGGCTTTTATAATATTCCCTGTTTCCGGCGCAACCGCGGTAATTATACATATTCAGAATTCTTGCGCGATACGATTCTGCATCTTCCTGATCTGTTGCTTCTAATGTGCATTTCAAAATTCTTCCCCATTCGAATCCATCTACAAAATCAATTGGTTCCAGGTCTCCTAATATGCGGTTCGGTTCCGATCCGGGATCATCACATCCGATTCGATACGTATGCTCTTCTTCATCTATTACATTAAATACTGTGTAGTTGTATTCGTCGCAGTTCCATCTTGAGCCCTCCGGCACCTCACAGTTGAACTGTGCGGTAAATTCTGCGTACGTAGCTTCATTGATATATATGCCTCTTTCGTTTCCATTTCTGATCAGATGTTCCAAATCTGCTGTATCTGCATACATATTCTGTTCCATTCCGGCCAGAAGCAGATACGCCTCTTCTAAGCGTACCGCCTGTTTTGCACAGGCGTTAAAAATCAAGCTTCCTTCAGAAGTATCTATATTATCCGGCATATTTTCCATCATGGATCGCATAATCGTTTCGTATGTCATATCCTCAAACATTTACGTTCACCTCCCCGTTGCCCAGTGTTGTTACAAGCGTAAAAGATACCGTTATCTTTTCTTCTTCCTTCGTGCAGGAAAAATTTTCAATCCCTGTAATATACGGATTTTCCATCAGGCATTCTTCTGTCATTCGTTCAAGTTCCGACTGTATCAGTTCCTTCGATGTGTTTTTCCCAACAAGATCTTCATATTCCTGTCCATAATCTTCGGAGTATATGTAATATCTATATCTCGGTGTGTGCAGTGCTAACCAAGCCCATACAAGAATCGCATCGTATCCTTCGACTATTTTCCCTGATAGCTGGCCTGTTTCAAAATTAATTCCATATTCTTTCGGGATATACTGTTCTTCCTCAGTGTTCTCTTCTTCTGTATCTACGAATGGAAACATCATTCCGGCGCCACCACCTTTGCTATGATTATAAATTTTTCTCCATTTTTTATAGCAAGAACTTTATCACCCTCGTAAAGAATGTTCTTTTTATATTCCTGTAAATTCTCAGAAGAACCATCTTTTTGGGTATGCAAATATATTTTTTCATTTGTGTTCAGTCGGAGATTGCAATCCATCAGATAATCCTCTTTTTGTATCAAAAGATCGCCTACATTTATCTTTCCACCAACCATCACTTTTCCTAACTGTATAGCAGGGTCATTATAATATGTCCCTGCCTTTCGCATTTGTTCAATAAAGCGCTCGTATATATTCATAAGCCTTGATATCTTCCTCCGTTTATGGCCGCTGTTATCTTTTTGCCCTGCCACTGGCTCACATTTAGCAATGCTCCGGAATTCGAATAGTCGTTTCCTCCCATGCTTTCGAATTCTATGATTGACCATCCAGATGCCGGATAATCCTGCCAGTGACCGTATGCGCTTCCGGTGCTGTCTCCGGCGTTTTTTTCATCTGCGACAATACAATTTAGTTTTATCCCGCCTTCCAGTGTAAAGCTAATAAGATCTCCGCAGCTTCCAAAGTAGGAACCGACAGCAACCAGGTAGTAGCCGTCTATTGTTGCAATTCCATGATCACTGGCTCGTCCTTTACTGTTCCATATGTCTGCAACCTGTCTTTGTACTGTCTTGCCGTTCCATCTCGAATACCAGTATGGATATATGGTGTAATCCCATGGACAGACTCCCGACTGTTGGAGACCTGAAGGGATTGGTTTTGATGTCCCAGATATCGTCACTCCATTTCCACTTGATGTAGTTGTCACGGGATAATCGACGTAGCAAAAACCATAAACATCCGCTCGTCTGTTTCCGTATTGCTTTCTTGCAGCAATACCACTTCCTCCGCCAGTGTTGCCCTCAATTGATATATAGTCATTTATTCCTGTTCCAGACACACTTTCAACAATTCCTATGTGTCCACTTCCAGACGGGCCATACATAACTAGCGCTCCTACTTTCGGAATTTTCCCGAACTTTCCGCGGGCTTCGTACCATTCCGTAACATCTATACAGCTTGCTGTTTTTCCGCCGCCCATAAACAAATTTCCATGACCAGATTTGTTAAACACCGACCATTGAAAAATACAGCACCATGCAACTCCATTGTACCCGTAGTATTGTGTGGCTTCGTTTGTCGTTCCTGATATGCCAATCCACGCTCTTGCCTGATTTAGTACATCGTCTAATGCATTGCTGGATGTTGTTCCGGTACCAGACGAAGTTGCGGTTTGCTCCGTATCTTCCTCTTGAACATCCATTATGTTCTTAAAAGCCAGTTCCAGTGTTGTTGTGTATACACCATCACTCCACTGATGACTGTCATTTTCTATCCAGAATTTCCCTTTCAGTCCAGTTCTGGAATCTTCTATGATTACGCCTAATCCAGCCACGCATCTGTAATCGCCAATCATGGTTAAATTTGCGGTTTTGTTTATTCCCTGCAATTCTGCTTTTGCTTCTGTTTTTCCATTTCCGCTATCTACTGAAATAGCATTCTGGAATACTCCATACTTTTTGACCCATGTCGAATTACTCACACTTCCAATCTTGTTGTTATTCGAATCATAGATATATACGCGGTTAACCATACTGTCTAGGTCTTCTGTGTATGAGGAATCTGTAATTCTTTCTCCCTGTCGAATATGGAAATTAGGAATAATCTTCCCTTTCTGGATCACTTCCAGCTTATCCCCGTTCATTTGTGCGATATACTTCTTTTTATTCTTTCTGTACGCTTTTGTGTATGCAGCCATAATAATTTCGTAATATGGTCTTTCCTGAAAGAATATCTTTGCAATAGGTATTTTCGTCTTTGAGAGAGTACCGGTTTTTATCTTTGCATCTTTGCAGATCATTTCAGTAATCTTTTCCGGTGTTTTGTTCGTTATTCTATATGTGCCGCTTGATCTTAGTAAATGCATCATGCTATCTGTCGCAGTATACTGTAGTTCGCCAGCTTCAGATTTTCGTTCTCTCTGAGTTACGATACCTATGAACTTTATTTTTTTATTATCCGGATATCCAGGATAAAATGTGATTTTGTCTCCCAGCTTAATATCAAGTGTCTTAACTGCTTTATCATTCGGGCTATAAGCCACATTAAATGCAACTGTTCTGGCAGCTTGTTTTGCGCTTCCAGACCAGGTTACAGATGTGATATATCCCGTTATATTTGCATTTTTCCAATTTAGTCTCATGGTATCACCAGCTTCGTTCCGTTAAAAATCCACCAGCCTTTTACTCCATTCTTCGATGAACTTTTCAGACCATGTTTCTTTGCTACTTTCTCTATTACACTTTTATTTGCATTATAGATTTTATCAGCATAGGATCCTGAACCATAATATTTCTTTGCGATTCCCCAGAGAGTGTCATCGCCCTTTACTGTATGTGTTTTTGTTTTCTTTTTCGAGTCGGTTCTGGTATTTGTCTTTTCCGGTTTCTTTTTTGTTGTCTTAACAGGTTCCAGTACCGCCTTGGCAGGTTTTGTATATTTTGGCGGACGGTAGTCGGTCAGAGTCAGAGAATATTTTATATCTCCACTTCCGTCTTCTTCAGAAAATGTAAAGTTCTGGATGATCACCGGTTTATTTATTTTTGTTTTTGTTATGATAAATTGTAGATTCTTTTCCTGCCAGCCTAATATTTTCGTCACATATTCCCAGGGATTCCTATCTTTTGCATAGTCCGCAAACGGATAGTCCTGTGCAGGAAAAAAGGACTCAAACGTATATGTTTTAAGTCCTTTTTTGCCAAGTATCGTCACATCGCCTCTGGTCTGTACATTTACCATCTGATGTGAGTTTTCCTGGGTTATCTGGAATGCACTGGGGCGGATCGGGAGCTGTATGGAATCCTCCCCACATTTAAGCCAATATTCCATTTTCGCCTCCTTATGCCATCTGCATCATGTTACCGCTTGTCTGTTCAATCTTTCTGACAATTGCTTCAGCTATTTTATCAATGTCCGATTCTTCCCTCACAATAATGCTATCTGCGAGCTTTGCGACCGTAACAGACAAATTTTTCTTTGCTTCCTGTTTTGCCATGCGTATGGATTCATCATGCGGGTACACCCGGCTGCCAGATGGAAGATCAACAATCTCTCCGCCTTTCTCACTTATCTGTACAATTCCGCCTTTCCAGTTGTCTGTACCTTTTGCCAACGTCGGAATTGTCGGAATGTTAAATCCAATGTGCCCTCCGCCTACGACATCTGGAAGCGTTACGCTTATATTGTTTATTGCGCCTATTGCTTTGTTTACAAGATTAATAACCGCATTGATAGGGGTTTTTACAAGTGCCTCTAAGGTTCCGAATATGCTTCCTACAGCCTGCACGATTCCATTCCATGCTTTTTCCCAATCTCCCTGGAATACGCCTGTCAGGAACGTTATGATTCCTTCAAATATGCCAAGTACATTGTCGATAACTTCGCTTACCTGATTAAACCAGGCTACAATAGCTTCTCCTGCCGCCTGCCATACTATTTTGAATACTTCGAGCAAAGTGTCCTTTAAGTATGAGCCAATCTCTTTACATAAATCTATAAATGGCTGTAATTGTGGCTGCACCGTATTCCAGAATTCTACAAATCTCTGTCCGATTTTTTGTATGATTGGCTGAATTTTGTCCCAGTTTGTATAAATAAGTGCCGCTCCTGCTACTATTGCTGCTATCGCAGCTCCTACTGGTCCAGTCAATATTGTTGCAAATCCGGAAAATCCAGATGCGCCCGTGAGTCTTGTTATAAGGCCTCCCACTTTTCCAAAATTTGAAATTACAGTTCCTATTCCTGAAGAAATCTTTCCAAATCCCATAAGTAATGGTCCTGCTGCCGCCGCAACCATTCCAAATTTTACTATTGTTTTTTGCGTGGCAGGCTCCAATTTGTTCCATTTATCTGTGAATTTTTGTATAAAGCTGATGCCTTTTGTAACATATGGAATCAGCTGATTTCCAATGGGTTGAAGAACATCTACCTGTATTGTCCGCCATAGGCCTCCCAGTGCTCCTGATAATGTGTCGTATTTAACATTGACCAGTTCTTCAACAGATTCTCGGTTTTTGTCAATTGCGTCACTGGCGGTTGACATAGAAGTGATAACCTGCGGCCCTAAGTCTTCCCACATCGTTCCAAACAAATTAACTCCAGCCGCACTCTGTGCTACTGGATCATCCATTGATGCAAGCCCCTGAATAACCTGGTTGAATGCATCTCGTGCAGTGTCTCCTCCTGCCCCGAATTTCTTCGCCATCTCATCCGCATTCATCCCAAGCGCTTCAAACCCTTGCTTGGTAGTGTCTGATCCATCAATCGCTCTGATAGAAAATTCTTTTACAGCGTCTCCAATCTTATCGAGATTAAATGCTCCGTTCTCCGCTCCGTTTGCAAATATAGAGAACATATCTTCTGCATCCAAACCAAGTTTTTTAAACTGTACAGAATATTCATTTATGCTGTCTATTAACTCTCCGGAATAATCCATCCCGGACTGTGCCCCCTGCGTAATCAGATTAAATGCTTCCCTTGCAGATACTCCATAATTTTTTATTAAGGTATCTGCTGCCCTGGTACTTTCTGCGATATCGTATCCGAAAGTGTCAGAAAGAGTATAGGCATACTCCGTACATCTTTCTAGGGCGGAATCATCTAAATAAGACATATTCTGATTAACTTTTGCCATGGCATCTGCGACATCGCTGATGGAATCTCCAAAATTATCTTTGTAGATATTATTTATCATGTCCTGATATTTTCCCATCTCTTCTGTTGCAGTTCCTGTTGCGGCGGCAAATTGCTGGTATGCATCCTGAGAATCTGCTGCAAATTTAACTGCTGCTGTTCCAACTGCTGCTAGAGGTGCAGTTACTGATTTTGTCAATGTCTCTCCGGCAGATGTAAACGCTTCGCCGGCATGGTTAAAGACATCAGCAACATTATTGAACCGTTTTTCGAGGTCTCGGGCCCGTGCCGCAACCTGTTTTGACGGGTTGCTAAAGTCATCTATTAATTTTACTACGGCTGCAACCGTCTTACCTGCCATTGTGTTTCACCTCTTTCTCAATATCCTGCAGTTCCTGTTTCAAAAAAGCGCGGGTGACTAATCGTTCTCCCGCGCCCATGCTGTAATATCTCGACGGTTCCCACTTTTTCAGGCGGAACAAGGCGTAAGCCACACTCGCTTCACCGTCCACCTTTATGAGTTTTTTACTTCATCCTCAGCGTTTTCTCCAAGTCCGGAGAGTTTAATGATCTCAGCTGCGATATTTCCGGATTCCATTCCGAAAAGAATCGCTGCCAGGTCTTTTGGTGTAGCAGCTCCAAAGTGCTCCATTAAAGTATGGTCTGTCAGGCATGGTTCTGTAACTCCGTACACACAGCACATCAAATTGAAATCGTAAGTAGCATTCATATCGCGATTTCCTTTTTTGTCATACAGCATAGACTGTAAGCTGTTGTATCTCTTACCGGACAGCTCTTTGATCGTAATTTCAGCTCCTTCGCCTACTAATTTTGAGAGTCTTTTAGATTTAATCTTTTTCGTTTCTTTTTCGGTTGCTTTCTCTTTATCTACGCTAAGTAATTTTTCAATTAAAGTCATGTTTCTGCTCCTTTTATACATCTATGGAATCTAATACTTCCCAGCCGGAAAAACTAAACGGAATGGATTCTTCCAGTAATTTCCCAGCTTCCCAGTCTGCCAGCTTAATCTCTGTAAATACAACATCATCCAGTCTGATACGTTCTGCTCCAAACGCTTCCGGATCTTCAATGTTTGTGATGATTGTTGCTCTGGTAGCCTTTCCTGCTTTTAGATTGCTTCCAATCTTATTCAGCATATATGAAGATACTTTGTTAAGTTTTACAGTTCCGCTGCATGTGATACCTGTCACTTTATACCCTTTTTCCAAGGTTCCTGTCCTGGTTACTTCTGTTGTATCCAGTTTTACAGTTGCTTCCAGCGCTGTTGCCTCTGCCATATAGTCATCGTCTATCCAGCATTCTCCAAATGTTCCATTAATGACTCTATCCGGTGTGTAGCTATCCATTCTTCTTCCTCCTTACACAGTGATATCGAGAGTAATATCTTCCATCACATCTACTAATGTGGCTGATGCAGACAGGAATACTTTTTCATCTGTATACTGCTTTTTGATTTCTGCTTCATCCATTGCTTCTGCCTCGTCTCTGGTTACGCCTTTGTTCTCGATGATGTAATCCTTGATTGCATCTACATCCAAGCCAATTGTGTAATCTTCGATCATGCCATTTCTTTCCATCTCTGCCAGATAGGAATTGATTGCAGATACTAAAAGGCATTTATTTGCATAAGTGTTTGGGTATTTTCCGATGTAGTTATCTTCGGCTAAGAGTACGAGATCGTCATGGAGCATATCCATGATTTCAACCACACGGATCTTTTTCCATGGATTCCCTTTTCCTTTTTTTACTGTCTGCAAGGAATTGACTCCACGTCCTACTTTTACCTTTTCACCGTCGTAATAGAGGACAAATTTGCCCTCTTCGATAGCTGTATCCAGTTCTGCTTTTTTCTTCTTTTCGCATTCTGTCACTTCGTCCAGAACCGCATATGTCGAAGAACTTTTATTAGATGTTCCTGCGAGCAGTCCGGCGATTCTTGAGCAGAAAGATTCTGCTGTATATTCTTTTCCACCTGCTGTTACAGTCTTTGTAGCATAATTGATGATTCCCTCATCATCAGCTGCCGTCTCCGGAAGTACTGCTTTTACCTTATCTCGTTCGTCTCTCTCGTTCTTTACCCAAGTCACGATTGTCTCTGTCTGTGCGTCTGTCTTAGCAGTCGGGCAGCATAACCATGTTACCTTTTTCACCGAAAAATAATTAAGGGCAGTCTCATAGCTTTCTGCTTTGGAGTCAAGCACATATACTACGATTTTAGCCGGTGCTGTATCATTTCCGATCAGTGCGAGCTTAATCTGTTCCTTATTTGCATCACTCAAATCTTCCGGAATATCTTTTTCCTTGTATACTACTACCGGGTTTGCAGCCGGTACTTTTGCATCTTTTACGATCATTCCTACCACGCCGCGTTCAGATCTTCTGATAGAGTTTCTTGCCGCTGCGGTAAAAATAATATTCATTACTGGTAATCCCACTATTTTACCTCCTGTGATAATCTCATTTCTTCCATCATTTTGCTGTTGTCTGTCTTCGGAATCGAATCCCAGAACTCTATATCGAACTGGCACACTGGAATGTTTGAATTTTCCCCTTGGAAGTTCAGATCCATATTGCTTGTATTAAAGCTCCTGCTGCCAACTGTCAGCTTTTGTCCGAATAATTCCTGCATGGCATTGAAAAAATCCATTCCTTCTGCCTCGTTTGGAGATTTCTGGATAAAGTCAATTTCTATTTCAACATTTTTGTGAAACGCATTTTTCGTTGATTCAGAAAACGTCTGTGTTGCATACACAAAAAAGGAAGGCCTCATATAGCCTTCCACTGTGTCTGCTCCGTATATTTTTGTATCCGGATATCTTTCTTTTAAAGCGGAATTGACCGCTTTTTTTATCTCTTTAAGAGTCAAGTCCCGCCTCCTTCAGTATCTCGTTCAACAGTTCCTGTCCGATCAGTTCTGCGTAATCTGACCTCTGTGCCATGTAATGGGCTACGGTTTTTTTGCCTGCTACGGTTCCGACCTGTCTCATGCTTCCCTGTTTGCTTTTTCCTTTTTTATTTTTGCGCTTGTGCGTAATCATTGCATGCCCTTCTTCATAAAGGTGATAATGCAGAGCTTTTGAAGTAACTGCGGCTGTCATTTTTTTTCCGGATTTTACAACTTTGCCTTGCCTGAAGCTATCTGCCAACGGACTCTCAGAACCTCCGTAATGGTGTCCTTTTGCCTCTGTATTGACTCTGCTTTTTAAATCCTTTGCGACATTTCTGGCTTCTTTCTTCAGAACCTTTTCGGCAGATGCTGGATACTGTTTCATCGCATTTTCCATTACTTTCGCAAAATCCTCAAAACTGCCATCCTGATCAAATCTGATATCCCGTTCCATTAAATACCTCCTCGCACTGAATTTCCAACATGCGGTGCTGATTATCCATATCTAATGGTGGACCAGAGATGGCATATGTGTGTCCCTGGAACAGGATCCTCATATCTGTGCTTATGTCTCTGCGAAACCGTATGTACATTCTATGCGTAACTTCTGGTTTTAATTTTCCCATAAAGTTATATTCCGATGACTTATATGGTTTTACTGTAGCCCAAACAGTGCAGTATTCTTTCCATTCTGATTTACTCTGCTCCATTTCGTCTTCTTCGGTTTCCAGACGAAGAAATGTGATTCGCCTGTTTAATTTTCCAACATCAACCATCATTCTCCTCCTGCAGTAATTGCGCCTGAAGTTGCAGAACAATTGAGTTAGTCACATGAGCAAGACGCGGTTTATCCGATTCTTTTACCGTCAGAACACGATTTTCGTAAAAATCCTGCATAAGTGCATAAAACAGCAGCTTTGTCTTCGGATTTTCTTCATCGCAACGCCCTACGGCATCTTTGATATATTCTTTTGCCGCATCAATCATGATGCCGATGGTTGTGTCATCAGCATCATCATCGATTCTCAGGTATTCTTTTACGGCATCAATATCCATATACCCACCACCTTATCATGATCCGGATACTGTTGCATCTGTGATGGAAACCTGTCCATAAACATACGCTGCATCATCCTTTACTGTGCAGTCTTCTCTTTCAATTGCGCGGAAAATAGTCAAATCTTCCTCAAATGCATTTAATGTTCCGATCTGCGCGATATTTGATGTCATCAGAGTCATCTGGTTTCTGTCCCAGAATACAATTGCCTCTTTCAGGTCGCCGATAAACATCGGGATTTTTCTGGTTTTTGCAGTCTTAGTATCTGACTCAAGATCTGCATTCGGGATTACGTATACAGGAACGATAGTTGCGCCGGCGCAAATTCTAAGCTGCATAGGATTAGCTGGATCTGGCTGAAGGAGATATTTGCCTTCATTGTCTTTTAATGTGTCGAGCCACTGCAAACCATCGTCATTGGTCACGATGGCAGAAGTTGCTTTAAACGCCTGTCCAAGGGTTACGTTCAGTGCTTTCTTGATATCATCAACAGATGCCATTGCAGTCACTGCCTTTGTCTGCAGCTGTTCAAGAATAATCTTATTTCTTGTTACCCTTGACTCATCTCCGATCCAGCTTGTGAGTGTCGCTGTGATATTTGCGTCAGAATCTTCCAGAAGCTCATTTGAAACAGGGAAATAGCCTGCGTATTTGTTGATCTCATATGTCTTTCTTTCGAACTGTGGTGTATTCTTTCCTAAGATTTTCCCACCTTCGCCCACTTTTGTAAAACCGGTCTGCTGAGCACGCTTTTTAAAGGTTCTCTGTCCTTTATTTGTTGTAACGCTCTGAACATCAACTAAGCTGAGCAGAGAGAATTTAGCACTTCTGTACTCGTTTATTCTGGTCTGAATGTCTTCCGGAACAGTGTATCCGCCATCAGCAGGTGTCCCTTCTGTCATGGTTGCGTTTCTGAAGCCTCTTCTAGCCGCATTCGCAAATTCTTTTGTAGAATCTTTCGGTTCTCCATCAGGCACTGCGGTCGTATTCTGTGCTTCAACGGTTCCATTTCCTGCCGGATCCATTACATCTTTTAACAGATTAAATTTCGCCTGCATATCTTCCAGCTCGTTTTTTGCTTCCTTTGCTTCTTCCAGTTTTCCCTGTTCTACAAGGTTCTGAACCATTGTTTTCTTTTCATTGATTTGATTTAATAATTCGAGTAATTTTTTATTCATATTTACCTCCAGATAAAAAATGACTCAGACACCATATTTGTCCAAGTCGTTTAAAAGTTCATTTTTCAGTTGTTCATTTTTGTCCTGCAGTTCTTTCTCTTTTGTCACCTGCTGCCGGACTTCCTCTGTAAGTCGAATTCCATTGATGCTATTGGTCATTTGTGTCTGAAGTTCTTCAACTTCATCAATAAATCCCATTTCCAGCGCCTGGCTGGCTGTGATCCATGTTTCTTTGTCCATCATCTTCAGGATCTCATCTTTGGTCTTGCCGGTTTTTGCAATATAAGCTTCTGCCAGTGCACTATTCATGGTTTTTAAGACTTCTGCATTTTTCTGCATGGCGTGGTAATCGCCAGATGCTCCGCTCATGGATACGTTATGAATCATAATCGTTGCCACAGGGCTCATCTTGCAGGTATTTGCCATCGCAATCACGCTTGCCGCACTTCCGGCAAGTGACTGAATATGAATCTCTACATCCTCTCTGCCATGAAGCAGACTGTAAATCTCCTGGCCTGCCATTACCGAACCACCGCCGGAATTAACGTTCACAATAAGCTTATCATCTGCCGGCATCGTCAACAAAGCATTTTTAATATCATTTGGACAGGTTGAGTCCCATTCCAGCCAGTCATAGATCCATTTATCGTCATTCCCGATAATATCTCCTCTTACATCAATCTCCACTTCCTTCACCTCCCTGATTGATTCCATATGCTGCTCCGATATGAGTGATTGGTTGATAAGTTCCGTTTACCATATTGACATCTCCGCCTTCAACCTTTGGAAGGTCTAACGCGTCTCTGCCCTCGTTTATCGTATACAGACCGTTTTGTACGTATCCTGTCACGACCTCTTTCTGTGTCTTTGAATCTGTCCTGAGAATCGCTTTCTCGTTGAATTTAAAGTAATATCCTGCGTTTATTTCTTTTTGGCTCAGACATTTATAGTTGATCTCCTGTTCGTACTGTGTCAGGCGGTAGCTCATTGTGTCTACCAGAAAGGCGAGCTGCTGAGTTTCTGAGTTGGAGTAGCTGGATTTATCGTAATTGTTCAGCTGATTAGGTTTGATTCCAAATGCTGCAGCTATCTGCAATGCAGAATACTTTTTTAATTCAGCATACTGGGCATCTGCCAGGGTGATATTTAATGGCTGTAGCGTCATTCCTACCGGAACAGCAACCACTTTCTTTGCATTCTTCGCTCCTGTTAAAAGACTATTGTATTCTTTCTGTAAAGCCAGTCGTTTTCCTTTATCCAGATCACCTGTGTATTGTAAGACTGCTGATGCCGTCAGACCACCTTCATACAACTTATTCAAATAGTTCTGCGATTCTATTGCGCCTGAGATTGAATCCTTCAGAATTTGCCGCACAGGCTTCCCAAGGATTCCATTAATCGTGCACCATGTTTTAAAGTGCAGTACATTTTCCTCTGAGAAAGTATATTGTTTCCCAGTTAACGGATCACTGTATCGATAATACAGTCCCCCATTGTTATTTCCAAAGATTCCTGCGTTATCGTACAAAACCTGTACATAATTGCTCTGCATGACCCAGAATCCCAGAATCCGATATTCCCCGCCATATCTGCCTTTCTTTTCAAAGGCTGTCTGAATCCATACATAGGCATTGCCATAATGTTCGCAGTTGTATTCTACTGTGCCCCAGAATGTTGCCGGTGTCATGATTTTGTTTGGTCTGTTCATCAGCAGTCTGGCTGCATCGTTTGGCTCAGCCCTTATCTTACCCTGATTTGTCTGCTGATAAAATTTGAGTGGAAGTTTACCCATTGTCTCGGAAAGCATCTTTAAGCAGGTAAAATATGTGATTTCATTTATTTCCTGTTTTTTCAGACTCGTATCAATTCCAATCCACTCCAGCAATTCTTCATCGCTCAGATCATCAGATGATCCAATCAGGTTATTCCATGCTTTTTTAATAATCTGCGTGATTTTCATGTAAAATGTCCTCGATAAAACTATCAATATAGTCACCGTAATCATCCCCGAACTGATGAAACATTGCCAGCTTATAAGCACATAAGGTTGCGTCTACCGGGTCGATTCGTTTTGTTGTTGCGTCTTTGTCAATCTTTATCAGTCCGTTGCTCTGGCGGACTACTGCATTGCTCATTGCGTAATTAAGTAGTGGGTTGGGCAAATATCCCACATTTTTGCAGAATACCTGCTCTCTGAATCCCTGTGTTGCTTCGTTTAAGTGTTTATGGCTCTGGAACACTTCCTCTACATCATAGCCTTCATCTGAGAGGTCCATCATAAGCTTGCTTGCGTTAGCTGGATCAAAGCAAAGGCACTGTATTTTTAAATTGTACTTCTCGCATTCTTCCATCACATATCTCATAACTCTTCCCTGATCCACGATTGGTGTATCAGTTACTTCCAAAAAGCCCTGACGTTCCCATGCATCATATGGAACTTTGTCTTTCACGATATGTTCATGCAATTTCTCTCTAGTAGGGATAAAACTATGTGTCCAGAAATAATATTTCACAATTTCTTTTCCATTTCCGTCATATTCCCCGGAAAGATACGGAATCATAAATGTTACTGACGTCAAGTCTGTTTTTGCCGACATATCAAAGCCTACGTAGACCGGTTGACCATATAATTCGATTGGAAGTTCTTTTAATTCGCAGTCTTTCCACTTAGCCATATCCATATAGCCGCCTTCTTTGGCCTGTACCCAGACGTCCAGACACTTCGTGAGAAAAGCAGTCATGTGTTCTGACTGCTCTCTGGCAATCTTATATTCACCACGAATCTTCTCAATTCCTTCCGGATAAGTCATCCTGATCGGGTTTGCCTTTTTCCATAATTCCTCATTGTCCAGATTTGTTATATCCTCGTAGTCTTCTGGATCCATTTCACAGATATCAATCAGGTATTCATCATTTTCAACATCTGTGTTTGGGTCCAGGACTTTTGAACAATACTGGTATTCTGTAACATAACATGGATAAGTCAGATCCATTCCGGCTGTTGTTATGATCATCAGCAATGGTTCTTTTGTATTTGATCCGATTCCAAGGTCATAGAATTCGGTTGTCTTATGCTGATGATATTCATCAAGTATCAGAAGTGCAGGGTTTGAACCGTCTCCGGATTTTCCATCGTCTTTACTCAGGGGTTTTATTGTGCTCTTCGTCTTGATGTGCGTTACGCTGTCCCTGGTGATTTTAAATTTTGTTCGCAACGGCGAACCTTGTAGCATCAGCCCGGCTTCTCCGAATACAATTTTGGACTGTTCTCTTTTTGTTCCGGCTGTATAGATCTCATATACCTCGCCATTCTTAGTCGATGTAACTGCTGCCTCGTAGAGCGCAATTCCTGCTTCCTCCTGGGACTTTGCATTTTTTCTGGCAACTTCAGTAAAATACTTCTTAAACCGGCGCATCCCGGTGTCTTTATGAATCCATCCATATAGTTGGCATATTCGGAATTTCTGCCAGAGAGTCAGCTCAATCGGTTTTTTAGCAAGCACGCCTTTGCTATGCCTAAGCAGTCTGAACCACTCTACAATATTCTCTGCCTGTTGTTCATTCCAGATATACGGAAAATCCGTCAGACCGATTCGGTCAATATCTTTCAGGAACCTCATACACGCCCATTTGTGTTTCTGGCCGCTTATAACTCTTCCGGAGATGCAGTCCTGTGCGTAGGTTTTAATATCTTCAAGTATCATATAGCACCGAAACGGTTCGTGATTTCTTCCTGCTGTTTGTC
>ERZ772877.314-NODE-314-length-55727-cov-9.56152_pt1 | contig 55727 bp, 56 predicted proteins | sample MGYA00580583_ERZ772877 | MGnify/ENA primary metagenome ERZ772877 (study PRJEB29015, sample SAMEA2737661) | human gut metagenome | biome: human gut; feature: human-associated habitat; material: faeces | place: China | collected 2012 ... | reverse complement strand
GCTCCAGGGTCACCCACTGTGGAATGAGGCCAAAATGCTGCGGCCAGAAGCTGATACGTTGTTCATCAGGGACGGGAGTAGCAACCAGTTGGGGCTGGTTATTCCCTGGTGCTGTGGCTGAAGAAAGAGCAGTTGTGTTCTGAGAAACGATTTTCATGAGTGAAATCCTTACAATGTGTATAAATGAGAGGAAATAAAGGCCGGGGGCTGACAACATCACGTTCATCACTGACCGTGAGACCCGGCAATATCAGGGATGAATGATATTCGGCTGAAATTCCGGACAGCCGTACGCGTAACCGTTCCGGTCACAGACGGATGGCCAGAAGATGCCATTGCCTGTACTCAGTCTGCACAGACTGAGTTCTCCGGGGCGTCGGGTGATTCTGGTGCCTGAATCACGCCTTCAGGGACAGATTGCATCAGCGCAGGCTCTCCAGTAGCGTTTCTGCCATCACCCACAATGCGCGATTGAGCTTAATGTCGGTGTCGATGCTGTGAATGGCACGGGTGTGGATACGTTTTCCTCTGGCACTGCGACCGGAAATTCCGCCTTTCAGCATATTCTCCTGGATGGTCTGATAAGTACTCCACAGGTCCTTACCGTAATCCTCCCGGCGTCGTGGCGTCAGAATGTCGGTAGTGGTGACGGACTGATGTTCATCACCATAACGGTAAGTCAGCGCCGCCTGTGCCAGCGCCTGGCGTGCCGGTGGCGGCAGGACCAGCGACTGCATGGCATCACGCTTTTCCTCAATCCGGTCAAACACGCCCACCACTTCGTAAGCACCTTCTATGACCCTGTCCACCACGTTTCCCCGGTGTGGCACCCGGACTTCTCCCAGCGACTGACCGCAGACCAGGCCATTGGTACAAATGGCACGAAAATATCCGGGTAACATCTGGTAGCTGGATGAACCGTCATGGGAGTTGAGCAGAATAATTTCAGGCACATGCTGACCGGTTATCTGTCCGGCCCGCCGCAGACGCAGCATATGTTTGGTATATTCCCGGCGGCTCTGGTCGCGCACACGGGTCTGGCAGGCGAAGAACGGCTGAAAGCCTTCCCGCTGCAGATTTTCCAGGACGGTGATGGTGGGAATGTACGCATACCGTTCACTGCGGGAGGTGTGCCGGTCTTCTCCAAAAATACTCGGGACGTGGTACATCAGTTCTTCGCGTGTCAGTGGGCGCTCCCGACGGATCTGATTTACATGACCAAAACGACTGGCTAATTGCATACTTTGCTCCTTATGAATGAATTAGCGGTATAAACGAAAAGGCCGCGTCTCCCGGAGAAGACGCGGCCTGATGGATGAAATGAAGACGTTTATTGCCTGAGAATTCCCTCACTGGCGAGGTACGAATTTAGCTGTTTTCCGGCGTCAGACTCAAAATTCCAGCACCGCCAGCGTAGCTGCCCTTCGGCATTGCGGATAACCAGCAGGAAATGCGTTCCATGGTCATCTTCAATAAGCACATTGCGGTAAGCTGTTGTGGCAGCCATTGCCTGTTTGCGTGAGAAAGGGCCTTCGGGCAATAAAACAGGGTGACAGTCCGACATACCGGCTATTTTCCGATAAATTCAACGCTGGCACTGGTGGCATTACCGTCAGCACCAACCGTGACGGTCACTTTGTCGTACGCACGGTCTTCAGGATTGAATACTTCAAACTCAACCTTATTGCCTTTTACTTCGTAAGAGCCAAAATCAGCGGTTTCTGTTGTTTCCTCGTCGTATTTCCGGGCGTATGCCTGTCGGGCAGCCTGCAGTACGGAGTCTTTATTAATAGTGGTCGTCTGTTTCGGGGAAAAAACGGCAAGTGATGTGACAAATTTCGGACAGACCTTCAGCATATCACCGCGGGTGAATTCCATTCGTACACCAAATGCCTGTAAAACGGACACATCACGCTCTGCTATGGAGTGAACGGCTTTTTTGACCATTTCCGACGCCTGTTCGGCTTCCACCTCAACAGCCCTGAATCCCGTCTGCTGATTACACATTTGTGATGTGGGGATCAGGTTACCGTTAATACTGATACGGCTGCCCAGGAGCGTCTGTACGCCATTCGGGCATCCCTGCATCAGGCCGGTAATACCAATCGTGCCATTTTTCAGCATTACCAGCGCCTGACCATCTTCCGTCATGGTCTGGCACCAGCCGTTTTTGACAGCCCAGTTACCGGCGGAGGCGGAGAAGGATGCAACAGTGAAAAGCAGGGGAAAAAGAGTTCTGGTATTCATGACTGACCTCTGAAATGAACGTACGGTGTTATTGATAATGATGGAAGGTATGCAGTGACTGTTCAGGAAATGACGTAATAGCCATATATTTAGTTTTCTGTTCAACATATTGTCTCCATACCTGTCGGGACGGCTTTGGCAGGCCGGCGATCACAGGTTAAAGGTGTTGATAAGTTTATGGATGAAAGAGAAATGTGGCAGGGCGGAGATAAAACGCTCTTCAGCGACCAGATTGTGGATGTGGCCTCTCCGTTCAAACCGTTCTGATGTCAGGCTGACTGATTTGATATCTGCCAGGGGAAAGACCTGCAGTTTTCCCTTCTGTAACGCGATCAGATACCAGCTTCCGCTGTAATAAATGAGCCGGCAGGGCTCCAGTGACGTATACCATCGCTCAGTCATCAGCGAGATGTGGATACACTGTTTTATTGCCAGGATGAGTTGCGAGAAACACTCGGGGAACGTTGCAGTGATATCCGGCGCCGGCAGCCAGATAAGGCAGGGAGAGGGCTCCTGGTTGTCGGTAAGACAGGTTATCAGTCGTCCGTTCCGGAGCGGAAGTATCCGTGCGATCCCGGTATTCTGTATAAAAGAAAGCATTTCAGGGATCGCACACGGGCTGCTCTGTCGTCTGAGGCTGTACCTGCCATTTCTGTACTCTAAATCCAGGTGAACCAGACGCTGATGAAAATCGCGCTGTAAAGTACGTTCTGTAACGCCAAATTCATCTGACAGTGTCTTTAGTGACAGAGATTCTCCGGCCATCAGTCGGCTGATAATGAGTGATAAGCGAACCGCCAGACGATCATGCCGGGAACGATCATCAGACATAGATGTGTACTCCGTAAGAAAACATCTTTTATTTCATGATGTTATTATGCCTCATGGTGTTGAAAGGATGTGTCGTATCTGAATAATCAGGAATAAAATGCAGCAGAAAAAATATTCCTTTAATTATCTGATTTTTAATGATGATTTCATAAAAAGAAGAATACTCATTAATCCAGCGACACATCCTGTCGGCGTGAGTGTGTCAGAACAGACGATCCCGCAGTGTTTCTAGCAGGCGGATAATGCGGTCCCGGGCTTTACGCAGAAGCTGTAACATCCAGACCGGAAAAGTGAACCGGGCAACGGCGTCGTCAAAACTTTTCCCGATGGCGTCACCAAAAGTCTGTTGTGCGTGTTTCTGGGCCTGTTCAGAGCGGTTTTCCCCCCGGATATGTGAATAAACCGCACTGGTTGCCTGCGGTGGCAGGGCGTGGATCATCAGCGACACAAACGCCGGAAGATTCCAGCCGACAGGCGCAGCAACGGGGAGTACCGGAAATGATGACGGGAACAGGGTTGCCACCCTGGCTGTAACAGTTGCCAGTGAGAGTTCCTGGTGACGGGATGGGCATTTTTCTGTGGCATTCCATTCTTCAGCAGGAAACACGCGATCGGCATGGCTGAGAACAAACAGAAAACGCGAGGGATCTGCACCTTCATTCAGTAAAAACTGATGCATGGCAATATCGGCAGCATACGCACGTTCATCAGCCCGCAGGATCCAGATAATCAGATCCAGTTCCGGCAGTAACTGACGGTAAAGCTCCCGGTATTCCTGATCATGCTGCGGTGTCTCACCAATGCCGGGCAGATCGACCAGCGTCATTCTGCGTTCACCAATCTGCAGGGTGAGGCGATGAGCCTGGCGGGTGCAGCCGTTCAGGGGATGCGTGGCGCAGATACGGGACTGAAAAATGGCATTACACAGACTGCTTTTGCCGGTGCCGGATTTACCCATAATGCCAATCACGGGCTCGTAATGAATAACACCGTGGAGATGTTCAAGGATTTTCTGGCGAATTTCTTCAGGAAGAAACGTCAGATATGATTTCACTTGCGCGGAGAGGGAAGAATTGCTGAATGGCATACCGGTATCCTGTTGATTTCACTGAACCGGATCACACTAATCCGGTTTATCATTCAGGTAATATGGGTGTGAAAATTTTTCCATTGACGGGAAGAAGAGTATGGCTAAAAACAAAGGTATCTGTCGGAATAAAAAATGCAGTAATCCTGTTTCAGAATTTGATGAGGCAAATGCCTTAAGGTTATGCGATGATCATTATAAGCTATGGAAGCGAAATAAAGAGAATCGTCGGGTCAGGAATATTTGTCGTATAATTAGTAGATATGACAAAAGTCTGGACTGGGAGATATTTTATAGAGTAAGAGATGCTGCAAAAAATAAAACGGGAAAGAGAATTATTGAGGACGCAAAAATATTACATCAATGGCGTGCTTCAAAGCAAGTAAGAAAAAGTTTTCACAAGGGTGTGCTTCGGTCACGGGAATGGCTTAATACACAGGAGTTACTGAGCAGAAAACATATATCTGTTACAGGTGAACTATTTAAATTTTACATAAAAGATATTATCAGATTATATTGCTATAAGTTTCTCTACAGCAGAGAATATCTTAATGAAAACGCATACAAAAAACGATATCAGAGAGATATTCACCCCAGAAAAGTTAATGTTCCGATACTGCAACTTGAAGTTGCATGGATAAATAATAATTGCCGCTCAAGTGATTCAAGCACTGATATTATTATCCTTCCGAGGATGATAAGAAGAATGGTTGTATTTAATTATACGAAGATAAATAAACAATTAGAGAAAGTGTTGGGGGGGATAGCACGAAAACAAACCTCAGAAAGAAATAAAGGCGGTCTCTATACCAGAATAAAAAAAGAAAGTGACTTTCTTTCTATGGATAGATTTATGGTGGAAATAGAAAATATCATAAGACCTGAAAGGTTTCCTACATCAATTTATCCAGTCTTTTCACATTCATTTATTGAACGAGAGCTTCCGCTACTGAATCTTGCTCGATCACAGTATAAAAGAGCAATAAGTAAAAGAGTGGCGAATTCAATTTTTTATACTTTGCAAAAAACTAACGTGGCATTATGGCTATATCTTGAAATGTTTGCTCTGGTGGCATTCATTAAACTGTATACAGGAAAAGGTTTTGAATTCATAAAGAACATGTGTGTATTTATCGATTATGAGAAAGGGATAATAAAATCCACACATGAAGAACTGCTGGGTGAAATTAAGCGTAACATTCAAGTGAATTTGAAGGTGAATCCTGATAATTTTCCAGAGTTAATAGACATATACAATTCATGCTTTAGTGAAAATATATTGTCATATGATATTCAGGATGGTAATTTTAAATGGCGCTCATGATGTAAAAATATTAATTTCACATTACATATTAATTATTCACAAAAAACATGTAATTAATTTCAATGAGTTACATATAAAAATGTTGATGATTAGCCAGCTTAGTATGGTTATGCAATGTGATGCTTAACGCTTACAGATAATAACACATTCATATGAGCTATATATCATAATATTCAATAATCATGATATGCTAATCTGATTATGGATAAAAATTACTGAATGACGCCATATTATGATTGGCAGTGTTTCCTGTATACGATGACTTATCTCTCCCGCATCATATGGGGGCACGTTTCTTAGGAAAAGTGACGGGGTTACAGAAGCCAATTACGATAGTTTGTTGTAGAGTTATCACGAGTTTTTGTTGTTCTGAAGACGGAATCAAAAAAATAATTCCAGAGTAAACCTGTCTGTTTTTTGACCAGTAAAGATCCATGCTGGCCGTGAAAAACTGAAATCAACACTCAGTCTGCATGGATGTCTGAAGATATTGAGAATGTCGGGAATGGTACTATATACGTATTATACAGACATATCTTCACTAAGTGTTATACACGCATTTTCATAAACAATTCTACAAGTGTTTTCATTAAGCATTGCTGTACACATTGTTTGATCTGATACACATCCAGTTTAGTAAATTTGTTAGTCCTTTTTTTACGATCGCTAAAATCAGTTAACCTCACTACAAAACCCTCTGTCCTGTTTAAGCAATCAAGATGATATTCGATTTTACTGAACCTGTGTTTAACCTTTTCTGAGTTTTCGTGTTTTAGTCGTTAACCTGAGAAAAGTATCTTTACGTAAAGCCCAGTGAATTAACTCAAATCCGATTGAGGTAACCTGATGCGATTTACTGTGAGTTTGCGATAACACTGTTAAATGGCTTATGGATGATTTTGTAACGGCGAGATTGATAAGGTGATTAACTGGCCCTGGTGTTTTTTCTCAGCGTAAGGTGATTATCTTCATCATAAGGCTCTTTTCAGAAAAAGTGTGATGATTGGTTGTGGTGTTTTGATTCAGATGAGGATCTGCCAATGATTATGATGTATTGTAAGAAATAACGCCTTCAGAATGTTGGAGCATGCACTTACACAAACTGTTTTTCTAAAATTAAGGGAACAGTTTAAAGAGTATAAACTGTTCATCTTCTTCAGGATTAAGCTACATTGTTGTTATGACTGACAGGATTGTTTTCTTCCCCTGACTCTGGGCTTAACAGTCCCTGGCGTTGTAGATATTCACTGACTGACATTCCAGAACTACGGATCCTGTCAGAGATTTTACGAAATTGATCCTTCCATTCTGCAGGTAATTTCTTAATTTGTCTGACTTTACAGGCTACACTGTACGGGGTTCGCCCTAGTTTCTCTGCTAGCCAGAAAAGGTGTTTACCAATTTCATCGTCCGGTACATCCTCCAGAACATCTCGCAATAAACTCTCGTCTGCCTCATTCCATGCCACACCAGCATTTGGGAAACGAGGATCGATCTCTCTTTCCTTCTTCTCCTTCTTACTTTGCTCTTTTCGGGATGATACAGATACGACAGAACGTTCTTTTACCGCTGTAATTGCCATAACTGCATTGAGCAGAGATCTGCGCTCCACATCGTTCAGCATTTTTCCTTCACAGATCAAATCATTCAGGATGTCAATGACTAGATTCAGACTTTCTTCTGTTAGCTTCATATTTCAGACCTTGAAGTATGTAGATAATCAGCACAATTACTAATGTGATAAATATCAGAAGATAATTTACAGGTAAACCGGAAAATACATCTGAAGAATAAAGGCCTCAGCTTAACGTTTCAGCCAGTTTGTGAGCTGATTGAGGTACGGCGATGACATTAACGGGAATTACTCCCCTATAGCTCTGAGCTTATTTTTCACCCTGGCAACATATGGTGGCTACTGCGCATGGTTTTGGAGTAGATATCTTACTACTCGTAGAATTGTGCTTACTGGTCAGGCCAGCGCACAGGCATTCCGTGCAATCAATAGAACACTGGTTTTTTAGTCTTCCGTTACCCATCAGGATGTTAGTGCAGATTCCGGTGTATTCGATCAGTTGTTCGGCGAATCAGCGATCGATCACGATGCGATTTCGTATGTTAGGGATGCTGGTATGATTACTCGCTGAAAAATAATGTGAAAAGGCAGTTTTTCTTTAGACATTTAGCTCATTCATGCTGTTGTTTTACGTTTTGCTGTCGTGTGCAGGATTATCTTTTCGTTACGGGACGATTCATTCTGTTTTAATCAGGAGCCATTGGCGTTGCTCAATGGCGGGATGCCGTAAAGTTTTACCGCAGTGATTAATGATGTGAAGTCAATCCAAATCAACGGAGATCTCTCATCATGAATCAACCAATACACAATGATTACTGGTTATCCCGTTTTGAAAGTATTCTCAACAGTGCCCTGGTGCAACACCGTGCCGTCTCGTTAATCCGGGTGGATTTACGTTTCCCTGAGTATATGCCTGTCACCATCATGGATCCCGATCCGGATTCAGCGGTGATTTCCCGTTTTTTCGCATCCCTGAAAGCCAAAATTCAGGCTTACCAGCGGAAAAAAAGATGGGCCAATCAGCGTGTGCATGCAACCAGCCTGCGTTATTTCTGGTGCCGGGAGTTCGGCAAGATGTATGGCAGGAAACATTATCACGTGATATTACTGCTCAACAAAGATACCTGGTGCTCGCTCGGGGATTTCAGCGAACCGTCTTCGCTGGCGACGATGATCCAGGAGGCATGGTGCAGCGCCCTGCATCTTGAGCCCTGGCAAGGCGATGGCCTGGTCCATTTTTCCAGGTGGACGCCTTCCCGTAAACCGACATCGTCTGATGCTCGCCCTTCTTCCGATGACACGCCTTTGTCGGGTGGATGTTCTGATACCAGGAAGGCTTCAGACAAAAAGCCAGGTGAAGCCGCTGTGCTCTGGATCAAGCGTGGTGATGTGGAAGCGCTGCAGAAAGCCCGGAACAGAGCCAGTTATCTCGTGAAATATGAGACGAAGCAGCATGACGGTTCCGGGCAACGTAATTATGGTTGCAGTCGTGGGCCGGGGCGTCTACTGGATGGCAGGTGAACCCGGTAAAACAGCATCCGGTGCCTGAGCGTATACCACGGTCAGGACGTTGGCTGACGCCCTTAGCTCGTTTTCTGATAATCGCCCTGAAGTCATGAAACGGTATTTTTATCTGCTTCCATTCTCATGTTCATATTTCCCCTTACACTTTCACTGTCTGTCATTGGAAGTACCGATTTATTTTGGTGCTGCTCACTTACTGCCATTCACGGAAGAGGATAGTGGTGAACCGTACGATCCTGACTGCTGGCGAGGGAAGGTTCAGAACTGGTATGAGGTTTAGTGCTGGAAGATGACTTTGAATCCCGGACTGAGCAGTGAGGGGGCAGTGGGAGGATGCTCTGGTGTAACAGGCCTGGATTGCAAAATACAAAACCGGTTGTACACTCGTAACGGGCAAAAGGATACGGGCAATAACACGTGGTACCCGGTGAGACAGGATCTTGTATCGCATTACCGGGAATATTCTGACAGGTGAAATGTTCTGATAAGAATCATCCTGAGGGAGGATACAACGGATATGCACGTTATTAACAGCGGCATTCGTGATGTGAAATTTGGTGAAAATGTGAAAGTCGTCATGCCAGTAAACCTCTATGAATGTGAACTGGGGGATGATGTTTTTATCGGTCCCTTTGTGGAAATACAGAAGGGATGCATCATTGGCAAGCGGAGCCGAATTCAGTCCCACAGTTTCATCTGTGAGAACGTCATTTTAGGTGATGGCTGTTTCATCGGTCATGGCGTAACTTTTGCTAATGATCTTTTTAAGTGTGGTGGTCCCGATGCCTCTGCAGAAAGCTGGATACGTATCGTATTAGGTAACACTGTAACAGTGGGTAGCGGAGCGACTATTTTAACAACAGAAATTTGCAGTGGAGCAGTGATTGGGGCTGGTAGTGTGGTTACAAAGCCCGTGCTGGTAAAAGGCGTGTATGCCGGTAATCCAGCCAGACTTTTGAGAACGCTTTAATTATTATATTTACAAATCGTAAGCCAGAATTGACTCCAGACCATTATGTGCCTTATTCACCATGAGTGAAATGCGGGATGAGCCTGCAAGTTAAGAGGATATCGGAAACCAGCAACCAGGGCAGTGAGAGCGCTGTCGGGGTCATTGATATCTCCGAAGGGAAGCCCTGGTATAAGGTGTTTGCATAAAATTATTAAACAGGCTCATTTTTAGCGATCCTCATGAAATTCATCGTAACATCCTGAATATCTTATGGTGTTTCCTGTCATCTCCGGTATTTATTCCGTTCATGCAAATAACCTGATGAAACAGGGCAACGCCATAAAACCGGATAAGGACAACATGGATTAACGATAAAAATTGTGATCCTGTTTTCATTTTTCACTTTTTGATTCTGGACTGGTATTTACATTTCTAAAAACAGGCATAAAGTGAACACATGTTTGATTTTGAATATATGTTCAACTCTATCTGCGTGGTCGAATAGAAATACAGATTTATTATTTTTGTGTTTTTAAATGTCAGGAGATGTGCCATGTGTGATAAGGAATACATCATCACAATTGGCTCTGCCAATATAGATATAGCCGGATATTCGTATGCCTCCTTAAATTATGCTGATTCTAACCCGGGGAAGATTAAATTCACGCCCGGAGGTGTGGGGCGTAATATTGCACATAATCTTGCTCTGCTGGGTAAAAACTCATGGCTGATGTCAGCTGTGGGAGATGATTTCTACGGGCAATCATTATTAGCACAAACGACTCAGTCCGGCGTTAATGTTGATAAATGTCTGATTGTTAATGGAGAAAATACCTCAAGTTATTTATCACTTCTCGATAAAACCGGTGAAATGTTGGTGGCAATAAATGACATGACGATTAGTGAACATATTTCAGCTGAGTTTTTATCACAGCATATTGATTTTATTCAGGGAGCGAAGGTTATTGTTGCAGACTGTAATATCAGTGAGTCAACACTTGTCTGGCTACTGAATAATGCAGGTAAGGTTCCGGTATTTGTTGACCCGGTATCTGCATGGAAGTGTGTCAAAATTCGTGAACATTTAGCACAAATTCATACTCTCAAGCCCAACCGGCTTGAAGCAGAAACACTCAGTGGTATTTCGCTTTCAGATCGGAATGATGCTGAAAAAGTGGCGGTATGGTTCCATACACATGGTCTGAATCGCCTTGTGCTCAGCATGGGGGGGGATGGAGTTTATTACAGCGAACTGTACGGAGCCAGCGGCTGGTCGCCGCCAGTAAAAACACAGGTGGTGAACGTTACGGGGGCAGGGGATGCCATGATGGCAGGGCTGGCTTCCTGCTGGGTTGATAATATGCCATTTATTGATTCCATTCGATTTGCACAGGGGTGTTCATCAATGGCGCTGGCCAGTGAGTATACCAATAATCCTGAATTATCTGTTGCTAACGTTAAAAGCTTAGTGGAGAAACAGAATGTCTGAAATAACCATTTCTTCTGAATTACTGCAAATTTCACCGGAAGTACAGGATGCCATTAACAGTAAAAAACCTGTTGTTGCTCTCGAGTCAACAATTATCTCACATGGTATGCCTTTTCCTCAGAATGCTCAGACGGCTATTGAAGTCGAAGAAACTATACGTAAACACGGAGCAGTACCAGCCACCATTGCCGTTATTGGCGGTGTAATGAAAGTCGGGTTAAGTAAAGATGAGATTGAATTACTGGGTCGCGAAGGACATAACGTTACCAAAGTCAGTCGCCGGGATTTACCTTTCGTTATTGCTGAAGGAAAACATGGTGCAACAACGGTAGCTTCAACCATGATTATTGCTGCTCTTGCCGGAATTAAAGTTTTTGCCACAGGAGGAATTGGCGGCGTTCATCGCGGTGCAGAACACACTTTTGATATTTCAGCCGACCTACAGGAACTGGCACATACTAATGTCACCGTGGTTTGTGCAGGCGCGAAATCCATTCTCGATTTAGGGTTAACCACGGAATATTTAGAAACATTTGGTGTACCTTTAATTGGCTATCAGACAAGATCATTGCCGGCATTTTTTTGCCGCACCAGTCCGTTTGAGGTCAGTATACGTCTGGACAGTGCAAAAGAGATTGCCCGCGCGATGGCAGTGAAATGGCAAACCGGCCTGAACGGTGGTCTGGTTGTTGCCAATCCGATTCCGGAAGCTTACGCCATGGCGGAAGAGAAAATTAATGCAGCAATTGACCAGGCCGTAAAAGAAGCGGAAGTGCAGGGCATTACCGGTAAAGAAAGCACACCGTTCCTGCTGGCACGGGTGGCAGAATTAACCGGTGGTGACAGTCTGAAATCAAATATTCAGCTGGTATTCAACAACGCAGTTCTGGCCTGTGAGATAGCAAAAGAATATCAACAAATTGTCTGATATAAATGAACGGGCAGTGTGAGGTCGCCCGAAATTACCTGAACCAGATTCCGTGTCTGGTTCAGGTATAAGGGGAGAGCATTATGGACATCATGAGAAGTATAGTGGGAATGGCAGTATTGCTGATAATTGCATTTCTACTATCAGTGAATAAAAAACGTATCAGTTTACGTACCACAGGAGCTGCACTGGTTCTTCAAATCGCGATTGGTGGGATCATGCTCTATTTCCCCCCGGGGAAATGGCTGGTTGAACAGGCTGCACTGGGCGTACATAAAATTATGTCTTACAGTGATGCGGGCAGTGCCTTTATTTTTGGCTCTCTGGTAGGGGACAAAATGGACGTACTGTTCGATGGGGCGGGTTTTATCTTCGCCTTCCGTGTACTTCCTGCCATCATTTTTGTTACAGCGCTTATCAGTCTGCTGTACTACATCAGAGTGATGGGGGGGCTTATCCGTATTCTGGGGGGGATTTTTCAGAAAGCTCTGAACATAAGTAAAGTTGAGTCATTTGTGGCAGTAACGACAATTTTCCTGGGGCAAAACGAGATCCCGGCAATTGTAAAACCGTTTATTAATCGTCTGAATCGTAATGAATTATTTACTGTCATCTGCAGTGGGATGGCTTCGATTGCCGGTTCAATGATGATCGGCTATGCCGGGATGGGGGTTCCGATTGACTATTTGCTGGCGGCGTCGTTGATGGCGATCCCGGGGGGGATCCTTTTTGCCCGTATTCTGAGTCCGGCCACAGAAGAATCAAAAGTCACTTTTGAAAATCTTTCTTTCACTGATACTCCTCCCAAAAGTGTTATTGAAGCAGTGGCCAGCGGGGCGATGACCGGGTTGAAAATCGCTGTCGGAGTTGCAACGGTAGTGATGACCTTTGTTGCTATTATTGCTCTGATTAACGGTATAATCGGTGGTATCGGAGGCTGGTTTGGTTATGGTAATATTACCCTTGAGGGCATTTTCGGCTGGATTTTGGCTCCCCTTGCGTGGATCATGGGCGTTGACTGGGCGGATGCTTCACTGGCAGGAAGTCTGATTGGTCAGAAGCTGGCAATTAACGAATTTGTTGCTTATCTCAATCTTTCACCCTATTTACAGCCAGGCAGTACGCTTGATGTGAAAACCACCGCAATTATTTCTTTTGCACTGTGTGGTTTTGCCAACTTTGGCTCCATTGGTGTGGTGGTGGGTGCCTTTTCAGCCATATCACCTCAGCGTGCACCTGAAATTGCACAACTGGGCATGCGTGCACTGGCGGCGGCCACCCTGTCAAACCTGATGAGTGCGACTATCGCTGGTTTTTTCATTGGGCTGGCATAAAAAATACAATCCCGGGTGTTACCCCCGGGATGTTTTTAACAGATATTGCGCGTTATTAACGGAAAGTGTTGGGTTATTGATGCTGGTGCTGGCACGTGACAGTGCTGCACATGCCATCGCAAAGTGAGCACTTTCCTGGAAACTACTTCCTTCCAGAAAACTGTAAAGCAGACCTGCCATAAAGCCATCATCTGCACCAAAGCTGTCCACAACGGCATGAACGGGCGGTGTGAGCAGAAATTGTTCTCCCTCTCTTTGGCTACAGAAAACGGATTCATCTCCCATCCAGACAAAAATCTGTTGCACACCCTGCTGATGTAGTGCGTTCACTGCGGTGAGTAGATCGGTCTCATTGTTGACAGGGGAACCCCATAATATCTCCAGTTCTTTTTGTGTGGGTTTCAGGGTATGGATATGCGGAAGCCAGTTTTTTACATTAACAGCCTTAAATTTCGACACTGTATCAATAAAAACGGGAATGCCGTCAGCGACCGTAAAGATCCATTCAAGGGCGGCAGGTGTCAGATTACAGTCAGCCAGCACCACGCCAGCGTGACGGATTAACATACGTGAGGCGTCCAGCAACTGCGGCGTCAGTTGTTGCAGAATATGGGTATCATTAATCGCCATCACTGTTTCTGCCTGTAGGTCGGCGATGGAGACATAAGTTGAAGTATTTTGTCCGTTCAGTCGAATACAATTGGTGACATTAACGCCGGCCAGGCGGGTCTGCTCCAGTAATGTTTCGCCATAAAAATCATTGCCTACAGCAGATATCAGATGCACATTGCGGCCCAGAAGGGCGAGATTATGGGCGATGTTGCGTCCGACACCTCCGGCAGAGCAGTAAATACTGCCCGGACTGGAGGATTTCTGTGGATAATGGATATCCGCCACCCCACGGATATCCATGTTAATCGCCCCAAGAACAACACAGTATTCCTGTTCTGTCAGGATGTAGCCTTTCCCTTTAATCGCACCTTTGCGCATCAGATCCATAATGTGTGCAGCAACACGCGACCGACTGATTTGTAAAATCTCAGCAATTTCATTCTGCTGGATCAGTGGGTTGTGACGCAGGATCCTGAGTATCTCTTTTTCTCTGTTGTCCATGATTATGCAACTGCCTGTTCGGTTTTTCGTCAGCGATCATCAAAGTAAATAGCTTCGTTTTTCCCGGTGAACGTGAAGCTAGGGGAGATTATACTTCCGGATGTTCATTCAGGGCAGAAGAATAATACATCAGTTAATTTTCTGTTAGTACTTTGTAGTCGAATGTTTGGGGAGTGTGTCTGAATGACAGCCAGATGGAATGACTTTTTGTAGCCAGGTCATGACTACGACTCATACGCTATTCTTAATTCTTATTTCTTTCCATTATACGCAAGTATTTTTAATTTAGGTTTATTACTATAATTATATTCACTTTGTCTTTATTCACTCTGTTTTTACTTACTCTCTATCTTTACTCATTCCATTACTCTGACCCTCACCCGATTATACTTACTCCCTTCCTTGTCTAATCTTCATTGCCACCATTATCATGGTATCCACCTTCTCCACCTTCTCCACCTTCTCCTTCATTCAATCATAACTACTGTAATTCATACGATACTCAGATAAGTTATTTTACTACGTTGTTGCTAATATCTACCTGTTATCAGTCTTCACTGAAACAGCAATTGATTTTAGTCATTATCCATAATGAACTGTATTGACTTAACGATGATTGTTGTTGACCTGAAGTGTTTTAACTATTCTGGTAAATATCAATACTTCTGTCATCACTGATTAACTGGATGTTTACTCTTTGATAAGGTATCCATGATTTCGTCATGTTTAACAGCGCAGGATAAACAATGAAATTAACAGAGTGAATTCCTGATTATATTTGTTCGTTTCTGATTATCTTGTATGTTAAACAAAATGAAAATTATCCATCCATGGTATATTTTATTCTGGTGCCGTGTACCCGTTAACGCTCATGTTTTGAAGTGAGTTGTTTTTAACAGATTAAATGAGAGTGTATGATTTTATCAGGTTACAGATATGTGTTGGCCTTGTACACGTTTTTGCAGACTCACTGAGAGCAAGTTTGTAGTTTATGATGTGATTGGTCGCAATATGTTTCTTAATCTCCAGGTAGTGGGGTTTTAGCTCGTATTTTACAGTATTTCGTGATGTTTTATTGAGTCTGTATTTTCTTTACTCCTCGTTTATCTCATCTCTTTAGCTAATACCATCAGATAATCCATTTCTTTCTGCATAATGCTGCGTATCGTTAATAACCCGTCGTATCCATTCTGCTACAGCATGCCTGATAAATACCATCTGTAAGTTATTACCGTTATGAGCGAAAGCATTAATTCGTTCACAGAGCTTAAAACATCATTAACTTTCAGGAGTCATCAACATGCCTAAATCTTACACACCAAACTGGTTTTTTACCGCTTTACTTGACAATCACATCAATCAAATGATGGCACGCTATTCCTGCCTGCGGGCCTTACGGATGGATTTCTTCTACAGGAAAGATACGCCCGATTTCTTACAACCTGATCATCGCTGGCTTGAATTGCAGTTGCGTATGCTGCTGGAGCAGGTGGAACAATTTGAAAATATCGTTGGTTTCTTCTGGGTGATTGAATGGACGGCTGATCATGGTTTTCATGCGCATGCGGTTTTGTGGATCGATCGTCAGAGGGTTAAAAAAATATATCCCTTTGCGGAGCGGATTACGGAATGCTGGCGGTCTATTACACATAACAGCGGTTCGGCACACCGCTGTACATATCAGCCGCATTATACATACAACATCAACATTCCTGTGCGCCACAACGATCCTGAAAGCATCGATAATATTCGCGGTGCCCTGCATTATCTGGCAAAAGAAGAGCAAAAAGACGGGCTGTGTGCCTACGGCTGCAATGAAGTTCCTGAACGTCCTGCTGCAGGGCGTCCTCGTAACCCTCACTTCTGAAGCTTAAATCCTGAGCTTCCTGTCCTGGAAACATTCCGTCGGTAAAACCTTACCACCTTGCTTAATGATGTGAACTGAAGTCAACGGAGATCATTCACTCTTAACCACATCCGGTGTTCTGTCCCTTGTCGGTGACCTGATCTTCCCGTTCTGCTTCGGTTCTTCACTTATTCCATCAACCCCATCCGCAAGCTATAACACGTCAGCTCATTCACGGGCAGGACGCATTGTGGGCTGCGCATAACGGAGCATATCTTATGAATGCTATCCCTTATTTCGACTATAGCCTAGCACCCTTCTGGCCGTCTTATCAGAACAAAATCATCGGTGTCCTTGAGCGTGCGCTGCGTGAGCAGTCCGGCTCCCGGATACGACGGATCCTGCTTCGTCTGCCATGTGAATATGACCGTACCTTCAGCAGCAGAAAGATCTGGTTCGGTATGGACTTTATCGAAACCGTCAGTGCGCTGATGAATGCAACACCTGGACGAGATCTCTGCTGGCTCCTGACCCGTCATCCTGAAAAGCCGGAATACCACGTGGTGCTGTGTGTCAGACAGGAGTATTTCGACGGCCCTGAACTGGACCGGCTGATTCTGGATGCCTGGAGCAACGTACTGGGCTTCGCGTCACCGGGTGAAGCAAAGCAGTATCAGAAGCAGATCACCCGGGATGTGGTGCTGGACAGTCGTTCACCGGACTGTGAAAACATCCTCAAAGAGTTGATATGGGCGTTCAGTGATTTCGCCCGCGATCGTCGTGGTGTGTGCGATCCGGAAGCCCGTTGCCTCGCCGGTAATCCCGGCTATCCCGGATCTGCAGGACCGTTCTGAAAGCTCGGTTCAGCATCTTTCCCTGCATTCGCACAAACTTCATAAATCTCACAAAGGACATTCTGACCATGTTGACCACAACAAGCCACGACAGCGTGTTACTGCGTGCCGACGATCCCCTGATCGACATGAACTACATCACCAGTTTCACCGGTATGACCGATAAATGGTTTTACAAGCTGATCAGTGAAGGTCATTTCCCTAAACCCATCAAACTGGGGCGCAGCAGCCGCTGGTACAAAAGTGAAGTGGAGCAGTGGATGCAGCAGCGAATTGAGGAATCACGAGGAGCAGCAGCATGAAACGTGTTGCAATGCCGGCGCTGGTATTGCGGAAATCAGCCCTGTCCCCGATGCTGGCGACACTCCCGCTCATCTTTCTGCTGACTCCTCTGGTCTGCCAACTGTTTGTCATCATTTCCTGACTGATTCGTCATTCCCTTCGTCCCGCCAGTCACTGGTGTTTGTATCGTACCGTCCGGTGTTGATGTGCGTTTTCCGTGTGTCTGCACCGGCTTAACAAAATTCAACAGGGTTTGAAAAGGAACATTTCGTGCAAATAACCGAAGCCTTAATTTCAGAGCCGGGAGACATCCGGCGTTTTGTTCAGCAGGCGCTGGAGTTCTTTAATCTGCTTCATGGCAGCAGCAAGTTCAGAGGCAGGAACGACCTGTTCTCCTGCGGCCACAGCAGTAAGACTTCCCCCCTGGTATTGCTTGCGCCAGAGAAATAACTGGCTGGCTGCCACACCGTGTTGCCGGGCAACAAGGGAGGCCGTCATTCCCGGTTCAAAGCTCTGCTGAACAATAGCGCTCTTTTCCTGTGTAGTACGCCGTCTGCGTTTCTCCGGTCCTAAGACATCAATCATCTGTTCTCCAATGACTAGTCTAAAAACTAGTATTAAGACTATCACTTATTTAAGTGATATTGGTTGTCTGGAGATTCTGGGGGCTAGTCTAGTTTTAAAACGCCCCCTGCCGTATCAGAACTGGGGAATGCTACAGGGTTTGACCTGTTCCTCGAGGATCGTAGCGGAGCTGGCCATGAAAAAATGATCCAGGCCCGAAATCAGCTTCTTGCTGAAGCGGCGAAAAGTCCAGCGTTAAACATGGTTCGTCCTAACGGCATGAACGATGAGCCTCAGTTCCAGATTCTGATTGATGACGAGAAAGTTCAGGCGCTTAAACTGAGCATGAGCGACGTCGACAACATAATGTCAGCAGCCTGGGGTTCGATGTATGTAAATGATTTTAACGATCGTGGACGGGTGAAAAAAGTCTATATTTAGGGCGAACCCGGCTCACGTATATCACCGCAGGATTTTGATAAATGGTATGTCCGTAACAGTGATGGCGACATGGTTTCCTTTGCCTCTTTTGCAACAGGCAAATGGATTTATGGCTCACCAAAACTGGAGCAATATAATGGTATCTCTGCTGTCGAAATCCTGGGGGAACCGGCACCAGGATACAGTTCCGGGGATGCAATGAAAGCAATTGAGGATATTGCGGCAAGACTTCCCGAAGGTTTCCATATTTCCTGGACAGGTTTGTCTTTTGAGGAACGACTTTCAGGTTCTCAGGCTCCTGCACTATATGCACTTTCACTGTTGATCGTCTTTCTGTGTCTGGCTGCACTGTATGAAAGCTGGAGCATTCCTTTCTCGGTCATGCTGGTTGTTCCGCTTGGTGTCCTGGGGGCTGTCTGTGCTACTTTGTTGCGCGGCCTTGGTAACGATGTCTTTTTCCAGGTCGGTTTATTAACAACAATAGGGCTGTCTGCGAAAAATGCCATACTTATCGTGGAGTTTGCTCGTGAATTGCATGAGAAAGAAGGACTAAGCATTAAAGAGGCTGCTGTTGAAGCGGCGAGAGTGAGGTTAAGACCGATAATTATGACTTCGCTGGCATTTGTAATGGGGGTTATCCCACTGGCTGTCTCGACTGGAGCAAGTTCCGGAAGTAAACATGCCATCGGTACTGGTGTGGTTGGAGGGATGATCACTGCTACGATACTGGCAATCTTTTATATTCCTCTCTTCTATATGTTAATTGCCGGGTTCTTCAGCCGCAGAAATAAGAAATCATCGGATAAGACTGAAGCTGAGCAATCATAAGCATGAGTAAATATTCAGGTGCAGTAAACAACATACTGCGCCTGAGTAAATGGCTGTTGGGTTGGTACTAAATGCCCCAGAGATATTTCCTGAAATAAGATGTCAATGGAGATTTCAACAGTGGTGCGGCACACAAAATTTGCAGCGGAAGAAACCCGCAAACAAATCCTGGATGCGGCAGAGTTCTGCTTTTGTGAGACGGGCTTTTCGAAGACGACACTGGAGATGATTGCGGTGCGCGCAGGTTGTACTCGGGGGGCCATATACTGGTATTTCAACGAAAAAAAAGATCTTCTGCGACAAGTCATCGAGCGGGTACCACTATCATTATTTGATGAGCTTACAGCCATCAAAAATGGGAGAGTTTCTGAACCGGTTAAAGCGATGTATCGTTGCTTATCACGTAGCCTGATTAAATTACAATATAATGTACACTTACGGAATGTAATTTATATTGTGTTTTTTTGTGAAGAATGTCCGGATGATATAAGAATAAATTTCTTACAAAAAATGGTGGATGTCAATAATTTTGTGAAATTACTATGTTATATTTTCGAAAAAGGTAAGTTATATAGAGAAATATGTTCGGAAATTCGTAGTGAGGCTCTGGCGTTCCTGCTTTTTTCTTTGTTTACGGGGGTGGTGCGAAGTTGCATTCTGCAACCTGATAATAAATCCCTTTTCAGAGAGGGTTGCATAGTACTGGAGTTGACCCAATCAACCTTCACAGGCATCGATAAAAATGAACGCTACTATAAAAAACAGCGCTGATATCAATGAGCTTGCTAAATGAATTGATGAAAATCTTGAGGTAGAACTCTCAATAAATATTGAGGCAAAAAAGCTGGATATTCAAAATGGTATTTACAGAAATTGTTTAAACATATCATTGGTATTTCTATTGGTAGGTATATTAATAAATGCAGCAGAAGAACTACGTTCTACTACTGAATCGGTCACGACTATCACTTTTAAATATCAGTTTGATTTTCAGCAGACATTTACAAGGGCATTTACTCGCCGCTTTGGTATAGCTCCTATTGCATACCGAAAACTCGCTAAGGAAGAAGTGAGATGGAATAGTTAGTTATGTAAGCGTTATTTACTTAAGCGTGGATATATAAGAATGGTATTATCAATATGTTGCTCATGAGTTTTTAATAGCATATAGGCTTGTTAACATAGCCCAGCAATATAATTTGCAGTGGGAGCAGGTATGCATACAGAACAGTGGGCGAGGACGAGCGTCCCTTTTCGAACAAGGTAGCAAAAGAGGAAGAAGAAAGACAAATACAACTGGGCCTGAAAGGGTAGTGTTTAAGCCCCCTTTCAGGGGGCCGTGTCAAAGCCGCCCGCTATGCAGATGGTTTTTTACTTTATCTGTTAAGCAAAAAAATGCCGCGATAAAGAAATTGTTATCGCGGCAGCGTCATAGCAATTTACTTATTTTTTCTTGCCGCTGGAACGAGGACCTTTCTTTGCTGCCTCCTGCGGTACATCAGATTTTGTAGGTTTAGTGTTTTCTATTGAGGGTTTAACCGGTTGATGCTGCTCCATGGACTTCAGCGTTTCATCAGTGACATCCATACAGGATGCGCTGATTGACGTATCAAGGTTAACCACCGGGAATGTCTGTGAAGGCGCGTTTTCAGCCTGCAGTGTCGGTTGTGCAGCAGGCACTTCAGGTTGAGGTTCTGCGACGCCGGCGGTCACTTTAGAGTGAATAATCTGCTCGATATGCTGCGCGGTGCGGGCGATCACCTTATGGGCATACACCTCGCCAACCCGGCTTGCCGCGCTGATGGCTGCCGCTACCGCCGCGTTAATTGCGCCCACTTCCCCTTCCAGCTTCACGGTCACCATCCCGCCGCCTTTCGTCAATTCATAGCCTACCAGACTAACGTTAGCGGATTTCATTGCGGCATCGGCGGCTTCTACCGCCGCAGACATCCCGACGGTTTCGATTAAGCCTAAACTTTTCCCAGACATAAATTTCTCCTGTAATAAATTCAACTGTGCTGCGCGTCGTCGGCTTAACGTCCAACGTCTTCGTATAATAGCGCCGCTTTGTCCGTAACTTCCCACGGAAAGCTGTCGCGACCAAAGTGACCATAGCAGGCTGTTTTACGATAGCGGGGGACCAGCAGATCAAGCGTAGTAATGATGCCGAACACGCTAAGATCGAAATGGCTGTTAACGCCTCTCAGCAACGCTTCAGATGACACTGTTTGTGTACCGAAGGTGTTAATCCTGACGGAAACAGGGCGGGGCAGGCCGATGGCCCATCCCAACTGGACTTCACAGCGTGAGGCAAGCCCAGCGGCGACGATGTTTTTCGCCACATAGCGAGCAGCGTAGGCGGCGGAACGATCGACTTTCGACGGATCTTTGCCTGAAAACGCGCCGCCGCCATGGCAAGCCGCGCCGCCATAGGTATCAACAATAATTTTACGCCCCGTTAGCCCGCAGTCACCCACCGGCCCGCCAATCACAAAACTGCCTGCAGGGTTCACCAGAAAGCGGGTTTGTGGCGTGAGCCAGTGCGAAGGCATCACAGGTTTAACAATTTCTTCGATGACCGCTTCCCGTAGCGCGTCCAGAGAAACGTCAGGGCTGTGTTGGGTAGACACCACAACGGTATCTACTGAATGAACACGATTATCCTGATAGCGCAGGGTAACCTGGCTTTTGGCATCAGGGAGTAAAAATGGTAACCGTTGGGATTTACGCAACTGCGCCTGGCGCTCCATCAGACGATGGGCGTATACCAGCGTGGCGGGCATCAGTTCCGACGTTTCATCACAGGCGTAACCGAAGGTGATGCCCTGATCGCCCGCCCCCAGTTCTTCCATCGAGTGGCCGCGAATGCCGTCAGCAATATTGGCGGACTGTTTGCCAAGGATATTTAATACACAGCAGGTATTGCCATCAAACCCCAATCGCGAATGGTCGTAACCAATCTCTTTTATGGTGTTGCGGACAATCTTCTCAATATCCACGGCGGCATGGGTAGATATTTCTCCGGCAACAATAGTGGCACCAGTTTTCACCAAGCATTCACAGGCAACCTTACCCCACGGGTCCTGTAGGAGTATCGCATCCAAAATGGCATCAGAAATTTGGTCCGCCATTTTATCGGGATGCCCTTCGGCAACGGATTCGGAGGTAAACAGGTAATCGTTCAAAGCGAGCCCACTTGTTTGGGAAGTTTATTCCTATCTTAGGATAGGAACCTGACAAGTGGGCGTAAACTATCTTGCGGGCGTGTTGGACTATTTTGCTTTCATTATCGGGCCAATGCAAAATCACGCCATCACCGTGTAATTCCCGGGGACACGACTTTTCGATAATCAGAGGGGGTCATGCCAGTATCTTTTTTGAAGATGCGGCAAAAATAGTTTGAATCCTGGTATGCCAGTTCCAGCGCAATGGTATTTACTTGTAAGTCACTGAACCGCAATAACGATTTGGCGATAGTAATTTTACGCGTGGCAATATAGTTCGAAAACCCGAACCCGGTAATTTTCTTAAAGGTACGGCTCAAATAGCAGGCACTGACAAACGATTTTGCTGCCACGTCATCGAGCGTCAAGTTTCTGAGAATATTTTTCTCAATATGGAATTTCGCTCGTTCGATAAAATCGATATTGCCTGTATAGCCTTTTAATGCGTAATCAAACAGTTCTTCGCTAATGGTCAGCAGGCTGATCATGATGCGGAAATAGCGGCTTTCCATCATGCCATACTGGTTGATGTCTTTGATCAGCGCGGCGACTTTACGGTTAGTCGGCATTAACTTTTCCCCTTTGGCGGTCATATACTGGCTAACTATTTCCAGAAAATCGATCACGTCTTTGCGCTTATCCTCTTCTATCATATCCACCGGACAGGCACCGTTGATCGTGTCAAAAATAAAGTTGTGCCACTGGGTGTAATCGCAATCGTCTATCATGGCGAACACTTTCTGTTTTAGGGCGCGGGATTTTTCATTTTCTCCTTCGTCGAATGCTAGGGTTTTTTTGATGGTGTCGGTCAAGATACATTTTTTCACTGGTTTGAGCAGATAATCATCCACTTTAAGGTTGTACATGCTGCGTACTATATCAAAGTCATCATTGGCCGTGATTACGATGATTTTAGTATCGCTGTTTTTTTTCTTCAGATATTCAATCACCTGTTTACCGTTCGGCAACGGAATATTAATATCCACTAAGATCATATTGATTTGACTCAGTTGGTCAATTAAGTGAATCGCTTTTTTACCGGTTGAGGCTTCATGGATCGCAGCGTTTTCCACACACTGGGAGATAATCTGCCGCAGGGATTCTAATTCGATGGGCTCATCTTCAACGATAACAATGGTAAACATATGTCTTTTTCCTGTATCAGGCTTCCTGCATTGGGAACCGAAGTTTAATGGTTGTACCCATCCTGGGTTTGTTAGGGCTCATTATTTCCAAGCCATAGCTCTCGCCAAATAACAACTTCAATCTATTTTTTATGTTGTTAATACCAATACTGCCTTTTTGCAATTTTTGGTCGCCTGATAAAATGCGATTAATGGTATCTGGTGCGATGCCGTCGCCATTGTCAGTGACTTCAATAATCACGTTCAGGCCATCGTCCGTGGCACGGATCAGCAGATGACTATTGCTATCCCTTGGCTCCACTACGTAGTTAAAGAAGTTTTCCACCAGCGGTTGCAGGATCAAAAACGGGCAGACTACATCCAGATATTTTTCCGGGATATCGCACAGGTAATCGAAACGGTCTCTCATACGCACTTTTTGGATCGACATATAGTTGTTGACGTAATTTATTTCATTACGCAGAGTAATCAGGCCGTGACTATTTTTACGTAACAAATAGCGCATCATGTCAGAGAAATCGTGCACCATTGTTTCGGTACGCTGCGCATCTTCAAGAAAAGCTAACCGGCCAATGGTATTTAATACGTTAAATAAAAAGTGCGGATTTATCTGATAAGAGAGCGCTTTAAATTCAGCTTCATGTAGTGAGCGTTCTATCTCTACACGTTTTCTTAACTCATTAGCCAGTGCAAGATCCTTTTTACGAAGTTCGCGTTGGATATTATTGGTGTGCGCTTGTTCGACCAGATAAGACGATACGTGTAGTAACGTCGAGGCAGTAGACTCAAAACGCTCATACGGCATGCGACGTGTATTCTGGTGCAAATTAATTAACCAAGGATTATCTTTCCAGACGTCATTATTATTCAGAATATAGGAAATGCTCTGTTCTTTCTCTTCTTCGACTTTTACCTGACCGGAAATAAAAGCACCGAGATAATGATCGTTAATCATGATTGGGACAGCGAATTCGACAAAACCGCAGTGGCAGCGATAAACCACCGGTTTGCGAGCGTGCATCGCGGCACGGCCACCAGCGTTGTCGCTTTCATAACAGTGGTGCGCCAGTGTCGGGTTGAGACGCGAACGCATGCAGAAGTCTGAAAAACCGCTGGGCTTAGTGACTGGGATACCATTCTCATCCACAACCACGAGCGCGATCATCATTGATTTTGAAAAGTTGTCCTGCAGGGTCTGAAGGCGTTTTACATCCAAAAACTCATTTAATTTGTATTTATTCTTCATACTTTCAGCCTGCATTTTTAAAAACATAATCATATATTTATAAATAATTTGTCACGAAAAAATTGAAATGGATCACAGCAACAAAAACAGCTCCGGCTCTGAAAGTAATGCTTCGGTTATTTGCAAGGGATACTCCTTTTCAAACCTTGCTGAACCAGTGCAGATACACAGGGAAACGTATACCAGAACTGCCACAATACAAACGCCAGTTACTGGCGATACGAATGGAATGACGAGGCAGTCTGTCAGAAAGCCCCACATGAACGATCACCACCTACATAGGAGGTGTTTTAAAATTGATCGAGTAGGAGGCGGGATCACTCCCGCCGTCCTCTCACACCACCGTACGTGCGGTTCCGCATACGGCGGTTCATGTTAACTCTGGAACTGCCTCTACTGTTCCAGCAGTGATATCAGACCCTGCCTCTACTGTTCCAGCAGTGATATCAGACCCTGCCTCCTGAACCATGCATTCTTTATCGCCTGATTCATATGGCTTGACCCTGAGTTCCACCATGGCCCGTGGTTGTTGTACGCAGAGATCATTGCCCTGTCCTTACTCAGTCCTGCTCTTTGCAGATTCTTTGCCCGGGTTCGCGGTCTCTTCCACTGCCGCTACAACAAGCAACGCAGTTTCCGTTTGATCCAGCCATCCAGCTCCTCCAGCACTCCTCTGACTTCCGTCAGCCTGAAGTAGCTTATCCATCCACACAGCACTGGTGTCAGAGCATTGATTGTCGCTTTCACTGATTTGCTCCGGTTTCCCGTCGTCAGACTGTGGACTTTCTCCTTCAGCCTGTTCACGCTCGTCAGGGCTATCTTCAGCTTCGCCTGTTTGTGCCATGTCACACTGTACCCGAGGAACTTCCGATCCCACGGGCGCGCCACCGCGCTCTTCTTCTCATTCACCTTCAGTTTGTTCTCCACGAACGCCCTGATGTTCTTCAGCAGATGGTCGCCCGCTTTCCGGCTGCTTACGTAGATGTTGCAGTCGTCTGCGTAGCGGCAGAAGCTGTGTCCACGACGCTCTAGTTCTTTATCCAGTTCATCCAGCAGGATGTTCGACAGTAACGGCGACAGTGGGCCGCCCTGCAGCATGCCCGCCTGCCGTTTCTCCCTTTGCCCGTCTTTAACCATTTCCACTTTCAGGTAGCGGCGTATCAGTCACAGCACCCGCCTGTCCTTTATCGTTCTGGCCAGACGCGTCATCAGGAGTCTGTGATCCACCCGGTCGAAGAACTTCTCCAGATCCATATCCACCACCCACCGTTTGCCACCCCGTATGTAACGCTGTGCCTGTTGCACCGCCTGCTGGATAAGCCTGTCCACCACCGTCGGGATGCCTGAGGTTCTCACGCCGCCATCCGGCTTCGGGATATCCATCCGGCGTATTGCCCGCGGCTGGTAGTTTCCGTCAATCAATGCCTGCCTGACGCTGCGCCAGTTCTTCTTCAGCCACGGTTTCAACTCCGCCACGCTGAGGTTATCCACCCCCGCCGTGCCTTTGTTTTCCAGCACGCGCTGATAAGCCAGCATCAGGTTTTCTCTCGTTATCACCGCTTCCATCGTCAGCGGCACTTCCGCTTTCGTTTGCCCACCCGCCGCCGTGCTGATTTCAGCGCCATCATGCAGCCCTGACGGATACTGTCCGTCTCCTCTGCCGCTGGTCGCAGTTGCCTGCGCTTGTGCTTCATTAATCATCATCGGGTTCGGATGTCCTAATCACAGTTAATCATGTTCGGCCCTTCATGCTGCCGGTTTTGCAGCACTACTACGGCGTCGGCTGACTTCTGCCGCCCCATCCCGGCGCCTCACGGCGCCGGTAGCACACTGGCAGGGCGACAGATCTCCCGGGGTAATTCACGTGACTTTCCTGCTTATGCCTGTCGGCTTTACGTCACAGCGTTCCGTGTGAGTATCGGGCTTTGGTGATTTGTGCCACCTTACCCTGCTGCGCCGCCTTAACCGCTTCCTGTTCGTCAGGCCAGCATTTTGCATCCAGCTTCCTTCAGATTTCACCTCGCGATGAACACCCTTGCCTTCCGCTAACACTTCCCCTCACCGGGTGTGTGGAGGACTTTCACCTCTTAGTCGTTCTTCTGCCACCACAGTTGAAGAACAGCGCCAGTCACGGCGCACATAACAAAAAGCCAGCAGGCAGACACTGCTGGCTTTTTGTTATGGCGGGATTAAAACAGGGGAACCAAGGTAAATAATCCAATGGTCGCCAACAGATTAATCATCGTGGTCATAATGGTGATGACCATCGCCGGCGGGTCAATATGTGTATCGCCGTGGATCAGGAAGATACGCGACATCAGTTCACCCAATATCGCGCAAATTATGCCAACGATAGCAGCCCAAATCAGGCTACCTGATGGCACCGCTACCAACGCGGCAGGCAGCGAAATATGATGTGACACCGGTACCTGAGTATTGAAATGCAGGAAAATCAGTGAGAACGCGGAAATACCAAACGCCAGCAGCGCGCCGTTGCCGCCAAACTTCAGGCCTAAAAAGCCTGCCATCAAGCCAATACCCAAGCCCAGCACGGAAAGCTGCGGAATGCGGCTATGGTAAGGTATCCAGCACTTATCCTGCGGCGGATAGCAGTGACGAATTCCCTGCTCCGGTTTTCCAAACAGGCCAGTTTTACCGAAAACCAGACGCGAGACCACGCCAGAAATCACCACGGTTAGTGCCACGGTATCGGTCCAAGCATTGCCGGACGGGAAGGCCGGAATCTGGTTCAACCCCCAGGCGATGATGTAACCAACCGTCCCAAAAACCCCGCCTACCAGCAGCACATCGTAAGCCGCCAGACCGCTCAACCCGGCAGTGATATCACGCCCGGAACCCAGCTTGCCTTTCTTCGCTGCATACGCCGTCGCCGCAACCCCAGCGGCAAAGCCGCCGGTGTGCGGGCCAAACAGTCCAAACGGAAAAGTAATAAAGTCCGATGATGCTCCGGTAATAATTTGCACTACCGTCATGGCGATAACCAGAAGCCCAACGAATTCAAACGCCGCCAGCGCGCCAACAGCCGCACCAAATATGCCGCCGCCGAAGGCAACTACAATATCTAAGCTATTCATCTAGCTTACCTCTGTAATTAAATCAAATGACAATATAAGTAATGCAGATTGCTCTATATTTTTAAAATTGAAATAGTATTCATGCGTAACAAATAAACAAGCGCAGCATTTTTTCGCACTCTTATTACATCTTTTATTAACCGCCGATATGGCAGTTAAAACCTAAGGATTCAACCATTGCTTTTAACTCTGCCATTTGGGCTTCTTCGATACTTTTTGTATCGCCCATCGGATACTGGCGACCAAGCAGATTATATTTATTTTCACCGAAGCTGTGATAAGGCAATAAGTGAATGGTATCGACGTTCTGCATCAGGCGGGCGAACTCCGCAATATTATGGATTTCCTGCGAATTGTCATTCACTCCTGGGATCACAGGAATACGCACAACCACTTTGGTTAAAAAGGAGATGCGCAGCAGATTCTCCAGAATCACTCTGTTATTCACGCCGGTGTTGCGCTCATGGATTTCCGGATCGATGGCTTTAATATCGGTCAGAGCAAGATCGACATAGGGAAATACCTCATCAATCACCGCTTTGGTGGTGAAGCCGCTTGTTTCAATAGCGGTGTGCCAGCCTTTGGCTTTACAGGCTTTAAGCAACTCGCGGGCAAATTCCGGCTGCGCCAGCGGTTCACCACCGGACAGGGTAATCCCGCCGCCTGAACGCCGGTATAAATTCTCTTCTTTTTCCAGTTCGCGCATCACTGCCGTTACCGACATACGCTTGCCCTTCATTTCCAGCGCACGGGTAGGGCAAATCTCAGTACATTTCCCACACTGAATACAGCGGTCGCGATTGATAAACCAGGCATTAGTAATGGAAAGAGCCTGTTGTGGGCAAGCATCAATACATTTTCCACAGCGGATGCAATCATTCTTTTTAAATAATAACTCTGGGCTGTGACGTTGTGATTCAGGATTACTACACCATTTGCAGGACAGCGGGCAGCCTTTAAAAAAAGGAATGGTTCGAATGCCTGGACCATCATGCAAAGAATAGCGTTGAATATTAAATATGACGCCTTCGGTTTCGTATTCAACTTTATTCATAACATCACTCTATATTTACCAGATGAATTACCTTTTCAGATAAAAGTAACAACCAGAAGTCGTGGAGAAAGTAACGGGCTATATATTGATACATAGCCCGTCTGGTATTTACGACAGTTGTTGCTCAGTACGGCTGATTATGTCGTCCTGAACTTCTTTCGCTAAAACTACCCACTGGGCGCTATAGCCCGCAACGCGTACCACCAGATCCTGATGTTGCTCAGGATTTTTCTGGGCTTCGATCAAAGTGTTGCGGTCGATAACGTTAAATTGAACGTGCATCCCTTTCTTATCGAAGTAGTGACGTATCAGGCCGCTGAAGTTGCGCAGACCGTTCTCGCCAGCCAAAGAAGACGGCAGGAATTTCTGATTATAGAGCGTACCGTTGGAGGCGATAAAGTGATCCAGTTTGGCAACTGAGTTGGCTGCGGCGGTTGGGCCAAGGGTGTCTTTACCCTGACGTGGAGATACGCCATCCGCCAACGGCTCTTTCGCCAGACGGCCATCCGGCAGTGCGGCAACGTCTTTACCAAACAGCACGTTCGCAGACACCGGATAGATACCAGCCTGGAACTGGCCACCGCGCGGGTTGGTATATTTCTCAACTTCCTGGCAGTAGATCAGCGCACATTTACGCGCTACTAAATCCACGTCATCGATGTCGTTACCGAAGCACGGTGTGTTTTCCAGAATACGACGGATCTCCTCGTGACGGGACATAGTGCCGGATTGCACCGGTGCTGCACTGCCGGAAGTCAGCTGGCGATAAACTTCGTTTTTAATCGCTGCCGGATCCAGAGCGCCATGCTGTTCAATGATGCGTTTCACCACATCGTAGATATCCTGCTCGTTGAGCGAGGATTTCGCCGCTGGAGTGTGCGGGTTCGCACCCACCGGATAACCGAAGTTGGCGTCCAGTGCGCTTTTCAGTTCGCTCAAAGACAGTTTACGATCTTCGAATACCTGTTTCTGGATGGCATAGACGGAGTCGCCGGTATCGGCTACGCCGAATGCTTGCGGCCCAGTAAAGTTGTAAATCGCCCCGCCTTCCTGGAGAGATTTACCACGGCCGATACAGTCGTCGACCAGTGCTGATAGGAACGGCAGCGGGCAGCGTTCGCCGTGGGCAATATCCACGCTGTTACAGGCTTCAACCAGTTGATGAACGAAGTGCGCCATCTGTTTCTGGAACGCGGTGTAGAAGTCCTCCATGCTGGTGAACTGAGTCAGTTCGCCAGTCACTGGGCCTAGCTGTTTATTGCCAACGCGACCGTTGTTCAGGGTGATTTCCAGCACTTTTGCAACGTTAAAGAACGCGGCGTCATGCCAGCCCTCGGTGCGATGCGGTGCCTGCGGCTCTACGCAGCCGATGATACAGTAATCACGCGCATCACGCAGCGAAATGCCACGGTTCTGCAGCGCCGGGATGATTACTTCATCGTTGTACATTGCCGGAACGCCCAGGCCCATACGCACCAGCTCGCAAGCGCGATACAGAAACTCATCCGGAGTACCCTGCCATACGCGGATTGAGAAGGATGGCTGCGGCAGACGCACATGGGCAGTCGCTTCCATACACATGTAGCTCAGATCGTTAGTTGCGTCGCGACCGTCTTCTGTCTGGCCGCCACAGCACAGGTTCTGGAACACTGCGTAACCGGCAAACGCCTGGGCAGAGACTTCGTCACGCGTTTTGTTAATGTCGTTAAGCTTGATCCAGCAGCAATCCACCAGTTCCTGCGCGAATTCACGCGAGATAGATTTGTCCGACTCCAGATACGGGTACATATACTGGTCGAAACGCCCCGGGGAGATAGAATGACCGCTGGATTCAATCTGTAACATGCTCTGAATAAACCAGAATGTCTGGCATGCTTCCCAGAATGTGGTAGCACCGTATTCCGGCACGCGAGTACAGTTTTGAGCAATCTGCTCCAGTTCGCGTTTACGGGTCGGATTGCTCTCCTGCTGCGCCAGACGGGATGCTTCTTCAGCGTAACGATGGGCGAAACGGATCGCTGCGTTATAACTGATCAGCACCGCATTATAGAACTGTTCTTTCTTTATATATCCTGGTTCAGTGCGATCTAATGATTCCAAGGCACGGCTAACTTCATTAATGATACCACGGAAACCAATTTTCAGCACTTTACCGTAGTCAACACTGACATGACCGACGCCCCCGAAGAAGTAGTTACCAACAGTGAATACACCGCTCGCCATACTCTCTTTAGTGCCTTCTGACATGTAAGATGCCGCCAGAGCACTGGTAGTTTTACCCGGCCAGTATTTAAATGCTTCATGAAGCTCCTGAGCAGTCTTTTTCGGGATAACAAACGGGTCGGCAATACGGTGTTCCATAGTCTCAAACTCTTTTTCCACCCAGTCGTAGGAGAACTCAGGGCAGATTTCAGTTGAGCGAGGATTAATAGTTACCGCTCCAACGATTAATTCGTCTGGGCGAATTGTTACCGGTAATTGGTTAAAGATTTTTTCCACCACTTTAGCACGACGCATAATCGCGGGCAGTTGTTCTGTTTCTTTATATGCTTCGGTTGCTAACACCGCGCGTTCTGATTCCACATACGGCTTCGCCGTCAGGATCATATTTCTCAGTCTTACAACACGGTCTGTCGGATTAGAAAAGCCTTTCTCTAACATATAAAACTCCCGAATATATTTTGTTAACCTTGCGGAGATGCCAGGGTATTAATGAATAATGCTAGTGCCCATTTGAGTAATAAAGTGACGTAATATTGCTGGATGCCCCATCCAGGTAGTCGCGGTTATTAAATTACCATCCACAATGGCTTCATCATCTGCGGCAGTGACCCACTGGCCACCCGCCATTTCCACTTCCGGTTTTACCGTAAAATATCCCGTCAGTTTCCGGCCTTTTAATACCCCAGCAGCGGCCAGAATTTGTGGGCCATGACAAATTGCAGCAACAGGTAATGTTAAATTCATCGCGTAATGCACGATATCCAATACTGACTTATTTAATCGCAAGTATTCCGATGAACGCCCACCAGAAATATAAACACCACTATATTCCTGTAACCTTATGTCATCAAATGATGCAGTTAATCTAAAAAGATGTCCGGGTTTTTCGGTGTAGGTCTGATCACCTTCAAAATCATGAATCGCGGTTTTAATAAACTCGCCGGTACGTTTTCCCGGACACACTACATCCACTCTGAAACCTAACATGTTTAATGCCTGCCATGGCACCATGACTTCATAGTCTTCAGAGAAATCGCCTGTGATAAGTAATATCTTCTTCATAAGCGGACTCTCAAAACTGGTTATCGTCTTCCTCAATGATTCGCATGGCTTCATGCACCGCCGCGACTTCGCCAAAAATGGCCAATGTGGTGATATGCTGAGGGCAACTGCCAAAGATTTCTGATACCACCACATTGGCGCTTTTACTGGCTACGTCGGCATAAAAATAGAGATCCGGAACCGGCAGTATTAACAAACCAATGGCGTCGATGCGAATCAAATCCAAACGCGAACGAAACTCCCCGGGCATACGCCGTTTCAACATAGCCAAAATATCCGGGGTCGGTGCGTTTATGATTCGTTTTTTCATCTTTAAGTCACCCTTCGCGATAGTTAGCGAATATTCAGCGCTTCAACCATTACACAGCGACGACGGCGTGCGAACGAACGCGCTGACGTAAGTCCCTCGCCGGTCGGTCCGGCAATCGTAAAGGTGGCATGCCCTTCACCGCCCACCCCCAGCCCTGCATAAGAGGGACCATTTTTAACAAAGATGGTGGTCTGGATCAGGCGCGCCATTTTGGTCAGCTTTTCGACGTTGGTGGAGTGCATAACCGCGGTATGACGATTGCCGTGCTCCACTTTCACCGCCAGCTCAATGGCTTCATCAACATTGTCTACGCGCACCACCGGCAGGACCGGCATCATCAGCTCATGCACCACAAACGGATGTGTTTTCTCAGCCTCAATTAAGATGACTTTGATATCGTCGCCAACCTGGATTCCCAGTTGTTGCAGGATATAGCGCGCATCTTTGCCGACAAAGGCGGTATTCGGCCCAGTGCCTTTTTCATTAAGCACCAACGATTGCAGTTGTTGACTTAACTTCTTATCGCACAACAGATAGGCACCGCTTTTCTTCATGCAGTGAATCAGATAGTCCGCTACCTGGTTCACAACAATCACCTCTTTTTCCGCCACGCACGGCAGGTTGTTGTCGAAGCTACAGCCCTTAATGATGTCGCGGGCTGCTTTTTCGATATCCGCCGTTTCATCTACCACAGCTGGCGGGTTACCTGCGCCTGCACCAATCGCTTTTTTACCTGATGACATCACGGTTTTCACGATGGCTGGACCGCCAGTCGCTACCAGCATGTTGATACGTGGGTCGTTGATCAGGACGTTGGTATTGTCGATGGACGGTTTGGTCACCGTTACCACCATGTTAGCCGGTGCGCCCAACTGGGCAAGCTTGTTGTTGATCAGCTCAACCGCGTACAGCGACACTTTGCGCGAGCGCGGATGTGGACTGAACACCACAGTGTTGCCTGCCGCCAGCATGCCTATGCTGTTGTTGATAATGGTTTCGGTCGGGTTAGTCGTTGGTGTAATCGAACCAATCACTCCGAACGCAGAGTATTCGATCAACGTTAAACCCCCGTCTCCGGAAACCGCGCTGGTGGTCAGATCTTCGATACCTGGCGTTTTCAGCGCTGCGACGCGGTTTTTGATCAGTTTGTCCTCGTAATTCCCCATGCCGGTCTCTTCCACCGCCATACGGGAAAGGGCACACAGCACATCTTCCTGCAGGAAGACATCGCGAATGCCATTGATAAACGAGGCGCGGTCTTGCATAGAACAGTGGCGATACTGCACTTGTGCCAAGACGGCGGCGGAAATCGCCTCATCCATGGTATCGAATGCTCCAGTGCTAGCATTCGCTACCTTCGCTACCTGAGAGATCGCACTGGCGTCGCGCACGGAAGAGTGCTGCGCCAACGCCTTAGCGACAATTTCATCCAACCCGTCGACCCGCGCTGCTTCTGACGTGGCGGGAGCTTCATCCGGTGTTGCTTTGGTGAATTTGCTCAGAATGGTCGAGACAGCCTGAGCGATTTCAATATCATTCATCTTTAAATTCCTTACTACTCTTCATCTGCCGACCGCGCCGCGTGCATCGTCATCAGATGCTTAGATATATGGCGTCGTGGTGGATTTAATTTCCACCGGATCTAACGTGGAGAGCAGTTGTAGACCGACTTCACGCGCGGCAATCACCGCCTGACGTACTGCACCGGAATCACCGGAGAAGGTGAAGATCACTTCGTTACTAAAGCTGGTGCCTTGCGACGGGCTGGCATAACCCACCGGATCAATCACGGCGGATTTCGCCGCAGCGTCGGCAATCACCAGGCCAATCGCCGCAGGCGAGGCACAGGTCATCCCGAAGGATTTACCAATCGGCGCACCCAGCGCTTTATTCAGCGCGTAGCTGGCACGAGCGGTGTACTGGAATTCAAGATGTCCGGCTGACGAGCCATAAACGTCACCCATGGTGCGTTCAATTTCAGACAGCGCCACTTCAACCGCACGCCTGACGTCGGAAACATCAGACGCACCGAAAATAATTAAGCAACCGTGTCCGCCACCTCCTTCGGTATCGCGGGCCAGCTCAATAGAAATAATTTCGCTGTTGGTTGCTTTAATCGCTTCGTCAGCCGCAAAAATTTGCGGGCCTGCGCCAGTACGTGCGCCAAGAATACCGATAGAGCGATATTTCTTGTCGATATTCATGACTTCATGCAATTGATTATCAACATTGGCAATCACTAGGCCGATAGTGTGGCCCAACGCAGTGCCGACAAATTCCGTAATACCGCAACCAGCGAAATTCGCTGCTGTTTTAGCTTCCGGTGAGATATCGGTTTGTTTATTCATTACGTCAGATATAATCTGCTCAACAAGATTATCTCTCATGATCAGTATCCTTTATTGTTATTAACCGATAGCCTTCGGTAGAATTTTTTCCACCTCAATGTGTGGGCGTGGAATAACATGTACGGAGACCAGTTCTCCCACTTTACTCGCAGCAGCGGAGCCCGCATCTGTCGCGGCTTTCACTGCGCCAACGTCGCCGCGAACCATCACAGTCACCAAGCCGGAGCCGATTTTTTCATAACCCACTAGGGTCACGTTGGCAGATTTCACCATGGTATCTGCAGCTTCAATTGCAGAAACCAGACCTTTCGTTTCAACCATTCCTAATGCTTCTTGTTGCATAACGACCTCAATATTTCCGATAGAAAGAAAACGTGCACAGAGGAATAGCAATCTACGGATTCACCCATGTGCATTAATTATTTAATTATCATAATGCTAAGGTTATTCAGACAAAATGTTTTGCGCGTCAGTGGGACTATCTTGCTTTTGCATTCCCGCAATTGACAATAAAATCCACCCGAGGTTTGTAATAAAAGATCTGCGTTTAAACTTCCTTGCAAAATAGCCCCGCTCTGAATAGCGATCATAATTACTGTTAAAACTGTCGTATTTTTGCCAATTAGTTATGCCGTGCGGGCAATCTCCGCTGCATCTATAGCAATCATTTTTTCTTCATTGGTTGGGATGACCGCAATCTTCGTGGTGTCGGTTTTAGAAATCAGTCCGCTACGTCCGCCGAACAGCTGCTGGTTACGTTCTTTATCCAGTTCCAATCCCAGCGCCTGAAGGCGTTGCACGGTAAGTTCTCGAATTAACGCCGAGTTTTCGCCAATTCCACCGGTGAAAATCAGCGCATCGAAGCGTTTAAGCGAGGTCACGTGGCCGCCGATATGTCGTGCGAGACGATGTACTAACACGTCGATGGCTAACGCTGCCCGTTCGTGGCCCTCATCACGCGCCTGCTGAAGGGTGCGGCAATCGCTGGATAAGCCGGAAATCCCCATTAGGCCGGACTGGTTATTGAGCATTTTGTACAGCGTGTCGAATGTTTGACCTGTGCGTTTCGCCAGATATGCGACGACACCAAAATCAAGATCCCCGCAGCGCGTGCCCATTACCAGCCCTTCCAGCGGGGTCATACCCATTGAGGTGTCAATGCTCGTGCCGTTTTGCACCGCACATAGCGATGAACCGTTGCCCAAGTGGGCAATCACGATGCCATGATCCGCCGGGTCGAGATCTAGTGATGCAAGCGCTTCTGCGGCAATATAGCGGTGAGATGTTCCGTGAAAGCCGTAACGTCGCACCATATAATCTTGCTGGAACTCCAGCGGGATCGCATAGGTGTAAGCAGCCGGAGACAAGGTCTGGTGGAACGCAGTATCGAACACCGCAATATGCGGCAACGCGGGCAACAGAGCCCGAGCCGCTTCAATACCAATCAGGTTGGCAGGGTTATGCAAAGGGGCCAGCACCGACAGCGCGCGGACTTTTTCGATCACATCATCGGTAACCAGTACTGATCTTTTGAAGTCGCTGCCGCCATGAGCCACGCGGTGCCCAACGGCGTTGATGGCTTCCAACAGTTGCTGTTCGTCGAGCTTCGCGAAGAGCACTTTGAGCGCATGCTGATGGCTGGCGTCATCCAGCGCGACAGTGGATTTATGGCCGTCTCGGTCTTTAAACGTTATGACAGCATGATCAATACCCAGTCGTTCCGCTAGGCCCGACAGCAACGGCTGATCTGCATCCTGAGGAATGACGGAGAATTTCATTGATGAGGAACCACAATTAATCACTAATACACAAGCTAAAGACATGATGCCCCCTGAAATGGACTGCAAAAAATTAACGGGTTGTTGTGAGGGGATAACGCAGAACGCTAAACTGCGCCATCGCCTGGCGGGCGATGAGCATATCTTCCTCAACACTGCCGCCGCTGATGCCGATGCCGCCTAGTAAGCGCCTGCCCGACCAGCAGGGAAAACCACCGCCGAAGCAGCAGATATCTTTTTCTTTCTCAAGGCCGTACAAATCACCACCCGGCTGTACCAGCGTTGCCAGTTCGTGAGTTGGCATTTTGAGAGCTACCGCGGTCCAGGCCTTTTGTGGTGCCAAGGTATGGCTGACCAGCAGGGCGTTATCCATGCTGAAGAAAAAACGCTGCTGACCGCAGGCATCCACTAGGCTAAAAACGATCGATACATTGCTGGACTGTGCCATTTCCCGGGCCAACTTTGCCAGCAGTTCACTGTCCTCCAGGCTCAGCGACATCCGGAGTTCCGGTAACTGCGTGGCAATAGCCTCATTAATCCAGTTGTCGAGTGAAGCCTCATTCGCAGACATAAGTATTCCTCAGCGTACGCGCCGCTATTAACCGTTAAGTTCGAGCGTGTCGACGATACCCACCACGGCAGCGTCAATCACCGAGTGATCTTTGTTGTTGCTCATACGCGCCGAACTGCCGGTGGTGATGATCACAATCTCTCCATTGCCCGCGCCGACAGTATCAACTGCCACCTGGGCATGGACAGTCGGCTGATAGTTTTCATCGAGCCGCGCCACTATCAGCAGTTTTGAGCCATTCAGCGAGGCGTGTTTGGTGGTGGAAACCAATGCGCCAGTAACTTTAGCGAGGTACATATTTCCTCCGGTTAACCATGGATAACAGTGAGATTACGCCGCTGGATTTCATCTCTGGCAGCAGGGGTAATCAGCGTGTCGCTCTCAATGCGCAGCACTGTGCCAATGGTCAGTAGGCGGATATCGCTCTGGGTGATTAAACGTTTTTTACCGGCTACTGTCAGGGTGGATTGGCTTCCTTGCACCGACTTGACATGGGCTGCACGTTTACCGAAAAGCGTAATGCCATAGCTCTCTAGGACCTGAGCGTAACCTTCCAGACAAGACAGCAGTGGCATCGGTAATTCGCTATCGACGCATTGTTGATGCAGCGTGGCGATAATCTGTTTACGGTGCTGTAACGCCTGAAATACAGTTTCACAGGCCAGATTATCGCGAATGCCCAGCGCAATTTTGCTCATGCTGTTGACAGAGAGCGCAGGCAGATAGAGCACCTCATAGTGAGGCGGCGATCTGTCAAATCCAGCACGAGAACCACGCTGAATTAGCGCATCCATGCAGACAGATTTCAGCGCCGACTGGCTGGCGCTGTGAGAAAAATTTACCCACAACTGATAGCCCGCCAGCTCAAGCGCCTCAAGGCAGTTCAGCGTTTCCGGCAGCGAGGAGATATCCTCACCAGTCACCACTACGCAGACATTTTTCTGCGCGACGGATTGTGCCAACACTTCAGCGATGACCCGGTCCAGCAGTTGCGATAAGGTTTGATTGTCCATTGATTTACCCCTGGTCCGCATTCATGGCGATGCCTAATGGTGTGACCAATAGTGGCTCTGCCGAAGGAATCACATTTTTACCGGTTTGTTTACTGAACACGTTGGCAAACTGGCTGAAGCTGCTCGCGCCACCTACCAAATAAATATTTTTTACCTGCTGGGTAGCGAACCATCCCGACACCAAGCTGGCCATTTTCTGGGCCACCGGTAGCACCAGGGTAAAGACCTGCGCTTCCTGCCCGTTTTTTTTCATTTCTTCCGCCTCGGCATAAGGCAAGCCCAGCGCGCCAGCGATCACCAACTTCATATGGCTTCCACCGGTGGGCTCATCGGCACTGAACGTCACTTTACCGCTTTTCAAAATGCTCATGCCGGTGGTGCCTCCTCCGACATCCACCACCGCCCCGTTTTTAATATTCAGCGCGCTGGCAGCGGCTACCGGTTCATCTAGTACTTGGGTCACGATAAAACCCGCCAACTCCACTACGTTGACGATCACTTTTGTGTTGCCTTCAGAGATCCCCGGTGGGACTGCGATCGCCGCGCGCTCCAGCGTGCAGCCCTGTTTCTGTTCAAGAATTTGTTTGAGACGTGCTACTACCCGGCTGGCGGTCAGGTAATCCACCACCACGCCGTCTTTCACCACATTGGAGGGATACATTACCCCTGCCACCGGCTGGTTATCTTCATCCAGCACCACGATTGCGATATTGGCGGTACCGAGATCCCCCCCACCTTCAACGCGCCGGAGTAGGGCCGACATTCGCCGCTGTCAATCAGCGCGGCCAATTCGTGAAATCGGCAGTTTTCGGGGCTGTTAGCCATGGCGCGCAGCCTGTTTTATGCCGCGAACGGTATCGCCATTACGCAGACCGACGCCGTTAGCTTCTTCCATATCAATATGCAGTTCCAGCACTGCATCCGCCGTGACGCGTACCACTACATGGCTGAGCACACCACCGCGCGGACCGTTTGTTTGCACATCGATTTCCATTCCGTCATGCAGGCCGTGCAATTCGGCTTCTTCGGGCGAGATATGGATATGGCGCCAGGCGACAATCATGCCGTTGTGTTTCACCACCCGCCCTTTCGGACCGATGATTTCAATGCCCGGCGAATCCAGCAGATCCCCCGACATGCGCACCGGAGCTTTAGTGCCCAGCGCAAAGCCGTCGGCCACAGAGATTTCCACCTGCGTGGCATTACGCAGTGGCCCTAACACGCGCACTTTGTTGAGCTCGCCTTTTGGCCCGCGCAGCGTCACCATCTCTTCGGCGGCATACTGACCGGGCTGTTTCAACGCTTTAGAACGGGTTAGCGTAGAGCCGTAGCCAAACAGAATGTCCATATCTTCACGGCACAGATGAACATGGCGGTTGGACACGCCCACCGGAATATTCAGCGCGACGGGCGCGGCAGCAGGCGCTGCCGTTTTTTTACTGGTGGCAAGTTCCTGCAAAATTTGTTGGGTAATCCACTCGGCTTGTTGTTCGGTGTAATTCATAATGGGTACGACCTGATTATTGGGTTATCTTATGGGTAATGGGCGTCTAACGATCAGGATAGGGAGTAACGACGCCCGGTTTTTGTTTATCAGCAGGACTTTTTTGACTGCTTCACGGAGGCTGAACAAAGTTATCCAGCTAGCCGGTAATCAGGTCGATCAACCCTTCGACATCATGCGTCGTCACCTGCCGCGGGTTCGACGCGGTACAACCGTCGGCCAGCGTCGAATTCACCAGTGCGCTGCGCAACTCGATGATTTTTGCACGGTCGATACCCAGTTCGCTGAGAGTGACGGGGATGCAGAAATGGCGATTGATCTGGCGGATCTCCTGAGTCATCAGCGCGATGGCCTGCTCCGGTACCGCATGGTCAATGCCTATGATTTGCGCGCAACGGTGATAGCGATCGCGGGTTTCAGTGCTGGCCCGTTTGCTGTTGAAGTCGATGACAATCGGCAGCAGCATGGCGTTAATTTTGCCATGAGGAATATGCAGCATCCCGCCGATGGCGTGTGCCATGCCGTGTACCAACCCCAGCCCGGCGGAGTTAAATGCCATGCCTGCCATACAGGAGGCATTGTGCATGTGGGTGCGCGCCGCAATGTCTTTTTCGTCGTTAAACACCTGCGGCAGATAGCGCCAGGTCAACGCGATGGCTTTTTCCGCCAGCGCATCGCTAAAGTCATTTGAGCCAGTAGAGACAAAGGCTTCAATGGCATGGGTCAGCACGTCCATGCCGGTATCTACCGCGACATGACGCGGCGCGGTTAACACTAGGTTAGGATCGAGAATGGCGATTTCCGGCACCAGTTGCCCGGAGATCAACGGATATTTGCGGCCATTTTGCGGATCAGAGATGATCGCGTAGGACGTCACTTCAGAGCCGGATCCGCTGGTTGTGGGAATAGCAATGAGATCGATTTGATGATCTCCAAAATACTCTTCCAATGTGACTTTAATTCCTTTCGCAGCGTCCAGCGACGAGCCGCCGCCGAGGGCGATAATAACGTCGGGCTTAAAGGCTTTAAAACGCGCCGCGCCGGAAGTCAGAATATCAATATCTGGATCCGGAGTAACCTCGCCGAAAATGCATACCGATGCCTCAGGCATATGGCTTATTAAATAACGAGTTTTACCTGATGACATCATAAAATCATCGGTGACAATACCGACTCGTTTATTATTAAATTGGCATAGAGAGGTTATTGCCTCTTCACCAAAATAAATTTTGGGGCACGAAAAATAATAGCGGGCCATGTGTAACTACCTTAATCATGGTAAACGACCAAATTTGATGTCGTTAACCTAACATGGCGATTTTTTTAATGGACTGAGGATGTTTGTGCAGGTGAAGGATTATTTTGCGGTATTGTTTTGCCTTGAGCAAAAAAGTCCTTTTCTAGGAAATACCTAAAATCTGATACAGTCAAACTCAATATTTATTGTCAGAGAATGAATAAAAGCGGGGTGTTTTTTTGCCGCTGCACTGCTTCAGGAATGTATTCACCCCTCATAAAGGCTTCAATGACTCTCCGCCATGGCAAACATGCCATAGGGGGAGATTTTCAGATAATGATAATAATGTTCGCCCACATCCGATTGTAAATGGATCAGAAAAACGGCCGCGTATTGCCCTGCTGAATGTGGATTACGTCACCAGTTTTGAACTGCCTTTTCGCTTGCTGCTTACCCGGACACCACAACTGATTGCCGCGCTGCGTGAAGAATGGGGCATCAGCCAGAAAAATGTGGTGTTTAACGATAAACGGTTTGGTTGCGTGTACAGCCTGAAGGCCAGCCTTTCTGGTGTGCCGGATACATTCCGGTATCATCTGTCTCACCGTATTCGTCGCGTGGTTGGGAATGAAAACACATCATTGCCATATCAGCAGGTTGCCCGGGAAGTGAAAGCGCCCCGTGAACGGCTGAAGTATGCACTGGAGGCGGGTTTACTGGTGACTGCACTGGACGGCCTGTTCTGGTTTGGCAGTCAGCGTATTGCGGCTGATGTTCTGAGGCTGAGAAAGGCCGGAATGCCGGTGGTGACCACGACCGTGGAGGTGCACGATAACCTGACAGGAACAACCCGCAAAGTACCGGCATACCATCTCTGATACAACCATCAAGGGGAATATTGCTCTGGCAGCAGCAGTACGACATTCTTTATACTTTATCCCCGTGCCTGAAAATATGTGCTAAGGAAACGGGAATGGCAAGGTCCGATTATGATATTATTAATCTGTCTCTGAAACATGAACTGAATGAGTGGCTGACAGAGAGAGGTTATGCCGGACTGGCGGATAACCGGAACCGCTTGGCAGAGGTGGTTACCCGGAAATTGCAGGACAGCTTTTATATAAACGTTTCCTGGGATGCGCTGAACACGGCATACAGTGAACACCCTGAGTGGTTTTCAGGGCTTGTCTCCGGAGATGAGAATTAATAAGTGGATTATGCTGCCATCAGGCAGTGTGATTGCCGGCAGGGATTTCGTTTTATTCTGTTTCTTCCCGGGGGGCGGGTTTGAATTTTCCCAGAAAGTTGTACATCGGTCGCATGCAGGGATGCGGATAGCCGTCCCGCATAAACACCACCCGGGTTTCCTCAACACTGGTCACGGTGACAAGCGCACCATGATCGTCTTTGTATCGCTGATTGACTTTCGGTAATGGAACATCTTCTGACATAAATTTTAGTACGGTAACAGTTAACTAAATTTTCATGTGGTAGCACTGAATCAGGAGACTGCGTTTCCTGATGTGCGCTGTTAATTTTCTGTTTTTACGAAACATTTTCCCCTTCTTCCTGTATATTTTATTGCGCTCCTCCTTTCATGTCCTTCCCATATCCTGAAACTCACTTAAATGCTGTTGAATCGTCATGCATTGCAATTTTCAATGACTGAAATCAAAAATTGCTATTTTTTTAGCTAACCAACTGTATTAAAAGCATTCAGTGGAATAATTTTCTGCACTTTTCCATTAATTATGGTTATAAATTTTGCAATGTGCTGTTTTTGCGATATATGACAGAATAAAGAACTGTTCATTTGTGTTATATCGATCGATAAATCTGTCACATTGCTGTAGTTCAGATCATTATTCTATAATGATCAAAAATAAGTCAGCTAAAAATTGGCAGATTTATTGCTCAGCATTCTGGTACCGGTTGATGCGGGTAAATACCGGAAGGGCGGTAGCGTGCCATCGCAAAACATGGTGGGAGGTATCGTCAGGAGGCTGGTGATTGTTGGTATGACATGAATAAAAGGTTTTTCGTTTGACTGGAAAATTATGTTGCAGGAACGAGAGGGCTGAGGAACAAAGCTTATTCCGGCGCTGTCCGTCCTTGCTGTCACTGACACTGATGTCTGTTTTATTATCGCCTTTATCTCTTCAGGCCGCGGATACCAGATCACGCAGAGTATGAGCCGGCGCGGAAACTGCTGGGATAACAGCCCAATGGAACGCTTCTTCAGGAGTCTGAAGAACGAATGGATGCCGGTGGTGGGTTACGTAAGCTTCAGCGAGGCAGCTCACGCCATAACGGACTATATCGTTGGATATTACAGCGCACTAAGACCGCACGAATATAATGGTGGGTTACCCCCAAACGAATCGGAAAATCGATACTGGAAAAACTCTAACGCGGTGGCCAGTTTTTGTTGACCACTTCAGTTTTTTTATTTCTGAATAAAGCGACATCCACGATATAACGTCGTGGGTGTCGGTGATGATTCTTTTTTTGTTCGCAGATTAAGGTGCGTTTATGGCGAAACTGATAAATGTATCGGCGTCCACTGAGGAGAGAATGACGTCCGGGGAGAGGAGGGTGGCTTCACGACTGGAGAGCTTTCTGAATGATGATTGCTTTGTCTGGTACGATATCCCGGTGGGACGGAAAAACCGACATCCGGATTTTGTCATTATTGACCCGGATAACGGGCTGGTATTTCTGGAGGTCAAGGACTGGACTGTATCCACATTACGTAAAGCAAATCAGGAGCAGGTTACACTGGAAACCGACGGTCTTCTGAAATCAGAAATAAATCCGCTGGTACAGGCTCGTCGTTATGCATGTGATACGGTTAATGCCTTACCTGCTGACCCGTGCTTACGGCAGAATGACGGTCAGTATAAGGGGCGGCTGAACCTGGCCTGGGCGTATGGTGTGGTGTTCACCCGCATTACCCGTCAGCAACTGAAGGCACTGACAGGGAATGATGAGAATGCGGTGGAAAAGATTTTTCCTTCAGCACAGACAATCTGTCAGGATGAAATGACGCAGTCTGTTTTACCTGAGATATTCCGGCAAAAAATTGCCGGGATGTTTACCACGGGATTCAGAACCCAGGTGACACCCCGGATGAGAGATATTCTGCGCGCCCATCTGTTTCCTGAAGTGACCGTAAAACAGAACTCACAAATCAAAATCATGGATATTCAGCAGGAGATTCTGGCCAGAAATATTGGTGACGGGCATCGTGTCATTCATGGTGTGGCCGGCTCCGGAAAAACCATGATTCTTTTATTCCGTTGCCTTTACCTGGCTGAAACCACGCCCGGAAAGATTCTGGTGCTGTGCTACAACATTACTTTGGCCAGTTATCTGCGGGAATGCATTGATGTCAGAGGGCTGACGTCACGGGTTACGGTATCTCATTTTCACAGCTGGTGTGCCTCAATGATAAAACGCCACGGTATTCAGGTGACGGCTGACAGAAAGGATTACCCGGAGAAATGCTTCAGCACACTGGAAGAGGCTGTGAACAGCGGGAAAATCACCGACGCCGGATATGATGCTGTACTGGTGGATGAAGGGCATGATTTTGACAGTCGCTGGCTGGCCCTGATTGCCCGTCTGTTTGATAACGCATCCCGTTCACTGCTCCTGATGTACGATGATGCCCAGTCCATTTATCGGCGGGAGCGGGCTCTGAACTTTTCTCTGGCCAGTGTGGGAATTCAGGCGCAGGGACGCACTTCTGTCCTGCCGGTCAATTATCGTAATCCGAAACGCATTCTGCACTTTGCTTATGCATTCTCTCGCGAGTATTTTGAAAAACATCAGAACCGTGAAATACCACTTGTTCAGCCACAGGCAGGCGGTGAAGAGGGTACAGAGCCGGAAATCCTGCATTGTGCTTCTGAACGTGATGAAGCCAGACAGGTTGCAGACTGGCTGGAGAAGTGCCATGCCCTGTGCGGTCACTGGAGTGATATGGCTGTGCTGTGTCCGACAGAGCATTCAGCGAAACAATTGCAGGACGTTATGACACAACGCGGGATGCCTTTTGCCACCTGTTTTGACAGGGAAGGCAAGAAGGCATACTCGCGACGTAAGGATGTGGTGCATTTACTGACATATCAGAGCAGTAAGGGGCTGGAGTTCCCGTATGTGGCGGTTATCAATGCGTCTTTCATTCCTTCTGGTGTAGCGGATGAGTCTGAAGTAATCCCGGTGCTTTATGTGGCGTTCACCCGGGCAACCCGTGAATTACTGGTGACCTGTTACCGTGAAAACAGTATCAGTCGTCACCTTGAGGATTTTGCATAATACCGGACCATTTCTTTATTCCGGACTTTCCCCATACTGTTATTATCAGGTTTATTTAATTCGCCATGAACCCGTTATTTAACGATATTCAGATGCGTCTTTTTCATCTGAACCACTCGCCGTACTCCTGGTACTGGAATGTAAGATTCATACCTCTGGAAGCCGTGTATATTGGCAACGATACCTGTCATATCACCATTACCTGTAATCAGTCCGGTTTTCACTGAGCGTTATATCAGAAACCTTAATGAGCTGTTACCGGTTCTGAAACGGCGGTGGGATGTGACACCGGCAATCATCTGCGCAGTGGAATACCTTTCCTGGGTAACGGTATCGCACTGACTCTCTCCCTATAATTAACAATGGTTTAATACCTAAACACTGAATCTGCCGATGACTTCTGAAGTGAAACTGAAAACCGGTGGTGACCCCCGGTCATTACCGGATTATGCTGCCCTGCGCGATGAAATCAGCAAACTGACCCACCCGGCACGCCCTGATGTGGACTGGCGTTACGTGGAAACGCTCTGCCTGCGTCTGTATGAACACAATGGCGTGGAATTACAGACGGCATCCTGGTACACCATTGCCCGGATGCATACAACAGGGTTAAGTGGTCTGAATGAAGGGCTGGCTCTGATTGCTGCGCTGACCCGGCATCACTGGTCAGTGATGTGGCCGCTGAATACACACTCCCGGCTGGAAATTATTACCGGTCTGTTCAACCGTCTGCAAAAAACGCTCCGGGCCATGCCTCCGGATAACCGTGACAACCTGCCCCTGCTGTATCAGACCGAAACATTCCTGAAGACACTGAGTGATCTCCTTCCATGAAAATACGCAGGCTTGGCACGAACTTAAACAGAGCAGTAAAGTGGCTTTACCGGAAGCCATGGTGAAGGGATATATCACCCGCCTGGAGAACCAGCCTGTGCAGGGGGAAGTATCGTCTCCGGTAACGCTACTGGCGCAGGCACTCAGGCTTGAAGCTCCGGATGTGCAGGAACATCAGACCCTGCCGCACTCCCGTCTGGTGTATGTTGTTTCTGAAACAAAAACAGAGCCCACACTCTTCCTTCAAAAATCCCCGCTCACGTTTCTGAAAACGTTTGTTACAGGTGTCTGTACGGCATTGCTGGCGGTCTGCGTGGCCATTCCGGGATGGCAGTTTCTGACACAGCCATCACCGGCGGAGCAGCAACTCAGGGCGCTGCTGACACCCTCACCGGATGTGCTTTCAGCAGACCAGATGATGCAGCTCAGCAGAACACTGTTAAATCATGCGTCAGAGTGGATAACCCTTTCCGGTCAGCAGATAACGCGACTGACAGAATTCCCCCCGGCATACAACCTGCAACGCAGTGTGCAATTGCTGCAGCAACTGATGGTACTTTTCCCCGACAATCCTCGTGTTCAGGAAATGGTGGATAACTGGCAGAAGAGTGCAAGGAGTCGTGCGCTCCCGGAAGAGGCGATGACTGGCTGGAACGAAGGCATGACCCGCTTACAGCTGTTGGCTGAGCGCCTGAACCGTCCGGATGAACAGCGGGGAAAATACATGACGGTCAGTGAGCTGAAAACGGAGGTGTCTGGCATCATGTAGGCTTTTAACCGGCATATCCTGGCAGAAGAACAGTTGTGTCACTATGGTGAAGTCCGCAACCAGAATGGAAGCGAGCAGCAGCAAAAACAAATGAAAGATGCATTTGTTAAGCTGATTCACGTTTACTGTTTTATATAAAGCCTTTAGGATGTGGGGGAAGGGGAGTGTTGCAATTTATTCGGTGAGATAGTTTGTTTGTGGAGTGTTTAAGCGCTTTTGGATGTTCGTCTGTTGTTTCGAATAGTATGGTGAATATGAATGGTAAATATAATGTCAGGAGTGAATTGTTAGCTCGTTGTATCGGAACTGGTAGATTGAAAGGAGATGTGAGAAGTGATTTTATTGGGTTTAATGGTAGTAAACAGGTAGGTTATGTTTTATTAACTTTATTCTTAACGAAAGTAATAAATTCTGATTTGCTCTCTCATTATCGTATATTTAATCGTTTTTTGCATTATGAGAGAAAAGTTATGGACATATATAATTCTTTGAGTGATATAGAAGTTGATTGTATTTGCCAGGAAGTGATGGCTATATATGAACATACTCAGCGATGCTGCAACGAAAAGAAAATCACAACTATCCAGTTAGGCAGGAAACTTAATGGCAGGTATGCAGATACGATTGCTGAGTTAAAAGAAACAGCAGAGATAAGAGGGGAGGATGTGATTTCTTTTGAGATGGATATATTGAATTCTTTTAATGATGCGGATGAATATCACGGACGTGTTAAACTGGAGTTGGATATACCTGCTTCAGATATATTATATTGCCATGATTTTATTGATTCAAAACATGTAAACTCCTGGTTGGTTGAACCACATGAGTGGGTGGTTATAAATCGTTCTCTCAATGGGATTGTTACAGTGCCAGTATCATCAATAAAGATTCTTTATTGATAAATATGTTTGTAATATGTTTTATATGTTCATCAGGATGAAAGTAAGCAATTTTAGTAGTGGCTAATTAAACGTCATTTAATGTTTGTTGCTATATGTTGAAAGCATAAACAGGTTTCTTTTGCATAAAGTAAAAATAAATGAATGATAATTTTTTAACGGAGAAAGTCCTTACTGGAGAGAATGTTCTGCGTGCAGCAATTGCTCGTATTGAGTGGATTTTTGAAATATTTCCATCAGTTTGTCTCTCTTTTTCCGGTGGTAAAGATTCCACCGTGCTTTTCCATCTTGTGGCTGATGTGGCCCGCAGGAAAAGACGTCGTTTCTCTGTACTGTTCATTGACTGGGAGGCTCAGTACCAGTGCACCATTGAACATATTCAGAAGATGCGGGAAATGTACCATGATGTGACGGAAACCTTTTACTGGGTGGCGCTTCCCCTGACCACGGTAAACGGTGTCTCGCAGTTTCAACCGGAGTGGATATGCTGGGAGCCTCGTGTGACCTGGGTTCGCCAGCCACCGGAAGAGGCCATTACGGATATGGCGTATTTTCCCTTTTACCGGTATGCCATGACGTTTGAAGAATTTGTTCCGGCATTTTCTTCCTGGTTTGCTGGCAACCGGTGTGGAGTGGCAGTGCTGACCGGTGTCCGGGCGGATGAATCCCTCAACCGCTTTATGGGACTGGTGTCCCAGCGCAAACTGAGATATGCCGATGATAAGCCTTGGACCACGGCATCGCCTGAAGGGTTTTACTACACTATGTATCCGCTGTATGACTGGAAAACTCGTGATATCTGGATATATCACACCAGAACCCGTGCCATCTACAATCCCCTGTATGATCTGATGTACCGTGCCGGCGTACCGTTACGCAACATGCGTGTCTGTGAACCTTTTGGTCCTGAACAACGTAAGGGACTGTGGCTTTACCATGTTCTGGAACCGGAAACCTGGGCCAGGATGTGTGAGCGGGTGTCAGGGGCTGCCAGCGGGGCACTTTATGCCAATGAAAGCGGGGCTTATTTTGCCCTGCGTAAGCGCATATCAAAACCAGCCCATCATACCTGGCGCAGCTATGCGATGTTTCTGCTGGATGTGATGCCGGAAAGAACGGCAGAACATTACCGCAACAAGATAGCTGTCTATCTGCGCTGGTATCAGACGCGGGGCTTCCCGGATGACATCCCGGATGAACAGGAGAATGACCTGGGGAGCCGGGATATTCCGTCCTGGCGACGTATCTGTAAGACTCTCATAAAGAATGATTTCTGGTGCCGTACCCTCTCCTTCAGTCCGAACAAACCCCGGCACTATGAACGTTATCTGCAGCGTATGAAAGAAAGGAGGAAGGAATGGGGGATTCTGTGACACCGGAGATACTGAGCAACATGATTCGTCAGTACTTCAGCCAGGAACGACCAGAAGAAGAGGCCATACAGGCCCTGAATCATCTGCGCAGGGTGCTTCATGAGGTCAGTCCATTTGCACAGGAGCCTGTGGACTGTGTGCTGTGGGTGAAAGCAGATGAGGTGGTGGCTAACGATTATAACCCCAATGTCATGGCGCCGGGTGAGAAGAAACTGCTGAAACATTCACTGGAGCAGGATGGGTTCACGCAGCCTGTGGTTGTCTCGGAAGAGAAGGAGCATTATCTGGTCGTGGATGGTTTTCATCGTCAATTACTGGGCAGGGAAGCAGGTACGGGAAAACGCCTGAAGGGCTGGTTGCCAGTGACCTGTATTAATCCGGAAAGAAAGGGACAGGCCTCACGTATTGCTGCAACCATTAGACATAACCGGGCCAGGGGGAAGCACCAGATAACTTCAATGTCTGATATTGTCAGGGACCTGTCGCGGCTGGGCTGGACGGATGAACGTATTGGTACGGAGCTGGGTATGGACCAGGATGAAGTTCTCAGGTTGAAACAGATTAGCGGGCTGACGGAGCTGTTTCTGGAAGAGGATTTCAGTCCGGCATGGACGATTCGCTGAGACCGTCATATATGTATATTATTTCAGTGAGTTAATGTTTTGAGCAGGAAAAAGAGTACCCCGGAAGTCGTGGAATACATGGTTGCACAGAAGCTGGAGGCTGCGGGTTGCTGGCGCAGAGCTTCCGCCCGCTGGCTTTTTGTTATGGGAAATGTTGAATGTACAGAAGCACAACGGGAGTGGTTGTTGTTGCGCAGGAATTATTGCCTGGCGCAGATATCGTCCCCGCCGCTACCTGAAAAGCTGGATATCAGCGAAGTGGCGAAAGCTGCAGATGCCACGCTGAGGCGAATGGGGATTGCCAGTCCGTCCGGGGAGGTATTCAGAAAAGGTACACCGGTCTGTTGATATTCAGGTAACAGGTATTAATGATGAAGAAAGGAATGGCAAACAGTATATCAATGACATGGCAACTTTTATGCGATGATCATGGTTTTACCCGGGAGCACTACAATCAGCTGAAGAAATTCAGCCCGGAGGCATTACGTGAAATTATTGCTGAAATAGCCTGCTGCCATCCGTCAACCAGTATATTGCTCAGGAATAAGTGGCTGACACTGCCGGAGGATATTCCGGAGCAGGTTACCCGTGAATACGAACGAAGAATACAGAACTGTCCATCTTTCAGGAGCGAGAAAGAGGCGGAATCCTGGCTAAATGAACTGTTTTTTGCTGTGATTGCGCCGCTATACCGGGTTGTCCCCGGACAATCAGAACAGGTTGAATCCTTTGTTCTGCAGCTTATTGCCGAACAGGAGCGGGTTTGGGAGTTTATTCTAACCAATGATGGTTATTCATGGCATTGCGCACTTTATGATATATTATTTCATCTGGTTTTACGAAATATGGAAGACCAGCCTGAACATCAGAGACAGCGAATAACAAAAATACTTAATGAGTCCGATACAAGGCGGGTTGCAGAAGAGATTAAATTCCGGATTCAATATCTTCAGGATGAAGAACAAAAGAGAGTTTTAAGTGAGTTGGTAAATGTCCTGATTTCAAAAAGATAAAACATGTCGGAGTAATTTTTCTATATATTAAAAAAACAGGTTTGTATTACCATAAAGGAGATCGGTGAATAACCGTTATTGGATGATCTCCTTCCATAAAAATACGCGCAATCTAACGGTTCGCTCTGTGCCAAAAAAAGACATTGCTCACAATATCGAGTTAATCATTCGGCCGTTGAACATTCCCATTGAAAAATTTCTCAGTATAGAATATACCAATGTTGAGGGCATTCCTCTTACATCTCGAAGGATAACTATCATGGGTCTAAAACCAGGTCCAAAACCAATTGCTAAGTCAACAGGAAAACCGGATCAACGCCGACGCGATAATAAAGATACTCCTGGCAATACTCCGGGATTAAAGCCAAGTAAGTCCACAGGTAAGTAAAAAATAAGGGTATAAATACTTATTTATACCCTGACTACATATCCAGTCTACTGAAGGTGTTTCTGCAGCCAGATGCACGTTCCTTCTATATCATACGCCTGTGCCCCATACCCTTTAGCAAGCAAAGTCTCTGGTAAATACTCGTCATATTTATCCAGATACTTGTCGGGAACAACTGCAGCAAGCTCAAACTCTGAAGGTAGCCTCGACAATAGCATTTTCTTAAGTGCACGCTGGACAGAGGCAACGCCTGAGTCCTCTACCTCTATCACACCTGCAAATGAACTGGCTTTAAAGCCACAACGTATAATCAGGGACGTAATTGTATTGACAATTTTATCCCCCATCCACGGGATCACGTAGCAGTTCTGACCACTGGCAATAAAACAGTCATTTTGTAGATTGTAGCGTTGGAAGTTGTCACTTCCTTCCGCGAAGAGGCTTCTGGCTGCGGCATCAGCATAATCGACTCTCTTGTTGCCTACCGCGATACGGTAATCATTTTCCCTGTAGATAGTGAGCATTTCCTGGCGAACAACATCATGAACAGACATCCCGGTACCACTGAATAGTGGCGGCTGACCGCCTTTAGTCGTCTCAACATAGATAACCTTTTTTTCAACCTCGATCTCTGTCACTTTCCAGCGCCGTCCGCCGAAGATGATGTGCTGCTCCGGCAAAAGTGGGGAGTCTACAGGCACTGTGCCAAGAGTTCGGTTTCCCGTTACAATGCGAAACTCCTCAGGTGTATTGAATACGGCATAAAACGTGTAGTGATTAGTCAGCTTCTCCCCCTCAGCCCCGACAACTATTTCACCGCTGGTTAGTTGAGTGAGCAGTACGGGGTCGGACCGGTATGCAGCGAACTGCATATTGCCCCGTCAACGTATTACCATTGTCAGCAACAGCGACATCATCCGGATAAACGCAGTGCCCGTGCGCAGCACGATGACTGGCTGAAGAGAGAGATACAGCGCGTATACGATGAAAATCATCAGGTGTACGGTGTGCGTAAAGTCTGGCGTCAGTTGTTACGGGAAGGAATCAGGGTGGCCAGATGTACAGTGGCGCGCCTCATGGCGGTTATGGGACTTGCCGGTGTTCTCCGGGGTAAAAAGGTCCGTACGACCATCAGCCGGAAAGCCGTTGCCGCAGGCGACCGCGTAAACCGTCAGTTCGTGGCAGAACGACCTGACCAGCTGTGGGTGGCTGATTTTACTTACGGTGTGCCCGGAGTTCGGGCGGGCATGGATGCTTAAATGAACCGCGAGTCTGTCTGGAATATTGAACCGGTAACTCACGATGAGAAACCCAACAATCCCACCGGGTGTGACGGTGGAGAACCTGAGCGGCAGTGACCTGCGGCATGCCCGCAGGGTGATGTAACCCGCTGACAACGGGGATTGAGGCGAGATCACTAAGCCGAGATGATCCTCAAGGTTAAGTACTGAAAGGCTGAAGAACATGAACCCGTTAATCCGCCTCTGTGGGTTGAAAACGTCACCACGGCCTACGTGATCTGACAGGCCGTGCAGGAGGAACTGGCAGTGATACGTAAGCACTGCCGGTCGAAGGTGTTTTGACATGTATGCGAAACACCGGGGCAGCAGCGTCTATCACACTTGCGTTGCTGACTTCTGCCAACTTGCGGCAAGCAAGGATAAAGAGTGCGACGGGCAGCCTCCTCAGTATGCCTGAGTCCAGGCAGGTAAACCGGGGAAGGTCAGCGACGGATGTTAAGGGGGCATGGCTCCGATGACGCGCTGGCTGGCGGAGCTTCCGTAGTAGTCCGCGATGGGGAAAGCCCATTACATGGCGAAGGGAAGCAGTTTGAATGTGTTTGCGACGTGAATTAACTGACCTAACGAGGTGAAGACCTTTGATAATCAGCGAAATGCAACGCAAGCTTGCCACATGGGCAGCCACCGATCCGTCCCTACGGATTCAACGGCTGCTGCGTCTGATAACACAACCAGAATGGCTGGCTGAAGCGGCGCGGATCACGCTTTCATCAAAGGGGGCCCATACCCCCGGCGTTGATGGCGTGAACAAAACAATGCTACAGGCCAGACTGGCTGTTGAGCTGCAAATCCTCAGGGATGAATTACTCTCAGGCCACTACCAACCCTTGCCCGCCAGACGGGTTTACATCCCTAAAAGCAACGGCAAACTGCGACCACTGGGTATCCCCGCGTTGCGGGATCGTATTGTTCAGCGGGCCATGCTGATGGCGATGGAGCCGATATGGGAGAGTGATTTTCATACGCTCTCATATGGCTTCCGGCCTGAGCGCAGTGTCCACCACGCGATCCGCACGGTGAAATTACAGCTCACAGACTGTGGTGAAACCCGGGGACGCTGGGTGATTGAAGGCGACCTGTCCAGTTACTTCGACACCGTACATCATCGACTGCTGATGAAGGCTGTACGCCGCAGGATCAGTGACGCACGTTTCATGACTCTGCTGTGGAAAACCATCAAGGCGGGACATATCGATGTCGGTCTCTTTCGGGCGGCCAGTGAAGGTGTGCCACAGGGCGGTGTTATATCGCCGCTATTATCGAACATCATGCTGAATGAGTTCGATCAATACCTGCATGAGCGCTACCTGAGCGGGAAAGCCAGAAAAGATCGGTGGTACTGGAATAACAGTATCCAACGGGGCCGAAGTACGGCGGTCAGAGAAAACTGGCAGTGGAAACCCGCGGTGGCGTACTGCCGCTATGCCGATGATTTTGTCCTCATCGTCAAAGGCACCAAAGCACAGGCGGAAGCCATCAGGGAGGAGTGTCGGGGTGTGCTCGAAGGCAGTCTGAAACTCAGGCTGAACATGGATAAGACTAAAATCACCCATGTTAATGACGGCTTTATCTTTCTGGGGCACAGGATCATTCGCAAACGCAGTCGTTATGGCGAGATGCGAGTGGTCTCAACGATCCCGCAGGAGAAAGCCAGAAACTTCGCCGCATCGCTGACAGCACTGTTATCAGGCAACTACAGTGAAAGCAAAGTCGATATGGCTGAACAACTCAACCGAAAACTGAAAGGCTGGGCCATGTTCTATCAGTTCGTTGATTTTAAGGCCAAAGTCTTCAGTTATATCGACCGTGTCGTGTTCTGGAAGCTGGCTCACTGGCTGGCCCGCAAATACCGTACAGGTATCGCTTCCCTGATGAGGTGGTGGTGTAAATCACCGAAACCGGGTCAGAGCAAAACGTGGGTTTTATTTGGTAAAACCAATCACGGCAAGCTCAGCGGCGAAATACTGTACCGGTTGGTGGGGCAAGGCAAGAAGCTGTTCCGCTGGCGGCTACCCGAAGGTAATCCCTATCTGAGGACGGAGACCAGAAACACGTATACATCGCGCTTTACAGAAGTGGCAATGGCGTTCGCCAGCATTTAAATGGAGAGCCGGATGCGCTGAAAGGTGCACGTCCGGTTCGGGGAGGAGAGGCAGGGAAATAGTCCGACTACGCCCTGCCTCTTACTCTACTCAGCACATGGCGGGGCTTCGTCTATGTGGCGTTCATCATTGATGTGTTTGCCGGATACATCGTGGGGTGGCGGGTCTCATCGTCCATGGAAACGACATTCGTGCTGGATGCACTGGAGCAGGCGTTATGGGCCCGTCGACCGTCCGGCACGGTCCATCACAGTGATAAAGGTTCTCAGTATGTATCGCTGGCCTACACACAGCGGCTTAAGGAAGCCGGATTACTGGCATCAACAGGAAGTACAGGCGACTCGTATGACAACGCGATGGCGGAGAGCATCAATGGTCTTTACAAAGCGGAGGTAATACACCGTAAGAGCTGGAAAAACCGTGCAGAAGTGGAACTGGCCACACTCACGTGGGTGGACTGGTATAACAATCGACGATTGCTGGAAAGGCTGGGCCATACTCCTCCGGCAGAAGCAGAAAAAGCTTATTATGCTTCCATCGGAAACGATGATCTGGCAGCCTGAGTTCACAGATAAAACACTCTCCAGGAAACCCGGGGCGGTTCATTCCTAAAAAGACATGTCTTGCCCAATATACTCAACATGAACTAGATCTGGTTGCTGCTCAGCTAAACAACAGACCGAGAAAGACACTGAAGTTCAAAACACCGAAAGAGATAATTGAAAGGGGTGTTGCATTGACAGATTGAATCTACAGTAGCCTTTTTTAATATTTCATTCTCCATTTCAATGCGTTGTAGCTTTTTCCTCAGCTTACGTATTTCGATTTGTTCTGGTGTTATCGGAGAGGCTTTTGGTGTTTTGCCCTGACGCTCATCACGCAGTTGTTTGACCCATCTTGTCATTGTGGAAAGGCCAACATCCATAGCTTTGGCGGCATCTGCCACCGTGTATTTCTGGTCAACAACCAGTTGAGCGGATTCGCGTTTAAACTCTGCGCTAAAATTTCTTTTTTTCATTGGAGCACCTGTGTTGTTCTGAGGTGAGCATATCACCTCTGTTCAGGTGGCCAAATTCAG
>ERZ772877.306-NODE-306-length-57221-cov-8.09908_pt1 | contig 57221 bp, 47 predicted proteins | sample MGYA00580583_ERZ772877 | MGnify/ENA primary metagenome ERZ772877 (study PRJEB29015, sample SAMEA2737661) | human gut metagenome | biome: human gut; feature: human-associated habitat; material: faeces | place: China | collected 2012 ... | reverse complement strand
ACCGCGCAGCGGCGATTTTGTTCGCCAGAGCCTGGGGGTGCAGGGGGCGGCGGCGATTGGCCGCCCCCTGCGCGCTCCCTGCGCCAGTGACTATATGTGGCTTAACACATCAAGGAGCGCAACAGGAAGATGAATCAATATATTTAAAAAAGGCCTGACATTGCGCCAGGCCTTCTGCGTTAATTAATTACGCTTTTCCAGTAGAGTCCGGTAAATCAGACCACCGATAATACCGCCGACAATTGGCACCACCCAGAAGAACCACAGTTGTTCTAACGCCCAGCCGCCCTGGAAGATAGCAACCGCGGTGCTGCGCGCCGGGTTAACAGAAGTGTTAGTCACCGGAATACTGATTAAGTGAATCAGGGTTAAGGCCAGACCAATAGCGATCGGCGCAAAACCAGCAGGAGCGAATTTGTCGGTTGCGCCGTGGATCACCAGCAGGAAACCTGCACTCAATACCAGTTCAACTACCAGCGCGGAAAGCATGGAATAATCGCCTGGCGAATGCTCGCCATAACCGTTAGAAGCAAAACCGCTGGCTGCCGCGTCAAAACCCGTTTTACCACTGGCAATTAAATACAGCAGCGCCGCCGCAACAATACCGCCGACAACCTGGGCAATTACGTAGCCAACGACTTCTTTTGCCGGGAAACGTCCGCCAGCCCATAAACCAATAGTGACCGCCGGGTTAAAATGACCACCAGAAATATGACCAACAGCAAAGGCCATCGTCAGAACGGTCAGACCGAATGCCAGCGCCACGCCGGCAAAACCAATGCCTAATTCCGGGAAGCCTGCGGCCAGTACGGCACTACCACAGCCACCAAAAACAAGCCAGAAAGTACCAAAACATTCAGCTGCTAATTTTCTGAACATATCCACCTCAATTAAAAATTGACCCTGTGAAAAATATGGTCGTTTTATAGGGTCGTCGTAAAAAAGTGACGACGGAAATAATGCGCGGCTATTTTAAAAACGAAGGCGAGTCATTCACCAGATAAATAAATCCAGTAAATTTGATTTAGGGCAACAGCGGGTTGCCCCATATAGTCATTTGTCTGATTGACAGTGTAGTGCAAGCAAAAGATTTAATCCTTTAGGCGTAATAAAAAATAATTTATCATGCTAATTATTTGATTTTGTTGTTTTTGCAGGCTTATCAGCAAGAGGGAGTATAACGCGATTATTCGCTCATTTTTCAGACATTTGCCATGCTTAAATGTGATGTCATCACGTATTAGCATGGTCTTTCCCGTTATACTGCCAGCGTAAAGGATAAGTCACATATTTCTGGAGGGGATATGATTCTTGAGCGCGTTGAAATTGTGGGTTTTCGCGGTATCAACCGTTTGTCGTTGATGCTGGAACAAAACAACGTCCTGATTGGGGAGAACGCGTGGGGTAAATCCAGCTTGCTGGACGCCTTAACCCTGCTGCTATCGCCAGAATCAGATCTCTACCATTTTGAGCGCGACGATTTCTGGTTCCCGCCGGGAGATATCAACGGGCGAGAACATCATCTGCATATTATTTTGACCTTCCGCGAATCGCTGCCAGGCCGACATCGGGTTCGCCGCTATCGGCCGCTGGAAGCGTGCTGGACGCCATGCACCGATGGCTATCACCGTATTTTTTATCGTCTGGAAGGGGAGAGTGCGGAAGACGGCAGCGTGATGACACTGCGCAGTTTTCTCGATAAAGACGGACATCCGATTGATGTCGAGGATATTAACGACCAGGCACGCCATCTGGTGCGTTTAATGCCGGTGCTGCGCTTGCGTGATGCCCGTTTTATGCGCCGTATTCGTAACGGCACGGTGCCAAATGTCCCTAATGTGGAAGTCACCGCGCGCCAGCTCGATTTCCTCGCCCGTGAGTTATCCTCACATCCGCAAAATCTCTCTGATGGGCAGATTCGTCAGGGACTTTCCGCAATGGTGCAACTGCTTGAGCATTATTTCTCTGAGCAGGGGGCCGGACAGGCGCGATATCGTTTAATGCGGCGGCGGGCCAGCAATGAGCAACGAAGCTGGCGCTATCTGGATATCATCAACCGGATGATTGACCGACCTGGTGGGCGCTCGTATCGGGTTATTTTGCTCGGCCTGTTTGCTACTTTATTGCAGGCAAAAGGCACATTGCGACTGGATAAAGACGCCCGTCCATTGTTGCTGATCGAAGATCCAGAAACCCGTTTACACCCCATTATGCTTTCAGTTGCCTGGCATCTGTTGAATCTTCTGCCATTGCAGCGCATTGCCACCACCAACTCGGGTGAGTTGCTTTCGTTAACGCCGGTAGAGCATGTTTGCCGACTGGTACGTGAGTCCTCGCGCGTTGCCGCCTGGCGTCTGGGGCCGAGTGGCTTGAGTACCGAAGATAGCCGACGCATATCCTTTCACATTCGTTTTAACCGTCCGTCATCGCTGTTTGCACGCTGCTGGCTGCTGGTGGAAGGGGAAACGGAAACTTGGGTTATCAATGAACTGGCGCGTCAGTGCGGACATCATTTTGATGCCGAAGGGATCAAGGTCATTGAGTTTGCCCAGTCCGGGCTAAAGCCACTGGTTAAATTTGCCCGGCGAATGGGGATTGAATGGCATGTACTGGTCGATGGCGATGAAGCAGGGAAGAAATATGCCGCTACGGTACGCAGCCTGTTGAATAACGATCGGGAAGCCGAACGAGAACATTTAACGGCGTTACCGGCGCTGGATATGGAACATTTTATGTATCGCCAGGGATTTTCCGATGTGTTCCACCGCGTGGCGCAAATCCCGGAAAATGTACCGATGAATCTGCGCAAAATTATCTCGAAAGCGATCCATCGCTCTTCCAAACCCGATCTTGCCATTGAAGTGGCAATGGAGGCAGGACGTCGTGGTGTGGATTCCGTACCGACGCTGCTGAAAAAAATGTTCTCACGCGTGCTGTGGCTGGCGCGCGGTCGCGCGGATTAACCGCGAAACATCGTGGCCATTTGTGGCTGAATAGCGTCGAGCATCTCATAGCGCCGACGGTATTCAGCCCGTTTTTTACTGGCGATTTCGGCAATCTCTTTTCGTGCTATCTGTGCCGGAAGGCGGTAATGGCGTTCAGCATCACATACGCCGCCAACCGACTCCCAGAAAGCGTTGTAATCGGCATGGATCTTGCCTTCTTTATCGCGATAACGCAGGCTGCGGTAAATATGCGTTTCATTGCTGACGGCAATAATCTGCTCTACCTGCAAACGTTGGGCAAACAGACAGGCTGCTTCCATCACAAGGCGTTTGGGAAATAGCCCGTGGCAGGCTTTCGTCGCATTCTGGATTTCCTGATGTGGAATTTCCCATTTTGCGCCTTGCAGTCCGCCAATAAACATTGTTCTTTTCCCCTGATATTCACACAGGGTAAACGTGATCTCTGCCAGAGGAATACCTTCGCTGTTGCGGAACAGGATTGTGCTGTCACCTTCTTTATCCATTGAGATCATCATGGTCAGCTCAAGTGTGAACTGCTCGCCGTTTTTGCCTTCCAGCTTCGCCAGTTGCAGCCCGGGGGTATTCAAATATAAGCTGAATTCTTCCGCCGACATACACCCGCGGAGTAACGCATAATGGTAACGTAACGCCTCCAGCAATTGCTTACGGCTAAGATTCGCCGCAAGGTAAGGGCGATGCAGACGCACAGGCAGTCGCGGCTGGCGCGTTAACAACACATTGAGATTAGGCCAGTGGGAAAGTTCGTTCATCCACTCAACGCTTAAACGCGGCATAATCAACGAGCGCAGCAAAAATTTCTGGCGAAAACTACGGCGATGCCAGAATTTACCCGGCCGACACTGTCCACGTGCCAGACTAAGAAAAAGTGACAGGCTGCTGAGAGATTCAGATGGCGTAAAGGTCCGTTCAGTTAGCTGCGACATATTCATGAAATCAATGGTTATACATGACGTCGATTTCACCATTGCGTATCTTAACCAAACATCAATAGTGTGATTACTAACGTAAATTTTAGGGTTTTGTTGATATTTCGTTGAAGTTAATGACCCGGATTGGCATATGGAGTATTCAGAATATTTATGAAAAAGCGGAAAACCGTGAAGAAGCGTTACGTTATTGCGCTGGTGATAGTCATTGCCGGGCTGATTACGTTATGGAGAATTCTTAACGCACCCGTGCCGACTTATCAGACGCTGATTGTGCGCCCCGGTGATTTACAGCAAAGCGTGCTGGCGACCGGAAAGCTGGACGCGCTGCGTAAGGTTGATGTGGGCGCGCAGGTCAGCGGTCAGTTGAAAACGCTGTCGGTGGCGATTGGCGATAAAGTAAAAAAAGACCAGCTTTTAGGGGTTATTGATCCTGAACAGGCTGAAAACCAGATTAAGGAGGTGGAAGCAACGCTGATGGAGCTACGCGCGCAGCGGCAGCAGGCGGAAGCGGAGCTGAAACTGGCGCGGGTGACGTATTCCCGTCAGCAACGTCTTGCACAAACGCAAGCGGTTTCACAGCAGGATCTTGATACCGCCGCGACGGAGATGGCTGTGAAACAGGCGCAAATTGGCACCATTGACGCGCAAATCAAGCGCAATCAGGCCTCACTCGATACGGCTAAAACCAATCTCGATTACACCCGCATCGTTGCCCCGATGGCCGGGGAAGTCACGCAAATCACCACTCTGCAAGGCCAGACGGTGATTGCCGCACAACAAGCACCGAACATTCTGACGCTGGCAGATATGAGCACCATGCTGGTAAAAGCGCAGGTTTCTGAAGCGGATGTAATCCACCTGAAGTCGGGGCAAAAAGCCTGGTTTACGGTGCTTGGCGATCCGCTGACGCGCTACGAGGGGCAAATCAAGGATGTGCTACCGACGCCGGAAAAGGTTAACGACGCTATTTTCTATTACGCCCGTTTTGAAGTCCCCAACCCCAATGGTTTGCTGCGGCTGGATATGACCGCGCAAGTGCATATTCAGCTCACCGATGTGAAAAATGTGCTGACGATCCCTCTGTCGGCGTTAGGCGATCCGGTTGGCGATAATCGTTATAAAGTCAAATTGTTGCGTAATGGTGAAACACGCGAGCGTGAAGTGACGATTGGCGCACGTAACGATACCGATGTTGAGATTGTCAAAGGGCTGGAAGCGGGCGATGAAGTGGTGATTGGTGAGGCCAAACCAGGAGCTGCACAATGACGCCCTTGCTCGAATTAAAGGATATTCGTCGCAGCTATCCTGCCGGTGATGAGCAGGTTGAGGTGCTGAAGGGCATCACCCTCGATATTTATGCTGGTGAGATGGTGGCGATTGTCGGCGCTTCGGGTTCCGGTAAATCGACCCTGATGAATATTCTCGGCTGCCTGGATAAGGCCACCAGCGGCACCTATCGCGTAGCCGGTCAGGATGTTGCCACGCTGGACGCCGATGCGCTGGCGCAACTGCGTCGCGAACACTTCGGCTTTATTTTCCAGCGTTACCATTTGCTTTCGCATTTAACCGCCGAGCAGAACGTTGAAGTACCCGCCGTCTATGCCGGTCTTGAGCGGAAACAGCGGCTGCTTCGCGCCCAGGAGTTACTGCAACGACTGGGGCTGGAAGACCGTACAGAGTATTACCCGGCACAGCTTTCGGGGGGGCAGCAACAGCGCGTCAGCATCGCGCGGGCATTGATGAACGGCGGTCAGGTAATTCTTGCCGATGAACCAACCGGCGCACTGGACAGCCATTCTGGCGAAGAGGTGATGGCGATCCTGCATCAGCTGCGCGATCGCGGGCATACGGTGATTATCGTTACCCACGATCCGCAGGTCGCTGCTCAGGCCGAGCGGGTGATCGAAATTCGCGACGGCGAAATTGTGCGCAATCCTCCCGCCGTTGAAAAAGTGAATGTTGCTGGCGGGACGGAACCTGTTGTCAACACGGCCTCTGGCTGGCGGCAATTTGTCAGCGGTTTTAACGAAGCGCTGACGATGGCATGGCGGGCGCTGGCAGCGAATAAAATGCGTACTTTACTGACCATGCTGGGGATTATTATCGGTATTGCGTCGGTGGTTTCAATTGTCGTGGTGGGCGACGCCGCCAAACAAATGGTGCTGGCGGATATTCGTTCTATTGGTACGAATACTATTGATGTCTATCCCGGGAAAGATTTTGGCGATGACGATCCGCAATATCAGCAGGCGCTGAAGTACGACGACTTAATCGCCATCCAAAAACAACCGTGGGTCGCCTCAGCCACACCTGCCGTCTCGCAAAACCTGCGCCTGCGTTATAACAATGTTGATGTTGCTGCCAGTGCCAATGGCGTGAGCGGCGATTATTTTAATGTCTATGGCATGACCTTCAGTGAAGGGAACACCTTTAATCAGGAGCAGCTGAACGGTCGTGCGCAGGTGGTGGTGCTCGACAGTAATACTCGCCGCCAGCTTTTCCCCCATAAAGCAGATGTGGTTGGCGAGGTGATTCTGGTCGGCAATATGCCCGCCAGAGTCATTGGTGTGGCGGAAGAAAAACAGTCGATGTTTGGTAGCAGTAAAGTGCTGCGTGTCTGGCTACCTTACAGCACGATGTCCGGGCGAGTTATGGGCCAGTCGTGGCTGAACTCCATTACTGTCAGGGTGAAAGAAGGATTTGACAGCGCCGAGGCGGAACAGCAACTCACGCGTTTACTTTCACTGCGCCACGGTAAGAAGGATTTCTTTACCTGGAACATGGACGGCGTCTTGAAAACCGTTGAAAAGACCACACGTACTTTACAACTGTTTCTGACGCTGGTGGCGGTGATTTCGCTAGTGGTGGGCGGTATTGGTGTAATGAATATTATGCTGGTGTCAGTGACCGAGCGGACGCGGGAAATTGGCATTCGCATGGCTGTAGGTGCGCGAGCAAGTGATGTGTTGCAACAGTTCCTGATCGAAGCAGTACTGGTTTGCCTGGTCGGTGGCGCGTTGGGAATAACACTGTCACTGTTAATTGCTTTCACCTTACAGCTTTTCTTACCCGGCTGGGAGATTGGTTTTTCACCGTTGGCGCTGCTGCTGGCGTTTCTCTGCTCGACGGTCACCGGGATTTTATTTGGCTGGTTACCCGCACGAAATGCGGCACGACTGGATCCAGTAGATGCTCTGGCACGAGAGTAATTTTTGAGATAAAAATGCCAGCCGATCGGGCTGGCATTTTGCCTTTAGGATGTACACAATGAGACAGAAGAGCTATGCGACTGCCGCTTCTACTTCGACGGGCACAATAACACTGGCGTGATTGCCTTTTGGCCCCTGGTGGACATCAAACTGAACGGATTGTCCAGCTTTTAGCGTTCTGTAACCATCCATCTGAATGGTGGAATAATGAGCGAAAATATCTTCGCCGCCGCCTTCAGGGCAGATGAAACCAAACCCTTTGGCATTGTTGAACCACTTAACAGTACCCTTTTCCATGCTTCGACATCCTTCGCAAATCTTATACAAGTAAGATGGAATAAACCGGGGTCAGAGAGGGGGCTGTTCAAAACCTCGCCAACTCTAGAAATACAATTTAGAGAATTAGGGCGAGCCGTCAAGCATTTGACAGGGGCCAGGGGGCAGGTATGAATCAAAAATTTGAAGCAGTTAACGCTATTGACAGGAATGTGACAGATGTCGCTGATGCCAACGATAGATGATAGTTATTTATCAGCTAGTGTTCGCTGGTGTTCGTGGTAGTGTGTTGTGTTTATTCATCGATATGATTATAAAGGAAAATTTTGTTTTTCTTGTTCGCCCTTGTTCGTCACTGTTTGCCCTTGTACGATGCACGGTGTAGTCAATGGTGTAGTTAATTTTGATGACCGGAAACGCGAAACATGAGCAGCGCAATTCATAGACTTAGCGACACTCTTTTACGAAAATTAAGCGGATCACCAACCACAAAAAACGCCTTTTTTAATGACGGTGGCAATCTTAGCGTAAGACATTCCACCAGCGGCCTGTTAACCTGGTATTTCACTTACAGGGCTGGAACTGGTAGGCAGGTATCACCGGAACGTCTGAGACTGGGCAATTATCCCGATCTGAGCCTGAAAGCAGCCAGGGAAAAAGCGGCACAGTGTCGCGCTTGGCTGGCTGAGGGGAAAAATCCGCGCTATGAGCTTAATCGTGCTGTACAGGATGCGTTAGCCCCCGTGACAGTTAAGGAAGCGCTCACTTACTGGCTTGAATCGTATGCAAAGGAAAAGCGCACTGACTACGAATCACTGAAAAGCCGGATCAATAAACACATAATCAGCCAGATTGGCGCTATGCCGTTGGAAAAATGCGAGCTACGGCACTGGTTGGCATGTTTTGACCAGATGGCAAAGCGAAGCCCAGTATCTGCCGGATTTTTGCTACAGGTATGTAAACAGGCGCTTAAGTACTGCCGAAAACGACGATACGCAATCAGCAACGTTCTTGATGATATGGTTGTCGGTGATGTGGGAAAAAAAGCAGAAGTGAGCGAGCGCGTACTAACAAACAAGGAGCTTGGGGAATTACTCCGCGCCCTGGATGACAAAATATTCCCGCCGTACTACAGCGCCCTAATTCGCCTCCTGATTGTTTTCGGATGCCGTACCACCGAGCTAAGGCGCTCTGAGGTGCAGGAGTGGGATTTTAAAGAAATGCTCTGGACGGTACCGAAGGAGCACAGCAAAACGAAGGTCGCCATATTCAGGCCAATACCGGAAAGCATTTTGCCGTTCATCACGCAGCTGGTGGAGCAGAACAGACACACGGGCTTATTGCTTGGTGAACTGAAAGGACAATCTTCGGTAGCAGAGTACGGAAGAACAGCGCACAGACGAATTAATCAAGCCCCCTGGACGTTACACGATATCCGGCACACATTTACAACCATGCTGAACGATTTAGGCGTGGATCCGCATATTGTCGAGCAGCTTACAGCCCACCAGATGCCAGGGATGCAACGAGTCTATAACCACTCCCGCTATCTTGATGCAAAACGTGATGCTCTTAATCTATGGGTAGACCGTCTCGAGCTTCTCCAGAACAATGATGAAAAAATCGTTGTTATGACCCCGCGAATTTACACCCAAAATTCTTGACAAATTACGGCTGTTTTTTCTTTAAGAGATTACAGCCGTGAATAAATCGTAGAATATCGGAAAATATCTGCAAATATCTTCACTTTATATGTGTCAACCATCGAAAAAATTGAAATATCTTCTTCTGAGTTCTTATTTTCTGTTTCTTGATTATTCCAACACCTGATGGTTTATCTATTTGTTTTTAATAAGATAATTCAAGTATCATACCAAATGACGACATTTTTTGTTGCGTCGCTTAAAAACTCGTGACACGATTTTATGAACAGCAGCAAACTCTAGCGAACTTTGACGAACATAAAGTTCAGAAAGGTTACGTATTCAATTTAAGAGGTGAAAAAAGCTAAGAAGTATTCCTTCCCGTATATCCACAGCGAAACAAAAATTTCTATACGTAAATTTTATGTAGGGCTTTTTATGCGCGAAATAAATGAAGATCGTGTAATCCGTGAAAAAGAATGCAGAGAGCTAACAGGCGTTTGCCGTACAACTCGTTATGAGATGGAAAAACAAGGCCGCTTTCCCTCCCGTATCAGTCTTGGAGGTCGTTCGGTTGGCTGGGTTAAGTCTGAGGTTATGGAATGGGTTAAAAGCCGGGATCGCATTAATTCAGGAAAGGCAGCGTAAAGGGGAGCATATGACACATAAAACAAAGGCGACCGGGGGCGGTCGCCAATGGGAAAACACTAAACATAAGCCCGAACATCATAGCGATTTGCTGGCTGGTGGGCAATTTGATCAGTCAGATTCGGTTCGTTCCAAGGTTTGCAACGAGAGCTTTTTCCTGTGCTCTTTAAGGAATTTCTCAAGAGCAAAAGCACATGGCGCGAATCTTTCTGATTCATGCTCTATCTTTCTGCGCCGTCTTTTCCGTGCCGGTGATAATGTTTTGGTCAATTCTTTATCGGTCATTGTGTTGTCCTGCATAGCAATGCGCCGTAATACCTTACACCAAGGCGCTGATGGTGATTACTCTGGTTCTTTGGTCTTGCGACGCTGGAGTTCTTCGCGTGCAACGGTGACAAGCTGCCCGATTTCTTCCGCTGCTTTGATGCCGATTTGTTCGACCTTAGCCAGGGCATCCAGTGACGACACAAGGGGATTTTCTCCGCTGCCTTCTGCTTGGCGGCGGGCTATTTCTCCGCGCATGGCGGTTACGATAAATCCGGCATTGCTTTCGCCGTCCAGCTTAACGGATTCCATCCCTTGCATAACATCTAGTGGGACTCTGACAGTTGTCAGTTGTGATTTTGCGTTTTTGTTAGCCGTTGCCATTTCTGAAACTCCTAATCATCGGTGTGTTTCAGTATACACAAAAAAAGAAATACAAAAAGCCTTGACGTGTGTTTCATGCGCTCATAACATGAAACACACCGAAAGGATTGTTGAAATACAAAGAGCAACGCCCCGCAGTGCCGGAAACACATACGGGGCGTCTAACCACCAACGATAACGAGAGTATCGAGGCAGTTATGAGAAATCATACCATACACCCGCAAGGGCGGGACTCGCACAACCTGAATAAATACATCTGGCGTTTTATCGCCCTGAGCACCGCACAACCGCGCGTGATTCACATCGTGGCCACCAGCGAACAGGAAGCACGCCAGCAATCCCCGGCTGGCTGCGTGATGGTATTCGCCGCCCGTATTCGTCAGGGGGTGTGCCATGCCTGATATGTCAAATTACCAGTACCTGATTAATCCGCATTTTAACTGTGAGCATGATATTGCTAAAAAGGTTTATTCCGCTGCGGATGGGGCTACTGACAATATATCAATGGCTGTTGCGTCAATTGGTAGCCTGATGTGGCATGCGTCAGAAAATGAGGACTATGACGAAAAGGCCATGCGCATTGATATGGGTAATATCGGTTTGTTACTGGCAATGCTTGGGCAGTTTGATATTTCGTTACGGTGCACCATTGAAAATGCCACAGATGCATTAAATGCTATAAAGAAAGCGAATACTGATTCAAATCGGGGATAAATAATCATGAGAACGTATTTATCTGGCTTGACTGCCAGCGGTTATGCACACCCCCAAATTATCCCCGGCGCTATTTATCTGGATAAGAACGGTAACAGAGTAACGGTAAAAGAACTGATGTTTGACCGTGTGTATTTTATCCGTGATGGCTATTCATTTCTTAGTTCGCTGAACGTGGAGATCTTTATTTGCAGATTTCGGCGGGAAATCCCGCTTTCCAGAAATAACCATGTGTCACGTGTGGATGTGGATAAAAAACTACAGGAACTGAAAAACATGATTGCCGCGTGGAGAGAGCAGAAATGAAAAAAGCGCCAAATTTAAAACACCAGCCGCGTGACAAAATGACGGAAGTCATCATTTTTGCGGGTAGTGATGCGTGGGCACATGCGAAACAGTGGCAGGAGATGGACGGGCGACTGGCTGGCGATAACGTGCCACCTGTCTGGCTTGGAGAGCAACAACTTGCCGAACTGGACAACCTGCAAATCGTACCGGACGGACGCTATCGCGTGCGTCTCTACCAGGCGGGGTTATTGCGTCCGGGGCTTGTTAATACCATCGGGCAGAAACTGGCAGCGGCAGGTGTCAGGGATGCTGATTATTACCCTGAAGGAATGCACAGCCAGAAACGGGAGAACTGGCGCGAATATCTGGAACGTGAGCGGGGAGAGCTGACGGAAAAGAAAAAGGTAGTTGAACTGCCTGTAAAGAAAAAAGAGCGGGTAAAAGACGATAACGCTTCATCACTGGCGCTTAACCAGATGGGAGCAAGTCAACGCGGCGAAGTTCTCCTGGCACATTATGGCGGTGAACTGGCGATTCATGCTGACTCTGACACTGTTCACCATTACAACGGCGTTGTATGGGAGCCAGTACAGGATAAAGAATTACAGCGAGCTATGGCACAGATTTTCATTGATGCGGAGATCAGCTATTCGCAGAACGCCATTAAATCGGCGGTCGATACCATGAAGTTAAGTTTGCCTGTAATGGGGAATACAGCCCGTAACCTGATTGGATTCAGTAACGGGGTATTTGATACCAGAACAGGTAATTTTCGGGAGCATAACAAAAACGACTGGTTGTTAATTGCCAGTGAATTACCTTTCAGCCCACCAGCAGAGGGGGAAACGCTGGCAACACATGCGCCGAATTTCTGGAAGTGGTTACGCTGCTCGGTGGCAGAGAATGACCGCAAGACGGATCGCGTGCTGGCTGCATTATTCATGGTGCTGGCGAACCGGTACGACTGGCAGTTATTCATTGAGGTAACAGGTCCAGGGGGAAGTGGTAAAAGCGTGATGGCGGAGATTTGCACCATGCTGGCGGGTAAGGCCAACACAGTATCGGCAAGCATGAAGGCGCTGGAAGATGCAAGGGAACGCGCGTTAGTGGTTGGCTTTTCGCTGATTATCATGCCGGATATGACCCGCTACGCTGGTGATGGCGCAGGAATTAAGGCCATTACAGGCGGTGACAAGGTGGCAATCGACCCGAAGCATAAAGCCCCCTACTCAACACGCATTCAGGCGGTCGTGCTGGCGGTGAACAATAACGCCATGTCATTCAGTGACCGCAGCGGGGGGATCTCACGTCGTCGGGTGATATTCAATTTTTCGGAGGTTGTACCGGAGAACGAGCGCGACCCCATGCTGGCAGAAAAAATAGAAGGAGAGCTGGCGGTTGTGATTCGCCATCTGCTTACTCGTTTTTCTGACCAGGACGAAGCTAAACGCCTGCTGTATGAGCAGCAGAAATCAGAAGAAGCTCTGGTGATAAAACGCGAGGGCGATTCGCTGGTGGACTTCTGTGGCTATCTCATGTCGTCGGTAATGTGTGATGGTCTGTTAGTGGGTAATGCCGAAATTATTCCGTTCAGTCCGCGCAGGTATCTTTATCACGCCTATCTGGCATATATGAGGGCACACGGATTCGGTAAACCTGTAACACTGACGCGCTTCGGTAAAGATATGCCGGGGGCAATGGCGGAATATGGCAGGGAGTATATAAAACGGAAAACGAAGCACGGTTTGCGTTCAAATGTGACACTGACAGAGGATTCAGAAGACTGGATGCCATCATGTGCATCGGTCACAAATGACGACAGCAAAAATTAAACTTATGGAATAACTGTTCACCACTGTTCACCCTGTTATAAATATCTTTTATATCAGTACATTATAGGGTGAACAGTTATTTGTGAACTGTTCACCAAACTATTCACTGTTCACCTTTTTGATTATTTATTGAGCTTTAAGGGTGAACAGTGGTGAACAGTTGGTGAATAGTTTTTGTGAAACTGTTCACCCCTTAACATTATGAATAAAAAGGGAAAATCTCAAAAGGTGAACAGGTGAAGGGTTAAAATGCAAAAATTTTATTTTATTGCTGTGAGGTAAAGCCTGTGACAACGAAGCACGCAAAAAAACCACAATCTCACGCCCTTGATTTGACAGAACACTGGCTGAGGGTGGCGATAAAAATCATCGACCGCAACGCGGGAGAAGGGTACGCAAAAGCACATCCCGAACTGGTAAGCGCATTCATGACCACGGCAGCGGCAAACTTTGCCACGCTGACAGAACGGGAGATTGCCGAAGCGGAACAGGTGACAACCATCAACGTTAAAACCGGAGAGCAGACAGCATGACAGCACAGATAGCGGCTTACGGGCGGCTGGTGGCTGACCCGCAGTTAAAGACCACCAGCAAAGGGACACAAATGGCGATGGCGAGTATGGCGGTTCCCCTGCCGTGCAGCTAGGCAGATGACGGAACGGCGACGATGTGGTTATCTGTCCTGGCGTTTGGCAGACAGGCCGACGCACTGGCAAAACACCACAAAGGCGAACTGGTGAGCGTGGCGGGTAACATGCAGGTGAGCCAGTGGACAGGCCAGAACGGGGAAACGCGGCAGGGCTGGCAGGTTATTGCAGACAGCGTAATCAGTGCGCGAACGGCGCGACCGGGCGGCAAAAAAGGTCAACAGGGCCAGGCTACTGACGCGCTGAACAGGGCAAAACAACAGGCGGGAAATGATGATCCGTACGGGGATAACATACCGTTTTAAGCAACGAGTAACAGAGGCCGGAGCAATCCGGCTTTTATCAGTTGAGTCCGTCACACTACGCAAAAAAAAAGGCCGGAATATTCCGACCCTTTCATCACCAAAGAGAATAATTTATGTCTTTGAACTTGTAACGCTGTACAGAATGACACGTAACGCCGGATAAATAAACGAAGATTGAAACTTTGCACACTATTGCATAGCAATGCATAAAGATGCCAAACAAGGCAGATGATAAAATTAACGCGACACTTTTACTAAGTATTAAGAGGTTATATGAGTGATTTATATTCGCCAGCCATGTTAATACAGGTTGTTAATGCCGAAGATATTCAATGGCAGATTAATTCTTTATTTATAAACCTGTTTTTTAAGCGAGTCGTTACATTTGAGACGCGGGATATTGCGCTTGATATTATTGACGATCCAGACATCCCGATGGCTGCATTTTGTTCCCCTATGGTTGGTAGTAAAGTCTCACGCGATGAAGGCTACGAATCAAAAGTAATTCGCCCTGGCTATATGAAGCCAAAAAGTAGTATCGACCCAAATAAAATAGCCGTTCGTCAACCAGGCGTATCACCTGAACAATTCAATGCATATTCATCACGCAGTTTCAAAATAAAGCGAGCGTTAGTAAGACAAGCGCAGGCAATTCGTGCGCGTATTGAGTGGCTTGCTGTTCAGGCGGTTACAACGGGGAAAAATATCATTGAAGGCGATGGAATTGAACGTTATGAACTGGACTGGAATATAAAACCACAAAATATTATCACGCAGTCCGGCGGCACGGAGTGGAGCGGTAGAGATTTATCAACATTTGATCCAAACGATGACATCGAAGAGTACGCAGAAATCAGCGAAGGTACTACAAATATCATCGTAATGGGCCGCAACGTATGGAAAAAATACCGCGCCTTTAAAGCAGTAAAAGATTGCCTTGATACTCGACGGGGATCTAATTCCGTTCTTGAAACGGCCCTGAAAAATCTTGGGGATTCTGTAAGCTTCAAGGGTTACGTTGGCGATGTTGCTATTGTGGTATATAGCGGACGTTATACCGACGAGGACGGCAAAGAAAAATATTTCCTTGATCCTGATTTGATGGTGCTTGGCAACACATCATTACAGGGCATCGTTGCCTACGGTGGCATTCAGGATCCTGAGTTAATCAGAATGGGGCTGACTAAAGCCGAACTTGCGCCGAAAAATTACATCGTACCAGGTGATCCGGCTATTGAATATGTGCAGACGCACAGCGCACCGCAACCAATACCGGCCCGCATCAATCGTTTTGTTACCGTTCGCATTGGTTAAGGGGGAGCAATGGCTACTCATTACACTGAACTCATGGCTGGCACTGAAGCACTGGTTACTACGTTGGGGATATTTTCAGCTAATAAAGGGGTAATTCCTGCATTTACGCCACTGATGCAAGAAGATGCAACTGGTGCACTGGTGGTATGGGATGGAACGAGCGCAGGCAAAGCTGTTTATGTTTCCGCTGTACAAATCGATACAGCGACAAAAACGCAGGCTCAGGTTTATAAAACCGGCGTCTTAAATGTTGATGCTCTGAACTGGCCTGAGTCTGTAACACAACTATCAGCAAAAGTTGCTGCGTTTGTTGGCTCAGGTATTTCTGTTCAGCCGCTGGCACGTGTGTGAGGTACGAGAATGATTGAAAGAGATAGTCAGCTACGAGAGCTATTAGATATCGATGACAAAATGAGTTTAAGCGAGCGCCTTGTTGATATGGATCAGGTAGTGGAGCTTACAACCCTTAGCCGTCGCACATTGCTAAACCTTGAGGCTCGCGGAGAGTTCCCCGAACGCGTACAGGTTACGAAAGGGCGCAAGGCATGGTATTTAAGCGAGGTTGTTGCGTGGATTAACAACATTCCGCGCGCATCAAATTATTGCCTTGTTCCCACCCCCGAAAAACCTGATGCGGCGTTATGCCTCAAGATTGAACGCGCCAGGCGTAATGCCCTGAAAGGACGCAATAAGTTGATTGGTTGATGAAATTAGGGCCCGTTCTGGCTGGCGGGTCCTTTCCGGCGATCCGGCAGGCTACGGGGCGGCGACCTTGCGGATTTTCGCTATTTATGAGCCTTTTCGGGTTGGTGGTGGTGGTTTTGTTTTTCGCTCTATCTCTATGAATAAAAAGGGAAAGATAACACCAACACACCAACCTGAAACCTTAACTAAGTGGGGATATTGATGAAATCGCACCTGATGAACAAAAAAACTATGGCGCAAAGCTGCCGCGTAAGTGCGACAGCGTTCGACAAGTGGGGAGTAACTCCCGTTGAGCGTAAAGGCCGTGAGGCGTTTTATGATGTTGCTAGCGTGATAGACAATAGGGTTAACAATGCAATTAACCAGCTTACAAACGACAAAGGCGAGATTGATGATGATGAACTTTTACGCGTAAGAATCAGATTAATGACGGCCCAGGCGGAAGCGCAGGAACTTAAAAACGAGCGCGAACGCGGCGAGGTGATTGATACAAAGTTTTGCATCTACGCGATTTCAAAACTAGCGAGTCAGATTTCATCAATCATGGACAGCCTCCCGCTCACAATGCAAAGGCGCTTTCCCGATATAAGGCCGTATATGCTGGATGAACTAAAAAGGGAAATAGCCAAAGCATGTAACGCATGTGCAAGACTTGACGAAAACCTGCCACAGATACTGGCTGATTACCTGATGGAAACTACCGGAAACGCGCCTGAGAAGTTGCTAGAGAACAAAGGCGAGTAACCGCCGCCCCGTAACGGGCCATAATTCCAGGAAGGACCCGACGACACCAGGCTATCAGAACGATGAGGGCACAATGACTGAAGCCGAACTACTGGGATTAATCCGCCGCGTCGTCGGAATCAGCCAGCAGCATGACGAACAGGCCACACAGCCGGACAGCGTGACCGCTGAAAATTATGTGCGTGTTGTTGCTGAGGTGATGCGCCGTGATGGTATTGAGCTTAACGGCGTGGATATGCGCAACATACGAACAAGAGTCCTTGAGTTGCTGGCATACCGTCGCCGTTCTCAACAACGGAGGGAGAGCGCGAAAAATACTTACCAGTGGAAGAAGCCGGAACGGTTGCGGCGGTAGATTCCTGATATTCAGGAAAACCACGAATCTGTGGGGTTTACTGGCGCGGTTACGGCGGTGACACGCACCGAGGCAGAACAATTACCGTAGGTTAAAGCGACAGTATTCACACCAAAGGCAGAAATTAGCGGTTAACGTAACTGACTGATATTTTCGGGAACAGCCAACGGCTGAGGCCGGAGCTATAAAAATAGCTTTGGGTACAGTCCTCAGTTTTGAGGGATGTTAACCAACTGAATAATAAGCAAACCTCAAAATTGAGTTTTGTATCTGCCTGAGTTATTTCTGTGCTAACTTGCTGATATTCCCGATAACGCAAAATTGCGTTGGCTGGTGGGTGAGTTGCAGATCTGCAACTCGACCATGAAACTACGGAAACTACCCGTAGTTTGGGTAGTAAGAGTAACACCCAGATTTTGGGGCTTACTCGCGATACCCAAATAAAGGGTATCGGTGGAAGAAATATCGTTTCTCATATGTGAGTACCGAGGGCGGAATTCCGCCTTCGGTTACTTATTGTGCTTATGCACAGGGAGGGGCGGGGCAAATCTCTGTACCCTGACGTCTTCTGGACTGCCAGCCCCATCGATTTTTTATACCCGCGAAAAATGAAAAACGCTTCACGCTGGTGGGCATGATGCCGATATGGTGATCCCCATAACGGAAATATCCACCAGCACGGCAACGGCAGAATAGCCACAACACAGAAAAACCACGAATATGGGGTTTTTGTTATGGCATGGGCATGATGACCGCCCCTGCTCTGAATGGTGGAAATCACCACGCAGATCATCCACTAGCTTCATGACGGATAGCCGGAAAATGATAATGATTAAAGCGTGTTGATCTTTGTTCGCGGTTGTTCGATATTGTTCGTGAAGCGGTGTAGTTAATGGTGTAGTTAATATCACTGTTTTTGACAGGCTTGTTATTTGCAACATAATGAAAAATAAAGACTAATTAACTAAATGATATAAATGATAGTTATCTATCATGTGGAGTAGATTGGTCAGGCAAATAAGCTCTTGTCAGCGGCAGGGCGTTCTGCCGATAACCGTAACCGAAGATGATAACTGACAATGGGTAAAACGAACGACTGGCTGGACTTTGATCAACTGGCGGAAGAAAAAGTTCGCGACGCGCTAAAACCGCCATCTATGTATAAAGTGATATTAGTCAATGATGATTACACTCCGATGGAGTTTGTTATTGACGTGTTACAAAAATTCTTTTCTTATGATGTAGAACGTGCAACGCAATTGATGCTCGCTGTTCACTACCAGGGGAAGGCCATTTGCGGAGTCTTTACCGCCGAGGTTGCAGAAACCAAAGTGGCGATGGTGAACAAGTACGCGAGGGAGAATGAGCATCCATTGCTGTGTACGCTAGAAAAAGCCTGAATGCAGGCATAAAAATTGGGGGAGGTGCCTATGCTCAATCAAGAACTGGAACTCAGTTTAAATATGGCTTTCGCCAGAGCGCGCGAGCACCGTCATGAGTTTATGACCGTCGAGCACTTGTTACTGGCGCTGCTCAGTAACCCATCTGCCCGGGAGGCGCTGGAAGCGTGTTCTGTGGATTTGGTTGCGCTCCGTCAGGAACTGGAAGCCTTTATTGAACAAACCACACCCGTTCTGCCTGCCAGTGAAGAGGAGCGCGACACACAGCCGACGCTGAGTTTTCAGCGTGTGCTGCAACGTGCGGTCTTCCATGTCCAGTCCTCCGGTCGCAATGAGGTTACCGGTGCAAACGTTCTGGTCGCTATCTTTAGCGAACAGGAGTCGCAGGCGGCATATCTGTTGCGTAAACATGAAGTCAGCCGTCTCGATGTGGTGAACTTTATCTCTCATGGCACGCGTAAAGACGAGCCGACACAGTCTTCTGATCCTGGCAGCCAGCCAAACAGCGAAGAACAAGCTGGTGGGGAGGAACGTATGGAGAATTTCACGACGAACCTGAATCAGCTTGCGCGCGTGGGCGGAATCGACCCACTGATTGGTCGTGAGAAGGAGCTGGAGCGTGCTATTCAGGTTCTCTGCCGTCGCCGTAAAAACAACCCGCTGCTGGTGGGGGAATCTGGTGTCGGTAAAACCGCGATTGCGGAAGGTCTTGCCTGGCGAATTGTTCAGGGTGATGTGCCGGAAGTGATGGCTGACTGTACGATTTACTCTCTCGATATCGGTTCTCTGTTAGCGGGCACAAAATATCGCGGCGACTTTGAAAAACGTTTTAAAGCGTTGCTCAAGCAGCTGGAGCAGGACACTAACAGCATCCTGTTTATTGATGAGATCCACACCATTATCGGTGCGGGTGCAGCGTCTGGTGGTCAGGTCGATGCGGCTAACCTGATCAAACCGTTGCTCTCCAGCGGTAAAATTCGCGTAATTGGTTCGACAACCTATCAGGAGTTCAGCAACATTTTCGAGAAAGACCGTGCTTTGGCGCGTCGCTTCCAGAAAATTGATATTACTGAACCGTCGATCGAAGAAACTGTTCAAATCATCAACGGCCTGAAACCGAAGTATGAAGCGCACCACGATGTGCGTTATACCGCAAAAGCGGTGCGTGCAGCGGTAGAGCTGGCGGTGAAATACATTAACGATCGTCATCTGCCGGATAAAGCCATTGACGTCATCGACGAAGCGGGCGCTCGCGCACGCCTGATGCCGGTAAGCAAACGCAAGAAAACCGTTAATGTGGCGGATATTGAGTCCGTGGTGGCCCGTATTGCACGCATTCCAGAGAAGAGTGTTTCTCAGAGTGACCGCGATACCCTGAAAAACCTCGGCGATCGCCTGAAAATGCTGGTCTTCGGTCAGGATAAAGCCATTGAGGCGCTGACTGAAGCCATTAAGATGGCGCGTGCAGGTTTAGGTCACGAACATAAACCGGTCGGTTCGTTCCTGTTTGCCGGCCCTACCGGGGTCGGGAAAACAGAGGTGACGGTACAGCTTTCGAAAGCTTTGGGCATTGAGCTTCTGCGCTTTGATATGTCCGAGTATATGGAACGCCATACCGTCAGCCGTCTGATTGGTGCGCCTCCGGGATACGTTGGTTTTGATCAGGGCGGTTTGCTGACTGATGCGGTCATCAAGCATCCACATGCGGTGCTGCTGCTGGACGAAATCGAGAAAGCGCACCCGGACGTGTTCAATATTCTGTTGCAGGTGATGGACAACGGTACGCTGACCGATAACAACGGACGCAAAGCGGACTTCCGTAACGTGGTATTGGTGATGACCACCAACGCTGGGGTACGAGAAACTGAGCGCAAATCGATTGGTCTTATCCACCAGGACAACAGCACCGATGCGATGGAAGAGATCAAGAAGATCTTTACGCCGGAGTTTCGTAACCGTCTCGACAACATTATCTGGTTCGATCATCTCTCCACCGACGTGATCCATCAGGTAGTGGATAAATTCATCGTCGAGTTGCAGGTTCAGTTGGATCAGAAAGGTGTTTCTCTGGAAGTGAGCCAGGAAGCGCGTAACTGGCTGGCCGAGAAAGGTTACGACCGGGCAATGGGCGCACGTCCGATGGCGCGTGTCATCCAGGACAACCTGAAAAAACCGCTCGCCAACGAACTGTTGTTTGGTTCGCTGGTGGACGGCGGTCAGGTGACGGTTGCGCTGGATAAAGAGAAAAATGAGCTGACTTATGGATTCCAGAGTGCACAAAAGCACAAGGCGGAAGCAGCGCATTAATCTGATTGTCAGGTAGGTTGGTGAAGTCCGTAATCTCGAAAGAGGTTACGGACTTTTTGTTTGTAGGCTGGGGCGGTGAAAACCCTATTTTTGGAGGTGAAGGTAAGTTGTTGATAATTAATGGTGCTGGAAGGTAAGAATAAAAAAGGGTGGCAGCAGGAAAATGAGATGGTTTTGCTTTATTAATAACGGACTAAACGTGTAGTATTTGAGTTCACTGCCGTACAGGCAGCTTAGAAAGCCAACCGAAAGAAAAACTCGATTTTTATACCGTTCACTGCCGTACAGGCAGATAAAATGCGAAAAAAAACTCGTACTTTCGTACGAGCTTTTCTTTAAATATGGCGGTGAGGGGGGATTGACTCGCTTCGCTCGCCCTGCGGGCAGCCCACTCACTGTGTTCGTGGTCTGTCCAACTGGCTGCGCCAGTTGTCGAACCCCGGTCGGGGCTTCTCATCCCCCCTGGAGTGCAATATGCGAAAAAAAAAGCTCGCACTTTCGTACGAGCTTTTCTTTAAATATGGCGGTGAGGGGGGGATTCGAACCCCCGATACGTTGCCGTATACACACTTTCCAGGCGTGCTCCTTCAGCCACTCGGACACCTCACCAAATTGTTTTGCTACCAAACCTCATGGGTGGCAACGGGGCGCTACTATAGGGAGTTGGAGTAAAACGGTCAAGAAGAATTTTAATGATAATTATTGTTTGCTCATACTGTAAACAAGTTGTGCAGTATATCTACATCGAGACAAGTTATGGACTTATACTTCCAAAGTACTTCATACATATCACAAAATAAAAAGGCCGGTTAAACCGACCTTTTACTCGTTCTTTCTCTTCGCCCATCAGGCGGTAAAACAATCAGCGACTACGGAAGACAATGCGGCCTTTGCTCAGGTCGTACGGGGTCAGTTCAACAGTCACTTTGTCGCCCGTCAGGATGCGGATGTAGTTTTTGCGCATTTTACCGGAGATGTGTGCAGTAACCACGTGACCGTTTTCTAACTCTACGCGGAACATGGTATTAGGCAACGTTTCAAGAACGGTACCTTGCATTTCAATATTGTCTTCTTTGGCCATCTAATCCTCTGGGGTATCACTACCGTAATTTGAACCGGCAAGATAATGCCGAAGTTCTGTAAATAAGTAAAGATTTGCGCGCTAAATCGCAACAAACAGGTTCGGCACATTACTCCGAAAACACACGGCTAAGCCGCACCAAAAGCGCAACGTATAAGGGAGCGGTGAGATAAACGATGGGCGTTACCTGACGCGAAAAATTCCTTATCGGCAGCGGGGTAATGAGCGTAACCAACTCTGCGACCGCAATTATAACACTCTGGGGAGAAATGTGCCGAAAACATTCATTCTTGTGGTGAAAACAAGCACCGTGGTACCCAGAAATTATTCGGCAATCGTCCGAGGCGCATTTGATTGAGATAATTGAGGTAATCCCGGCGGGGAATTTCGCAGGCACCAAGCGACGCTGTGTGATCGTTAAGTACCTGGCAGTCGATAAGCTTACCGCCATGACCAATAAATTCCTCACAGAATACCAGAAGCGCCGTTTTAGACGCATTTTCCATCCGGCTGAACATGGACTCACCACAAAATAGCGTTCCCTGGGCCACGCCGTACATACCGCCGACAAGCTCATCTTCACGCCAGACTTCAATGGAGTGGGCATGACCGAGTTCGTGAAGGCGATGGTAGGCTTCGACCACGCCACGCGTGATCCAGGTTCCTTCTTCGCGATCGCTGGCACAGCCTTCAATGACCTGACCAAAAGCGTAATTCATCGTGACACGATAGGGCGAGCGTTTATGAAATCGCTTCATACTACGGCTGATATGCAGTGATTCAGGCCAAAGCACCGCGCGGGGATCGGGCGACCACCAGAGGATGGGGTCGCCGGGAGAAAACCACGGAAAAATACCACGCTGGTAAGCCATTAACAGGCGTGCAGGGCTAAGATCGCCCCCAAGTGCCAGCAGGCCGTTAGGCTCACGTAATGCGCCTTCCGGGGAAGGGAAGGCTATTGAATGGCGAGAAAGCTGAACCAGGCGCATGACCGCAAAACTCCACGCAAGTCGGATCGTTCAATAATAGCTTACAAACCCTGCTTAAACTGGTAATAACGCCCCTGTCTGGCAAGCAGTTCTGCGTGAGTACCTTGCTCAATAATTTGCCCGTTGTCCATCACTATTATTTGTTGGAAACGAGAGAGTCCGCGAAGTCGATGGGTGACCATTAACACCGTTTTCTCATGCATCATTTCTGCAAGCAATTCAAGGATCTGACTTTCGGTTGTGGCATCTAAGCCTTCTGTAGGTTCATCCAGCAATACCAGCGGCGCATCATGTAACAGCGCACGGGCGATAGCCAGACGGCGCAGTTCACCACCGGAGAGCTGGCGTCCGCCTTCACCTAACCAACTGTTGAGACCTGCATCCTCGAGCAGCTTCTCCAGACCAACGCGACGTAAGATCTCCGCCAGAGCCTCATCACTACTGCCAGGCGAGGCGAGTAACAGATTATCACGCAGCGTGGCGCTAAACAGATGCACTCGCTGAGGAACAACGCTGATGGTCTGTCGTAGAGTCGCTTCATTCAGGCTGGCTATGGGGCTACCGTTAAGCAAAATCTCGCCCTGTTGCGGGTCCCATGCGCGGGTCAGCAGTTGTAACAGTGTTGATTTGCCGCATCCGGTTCGCCCGAGAATCGCTATATGTTCTCCGGCGTTTACCTGAAGAGAAATCCCTTTAAGTGCCTGTTGGGATTGCTCCGGATAAGTGAACTGAACATCCCGTAACGTCAACGAAACGCGATCGGCAACACGAGTTTGGGTATCAGGGAAGGTGACTTCCGGTTTTTGATCCGTTAAGTCAGTGATCCGAACGGCAGAGGCAATGACTTGCCCCAGATGCTGAAATGCACCCGTTACTGGTGCCAGTGCTTCAAACGCGGCTAACGCGCAGAAGACAAACAGGGCAATTAACGCGCCGGGTTGAGCATTGCCGCCAACGCCGCCAGACGCCATCCACAGCATCAGGATCACCGCTAACGCGCCAATGAGCAGCATTATCGCTTGCGACAATGCGGTGAGTTCAGATTGACGTCGTTGCGCTTCCAGCCACTGAATTTCGGTATTCTCTAACTGCGTGCGATAACGATCGCTGGCACCAAAAATGGTCAGCTCAGCTTGCCCTTGCAGCCAGGCCGTCAGTTGTTGGCGATACTGCCCGCGAAGATGAGTCAGATTTTGCCCGGTGCTTTTTCCCGCACGATAAAACAGCGGTGGCATCAGGAAAAGCGTCAGTAACATAATGCCGCCCAGCGTAAAGGCGAGGGTGAAATCAAGGAAACTTAACCCGATTGTCACCACCATAATCACCACAAAAGCGCCCACCAGCGGCGAGATAACGCGCAGGTAAAGATGATCGAGCGTATCAACATCCGCCACCACGCGGTTGAGCAATTCGCCCTGACGATAGCGCGCCAGTCCGGCAGGGGAGAGGGGCAGCAATTTGCTGAAGGTATAAATGCGCAGATGCTGCAACACGCGGAAAGTCGCGTCGTGACTTACCAGACGTTCAAAATAGCGCCCGGCAGTACGGGTGATTGCTGCACCACGCACGCCCGCAGCGGGTAGCATATAGTTGAAGCTGTACAGTCCGGCAACCCCCGCTACCGCTGAGGCCGAGAGGAACCAGCCGGAAAGTGTCAACAGACCGATACTGGCGAGCAGCGTGACAATTGCCAGCACAATACCAAGACTTAACATCCATTTATGACGTTTATACAGTGCCAGATAGGGTAGCAAAGCGCGCATTTAAATCTCCTCCTGACGATGGGCCAGCAATGTGGAGAAAGGACCACCAGCCACGCTTAATTCCGCGTAACGTCCTTGCTCAATAATCTGACCATCCTGCATTACCCAAATGACATCCCAGTCAGCAAGATCTTCTAACTGGTGGGTGACCATTAACGTTGTCTGGCGCAGAGAGGCGGCATTAAGCGCCTCCATTACGCGCTGTTCACTGTGAGCATCAAGGCTGGCAGCGGGTTCATCCAACAGTAATAGCGAACAGGGATTTAGTAATGCTCGGGCCACCGCCACGCGCTGTGCCTGCCCCACGGAAAGGCGGGCAGCCTGGTCGCCAACAGGCGTATCAACGCCTTGTGGCAGGAGCGGTAGAAACTCACTGACCCAGGCGTTATCCAGCGCTGTTTGTAACTCGTGTTCGCTGGCATCAGGTCGTGCCAGTAGTACGTTATCCCGTAGTGTTGCTGCCGGTAATTGTGGGTTTTGCCCAACCCAGGAGAGATGTTTACGCCATGATTCCGGTGATAAATCGCGTAATTCTATCCCGTTGATTCGTAGCGATCCCTGATATGAGAGAAAACCAGAAAGCGCGTTCAGCAGTGAGCTTTTACCTGAACCGCTGCGACCAACCAACACGGCACGTTGGCCTGCTGGCAAAGTAAAGTTCAGCGGTCCGGCCAGCGTTTTACCTTCTGGTGATGTAATAAACAGCTCCTCGGCTTCAATGGTCACCGGATCGGTCGATGCTAATTCCGCCTCACCACGCTGCGGATGGGCAAGCGGGGTTTCCATAAACGTTTTCAAACTGTCAGCTGCACCAACAGCCTGGGCTTTAGCATGATAAAACGTACCGAGATCGCGTAATGGCTGGAAAAACTCCGGCGCAAGGATCAGGGCCAGAAAACCCGCAGCCAGCGTCACGCCAGTATCATAGTGACCAAAATCCAGCTCGCCGAGATAGGAAAAACCAAAGTAGACCGCCACCAGAGCAATTGACAGCGAGGTAAAAAATTCGAGAATGCCGGAGGATAAAAACGCCAGCCGTAGCACTTCCATTGTCCGTTGGCGGAAATCTTCCGAAGCAGAACGAATACTTTCAATTTCAGCTTCACCACGACCAAAAATACGCAATGTTTCCATGCCGCGCAGGCGATCGAGAAAATGCCCACTTAAGCGAGCAAGAGCGAGAAAGTTACGTCGGTTAGCATCGGCAGCCCCCATTCCAACCAGCGCCATAAACAACGGAATTAACGGAGCAGTGCCCAGCAGAATGAGCGCCGCAGCCCAGTTAGAGGGGAAGATAGCCACCACAATCAGCAACGGCACCGACACTGCCAGCGCCATTTGCGGCAGGTAGCGTGCATAGTAATCATGCATATCGTCAATTTGCTCGAGTACCAGCGTCGCCCAGCTCCCCGCCGGTTTACCCTGAATCCACGCTGGCCCTGCTTGTTGCAGACGGTCGAGAACCTGACGGCGGATGGCAAAGCGGATATGCTGCCCGGCGTGATAACCCACCCGTTCGCGTAACCAGACCACCCATGCGCGAAGTACAAAGGTCAGAACCAGTAACGTAAAGGGAAGCAGCAGGGCTTCACGGGGAATATTCTCCATAATCATATGTTGCAGAATTCGCGCCATGAACCAGGCCTGGGCAATGATCAATATGCCGCTCACAAAGCCCAGCAGACGAGAAATATTCAGCCAACGTTGGGAGATGACGCTTTGCTGTTTTAACCAGCGGGTTAACTCTTTTTGACGGGATTTATTCATTGCACGCTTAGCAGGTGAGTTATCAGAATTATTTGCAGAGCAATGTTACAACGAGGAAAAAATAAAGGCGACCCATAGTCGCATGGTGTCGCCTTCTTTACTTTTGTTACTGATTTGTAAAATTATTTTGCGTCAGCTAAACCATCGAGGTAGCGTTCCGCATCAAGTGCTGCCATGCAGCCTGTACCAGCAGATGTAATAGCCTGGCGATAAATGTGATCCATCACGTCGCCTGCGGCAAAGACGCCAGGGATGCTGGTCTGGGTGGCATTACCATGAATACCCGACTGTACTTTGATGTAGCCGTTTTCCAGTTCCAGCTGCCCTTCGAAAATGGCAGTATTCGGGCTGTGACCGATAGCAACAAACAGACCGGCAACGTCGAGTGACTCGATGTTATCGCTGTTTTGCGTATCGCGCAGACGAACGCCAGTGACGCCCATCTGATCGCCGGTCACCTCTTCCAGCGTACGGTTGGTGTGTAGAATGATGTTGCCGTTCTCCACTTTATCCATCAGACGCTTAATAAGGATTTTTTCCGCGCGGAAACCGTCACGGCGGTGAATCAGATGAACTTCCGAAGCGATGTTAGACAGATACAGCGCCTCTTCAACCGCGGTATTGCCGCCGCCGATGACCGCAACTTTCTGGTTGCGATAGAAGAAACCGTCGCAGGTTGCACAAGCAGAAACCCCACGGCCTTTAAACGCTTCCTCAGAAGGAAGGCCGAGATAGCGTGCAGAAGCTCCGGTGGCAATAATCAGCGCGTCGCAAGTGTATTCGCCGTTATCGCCATTCAGACGGAACGGACGGTTTTGCAGATCCACCTTGTTGATATGATCAAAAATGATCTCAGTTTCAAATTTGGTGGCATGTTCGTGCATGCGCTCCATTAATAACGGACCGGTCAGATCGTTTGGATCGCCAGGCCAGTTTTCCACTTCCGTGGTGGTGGTCAGTTGGCCGCCTTTTTCCATGCCGGTAATCAGCACAGGTTGCAGGTTGGCGCGCGCCGCATAGACAGCAGCGGTGTATCCCGCCGGGCCTGAACCCAGGATAAGCAGTTTACTGTGTTTGGTCGTGCCCATGAGATCCCCATAGTTGTTGGCAGACAATGGGCAGGATTGTAGGGAATTTACAGACGTAAAAAAAGAGTATGACGATTTTGTTAACAATTTGTGCAATCGGCAGCATCGATAAGCAGGTCAAATTCTCCCGTCATTATCACCTCTGCTACTTAAATTTCCCGCTTTATAAGCCGATTAAATGATGAATAAACGCCCCTAGTAATGAATATCTGGCATGTTGTACTAAAAATCGATGTTTTGCTTTGACAATCCCCTGGTGTTTTGCGAAAACATTCGAGGAAGAAAAAAAACAGTATTCTTATATGCGCATAACCATGCATGTAAATACCATGTTTACCGTGCTAGTGAAATCTACGTATGGCGTGGACAGACGCCATTCGTGATGTCGATAGCAGCCACAAGGCAACGGTCTTCTCACCGTAGACCCAGGCATTGCGCGCCGTGAATCTTCATGATTTCGGTCTATCGTGACGGGTAGCGACTCTGAACAGTGATGTTTCAGGGTCAGACAGGAGTAGGGAAGGAATACAGAGAGACAATAATAATGGTAGATAGCAAGAAGCGCCCTGGCAAAGATCTCGACCGTATCGATCGTAACATTCTTAATGAGTTGCAAAAGGATGGGCGTATTTCTAACGTCGAGCTTTCTAAACGTGTGGGACTTTCCCCAACGCCGTGCCTTGAGCGTGTGCGTCGGCTGGAAAGACAAGGGTTTATTCAGGGCTATACGGCGCTGCTTAACCCCCATTATCTGGATGCATCACTTCTGGTATTCGTTGAGATTACTCTGAATCGTGGCGCACCGGATGTGTTTGAACAATTCAATACCGCTGTACAAAAACTTGAAGAAATTCAGGAGTGTCATTTAGTATCTGGTGATTTCGACTACCTGTTGAAAACACGCGTGCCGGATATGTCAGCTTACCGTAAGTTGCTGGGGGAAACCCTGCTGCGTCTGCCTGGCGTCAATGACACACGGACATACGTTGTTATGGAAGAAGTCAAGCAGAGTAATCGTCTGGTTATTAAGACGCGCTAACACGGAACAGGTGCAAAATCGGCGTATTTTGATTACACTCCTGTTAATCCATACAGCAACAGTACTGGGGTAACCTGGTACTGTTGTCCGTTTTAGCATCGGGCAGGAAAAGCCTGTAACCTGGAGAGCCTTTCTTGAGCCAGGAATACACTGAAGACAAAGAAGTCACATTGACAAAGTTAAGTAGCGGCCGCCGCCTTCTGGAGGCGTTGCTGATCCTTATTGTCCTGTTTGCCGTCTGGTTGATGGCTGCCTTACTAAGCTTTAACCCTTCGGACCCCAGCTGGTCGCAAACGGCCTGGCATGAACCTATCCATAATTTAGGTGGGATGCCCGGTGCATGGCTGGCAGATACGCTGTTCTTTATTTTTGGCGTGATGGCTTACACCATTCCCGTCATTATTGTCGGCGGTTGTTGGTTTGCCTGGCGTCATCAGTCCAGCGACGAATACATTGATTATTTTGCCGTTTCGCTACGCATCATTGGCGTTTTGGCGCTCATCCTTACCTCCTGTGGTCTGGCGGCAATCAACGCTGACGATATCTGGTATTTTGCCTCCGGTGGCGTCATTGGCAGCTTACTAAGCACTACGCTACAACCACTGCTACACAGTAGCGGGGGAACTATTGCGCTGCTCTGCGTTTGGGCTGCGGGTCTGACGCTGTTCACCGGTTGGTCATGGGTGACCATTGCTGAAAAACTCGGCGGCTGGATTTTAAACATTCTCACCTTCGCCAGTAATCGTACCCGTCGCGATGATACCTGGGTCGATGAAGATGAGTATGAAGACGACGAAGAGTATGAAGATGAAAATCACGGCAAACAGCATGAATCACGCCGTGCCCGTATTCTTCGCGGCGCGTTAGCGCGTCGTAAACGGTTGGCGGAAAAATTCATTAATCCGATGGGGCGGCAAACAGATGCTGCGTTGTTCTCCGGTAAGCGGATGGATGATGAAGAAGAGATTACCTACACTGCACGCGGTGTGGCTGCCGACCCGGACGACGTCCTCTTTTCGGGCAATCGTGCAACGCAGCCAGAATATGACGAATACGATCCATTATTAAACGGTGCGCCAATTACCGAACCTGTTGCTGTAGCAGCTGCTGCTACCACGGCGACACAAAGCTGGGCTGCGCCGGTTGAACCTGTGACTCAGACGCCGCCTGTTGCCTCTGTTGATGTTCCACCTGCACAACCTACAGTAGCCTGGCAGCCTGTACCGGGGCCACAAACGGGAGAGCCGGTTATTGCTCCTGCACAGGAAGGTTACCCACAGCAGCCACAATATGCGCAGCCTGCAGTGCAATATAATGAGCCGCTGCAACAACCTGTACAGCCACAGCAGCCGTATTATGCGCCAGCAGCGGAACAACCTGTGCAACAACCTTACTACGCTCCTGCGGCGGAACAACCTGTTCAGCAGCCGTATTACGCAACTGCGCCGGAACAGTCTGCGCAACAGTCGTATTACGCCCCTGCGCCAGAACAATCGGTGGCAGGTAACGCCTGGCAAGCCGAAGAGCAGCAATCCACTTTTGCTCCACAGTCTACATACCAGACTGAGCAAACTTATCAGCAGCCAGTCGCTCAGGAGCCGTTGTACCAACAGCCGCAACCTGTTGAACAGCAGCCTGTTGTGGAGCCTGAACCCGTTGTAGAAGAGACAAAACCCGCGCGTCCGCCGCTTTACTATTTTGAAGAAGTGGAAGAGAAGCGTGCCCGTGAACGTGAACAACTTGCGGCCTGGTATCAACCGATTCCTGAACCGGTTAAAGAACCAGAACCGATCAAATCTTCGCTGAAAACACCTTCTGTTGCAGCAGTACCTCCAGTGGAAGCCGCTGCCGCTGTTTCCCCTCTGGCATCTGGCGTGAAAAAAGCGACACTGGCGACGGGGGCTGCCGCAACCGTTGCCGCGCCAGTCTTCAGTCTGGCAAATAGCGCTGGACCGCGTCCACAGGTCAAAGAGGGGATTGGCCCGCAGTTGCCACGACCGAAACGTATCCGCGTGCCAACTCGTCGTGAACTGGCGTCTTACGGTATTAAGCTGCCCTCACAGCGTGCGGCAGAAGAAAAAGCCCGTGAAGCTCAGCGCAATCAGTACGATTCCGGCGATCAGTATAACGATGATGAAATCGATGCGATGCAGCAGGATGAACTGGCACGTCAGTTCGCCCAGACACAGCAGCAACGCTATGGCGAACAGTATCAACATGATGTGCCCGTGAACGCAGAAGATGCAGATGCTGCGGCAGAGGCTGAACTGGCTCGTCAGTTTGCGCAAACTCAACAACAACGTTATTCCGGCGAACAACCGGCTGGGGCGAATCCGTTCACGCTGGATGATTTTGAATTTTCGCCAATGAAAGCGTTGCTGGATGATGGTCCACACGAACCGTTGTTTACGCCAATTGTTGAACCTGTACAGCAGCCGCAACAACCGATTGCACCGCAGCAACAGTATCAGCAGCCGCAGCAACCAGTTGCGCCGCAGCCGCAGTATCAGCAGCCGCAACAGCCGGTTGCACCGCAGCAGCAATATCAGCAGCCACAACAACCGGTTGCGCCGCAGCAGCAATATCAGCAGCCGCAACAGCCGGTTGCACAGCAGCCGCAATATCAGCAGCCGCAACAGCCAGTTGCGCCGCAGCCGCATGATACCCTGCTTCATCCGCTGTTGATGCGCAATGGTGACAGCCGTCCGTTGCATAAACCGACGACGCCGCTGCCTTCTCTGGATTTGCTGACACCGCCGCCGAGCGAAGTGGAGCCGGTAGATACCTTTGCGCTTGAACAAATGGCGCGTCTGGTGGAAGCGCGTCTGGCTGATTTCCGTATTAAAGCCGATGTCGTCAATTACTCTCCGGGGCCGGTTATCACTCGCTTTGAACTTAACCTGGCACCGGGCGTAAAAGCGGCGCGCATTTCTAACTTGTCACGGGACCTTGCCCGTTCACTTTCGACGGTGGCGGTGCGTGTCGTTGAAGTTATTCCTGGCAAACCCTATGTAGGTCTGGAGTTACCGAATAAAAAACGACAAACCGTTTATCTGCGCGAAGTATTGGATAACGCCAAATTCCGCGATAATCCGTCGCCATTAACCGTGGTGCTGGGTAAAGATATCGCCGGTGAGCCGGTGGTTGCCGATCTGGCGAAAATGCCGCACTTGTTGGTTGCGGGGACTACCGGTTCCGGTAAGTCTGTCGGGGTGAACGCGATGATCCTGAGCATGCTTTATAAAGCACAGCCAGAAGATGTGCGTTTCATCATGATCGACCCGAAAATGCTGGAGCTTTCGGTTTATGAAGGCATTCCGCATCTGTTAACGGAAGTCGTTACCGACATGAAAGATGCTGCCAACGCTTTGCGCTGGTGCGTAAATGAAATGGAACGTCGTTATAAGCTGATGTCCGCCCTAGGTGTGCGTAATCTGGCGGGTTATAACGAAAAAATTGCTGAAGCCGATCGCATGATGCGTCCGATTCCAGACCCGTACTGGAAGCCGGGTGACAGTATGGATGCCCAGCATCCGGTGCTGAAAAAAGAACCGTACATTGTGGTGTTGGTGGACGAATTTGCCGACCTGATGATGACGGTAGGTAAAAAAGTGGAAGAGCTTATAGCACGTCTGGCGCAAAAAGCCCGTGCCGCGGGTATCCACCTCGTACTGGCAACGCAGCGTCCATCGGTTGATGTTATTACTGGTCTGATTAAAGCGAATATTCCGACCCGTATCGCCTTTACCGTATCCAGTAAGATTGACTCACGTACCATTCTTGATCAGGCTGGCGCGGAATCACTGCTGGGTATGGGGGATATGCTTTACTCTGGGCCGAACTCCACGTTGCCGGTACGTGTTCATGGTGCTTTTGTTCGCGATCAGGAAGTTCATGCCGTGGTGCAGGACTGGAAAGCGCGTGGTCGCCCACAGTATGTTGATGGCATCACCTCCGACAGTGAAAGCGAAGGTGGCGCGGGCGGTTTCGATGGCGCTGAAGAGCTGGATCCGTTGTTCGATCAGGCGGTGCAGTTTGTCACTGAAAAACGCAAAGCATCAATTTCTGGCGTACAGCGTCAGTTCCGCATTGGTTATAACCGTGCAGCGCGTATTATCGAACAGATGGAAGCGCAGGGGATTGTCAGCGAACAGGGGCACAACGGTAATCGTGAAGTGCTGGCCCCACCGCCGTTTGACTAATTAATGCATCGTAGGCCGGATAAGGCTCGGTAGCGTCGCATCCGGCACTCTAACAACTGAAAATTCAGTATTTTCTTCTTTCCTCAAGCTGATTATTAGCCTGGAATAGAGAGTAGAGGGAACTCCCGATCGGGAGTGACGTAATTTGAGGAATAATGATGAAAAAAATTGCCATCACCTGTGCATTACTCTCAAGCTTAGTAGCAAGCAGCGTTTGGGCTGATGCCGCAAGCGATCTTAAAAGCCGCCTGGATAAAGTCAGCAGCTTCCACGCCAGCTTCACACAAAAAGTGACTGACGGTAGCGGCGCGGCGGTGCAGGAAGGCCAGGGCGATCTGTGGGTGAAACGTCCAAACTTATTCAACTGGCATATGACTCAACCTGATGAAAGCATTCTGGTTTCTGACGGTAAAACACTGTGGTTCTATAACCCGTTCGTTGAGCAAGCTACGGCAACCTGGCTGAAAGATGCCACCGGTAATACGCCGTTTATGCTGATTGCCCGCAACCAGTCCAGCGACTGGCAGCAGTACAATATCAAACAGAATGGCGATGACTTTGTCCTGACGCCGAAAGCCAGCAATGGCAATCTGAAGCAGTTCACCATTAACGTGGGACGTGATGGCACAATCCATCAGTTTAGCGCGGTGGAGCAGGACGATCAGCGCAGCAGTTATCAGCTGAAATCCCAGCAAAATGGGACTGTGGATGCAGCGAAATTTACCTTCACCCCGCCGCAAGGCGTAACGGTAGATGATCAACGTAAGTAGAGGCACCTGAGTGAGCAATCTGTCGCTCGATTTTTCGGATAATACTTTTCAACCTCTGGCCGCGCGTATGCGGCCAGAAAATTTAGCACAGTATATCGGCCAGCAACATTTGTTGGCTGCGGGGAAGCCGTTGCCGCGTGCTATCGAAGCCGGGCATTTGCATTCTATGATCCTCTGGGGGCCACCGGGTACCGGCAAAACAACCCTCGCTGAAGTGATTGCCCGCTATGCGAACGCTGATGTGGAACGTATTTCTGCCGTTACTTCTGGCGTGAAAGAGATTCGCGAGGCGATCGAGCGCGCTCGGCAAAACCGCAATGCTGGTCGCCGCACTATTCTTTTTGTTGACGAAGTTCACCGATTCAACAAAAGCCAGCAGGATGCATTTCTGCCACATATTGAAGACGGCACCATCACTTTTATTGGCGCAACCACTGAAAACCCGTCGTTTGAACTTAACTCGGCACTGCTTTCCCGTGCCCGTGTCTATCTGCTGAAATCCCTGAGTACAGAGGATATTGAGCAGGTGCTTACTCAGGCGATGGAAGACAAAACCCGTGGCTATGGTGGTCAGGATATAGTTCTGCCAGATGAAACGCGACGCGCCATTGCTGAACTGGTGAATGGCGACGCGCGCCGGGCGTTAAATACGCTGGAAATGATGGCGGATATGGCCGAAGTCGATGATAGCGGTAAGCGGGTCCTGAAGCCTGAATTACTGACCGAAATCGCCGGTGAACGTAGCGCCCGCTTTGATAACAAAGGCGATCGCTTTTACGATCTCATTTCCGCACTGCATAAGTCGGTACGTGGTAGCGCACCCGATGCGGCGCTGTACTGGTATGCGCGAATTATTACTGCCGGTGGCGATCCGTTATATGTCGCGCGTCGCTGTCTGGCGATAGCGTCGGAAGATGTGGGTAATGCTGATCCACGAGCGATGCAGGTGGCAATTGCGGCCTGGGATTGCTTTACCCGAGTTGGCCCGGCGGAAGGAGAACGCGCCATTGCTCAGGCGATTGTTTACCTGGCCTGCGCGCCAAAAAGCAACGCTGTCTACACTGCGTTTAAAGCCGCGCTGGCGGATGCTCGCGAACGTCCGGATTATGACGTGCCGGTTCATTTGCGTAATGCGCCGACGAAATTAATGAAGGAAATGGGCTACGGGCAGGAATATCGTTACGCTCATGATGAAGCAAACGCTTATGCTGCCGGTGAGGTTTACTTCCCGCCGGAAATAGCACAAACACGCTATTATTTCCCGACAAACAGGGGCCTTGAAGGCAAGATTGGCGAAAAGCTCGCCTGGCTGGCTGAACAGGATCAAAATAGCCCCATAAAACGCTACCGTTAATGTTATCGTTGCGGTAATGTTGTTACTGTATCCCTGTGGTCGCAGGCTGTGGCCACATCTCCCATTTAATTCGATAAGCACAGGATAAGCATGCTCGATCCCAATCTGCTGCGTAATGAGCCAGACGCAGTCGCTGAAAAACTGGCACGCCGGGGCTTTAAGCTGGATGTAGATAAGCTGGGCGCTCTTGAAGAGCGTCGTAAAGTATTGCAGGTCAAAACGGAAAACCTGCAAGCGGAGCGTAACTCCCGATCGAAATCCATTGGCCAGGCGAAAGCGCGCGGGGAAGATATCGAGCCTTTACGTCTGGAAGTGAACAAACTGGGCGAAGAGCTGGATGCAGCAAAAGCCGAGCTGGATGCTTTACAGGCTGAAATTCGCGATATCGCGCTAACCATCCCTAACCTGCCTGCAGATGAAGTGCCGGTAGGTAAAGACGAAAATGACAACGTTGAAGTCAGCCGCTGGGGCACCCCGCGTGAGTTTGACTTTGAAGTTCGTGACCATGTGACGCTGGGTGAAATGCACTCTGGCCTCGACTTTGCAGCCGCAGTTAAGTTGACCGGTTCCCGCTTTGTGGTAATGAAAGGGCAGATTGCTCGCATGCACCGCGCACTATCGCAGTTTATGCTGGATCTGCATACCGAACAGCATGGCTACAGTGAGAACTATGTTCCGTACCTGGTTAACCAGGACACGCTGTACGGTACGGGTCAGCTGCCGAAATTTGCTGGCGATCTGTTCCATACTCGTCCGCTGGAAGAAGAAGCAGACACCAGTAACTATGCGCTGATCCCAACGGCAGAAGTTCCGCTGACCAACCTGGTGCGCGGTGAAATCATCGATGAAGATGATCTGCCAATTAAGATGACCGCCCACACCCCATGCTTCCGTTCTGAAGCCGGTTCATATGGTCGTGACACCCGTGGTCTGATCCGTATGCACCAGTTCGACAAAGTTGAAATGGTGCAGATCGTGCGCCCGGAAGACTCAATGGCGGCGCTGGAAGAGATGACTGGTCATGCAGAAAAAGTCCTGCAGTTGCTGGGCCTGCCGTACCGTAAAATCATCCTTTGTACCGGCGACATGGGCTTTGGTGCTTGCAAAACTTACGACCTGGAAGTATGGATCCCGGCACAGAACACCTACCGTGAGATCTCTTCCTGCTCCAACGTTTGGGATTTCCAGGCACGTCGTATGCAGGCACGTTGCCGCAGCAAGTCGGACAAGAAAACCCGTCTGGTTCATACCCTGAACGGTTCTGGTCTGGCTGTTGGTCGTACGCTGGTTGCAGTAATGGAAAACTATCAGCAGGCTGATGGTCGTATTGAAGTACCAGAAGTTCTGCGTCCGTATATGAACGGACTGGAATATATTGGCTAATACCCAATTTTTCTGAATCTAAAAAGCGCCTGCGGGCGCTTTTTTTGTCTCCCTTTGATACCGAACAATAATTACTCCTCACTTACACGTAATACTACTTTCGAGTGAAAATCTACCTATCTCTTTGATTTTCAAATTATTCGATGTATACAAGCCTATATAGCGACCTGCTATAGAAATAATTACACAATACGGTTTGTTACTGGAATCAATCGTGAGCAAGCTTGAGTGAGCCATTATGAAAACGAAAATCCCTGATGCGGTATTGGCTGCTGAGGTGAGTCGCCGTGGTTTGGTAAAAACGACAGCGATCGGCGGCCTGGCAATGGCCAGCAGCGCGTTAACATTACCTTTTAGTCGGATTGCGCACGCTGTCGATAGCGCCATTCCAACAAAATCAGACGAAAAGGTTATCTGGAGCGCCTGTACAGTTAACTGTGGTAGTCGCTGCCCGCTACGTATGCACGTCGTGGACGGTGAAATCAAATATGTTGAAACGGATAATACTGGCGATGACAACTATGACGGCCTGCACCAGGTGCGCGCCTGTCTGCGTGGTCGTTCCATGCGTCGCCGTGTCTACAATCCGGACCGCCTGAAATATCCGATGAAACGAGTCGGAGCGCGCGGTGAAGGCAAATTCGAGCGCATTAGCTGGGAAGAAGCCTACGACATCATCGCGACCAATATGCAGCGCCTGATCAAAGAGTACGGCAACGAATCCATCTATCTGAACTATGGCACCGGTACGCTGGGTGGCACCATGACCCGCTCCTGGCCGCCGGGAAATACCCTGGTCGCTCGCCTGATGAACTGCTGCGGCGGTTATCTGAACCATTACGGTGACTACTCTTCCGCGCAAATTGCGGAAGGTTTGAACTATACCTACGGCGGCTGGGCAGATGGTAACAGCCCGTCGGATATCGAAAACAGTAAACTGGTAGTGCTGTTTGGTAATAACCCTGGCGAAACGCGAATGAGTGGCGGTGGGGTGACTTACTATCTTGAACAGGCGCGTCAGAAATCTAATGCTCGCATGATCATCATCGATCCGCGCTATACCGACACCGGAGCCGGGCGCGAAGATGAGTGGATCCCTATTCGTCCGGGAACAGATGCCGCACTGGTTAACGGTCTGGCGTATGTCATGATCACCGAAAACCTGGTGGATCAGGCATTCCTCGATAAATATTGCGTTGGCTACGACGAGAAAACACTGCCTGCCAGTGCGCCGAAAAATGGTCACTATAAAGCTTATATTCTGGGTGAAGGGCCAGATGGCGTAGCTAAAACGCCGGAATGGGCCTCGCAAATCACCGGTGTTCCGGCAGACAAAATCATCAAATTGGCTCGTGAAATCGGTAGTACCAAACCGGCGTTTATCAGCCAGGGATGGGGCCCGCAGCGTCACGCTAACGGTGAAATCGCAACCCGTGCTATCTCGATGCTGGCGATTCTGACCGGTAACGTTGGTATTAATGGAGGGAACAGCGGCGCGCGTGAAGGTTCATACAGCTTACCGTTTGTGCGTATGCCGACCCTCGAAAACCCGATCCAGACCAGCATTTCTATGTTTATGTGGACCGATGCCATTGAACGTGGCCCGGAAATGACAGCGCTGCGTGATGGTGTGCGCGGGAAAGATAAGCTGGATGTGCCGATCAAAATGATCTGGAACTATGCCGGTAACTGCCTGATTAACCAGCATTCTGAAATCAACCGTACCCATGAAATCCTTCAGGATGATAAGAAGTGCGAGCTGATTGTGGTTATCGACTGCCACATGACCTCATCAGCGAAATATGCTGACATCCTGCTGCCTGACTGCACCGCTTCCGAACAGATGGACTTTGCACTGGATGCATCCTGCGGGAATATGTCTTACGTGATTTTCAACGATCAGGTGATTAAACCGCGCTTTGAATGTAAGACCATCTATGAAATGACCAGCGAACTGGCAAAACGTCTTGGCGTTGAGCAACAGTTTACTGAAGGCCGTACACAGGAAGAGTGGATGCGGCATCTGTATGCCCAGTCGCGGGAAGCGATTCCTGAACTGCCAACGTTTGAAGAGTTCCGCAAGCAGGGGATCTTTAAAAAGCGCGACCCACAAGGGCACCACGTTGCTTATAAAGCTTTCCGTGAAGATCCTCAGGCAAATCCACTGACCACGCCATCGGGTAAAATTGAGATTTATTCGCAGGCGCTGGCTGACATTGCCGCGACCTGGGAATTGCCAGAAGGCGATGTGATCGATCCACTGCCGATCTATACGCCGGGCTTTGAAAGTTATCAGGATCCGCTGAACAAACAATATCCGCTGCAGCTTACTGGCTTCCACTACAAATCTCGCGTTCACTCAACTTACGGCAACGTTGATGTGCTGAAAGCGGCTTGCCGTCAGGAAATGTGGATCAACCCGCTTGATGCCCAAAAACGCGGTATCAACAACGGCGATAAAGTCAGGATCTTTAACGATCGTGGTGAGGTTCATATTGAGGCGAAAGTGACGCCACGAATGATGCCGGGTGTGGTCGCACTGGGTGAAGGTGCCTGGTATGACCCGGATGCAAAACGTGTCGATAAGGGAGGTTGTATCAACGTACTGACCACTCAACGTCCGTCTCCTCTCGCTAAGGGGAATCCGTCACATACAAACCTTGTTCAGGTTGAAAAGGTGTAAGGAGTAACCGATGACAACCCAGTATGGATTTTTTATTGATTCCAGCCGTTGCACCGGTTGCAAAACCTGCGAGCTGGCCTGTAAAGACTATAAAGATCTGACGCCGGAAGTCAGCTTCCGCCGCATTTATGAATATGCTGGTGGCGACTGGCAGGAAGATAACGGTGTCTGGCACCAGAACGTGTTTGCCTACTATCTGTCGATTTCGTGCAACCACTGCGAAGATCCGGCTTGTACTAAAGTCTGCCCGAGTGGTGCGATGCATAAACGTGAAGATGGTTTTGTTGTAGTCGATGAAGATGTGTGCATTGGCTGCCGCTACTGCCATATGGCTTGCCCGTATGGCGCACCGCAATATAACGAAACGAAAGGCCATATGACCAAATGCGATGGTTGTTATGACCGTGTTGCGGAGGGGAAAAAGCCGATCTGTGTTGAATCTTGCCCGCTGCGGGCGCTGGATTTCGGCCCTATCGACGAGCTGCGTAAAAAACATGGCGATCTGGCGGCCGTTGCGCCGTTGCCGCGAGCTCACTTTACCAAACCGAATATTGTGATCAAACCCAATGCCAACAGCCGCCCGACCGGGGATACCACTGGCTATCTGGCAAACCCGAAGGAGGTGTGAGATGGGAAGTGGATGGCATGAATGGCCGCTGATGATCTTCACGGTCTTCGGGCAATGTGTAGCGGGTGGTTTTATCGTTCTGGCTTTGGCGCTGCTCAAAGGCGACCTGCGAGCAGAAGCCCAGCAGCGTGTTATTGCCTGCATGTTTGGTTTATGGGTGCTGATGGGCATTGGCTTTATCGCCTCTATGCTTCATCTTGGTTCACCGATGCGCGCCTTTAACTCGCTCAACCGGGTAGGGGCTTCAGCACTCAGTAACGAAATCGCCAGCGGTTCGATCTTTTTTGCTGTTGGTGGCATCGGCTGGTTGCTGGCAATGCTGAAAAAGCTGTCACCGGCATTGCGTACGCTCTGGCTGATAGTGACGATGGTTCTTGGCGTCATCTTTGTCTGGATGATGGTGCGTGTGTATAACAGCATTGATACCGTTCCGACCTGGTACAGCATCTGGACGCCGATGGGCTTCTTCCTGACGATGTTTATGGGCGGCCCGTTACTGGGTTACCTGTTGCTGAGTCTGGCTGGCGTCGATGGCTGGGCGATGCGTCTGCTGCCAGCCATTTCTGTACTGGCCCTGGTAGTGAGTGGCGTGGTGTCAGTGATGCAGGGCGCAGAGCTGGCGACTATTCATAGCTCTGTGCAGCAGGCCGCAGCGCTGGTGCCGGACTATGGTGCGCTGATGTCCTGGCGGATCGTGCTTTTGGCTGTTGCCCTGTGCTTGTGGATTGCACCACAGCTAAAAGGTTATCAGCCTGCGGTTCCGCTACTTTCCGTATCATTCATTCTGCTTCTGGCAGGGGAATTAATCGGTCGTGGCGTATTCTATGGTTTGCATATGACCGTGGGGATGGCCGTCGCAAGCTAATCATAACAACCGGGGTTTCGGCCCCGGTTCTCTTTTATTTCTGCTTCGTTAACGTGTCATAACTGGTCATCAAATTACGATAATCAGGAATATGGTTAGAGAACAACGTCGCCAGTCCTTCAATATCATTACGCCAGTCGCGATGCAGCTCGCAAGCCACGCCGAACCATGTCATCAATTGCGCACCAGCTTGCGACATGCGATCCCACGCCGAATGCCGGGTAATTTCATTAAAGGTCCCTGACGCGTCAGTCACGACAAAGACGTCAAACCCTTCTTCAATGGCTGAAAGCGCCGGGAATGCCACGCAAACTTCGGTTACCACACCGGCAATAATTAACTGTTTTTTACCTGTCGCTTTGACTGCTTTTACAAAATCTTCGTTATCCCAGGCGTTAATATTGCCCGGGCGAGCAATGTAAGGTGCATCGGGGAATTGTGCTTTCAGTTCTGGAACTAATGGGCCGTTAGGACCGGTTTCAAAACTGGTGGTAAGAATAGTTGGTAAGTTGAAATACTTAGCCAGGTCACCCAGCGCCAGCACGTTATTTTTAAACTTATCGGGTTCGATATCCCGTACAAGGGAAAGTAAACCAGCCTGGTGATCAACAAGCAAAACGGCAGCATCATTTTTATCAAGACGAACATACGGTTTGGTCATCCTCTTCTCCTTTCGAGAGTCAGTGGTACGTCTGAAATCGGTCAGACGCGATGCATTGCTCTGAAAGCATAGACGGGAAATATGAGTTTGCTGTGACCATGAAATTTTTCGACTGAACGAAGCGTATGAAATTTGTGTTAGATCAATAAAAACAATCAGATGAGATTAATCGTCTCTCCAGCATTAGCGTTATGAATGAGTAATATAAATCGATAATACCTCCGCTGCGATATGCGCGTATTTTCACCCATTGACAATGTTTTTGGCGGTGGCATGATGCGCATGAAATTTGAACTTCCTCACGGTTTTAATTCATGTCCACGTATACCCGGCCTGTCATGCTTTTGCTGTCTGGCCTGCTTTTGTTGACTCTGGCGATCGCAGTGTTAAATACACTCGTGCCGCTTTGGCTCGCCCAGGAACACATGTCCACATGGCAGGTAGGCGTTGTCAGCTCATCCTATTTTACCGGCAACCTGGTCGGTACATTGCTGACAGGGTATGTCATTAAGCGCATTGGCTTTAACCGCAGCTATTATCTGGCCTCCTTCATTTTTGCCGCTGGCTGTGCCGGCCTTGGCCTGATGATTGGATTCTGGAGCTGGTTGGCTTGGCGTTTTGTCGCCGGCGTCGGCTGTGCCATGATTTGGGTGGTTGTTGAGAGCGCGCTGATGTGCAGTGGGACGTCACGTAACCGTGGGCGTTTGCTTGCTGCGTATATGATGGTTTATTACGTGGGAACGTTTTTAGGCCAGTTACTGGTCAGCAAAGTTTCAACCGAGCTGATGTCCGTATTGCCGTGGGTTACAGGTTTGACGTTGGCAGGGATCTTACCGCTGTTGTTTACGCGTGTGCTGAATCAGCAGGCTGAAAACCATGATTCGACGTCAATTACGTCAATGCTAAAACTCCGTCAGGCGCGGCTTGGCGTGAATGGCTGCATTATCTCAGGAATCGTTCTGGGATCTCTATATGGCCTGATGCCGCTGTACCTCAATCACAAAGGGGTGAGCAATGCCAGCATTGGTTTCTGGATGGCGGTACTGGTCAGTGCGGGTATCCTTGGACAATGGCCGATTGGACGTCTGGCGGATAAGTTTGGTCGACTGCTGGTGTTGCGTGTTCAGGTCTTTGTCGTCATTCTCGGCAGTATCGCGATGCTTAGCCAGGCGGCGATGGCCCCAGCGTTATTCATCCTCGGTGCCGCTGGCTTTACGCTATATCCGGTGGCGATGGCCTGGGCTTGCGAGAAAGTTGAACATCATCAACTGGTGGCGATGAACCAGGCCTTACTGTTGAGCTATACCGTGGGAAGTCTGCTTGGCCCGTCATTTACCGCTATGCTAATGCAGAATTTCTCCGATAATTTATTGTTTATCATGATCGCCAGCGTATCGTTTATCTATTTGCTGATGCTGCTTCGCAACGCCGGTCATACGCCGAAACCCGTTGCTCACGTGTAAATGAATTCAAGCAGAGTGTGAACTTACTGTTTCACACTCTGCTTTTTTGTTTCTTCTATCTGACTTGCTTTATTCCAAATTTTATTCGTTTAAAAATAAAATGTGCAGCAGGTTATAATTTTGCATTTCGCTATTTCCGCACTTCTTATTTGCCGCGCATAATCCCTCGTTTTACAGATGCCCCTTTAATTTTGGCGAAGGATTTGTCTATGGCTGGGAATGTTCAGGAAAAACAGCTGCGATGGTACAACATTGCGCTGATGTCTTTTATCACTGTCTGGGGTTTTGGCAACGTTGTTAATAACTACGCCAACCAGGGGCTGGTGGTTGTTTTTTCATGGGTGTTTATCTTTGCGCTCTATTTCACACCTTATGCGCTAATTGTTGGTCAGTTAGGCTCGACCTTCAAAGATGGGAAGGGCGGGGTCAGTACCTGGATTAAACACACGATGGGACCCGGACTGGCTTACCTCGCCGCGTGGACCTACTGGGTAGTGCATATTCCCTATCTGGCACAAAAACCCCAGGCAATACTGATTGCGCTCGGTTGGGCGATGAAAGGCGACGGTTCGTTAATCAAAGAATATTCAGTCGTAGCGTTACAGGGGTTAACGCTGGTGCTGTTTATCTTCTTTATGTGGGTTGCTTCACGCGGTATGAAATCGCTGAAAATCGTCGGTTCTGTGGCAGGGATTGCGATGTTTGTTATGTCGCTCCTGTATGTGGCGATGGCGGTAACCGCGCCTGCGATTACTGAAGTGCATATTGCGACCACAAACATTACCTGGGAAACGTTCATTCCTCATATCGACTTTACCTACATTACCACTATTTCAATGCTGGTTTTCGCGGTTGGCGGAGCAGAGAAGATTTCTCCTTACGTTAATCAAACGCGCAACCCAGGAAAAGAATTTCCAAAAGGGATGTTATGCCTTGCGGTGATGGTTGCGGTTTGTGCCATTCTGGGCTCACTGGCGATGGGGATGATGTTTGACTCGCGTAATATCCCGGATGACTTAATGACTAACGGTCAGTATTACGCCTTTCAGAAGCTGGGCGAGTATTACAACATGGGTAATACTTTAATGGTGATTTATGCCATTGCGAATACCCTGGGACAAGTAGCTGCGCTGGTATTCTCGATTGATGCGCCGCTTAAAGTGTTATTAGGCGATGCTGACAGCAAATATATTCCAGCCAGTTTATGTCGTACCAACGCTTCTGGTACGCCCGTTAATGGCTATTTTCTGACCCTGGTGCTGGTGGCGATCCTGATAATGCTGCCGACTCTCGGCATTGGTGATATGAACAATCTCTATAAATGGCTGTTGAACCTTAATTCGGTAGTGATGCCGCTGCGTTATTTATGGGTATTTGTTGCATTTATTGCAGTTGTTCGCCTGGCGCAGAAATATAAGCCGGAATATGTCTTTATTCGTAATAAGCCGCTGGCAATGACCGTCGGAATTTGGTGTTTTGCCTTTACCGCTTTTGCCTGCCTGACTGGTATTTTCCCGAAAATGGAAGCCTTCACCGCAGAGTGGACATTCCAGTTGGCGCTGAATGTTGCAACGCCGTTTGTGCTGGTGGGATTAGGGCTGATATTCCCGCTGCTGGCGCGTAAAGCGAATAGCAAATAATTATTGTGGTCGGTGACGCTGACTCTGGCAGATCTGACCCGTTTTTACATAATCGAGAAATGCGCGCAAGCCGCAGGACATATACTGGCGGTTTGGGTAATACATTTGGAAGCTGTGCTGTAAGGGCGTTAGAAATAGAGCTCTGAATTATTTATGCAGCGCGGAATAAAAAAGCGGCAACTCAAAAAAGTTGCCGCTTTACGGGGAAATTAGAACATTACCTTATGACCGTACTGCTCAAGAATGCCTTTCACGCGTTCCATGGTTTCTTTCTTCGGTGGTTTAACACCATCAAGTTTGTATTCTTCACCCATCGCCACCCATTTGTGTTTGCCCAGTTCGTGGTAGGGGAGAAGCTCGATTTTCTCAACGTTGCCCATATCACGGGTAAATTCACCGAGGCGATGCGCTGAATCGTCATCGTCAGACCAGCCTGGCACAACAACGTAGCGGATCCACACCTTCACATTTTTGTTCGCCAGATATTTGGCGAACTCCAGCGTGCGGTGGTTTGAAACTCCAACCAGATTTTGGTGGATCTCGTCGTTCATCTGTTTGAGATCGAGCATTACCAGGTCGGTTACTTCCAGCAGTTCATCAATCACCGGATCGTAACGACGAACAAAACCGTTGGTGTCCAGACAGGTATGAATGCCTTCTTTTTTGCAGGCGCGGAACCAGTCACGAACAAACTCAGCTTGCAGGATTGCTTCACCGCCGGATGCGGTAACGCCGCCGCCGGAAGCGTTCATAAAGTGGCGATAGGTCACCACCTCTTTCATTAAATCTTCAACGGTAACTTCTTTACCGCCATGCGTGTCCCAGGTGTCGCGGTTATGACAATACAGGCAGCGCATCAGGCAGCCCTGGAAAAAGGTGATAAAGCGAATACCCGGGCCGTCTACGGTTCCACAGGATTCAAAGGAGTGAATGCGACCAATAACTGACATTGCGGTGTTTCTCCAGATGTGGCCCATCTGAGGCCGTGTTGGTGCGCAGCTCGAAGGCTACGTCGAGTCTGTTTTGGCAGTCACCTTAAAGTATAGATAGCTGACAAAAAAGGCTCTCGTGCTAAAAAAGGCCCCACTTTCGTGGAGCCTTTATTGTACGCTTTTTACTGTACGATTTCAGTCAAATCTAATTACATAGATTGAGTGAAGGTACGAGTAATAACGTCCTGCTGCTGTTCTTTAGTCAGCGAGTTGAAACGTACTGCGTAGCCAGATACACGGATGGTCAGCTGCGGATATTTTTCCGGGTTTTCCATCGCGTCGAGCAGCATTTCACGGTTCATCACGTTAACGTTCAGGTGCTGACCACCTTCGATGGATGCTTCGTGGTGGAAGTAACCATCCATCAGACCAGCCAGGTTGGTCTTACGAACTTCGTCGTCTTTACCCAGTGCGTTCGGAACGATAGAGAAGGTGTAGGAGATACCATCTTTAGCGTAAGCAAACGGCAGTTTAGCAACGGAAGTCAGAGAGGCTACTGCACCTTTCTGGTCACGACCGTGCATCGGGTTAGCACCCGGTCCGAACGGCGCGCCAGCACGACGACCGTCTGGGGTGTTACCAGTTTTCTTACCATACACAACGTTAGAAGTGATGGTCAGAACAGACTGAGTCGGGATAGCGTCACGGTAGGTGTGCAGTTTCTGAATTTTCTTCATGAAACGTTCTACCAGGTCAACAGCCAGGTCATCTACACGCGGATCGTTGTTACCAAACTGCGGGTATTCGCCTTCGATTTCGAAGTCGATAGCCAGACCGTCTTCGTCACGAATCGGTTTAACTTTCGCATATTTGATTGCAGACAGGGAGTCAGCAGCAACGGACAGACCAGCGATACCACACGCCATGGTGCGGATAACGTCACGGTCGTGCAGCGCCATCAGAGAGGCTTCGTAGCTGTACTTGTCGTGCATGTAGTGGATGATGTTCAGTGCAGTGATGTACTGTTTAGCCAGCCAGTCCATGAAGTGATCCATGCGCTCCATCACTTCATCGTAGTTCAGGAGATCGCCTTTGATCGGCTCAGACTTCGGACCAACCTGCATTTTCAGTTTTTCGTCAACGCCGCCGTTGATTGCGTACAGCATGGTTTTCGCCAGGTTTGCACGCGCACCGAAGAACTGCATTTGTTTACCAACGATCATCGGGCTTACGCAGCAAGCGATAGCGTAGTCATCGTTGTTGAAGTCCGGACGCATCAGGTCATCGTTCTCATACTGCAGAGAAGAGGTGTCGATGGACACTTTAGCAGCGAATTTCTTGAAGTTCAGCGGCAGTTTTTCGGACCACAGAATGGTCATGTTCGGTTCCGGAGACGGACCCATGGTGTACAGGGTGTTCAGGAAACGGAAGCTGTTTTTGGTAACCAGGGTACGACCGTCGAGGCCCATACCACCGATAGATTCGGTTGCCCAGATCGGGTCGCCAGAGAACAGTTCATCGTATTCCGGAGTACGCAGGAAGCGAACCATACGCAGTTTCATGACCAGGTGGTCAACCATTTCCTGCGCTTCTTGTTCGGTGATCTTGCCAGCTTTCAGGTCACGTTCGATGTACACATCCAGGAAGGTGGAGGTACGACCGAAGGACATTGCAGCACCGTTCTGAGACTTAACAGCAGCCAGGTAGCCGAAGTAAGTCCACTGGATAGCTTCCTGAGCGTTGGTAGCCGGACCAGAGATGTCGTAGCCGTATTTCGCAGCCATTTCTTTCATCTGACCCAGAGCGCGGTGCTGTTCAGCGATTTCTTCGCGCAGACGGATAGTCTGTTCCAGGTTTACGCCGTTTTCCAGATCAGCCTGCAGAGAGGTGAACTGTGCAAGTTTATCTTTCATCAGGTAGTCGATACCGTACAGCGCAACGCGACGGTAGTCACCGATGATACGACCACGGCCATAAGCATCTGGCAGACCGGTCAGAACACCGGATTTACGGCAACGCAGGATGTCCGGAGTGTAAACGTCGAACACGCCCTGGTTGTGAGTTTTACGGTATTCAGTGAAGATTTTTTTGATCATCGGGTCCAGTTCGCGGTTGTACGCTTTGCAGGAACCTTCGATCATTTTGATACCACCGAACGGGATAAGAGCACGTTTCAGCGGAGCTTCAGTCTGCAGACCAACAACTTTTTCCAACGCTTTGTTGATGTAGCCAGCGTCGTGAGAGGTGATGGTGGAAGCAACAGCGGTGTCAAAGTCAACTGGCGCGTGAGTGCGGTTTTCCAGTTTAACGCCTTCCATTACTTTGTCCCACAGGGTGGTGGTCGCTTCAGTAGCGCCAGCCAGGAAGGACTCGTCACCCTCGTACGGAGTGTAGTTTTTCTGAATGAAGTCACGGACGTTTACTTCATTCTGCCAGTCACCTTTGGTAAAACCTTCCCAGGCTGTGGCTAACTTTTCATTAAGCTCGGACATGTAACACCTACCTTCTTAAGTGGATTTTTTATTTACTGCGTACTTCGACAACCATTAATGGTGATCGTTTTCACGCAGGTAAATGACCCAGTATGTCAACCCAACCAACAAACCACCGCCGATAATATTACCGATCGTAACCGGAATCAGGTTATCAGTGATGAAGTTCATCACGGTCAGGTGAGAAAAATTTTCCGGTGCAGAACCGACAGCGGTCCAGAATTCCGGAGATGCGAAGTCGCGGATTACAATACCCATCGGGATCATAAACATGTTTGCGATACTGTGCTCAAAACCGCTGGCAACAAACATCGCGACCGGCAGCACCATAATGAACGCTTTATCCATCAGGCTGCGGCCAGAATAACTCATCCATACTGCCAGACATACCATCAGGTTTGCCAGGATACCAAGGCAGACGGCCTCAATAAAAGTATGGTGCACTTTGTGGTCGGCGGTTTGTAGGACGTTTAGTCCCCATTGACCATTCGCGGTCATATACTCGCCGGAAAGCCACATTAAAAGTACAAACAGCAGTGCGCCGACCAGGTTGCCAAAATAGACATTTAGCCAGTTTTTCGCCAACTGACCCCAGGTGATTCGCCCACTCGCCTTAGCAACAACAATCAACACTGTGGAAGTAAAGAGATCGGCTCCGCAGACAACACAAAGAATCAGCCCCAGAGAGAAGCAAATGCCGCCAACCAGTTTTGCCATGCCGAAGGGCATTGTTCCTGTGCCAGTGGTTGCTGTGATATAGAAGACGAATGCGATTGAGATGAAAACACCGGCGGTAATCGCCAGATAGAAAGTCTTAAGCGGATGTTTCGTTGCTTTATAGACACCTGCCTCTTCGGCCACTTTGGCCATTGCTGCAGGAAGTAAAAGATCAAAAGGGTTGTCAGCTTTCACACTAACTCTCTCTTTATTAAGTCGGCGACGAGATACTAACAAAGCATTATAGATGAGAAATTGATATAGATCATATCTCGCCTGGCTTATAGGCCCGTAACTCGCATGGTTTTTATGCAAATACGGAGTAAATATTTGATTATCCAAATAAAAATAAATTTTAAAAATTAACAAATGAGTTGAATTTTTTCCGCATCCTCCGCTAAAACAGTTAATTAAAAGGGAGCACCAGGCGAATGAAGTAACAATATCGATCGTATTTATTAAATACAAATTACCGACATTTAACTTTATAATTACAATTATTTTATTAATGCAAATATATGTAAAGCGGGGCATTAAAAAAACGCCCCGTAATATAACTCAGACGAATCATTAAGCCTACATTGCGTAGGCTATTTGATTTTATTTTGCCCAGAATGCTGCTTTGGCGCGCTGCAGCTTTTCGTAGGCCTTCAACAACGACTGATGTGCTGCAAACGCGTGCAGATCGCTATCTACTGGTTGCAAGCCATAAAACGCCGCTTCGCCGCTCATTGCCGCACTGGCGGCTTCCACGGCATCTGCGCCGTACATGCGAACAAACGCATTCAAATATTGCAGCGGCTGGCGATCTTCTTCCTGCGCCAGTAATAACAACGTTTGCAGGCAGCGATAATAGTTGGCGCGTTCCGGACTAAATACTGATGAGTTAAACTCCATCGTCCATTCGGTCCAGACCAGAGCCTGTTCCAGATCGCCACCAGCCAGCGCCAGCATGGCTTTTAATTCACCGATACGCAGGGTGTACCAACCGTTATCCGACCCGGTCGCCAGACCCAACAGCTCACGCACGCGGGTAAAGTCATCAAAACCTTCTTCATCCAGTTGCTCGATGAGGTTCAGGTAATCTTCTTTTTCCCACTCGCTGCCTGGTAACGAAAGAATCGTTTCACGTAAATGGCTGCCCATACTGTTATTCGCCAGCCACAGATCTTCAGCCGGATAAATATCGGACATGCCAGGCACGATAATTCGGCAAGCATAAACGCCCAGATGCTCGTAATCGGCAATATAAACTTCTTTATCTTCTTTGTTGAAGATAGCCATCAGCGTAGCAAACTCTTCCTCCGTGGTGCCGGAGAAATTCCAGTCCACAAACGGATAATCGGCATCCTGCTTGAACAGGTCCCAGGAGATTAAACCGCTGGAATCGATAAAGTGCGTTTCGAGGTTGGTATGTTCAGCAACTTCTTCATCATCGAAGGTTGGCGGAGTAAACACATCCAAATCTTTCAGGCCACGACCTTGCAGCAGCTCGGTCACGGTACGTTCCAGTGCTACGCCAAAATCAGGATGCGCACCGAAAGAGGCAAAGCAGGTGCCGTTAGCAGGATTAAACAGTACCACGCAAATCACCGGATACTGGCCGCCAAGCGAACCATCATAAGCAAAGATTGGGAAACCTTCTGCTTCCAGCGTTTCGATGGCTTCAACCACCGCTGGGTAACGCGCCAGCACGTCTGCCGGGATTTCCGGCAAGCTGATGCTTTCAGCAATAATGCGGTTTTTCACGTAGCGTTCGAAAACTTCGGACAACCCCTGAACGCGTGCTTCGTTGCGGGTATTGCCAGCGGACATACCGTTAGAAACGTACAGGTTACCAATGATATTCATCGGAATATAAACGGTCTGATTGTCGGACTGGCGCGTAAACGGCAGACCGCAAATACCACGATCTTCGTTACCGGATTGCAGGTCAATCAGCATACTGCCGGTCAATTCATTCTCCGGATCGTAAAATGCGCGCAGACGGTCATCGAGCAGCCCTTCTGGCACATCGTCATTTTCGCTCAGTGGGAACCATTTTTCGTTGGGATAATGCACGAACGGACCGTTGGCGATGGTTTCGCCCAGCCAGAAATCAGCAAAAAAGTAGTTGGTTGAGAGACGCTCGAAATATTCACCGAGTGCAGAAGCCAGCGCCGCTTTTTTGGTTGCGCCTTTACCGTTGGTAAAACACAGTGCGCACTCTTTGTCGCGAATATGTACAGACCAGACGTTAGGCACGGGATTCAGCCAGGAGGCCTCTTCAATCTGAAAGCCGAGGTCTGAAAGTTTTTGCTGGAAGCGAGCGATGGAATCTTCCAGTGCGGCATCTTTGCCGGGGATAAATGTTTGCGTCATGAAAATCACTTTAGTCGTACGGAAAGCGCGCAATAATACGGGTTTTATCTCAAAGGCGCTATCACCGCCGCCATGCCGATGATCTGTTGACTATGCTTTTAGCGGATAAACCACGATAAGAGCATACAAATGAAGGCGTTCGATCTCCACCGTATGGCATTTGATAAAGTGCCTTTTGATTTCCTTGGCGAAGTGGCACTACGTAGTCTGTATACCTTTGTACTGGTTTTTTTGTTCCTCAAAATGACCGGAAGACGCGGAGTGCGGCAGATGTCGCTGTTTGAAGTGTTAATCATTCTGACGCTGGGGTCAGCGGCGGGAGATGTGGCGTTTTATGATGATGTGCCGATGGTCCCGGTACTTATCGTCTTTATCACTCTGGCGTTGTTATACCGCCTGGTAATGTGGTTGATGGCACACAGTGAAAAACTGGAAGATCTTCTGGAAGGTAAGCCGGTTGTCATTATTGAAGATGGCGAGCTGGCCTGGTCGAAACTCAATAACTCCAACATGACGGAATTTGAGTTCTTTATGGAGCTACGATTGCGCGGTGTAGAGCAGTTGGGGCAAGTACGTCTGGCGATTCTCGAAACCAACGGGCAAATCAGTGTTTATTTCTTTGAAGATGACAAGGTGAAACCGGGCTTACTTATTTTACCCAGTGACTGTACTCAGCGTTACAAAGTGGTGCCGGAGTCGGCGGACTATGCCTGCATCCGTTGCAGTGAAATCATTCATATGAACGCGGGGGAAAAACAATTATGTCCGCGCTGTGCAAATCCAGAATGGACGAAGGCAAGTCGAGCTAAACGGGTGACCTGACAGCAAAAATATCGGTTTTTTGGTAATAATCCGAGAGATTCTGTTGTGTGACGCGTGCCGCATTTTTGCCCTCAACGCTTTTACCCATTGCGATGCGTGTCACTGAATGATAAAACCGATAGCGACAGGAATAACATATTACCCGCGGTCGCAATCGATTGACCGGGGGTTAATAGCAACGCAACGTGGTGAGGGGAAATGGCTCAAATCTTCAATTTTAGTTCTGGTCCGGCAATGCTACCGGCAGAGGTGCTTAAACAGGCTCAACAGGAACTGCGTGACTGGAACGGTCTTGGTACGTCGGTGATGGAAGTGAGTCACCGGGGCAAAGAGTTCATTCAGGTTGCAGAGGAAGCCGAGAAGGATTTTCGCGATCTTCTTAACATCCCCTCCAACTACAAAGTATTGTTCTGCCATGGCGGCGGTCGCGGTCAGTTTGCTGCTGTTCCGCTGAATATTCTCGGTGATAAAACCACCGCAGATTATGTTGATGCCGGTTACTGGGCGGCAAGTGCCATTAAAGAAGCGAAAAAATATTGCACGCCTAATGTCTTCGACGCCAAAGTGACTGTTGATGGTCTGCGCGCGGTTAAGCCAATGCGCGAATGGCAACTCTCTGATAATGCTGCTTATATGCATTACTGCCCGAATGAAACCATCGACGGTATCGCTATCGACGAAACGCCAGACTTCGGCAAAGATGTGGTGGTCGCCGCCGACTTCTCTTCAACCATTCTTTCCCGTCCGATTGACGTCAGCCGTTATGGTGTAATTTACGCTGGCGCGCAGAAAAATATCGGCCCGGCTGGCCTGACAATCGTCATCGTTCGTGAAGATTTGCTGGGCAAAGCGAATATCGCGTGTCCGTCGATTCTGGATTATTCCATTCTCAACGATAACGACTCCATGTTTAACACGCCGCCGACATTTGCCTGGTATCTGTCTGGTCTGGTCTTTAAATGGCTGAAAGCGAACGGCGGTGTAGCTGCAATGGATAAAATCAATCAGCAAAAAGCAGAACTGCTGTATGGGGTGATTGATAACAGCGATTTCTACCGCAATGACGTGGCGAAAGCTAACCGTTCGCGGATGAACGTGCCGTTCCAGTTGGCGGACAGTGCGCTTGACAAATTGTTCCTTGAAGAGTCTTTTGCTGCTGGCCTTCATGCGCTGAAAGGTCACCGTGTGGTCGGCGGAATGCGCGCATCTATTTATAACGCCATGCCGCTGGAAGGCGTTAAAGCGCTGACAGACTTCATGGTTGAGTTCGAACGCCGTCACGGCTAATGCCGAAATTTTGCTTAATCCCCACAGCCAGCCTGTGGGGTTTTTATTTCTGTTGTAGAGAGTTGAGTTCATGGAATCCCTGACGTTACAACCCATCGCTCGTGTCGATGGCACTATTAATCTGCCCGGTTCCAAGAGCGTTTCTAACCGCGCTTTATTGCTGACGGCATTAGCACACGGCAAAACAGTATTAACCAATCTGCTGGATAGCGATGACGTGCGCCATATGCTGAATGCATTAGCAGCGTTAGGGGTAAGCTATACGCTTTCAGCTGATCGTACGCGTTGCGAAATTATCGGTAACGGCGGTCCATTACACGCAGAAGGTGCCCTGGAGTTGTTCCTCGGAAACGCCGGAACGGCAATGCGCCCGCTGGCGGCAGCTCTTTGTCTGGGTAGCAATGATATTGTGCTGACTGGTGAGCCGCGTATGAAAGAGCGCCCGATTGGTCATCTGGTGGATGCGCTGCGCCTGGGCGGGGCGAAGATCACTTACCTGGAACAAGAAAATTATCCGCCATTGCGTTTACAGGGCAGCTTTACTGGCGGCAACGTTGACGTTGATGGCTCCGTTTCCAGCCAGTTCCTCACCGCACTATTAATGACTGCGCCTCTTGCGCCGGAAGATACGGTTATTCGTATTAAAGGCGATCTGGTTTCTAAACCTTATATCGACATCACACTCAATCTGATGAAGACGTTTGGTGTTGAAATTGAAAATCAGCACTATCAACAATTTGTCGTAAAAGGCGGGCAGTCTTATCAGTCTCCGGGTACTTATTTGGTCGAAGGCGATGCATCTTCGGCTTCTTACTTCCTGGCAGCAGCAGCAATCAAAGGCGGCACTGTAAAAGTGACCGGCATTGGACGCAACAGTATGCAGGGTGATATTCGCTTTGCTGATGTGCTGGAAAAAATGGGCGCGACCATTTGCTGGGGCGATGATTATATTTCCTGCACGCGGGGTGAACTGAACGCTATTGATATGGATATGAACCATATTCCTGATGCGGCGATGACCATTGCCACGGCGGCGTTATTTGCAAAAGGCACCACCACGCTGCGCAATATCTATAACTGGCGTGTTAAAGAGACCGATCGCCTGTTTGCGATGGCAACAGAACTGCGTAAAGTTGGTGCGGAAGTAGAAGAGGGGCACGATTACATTCGTATCACTCCACCGGAAAAACTGAACTTTGCCGAGATCGCAACATACAATGATCACCGGATGGCGATGTGTTTCTCGCTGGTGGCGTTGTCAGATACACCAGTGACGATTCTTGATCCCAAATGCACGGCCAAAACATTTCCGGATTATTTCGAGCAGCTGGCGCGGATTAGCCAGGCAGCCTGAATGAACAACGTGCAATAAATAGCCAAATCTTTCTTTATCAAAACGTCGGCACATTGCCGGCGTTTTTTTTCGGACCTTGTGAGTCATTTTGATTAATGGTAGCGTCGTTTGTCAATGTAAGTTATTGATACATAATATTTATATATGATTAATCAACGGATGATTCACATGAAGAATACTAAATTACTGCTGGCGATTGCGGCCTCTGCAGCATTACTGACAGGGTGTCAAAATACCCACGGTATTGATACCAATATGGCTATCAGCTCAGGTTTAAATGCCTATAAAGCAGCAACGTTAAGCGATGCTGATGCAAAAGCGATTGCCAATCAGGGCTGTGCCGAAATGGACAGCGGCAATCAAGTCGCAAGTAAATCCAGCAAGTACGGTAAACGTCTGGCAAAAATCGCCAAAGCATTGGGTAACAATATTAATGGCACGCCGGTCAACTATAAGGTTTATATGACCAGCGACGTCAACGCATGGGCGATGGCGAACGGCTGTGTTCGTGTCTACAGTGGCCTGATGGACATGATGAACGACAACGAAATTGAAGGCGTTCTGGGTCATGAACTGGGCCACGTCGCGTTGGGTCACTCGCTGGCTGAAATGAAAGCTTCTTATGCGATCGTTGCCGCACGTGATGCGATTTCCGCTACCAGCGGTGCGGCTTCCCAGCTTTCTCGCTCACAATTAGGTGATATCGCAGAAGGCGCGATCAATGCTAAATACTCCCGCGATAAAGAGTCCGAAGCAGATGATTTCTCCTTTGAACTGTTGAAGAAACGTGGCATCAGCACCCAGGGGCTGGTTGGCAGCTTTGAAAAATTGGCCAGCCTGGATGGCGGTCGTACCCAGTCCATGTTTGACTCTCACCCACCATCAACAGAGCGTGCGCAACACATCCGTGATCGTATCGCCTCTGGTAAGTAAATCATTGTCATCTTTCGGGCTGGTCTTCTGCCAGCCCGCTATAATTGCGCAATAAATCCCCATCTGAATACAGACAAAACTGGTTTTTGCACACAACGTTAACGATTTGTGGCGTCGGCGCGTATAATGCGCGCGGTTATGTTAACGGTACGCCTGTTTTAAGGAGATAAAGATGACGGCAATTGCCCCGGTTATTACCATTGATGGCCCAAGCGGTGCAGGGAAAGGCACCTTGTGTAAGGCTATGGCGGAAGCGTTGCAATGGCATCTGCTGGACTCGGGTGCAATTTATCGCGTACTGGCACTGGCGGCATTACATCACCATGTTGATGTTGCATCGGAAGATGCGCTCGTGCCGCTGGCATCCCATCTGGATGTACGTTTTGTGTCGACCAATGGCAATCTGGAAGTGATCCTCGAAGGGGAAGATGTCAGCGGCGAAATTCGTACTCAGGAAGTGGCGAATGCTGCTTCACAAGTCGCGGCATTCCCACGCGTTCGTGAAGCATTATTGCGTCGCCAACGCGCGTTTCGCGAATTACCAGGCTTGATTGCCGATGGCCGCGATATGGGAACGGTGGTATTCCCTGATGCGCCAGTGAAAATTTTCCTTGACGCCTCCTCGGAAGAACGTGCGCATCGCCGCATGCTACAGTTGCAGGAGAAGGGCTTTAGTGTTAACTTTGAGCGCCTTTTGGCCGAGATCAAAGAACGCGACGACCGCGATCGTAACCGAGCGGTAGCGCCACTGGTTCCGGCAGCCGATGCTTTAGTGTTGGATTCCACCACCTTAAGCATTGAGCAAGTGATTGAAAAAGCGCTACAATACGCGCGCCAGAAATTGGCTCTCGCATAAGCGACCGAATTTGCAGTACCCCCGTTGCAATGGAATGACAGCGGGTATGTTAAACAACCCCATCCGGCATGGAGCCAGGTGGACGTTAAATATAAACCTGAAGATTAAACATGACTGAATCTTTTGCTCAACTCTTTGAAGAGTCCTTAAAAGAAATCGAAACCCGCCCGGGTTCTATCGTTCGTGGCGTTGTTGTTGCTATCGACAAAGACGTAGTACTGGTTGACGCTGGTCTGAAATCTGAGTCCGCCATCCCGGCTGAGCAGTTCAAAAACGCCCAGGGCGAGCTGGAAATCCAGGTAGGTGACGAAGTTGACGTTGCTCTGGACGCAGTAGAAGACGGCTTCGGTGAAACTCTGCTGTCCCGTGAGAAAGCTAAACGTCACGAAGCCTGGATCACGCTGGAAAAAGCTTACGAAGATGCTGAAACTGTTACCGGTGTTATCAACGGCAAAGTTAAGGGCGGCTTCACTGTTGAGCTGAACGGTATTCGTGCGTTCCTGCCAGGTTCTCTGGTAGACGTTCGTCCGGTGCGTGACACTCTGCACCTGGAAGGCAAAGAGCTTGAATTCAAAGTAATCAAGCTGGATCAGAAGCGCAACAACGTTGTTGTTTCTCGTCGTGCCGTTATCGAATCCGAAAACAGCGCAGAGCGCGATCAGCTGCTGGAAAACCTGCAGGAAGGCATGGAAGTTAAAGGTATCGTTAAGAACCTCACTGACTACGGTGCATTCGTTGATCTGGGCGGCGTTGACGGCCTGCTGCACATCACTGATATGGCCTGGAAACGCGTTAAGCATCCGAGCGAAATCGTCAACGTGGGCGACGAAATCACTGTTAAAGTGCTGAAGTTCGACCGCGAACGTACCCGTGTATCCCTGGGCCTGAAACAGCTGGGCGAAGATCCGTGGGTAGCTATCGCTAAACGTTATCCGGAAGGTACCAAACTGACTGGTCGCGTGACCAACCTGACCGACTACGGCTGCTTCGTTGAAATCGAAGAAGGCGTTGAAGGCCTGGTACACGTTTCCGAAATGGATTGGACCAACAAAAACATCCACCCGTCCAAAGTTGTTAACGTTGGCGATGTAGTGGAAGTTATGGTTCTGGATATCGACGAAGAACGTCGTCGTATCTCCC
>ERZ772877.246-NODE-246-length-72914-cov-8.9779_pt1 | contig 72914 bp, 57 predicted proteins | sample MGYA00580583_ERZ772877 | MGnify/ENA primary metagenome ERZ772877 (study PRJEB29015, sample SAMEA2737661) | human gut metagenome | biome: human gut; feature: human-associated habitat; material: faeces | place: China | collected 2012 ... | reverse complement strand
CAGGCTTGTCTGTAATCGGGGATAATAGAAATATGTTCCATCAATTTTTTAAGTTCCATTTTGTTCTCCTTAATTATGTAAGGAGTATTTGATCATGTATAAGCAATAAAAAACAGCTTCAGGTAATGAGGAATATCTCAATTTTTAAACATAAAATGTGAATTATTTAGTACAAAAAGTGTACTTCTGATGATCTTTCCCTGTATACATCCGGTCTGCGGGGCTGTGTGCCAGGCGGTCATCGTCGGTATCGCCGGTCACCTGGTGGCGCAGACGCATTCCCGGAAAGGCGTCATAAAAGAAGCGGCAGCTCAGGGCATCACGGTCGAACAGCACCAGGTAATCATCGCGGCGGCGCAGGATGTACTGGGCGTGATACGGGTTACTGGTTTCGATATTGGCTAACATCCGCTGTTTTATTAATGCGATAGCTAAAATCAGGATGGAAATAGTGATGTATATCACTATTTCCATGATCTTGCCTTGCGTTCATCCAGGCAGGAATATCCCTGTTAGCAGCCTCTGTGCGATGTACGCCAGCGGTCTGTAAAGAAACCGATTACCTTATAACAAAACCTCTAACGTAGTTTATAATACATCAGGAATATTAATAAAACCTTCTGGGTCAGATATCTCAATAAATATCATATCAGGCTCAAAAGTTTCAGGGACTTTTAATTTCGCTGAAATTAACCAACCTTGCTTAGAACCAATACTAATAGATTTATAGCTGTAATTGGCATGTAGACTATTTTTAATATAAGGAATTTCCCTTAACTCTAACTCACGCCGAGCCAAGTCAAGAGCCATTTCGATAGTTATTTTGTTATGTTTTATCAATTTATTAGTCCCATCATGAATTTTTCTCTCAATCCCTCAACATATTTTATGGCATGAGCTATTTCCGCCTCATTGAATAAATTTTTACTTTTTAATATTTCATTTAGAACGTGTTCCTCCCTAGATAAACGTCCTAGTGCTTCGTATGCTTCTCGTCCAATTTTCGCAAATTGCTTAGCATGAATCACTTCATGATACACCTCATATAAGGTAGCATTTTTCCTAAGATAAATATTGCGAAGGCCATAATCAAAAGCTGCCCTAGCATTTGGTGGCAAATATTTATCTGCTTTCCTTATTACTTTAATTCCTAGCTTCTCCATTTCTTTAGCAATATTGTTTATTTGACTACGTGATAAACGAACCCCATCCAGGAAACCCGTATGCCCACTAACACGACGACCATCGCCAATATAGTCCATCAAACTGCTGATTTTAGAACTTGCAGCCAATCCCAGCGGATCAACCCACCCACACGGATTTGGCACATACCGGTAAGTCTGCTCACCCCCCAGCAACCCCAGCGGATCACTCACCAGGTACATCCCTGTTTCCGGCTCGTAATACCGGAACCGGTTATAGCACAGCCCGGATTCCGCATCCTGCCACTGTCCTGCATACAGCAGGCCGGGGTCGGCTTCCGCGTCCAGTTCCCCGCGCGGGTCCGGGTAGCCGGTGTCTGCGGGCAGGCTGAGTGCCAGCCCCCACAGGCTGGTCTGTCCCGGTCGCCAGACGGTTTTACCTTCACTGTTAAAGAGCATCAGCGGACGGCCCGTCAGGTCGCTCACCGCATGATTCGTCCGTGTCACCCACTGCGGGGCCACCGACGGATGCGCCTGCCGTACCCGGCTGAACTGCTGGCTTATCAGCTCAAAGCCGTTAAACACCAGGTGCCGTACGCTGTACAGTTTATCATCGCGGTATTCCCGGATTTCCGCAATACTGTCGCCGTCCCACAGATACGTGAAGCGGATTTTCTTCCGGTCGCAGCGTTTCTCTGTTCGTCTGCCGCTGGCGTCGTGGCGGTATTCCCACTGCTCACCCTGTGCGCTGCAATACCCGGTCAGCTGGTCACGGCTGTCCCACCGGAACCGCTCTGTTTCCGGGCGATAGCCGTCACGGTGTCTGGTGCGGCTGACCATCCGGCCTGCGGCGTCATAGTCATACTGCGTGTTTCCGGCCTGTTTCAGCCGGTGGCCTCCGGCATACTGGTCAGTCTCTTCACTTATCCGGTGCCAGCCCGCAGACTGCGCCTTCAGGTAGCCGCAGCTGTCATAGCCATAGGACTCATCGCCTTCGCCATAGCCCAGCCCGGTGCCTGAGGCTGTCACCGCCGTGACCTGGCCGTTCCGGTCCAGCCGGTACTCCCGGCGAGTTTCCCGTCCGTAATCTTCCCGGCTGGTGACAGCCGACACATTGCCCGCGCTGTCGTAACGGTACTCCCGCACCAGTGAGGGGAGCAGTCCGCCCCATGTGGCTTCCGCCGGGAAAAGTCCGGCGCGCTGGCTGGTAAGCTGACCGGCTGCATTCCAGCCCTGCTCACAGGCAAAACCCCGGTTACTGTGCCGGAGCACTTCACGTCCTGCCTCATCACGGCTGAACGTCAGCGTCTCATCCCCCGGCAGAATGACCTCCGTCAGTTCTCCGGCGGCGTTGTAGCGGTACGTGGTTTTCAGCAGGGATTCACCGGGGTGTCTGTCGCGTTCATCTTCCGGTGGCAGGATACAGCGGATGACGGTGTGTTCGTCGGGGTAGTGGTATTCAATGGCCCGTCGGCCCTGAGTGGTGACATTCACCCGCCCGCGTTCGTCATAGCCGGTGCGCTGTGATGTGCCGTCCGGGCTGAAGATACCCGTCAGCCTGCCGGATTTGTCATAGGCATACTGCGTTTTGCCTTCCGGCGTGATGACTTCTGCCAGGCGGCCTGCGGCGTCCCGGCTGTAGAGGATGGTTTCCTCCAGGCCGTTGACCCTGGCGGTACACAGGCCATCGGCGTCATAGCGGTAACGCCAGACCACGCCGCCCCAGTCATGCTCTTCCGTCACCCGGCCGCAGTTATCCAGAACATAAAGATATGACTCACCCTGCGGGTTAATGACTTCTGTCAGTTGCAGCGTGTCTTTATCGTAGCGGTACTGCCAGCGGTGGCCTTCACCGTCCGTTCGCGCCACCGGCAAATCAAACGGGCCGTACTCCATTGTCCAGACAACACCGTTACCGTCCGTGTACGCCAGCAGGTTGCCGTGACGGTCGTAGCGGAATCCTTCCGCGCCGGTGCCAGTGCGCTCAAGGCCGCTCAGTTTATGGTGCTGCTGCCACTGCAACCTCACTGACTGACCGCCGGGGCCGCGCATCTTCACCGGCAGGTCGTGACCACTGTATTCGGTGTGGTGTTCGCGGCCCATCACGTCGGTGAGTGTTTCCGGCCGGTTGTGGTGGTCGTACTCTATGCCCAGACGCCGTTCATCCTGGCGGAATATAACCCTTATTTAGTTAGGTTCGAGTATTCCTGCTCGTCTTAACTCTCTAAATCCTTCGAGAATTGGCTGATAATATTTTTTTGCTTTGCCTAATGGTGTAACTAATACCTGGTCATCTTCATCTGATTCTAAAAAGAGCTCCAGCAGTAAATAAACAAACGGGTATTGTCCTTTAAATTCTGCATTTAGTACATCCATAGAGTTGAAACGTTTCCTCGTTACAACAAATTGAGTCTCACTATCTCGTCTAATTAATTTTGCTGGGATACCTTTGCAGGAGAAACTTAAAAACTTCGCCTGTGATATATCCATCGCCCAATCTATCTGAGAATAAAATCTCGTTCTCATCATCTCAATATGTCTTTGATGGCTATCATAGTCACGCACATAATCTTTTTTATTTATTTTTATTGCCCCAAGCTTTCCTTTTAATGTTACATGATGAAACATAGTGGAATAAATAAGAAAAATATCACCGGTCCTAAAATTCTCAACAGTTACATCTTTTAAAAAAGCTGGGCCACTTACACAATTAAGAGCAGTGCAATCTTTAATGAGAATGTTTTCAAAGCGAGGAGGTAAATCACTATTATCATTTAGTTTTCTGCTAAGTATGCTACAGCTTTGAAAAAGACATTTTTCAAAGCGTAAACTATTAAAAACCCCACCTTCGTCTATATGTATAGAATTGAACTCTTCATTCTCAAGAACTTTTGTCATATTTAGTTACCATTAGTTTGCTTTAGAAAGATAATCCATATACGACATCATATACCAAGTAACCAATATCATTATAGGGAGTATACACACCAGCTTTAGTATATCTGTCTATATGCGCTTGGAGTGCTTTATTTGTTGTAACGTCGAACACGCCTTTACCTTTAGTGGTGAAGTCAGGGCTCGATATAAACTGTCCATTAGCCCCCTTGGCCTGACCAGTATGTTCAACAAGTTTGCTTAATCGGGAATTGTCACTAACTAACTGTGCAACCCTACGTTCAACAGCCTTACCAAAACTGGCTGCATATAAATTAGTTCCATTTTTTAAATGTGCATAGCTCCCCGCCGACATCAGATCTTCAGCGAGTCTGGGGTTAGCGATAATATCAGCAACAGCCTTGTCAGTTAATTTTTGCAATGTCTTCTGCATTCTGGGGCAAAATGCTAATCCCAGCGGATCAACATACCCACACGGATTCGGCACATACCGGTAAGTCTGCTCACCCCCCAGCAACCCCAGCGGATCACTCACCAGGTACATCCCTGTTTCCGGCTCGTAATACCGGAACCGGTTATAGCACAGCCCGGATTCCGCATCCTGCCACTGTCCTGCATACAGCAGGCCGGGGTCGGCTTCCGCGTCCAGTTCCCCGCGCGGGTCCGGGTAGCCGGTGTCTGCGGGCAGGCTGAGTGCCAGCCCCCACAGGCTGGTCTGTCCCGGTCGCCAGACGGTTTTACCTTCACTGTTAAAGAGCATCAGCGGACGGCCCGTCAGGTCGCTCACCGCATGATTCGTCCGTGTCACCCACTGCGGGGCCACCGACGGATGCGCCTGCCGTACCCGGCTGAACTGCTGGCTTATCAGCTCAAAGCCGTTAAACACCAGGTGCCGTACGCTGTACAGTTTATCATCGCGGTATTCCCGGATTTCCGCAATACTGTCGCCGTCCCACAGATACGTGAAGCGGATTTTCTTCCGGTCGCAGCGTTTCTCTGTTCGTCTGCCGCTGGCGTCGTGGCGGTATTCCCACTGCTCACCCTGTGCGCTGCAATACCCGGTCAGCTGGTCACGGCTGTCCCACCGGAACCGCTCTGTTTCCGGGCGATAGCCGTCACGGTGTCTGGTGCGGCTGACCATCCGGCCTGCGGCGTCATAGTCATACTGCGTGTTTCCGGCCTGTTTCAGCCGGTGGCCTCCGGCATACTGGTCAGTCTCTTCACTTATCCGGTGCCAGCCCGCAGACTGCGCCTTCAGGTAGCCGCAGCTGTCATAGCCATAGGACTCATCGCCTTCGCCATAGCCCAGCCCGGTGCCTGAGGCTGTCACCGCCGTGACCTGGCCGTTCCGGTCCAGCCGGTACTCCCGGCGAGTTTCCCGTCCGTAATCTTCCCGGCTGGTGACAGCCGACACATTGCCCGCGCTGTCGTAACGGTACTCCCGCACCAGTGAGGGGAGCAGTCCGCCCCATGTGGCTTCCGCCGGGAAAAGTCCGGCGCGCTGGCTGGTAAGCTGACCGGCTGCATTCCAGCCCTGCTCACAGGCAAAACCCCGGTTACTGTGCCGGAGCACTTCACGTCCTGCCTCATCACGGCTGAACGTCAGCGTCTCATCCCCCGGCAGAATGACCTCCGTCAGTTCTCCGGCGGCGTTGTAGCGGTACGTGGTTTTCAGCAGGGATTCACCGGGGTGTCTGTCGCGTTCATCTTCCGGTGGCAGGATACAGCGGATGACGGTGTGTTCGTCGGGGTAGTGGTATTCAATGGCCCGTCGGCCCTGAGTGGTGACATTCACCCGCCCGCGTTCGTCATAGCCGGTGCGCTGTGATGTGCCGTCCGGGCTGAAGATACCCGTCAGCCTGCCGGATTTGTCATAGGCATACTGCGTTTTGCCTTCCGGCGTGATGACTTCTGCCAGGCGGCCTGCGGCGTCCCGGCTGTAGAGGATGGTTTCCTCCAGGCCGTTGACCCTGGCGGTACACAGGCCATCGGCGTCATAGCGGTAACGCCAGACCACGCCGCCCCAGTCATGCTCTTCCGTCACCCGGCCGCAGTTATCCAGAACATAAAGATATGACTCACCCTGCGGGTTAATGACTTCTGTCAGTTGCAGCGTGTCTTTATCGTAGCGGTACTGCCAGCGGTGGCCTTCACCGTCCGTTCGCGCCACCGGCAAATCAAACGGGCCGTACTCCATTGTCCAGACAACACCGTTACCGTCCGTGTACGCCAGCAGGTTGCCGTGACGGTCGTAGCGGAATCCTTCCGCGCCGGTGCCAGTGCGCTCAAGGCCGCTCAGTTTATGGTGCTGCTGCCACTGCAACCTCACTGACTGACCGCCGGGGCCGCGCATCTTCACCGGCAGGTCGTGACCACTGTATTCGGTGTGGTGTTCGCGGCCCATCACGTCGGTGAGTGTTTCCGGCCGGTTGTGGTGGTCGTACTCTATGCCCAGACGCCGTTCATCCTGGCGGAATATTCCCGACAGCAGCCCCTGAGCGGTGTATGCCAGCCGGGTCTCTTCGCCCTGTGGCGACACCAGACTTACCGGCAGGCCGCGTTCATCACACTGCTGTGTCCACGTCTGCCCGGCAGGGTCGGTGATGTTGCTGAGCAGGCCGCGCTCATCATAGCGGTACTGCCACTCCGCGCCGTCTGCCGCCGTGTAACGGCTTAACTGACCGTGTGCGGCGTTGTATTCAAATTTCTCCACCCGCCCGGCAGGGGAGTGACGGGCCAGCAGGTGATGGAATTCATCCCATTCATACATGGTGGTGCTGCCGTCCGGCGCTGCTTCCCGCAGAATATTGCCGTCAGGATCATAGTAATAACGGTGAATGCCCTTGCCGTCCGTCACGGTGGTGCAGCCGTCACCATAGTCCAGCGTGGCGTTGTAATAGCCCTCCGCCCCGGTGACATTCACGCACCGGCCCTGTTCATCGTAGGTGAAACGGCTCCACGTCTGGTCGTTATCGGACCAGCGGATGATCCGGTCCGCAGCGTCGTACTCATAAAACAGGTGGTAGTCCAGCCGCGCATCCGCTTCTGTCAGCCGCCCCCGCGCATCCTGTTCGTAGGTCGCCAGCGTCTGTATGCCGTTATCCGTGCGGTGAATGGCTTTCAGGTAGCCGCTGGCGTGGTACGTCAGTTTAAGCCGGATCCCGTCGGTGTGACTGACACCTGTGATCCGGTACTGGCTGTCGCGCTCAAACGTGATGCGGTTGCTGGCGGTGTCGCTCATCCCGCCCAGCATGTACATCCGGTCATTGGGGCTGTGTGCCAGGCGGTCATCGCTGGTATCGTCAGTCACCGGGTGGCGCAGACGCATTCCCGGAAAGGCGTCATAAAAGAAGCGGCTGCTCAGTGCATCCCTGTCGAACAGCTCCAGATAATCATCGCGGCGGCGCAGAATGTACTGGGCGTGATACGGGTTAACCGCCGTATCACTGTCACCGTCGAAGGCGAAGTTCAGCGTGGCTCCCTGGCTGATGATATCCACCCGGTTTCCCTGTTCACGCACCCAGGCGTATTCGCTCCAGGAGTCGCTCCAGCCCACGCCGGTCAGGCCATGCAGCGGCAGTACAGAACTGTGGAAACGGGTGAAGGAGAGGGGGAGGGTCTGGCCCAGCGTAAAGTCGGTACGTTCGTCGCAGTACGCGCCGGTTACCGGATCGACAGGATCTGTTACCCATCTGATGACTTTATTGGCAATACTTTTTAACGACTTACCTGTTTTTCCCAGCAACGCGCCGAGCTTTGCCCCCAGCAGCTTCCCGCTTTTCCCCAGCAGGTTCCCCAGTTTGCCGAGTCTCGCCAGATTCTTCAGTTTTCCCAGCAGTCCCGCTGGCGGCAGAAGATAGCTGGCTATCGTTATTCCCCCCAGGATCATTCTCTGCCACGGCGGGAACTCTGGCTGGATATCCAGATAGGTCACCTGTTCACCGCCAATAAAGACGTCCGGCGAACCTTCCACGATTGCCGCGCTGCACTCCAGTTTGTCGCCCTTGCGCGCGGCGGGCTGATTGTTGATAAAGACGTTGCTGCTGCCCTGGGCTATCCTCGGTGGTTTGTTCTCCTTGTCGCAGAGCGCCGTGTCCTCACCGGCTTCCGGGAAATCCACATCTTTTTTGATTTCGCCACGCCCGCCCACCATGGTGGCAAACTCCATTAATACCGGACCGGCGGGAAACAGAAGCGATGCGCCGGCGCTGACGCGATCCATAAAACCGGCATTGCTGTCCGTCAGGGTGATAACAGCGTTCCCCCAGGCCTTCGCCAGTGGTACTGCTTTTTCCGCTGCCGATTCAAGCAGGTCAGTGGCAATATCACCCCATGAGGGTTCCCCCTGTGGGATTTCAGGTATTGCTCCAGGTGGGGGAGGAGGGGGAAGGGTGACGGCGGCCCTGGCAGCGGGCTTTCCGTTAATGTTTACATTTTCAGAACCGGTATTGATGGCGCCGTCCGTGTCACAAAAGCTGTTTATCCATGATTCAAGCTGGTTCTGTTTCTCCTCCACATAATCACTCGCCTTATAGCTGGCATACATCAGCGCAGGCACCAGAACCAGCGCATAAGGGCCGGTGGCACAGGCGGCCATAATCAGGCAACCTTCTGCGATGGTCACTATCGCCCCCAGCACGGCCCCTGCCAGCGCCCCCAAAAAACTCTTGTGCTGAATTTCATCGCCCAGCCTGGCGGCGGGGGGGCCGGACTTTTTTGATGCCAGCATCTGTGCAATGGCTTTGTCGTTGGCTGCCCGTTTCATCTGGCTGGCGACCATCGCCTGCTGTGACAGCATTCGCATTGCCAGCGTACCGCCTGCGGTCGCTCCCTGTGGCCCGCCTGGTCCTTCACTCATGTGTTATCCCTCGTTTATGTCAGCGCGGCTGGTCCTTTTGGATGTCATTCTCCGGTGGCAACGGGGTGAAGCTCTTTATCACCTCCAGCAGCATCGTCTTTTGACTGTTCTTCAGGGATAAGGAGGTGCTGAAAGTGAAGGTCAGCAGCGTATCTCCACGCCGCTGGAATACGGCTATCTGGCTAATCCGCCCCTGATTCCCCTCATCTTCCGGACCGTTCCAGGAATAATCCAGCAGCCAGGCCGGGGCCTCTGCCAGAGTGATTTCCCGGCAGGCATGTTCGGTGTACCCATCAAGTTTGCCCTGGTACAGCGCCAGCGTTTCCTGGTACAGCTCTGGTGTCAGGGTTCCCTGTGGAACGGCTTCGCGGGTAATGACCAGGTTGATGCCACTGTTATCTGTGGACACCAGGACCTGCATTGACTGATCCTGCCATTGAGACGGCAGTTGAATGTGGCCTTCATTAAAAGTGAACTGCATAAAATACTCCCTGATAATCTGAGTGAATCAGTTGATGAAAACAGAACCGCCCACGATGGTGATGCCATCCTTCGACAGCCTGATTACCGTCGATTCCCCGACCTGTAGCTGAATGCCATCCGGCGTCAGCGCAATTTTGCTTTCCTCCACGGCCAGCAAAATTTCCTTAATCGCCGTATAAGCCTGTATACCGTCGCCTTCGCCACCATTGTTTACAGCGTCAACATGCACCGAACCGGCAATCGTGCCTCTGTCCTGAAAGACATCCTCAGATAAAGACCCTTTCAGTACTCCGGTGATCTTGTGGCCTTTTTCCACCGTAAGAAGGCGGTTACCTTCCTGGATCGTGACCGTCTGGTCATTTTTTACGGTTTCGTGGTGATCGTGTTTTACGGTGGTGGTACGGTCGTTGAGCACTTCGGTATCCATGTTCTTCTGCGCGTGGATGTAGACCTGTTCTCTCCCTGTCGCATCATCAAACTTCAGCTCATTAAATCCGCTGCCCATGTACGTTTTGGAGCGGATGGTCATCTGCGTCTTTGTTCCCGGCAGGCTGCCGGGGGTGCGGTTTTCCTGGTGGTAGGTGCGCCCCATAATGATCGGCTGGTCCGGATCGCCGTTGAGGAAGTCTACAATCACCTCCTGACCCACACGCGGTATCGCCAGGTGGCCAAAACCGGTGCCTGCCCACGCCTGTGCCACACGGATCCAGCACGAACTGTCCTGGTTTGACGGGTTATAGCGGTCCCAGTTGAACTTCACCCGCACGCGACCATGTTCGTCGCAGAAGATTTCCTCGCCTGCCGGTCCTGTCACGACAGCGCTCTGCGGGCCGTCGACCAGCGGTTTCAGCAACGGCTGTGGTCGCCATGTTCTGTCTGCCGGGATCACCGCAAAATGGTTCTCCAGCGCCGTCCCCGCTCCCTGCCGTCCTGGCACCGCCTGTGGCTGTTCGCCGTGCAGTTCACTTGCCACCACCTGCCATTCCCGGTTCAGGTTCGCCTGCGGATGCCCCGTCAGCGCAATTCGCCGTCCCGGCCATATCTCCGGCGAACGGCTTGTTCCGCGCGCCACTTCTGCGTTGTTTCGCCAGCCATCCATCTGCCAGCAGGCAAAGTTCTGCCCGTGGGCACCCTTGAAACGTCCGGGGTAGTCATACACTTCATACTGCGTGCGCTGGTAGTCCTGGTGCTGGCCTTCCTGTTCAAAACGTCCGGCCCAGCCGGGGCGTTTAAAGGTGTAGTCTTTGGTCACCACGGAAGAAGGGCGGATTTGTGCGCTGTAGCGGAACTGGCTGATGCAGAGGGTGCTCACCTCGGTACGGGTGTTCGGGTTCCATGGGATTTCAAAAGATTCGGGCAGATGGCGGACTGTGTCGCACAGCACCAGGCTCTGGTCGGTACTTTTGTAAGCATGCTCCTCATAAAAGAAGATGCCTTCCTCCGCCGCCATCCGGCACAGGAAATCGTAATCGGTTTCGCCGTACTGGACACAAAACTCACGGGAAGGATGCGGCTCGCTGAACAGCGGACTCCATTCGGTCACCCCGTTTTCCTGCAACATCGTGCCGAGGATGCTTTTGATGTCCTCGTTCTGGAAGATACGGAAGTTCTGGCGCAGACCGGCACGCCACAGCGGCGGGTGCACCTTCATGCTGTACAGCATCTGGTTTTTGTCGTTCTCCCCGAGTTCAAACCAGGTCACCACGCCTTTCACCCGGCGCTGTACGTCATCGCCCTGCCATACCGTCAGGTAGGCCATTTTGTCCAGCACCTGCGCAAATTCAAGGGAGAGAAACTGCTGGCTGACCAGGGAGAGATCGAGGGAAAAGAGCGAAGAGAGTGACTGGTTCAGATGAAAGGAAACCACCGCAAAAGCATCCGGCGGCAGGCCGTCCACTTCCAGTGTGAAACGTAATCCGGTTGACATAGCAACCTCCAGTAAAATGAATAATGATCCGTACCGTACAACTGCGGATAATGTGATAAGCGGGACGACTTCAGACGTTATTAGGGAAGGAACAGAAAATGCTATGGTTATGTGAGAATTTTGTTTAAATATTACTTTACAGAAACGGGTGTCTGTTCAGTCAAAAAAATAATCACAAGCTCAACCTCTTGTTTCTTGGCGTTATTCAGGACAGGTACGCATATCACAACGAGTAACAAAAACGCAAAGTTAAACCAATATTCATAATATATTTTTATTCACAGCAATAAATAATCCAATTAACATTATTAAAATGAATGATTGCATAAGAAATATATGCTACCGCTCCACCCTGATAACATGATCTGCACATTGCACATCTTAACGTTGTTAAATACTGGCTCAATAGTGGATATTTTAAATTAGGAATTTATCAAATTCACTTGATAAATAGATTGAGTGAATAATATAACAATTAATGATGATTAATCGCGATTAAATTATTCATTGCTTTATATGATAGATGGCTTGTTTATAACGATGAAAATTTAGAAAGGGCATTGTGATCTACAATTGGAAGAAACACAGATTTAACTAAGTTTCATATACAAACATCTCGTGAAACTTTGAAAAATAAAAGCCTTCGATATTTCATATGTTTAATAAGTTTTTCTCTAATTTGTTGATCAACAATACCAGGAGGTGATGCACCACGCCCTGAATTTGAACTTAATAATCACTCTCTCTCCGGCAGCATAATCACAAACCTTGTCCCCCGAGCATCTGACGTTACTGCAACCGTGCCTTTATGCGCGACAACAATCGATTTCACTATCGCCAGCCCAATACCGCTACCTTCGCCTTTTCGCTGGCGGGAGGGGTCAACGCGGTAGAAACGGTCAAACAATCGCGGTAAGTGCTCGGGCGCAATGGGCGTACCGGGGTTTTCGACGGAAACTTGCACCTGGTGATCGACCGTCTGGCAGCGCACTACAATCGCCTCTCCGGGCGGCGTATAACGCAGGGCGTTCGAAAGCAGGTTGCTTAACGCCCGACGCAGCATCAGCGGATCGCCCGCAACCTGACACTCGTCACCAACAAACCGCAGTTCCACGCCGCGATCTTCCGCTAGCGCCTCGAAAAAATCGAACACTTTGCCGATTTCATCCGCCAGGTTGAGCATTTTCTTTTCGGGGATTAGCTGGTTGTTATCGGCCTGGGCGAGAAACAGCATATCGCTGACCATTTTCGCCATTCGCGTCAGCTCTTCGAGATTAGAGTAGAGCACATCTTCCAGCTCCTTCTGGCTGCGTGACTGGCTGAGGGCGATTTCGGTTTGCGTTATGAGATTCGTAATTGGTGTACGAATTTCGTGAGCGATATCCGCTGAGAAATTGGACTGGCGAGTAAAGACATCCTCAATACGCTCGATCATATGGTTGAACGACAGTACCAGCTGTTCCAGCTCAATCGGCACGGTCTGCGGGTCAAGGCGAACGTCGAGATCTTTCGAGGTAATGTTCTGGATTTGACGGCTGACGCTGCGGATCGGTGCGTGACCTTTATGTACCGCCAACAGCACGATAAAGACGATCAGGATGCTGATGATCGATGCGGTCATAATAAGTTTATTCATCAAATCATTTATGTAATGAAGATGAAAATCGATCGAAAGCGCGATGTAGAGCGTATAAATCGGTTTGCCGTCCACCAACGGGCCAACCGGCAAGTTAATCATCCGCCAGTTGCTGTGTTCCATATGCCCGTGACCGTGGCCCGGCATCATAATCGTCGGGCCGGAAAGGAGATACACCTCGCCGCCCCGCGTGTCTTTATCGGGTATGGCGTCACGCGTAAACTCGCGGATATCCGGCGCACCGGGGGAGTGATACACCGTTTTACCCTGGCTATCTGCCAGGGAAATCAACACATTGGAATAACCACTGACGATATCTTCCAGCGTCATTAAGCGTCGGGCTTGTGTCTCTTCGGGATGATTAAGAACGCGCTTGAGTGTGGCGCTAATCTCTTTTAAATCATTAATATCCTGCTCAGCAAAATGCACTTTTACCGAGTGAATCATGATCCAGGCAAAGGCGAAAAACGCCGCGATGGTGGCCAGGCTGATAAAAAAGGTCAGGCGGGTTGCCAGCGAAAACGGGCGCTGAAATGGCTTACTGACCATCCGGCACCTCAAGCATGTAACCCACGCCGCGCACGGTTTGAATCAGCTTCGGCTCAAAGTCGTTGTCGATTTTGCCGCGCAGCCGCTTCACTGCCACATCAATGGCGTTGGTATCGCTGTCGAAATTCATGTCCCACACCTGCGAGGCGATAAGCGAGCGGGGCAGCACTTCGCCTTGATGGCGGAGGAAAAACTCCAGCAAAGTAAATTCTTTACTGGTCAACGTGATGCGCGTGCCGCTACGGGTGACTTTGCGGCTGACGAGATCGACCATCAAATCGGCAACCTGAAACTGACTTTCGATAATTACCGCCGCCCCGCGCCGCAGTAGAGTGCGCACCCGCGCCAGCAGTTCAGCAAAAGCGAACGGCTTCACCAGGTAGTCATCCGCCCCCAACTCCAGCCCCTTGACGCGATGTTCAATGGTACCAAGCGCGGTAAGCAACAGAATCGGCATCCCTTTATTGGCGGAGCGCAACATGCGCACGATATCCCAGCCGTTCACGTCCGGCAGCATAATATCGAGGATTATCAGGTCATAATCACCGGTCATCGCCAGATGGTAGCCATTCAGCCCATTGTCGGCCAAATCGACCACAAAACCGGCTTCGGTTAACCCTTTGGTCAAGTATTCTCCGGTTTTCTTTTCATCTTCGACAATCAACAGTTTCATATTTCCTCCGCATGTTGCCCGGGCAATTCTAGAGTAGCGGGATCAGATGGCAATCGCTTATTGGCAAAATGACAATTTTGTCATTTTCCTGTCACCGGAAAATCAGAGCCTGGCGAGTAAAGTTGGCGGCATAAAATCACCAGAAATTATGAGCCTATGTCTCCTTGTAAACTTCTGCCATTTTGTGTGGCCCTTGCGCTAACCGGTTGTTCACTGGCACCGGATTATCAGCGCCCGGCAATGCCCGTGCCGCAGCAGTTCTCACTCAACCAGAACGGCCTGGTTAACGCAGCAGATAACTACCAGAACGCGGGCTGGCGCACCTTTTTTGTTGATAATCAGGTGAAGACGCTGATTAGCGAGGCGCTGGTGAATAACCGGGATTTGCGCATGGCGACGCTGAAAGTGCAGGAAGCGCGGGCGCAATATCGTCTGACCGATGCCGACCGCTACCCACAGCTCAATGGCGAGGGCAGCGGCAGCTGGAGCGGCAATCTTAAAGGCGATTCAGCCACGACGCGGGAGTTCTCGACTGGCCTTAACGCCAGCTTTGATCTCGATTTTTTCGGTCGCTTAAAGAACGTGAGCGAAGCCGAGCGACAAAATTATTTAGCCACTGAGGAAGCCCAGCGCGCGGTGCATATTCTGCTGGTTTCTAATGTCGCGCAAAGCTATTTCAATCAGCAGCTGGCGTATGCGCAATTGCAAATAGCCGAAGAAACGCTGCGTAATTATCAGCAGTCATATGCGTTTGTCGAAAAACAACTGTTGACCGGTAGCAGCAATGTTCTGGCGCTGGAACAGGCTCGCGGGGTGATTGAAAGTACCCGCAGCGACATCGCTAAACGTCAGGGGGAACTGGCGCAGGCGAATAATGCATTGCAACTATTATTGGGAAGCTACGGCAAGCTGCCGCAAGCGCAGACAGTAAACAGCGACAGCCTGCAAAGCGTTAAATTACCGGCGGGCTTGTCGTCGCAAATCTTATTGCAGCGCCCGGATATTATGGAAGCTGAACACGCGTTAATGGCGGCTAATGCCAATATTGGGGCCGCACGCGCGGCATTTTTCCCATCTATAAGCCTGACCAGCGGAATATCAACCGCCAGCAGCGATCTGTCGTCATTATTTAACGCCAGCAGCGGGATGTGGAATTTTATTCCTAAAATTGAGATCCCCATTTTTAATGCCGGACGCAACCAGGCCAATCTGGATATCGCCGAAATTCGCCAGCAGCAGTCGGTAGTGAATTATGAACAGAAAATCCAGAACGCCTTTAAAGAAGTGGCAGATGCGCTGGCATTACGTCAAAGCCTGAACGATCAAATCAGCGCCCAGCAGCGTTATCTGGCGTCGCTGCAAATTACTTTGCAACGGGCGCGGGCATTATATCAGCACGGCGCAGTCAGTTATCTGGAAGTGCTGGATGCCGAGCGTTCTTTATTTGCAACCCGACAAACCTTACTTGACCTGAATTATGCCCGTCAGGTCAACGAAATTTCTTTATATACCGCACTTGGTGGCGGTTGGCAGCAATAATTTTTAACTCCAGGAGAGAATAAATGAAAAAAGCACTGCAAGTCGCAATGTTCAGTCTGTTTACCGTGATTGGCTTTAATGCCCAGGCTAACGAACATCATCATGAAACCATGAGCGAGGCACAACCACAGGTCATTAGCGCCACTGGGGTGGTAAAAACCATTGATCTGGAAAGCAAAAAAATCACCATCCACCACGATCCAATTACCGCGGTGAACTGGCCGGAGATGACCATGCGCTTTACCATCACTCCGCAGACGAAAATGAGTGAAATTAAAACTGGCGACAAAGTGGCGTTTAATTTTGTCCAGCAGGGCAACCTTTCTTTATTACAGGATATTAAAGTCAGCCAGTAACCCAGGTTTAATGAGATGAAAAAAATCGCGCTTATTATCGGCAGCATGATCGCGGGCGGTATTATTTCTGCGGCAGGTTTTACCTGGTTTGACCGGGCTGAACCGCCCGCAGAAAAAACGTCGACCGCAGAACGTAAAATCTTATTCTGGTACGACCCGATGTATCCCAATACGCGGTTCGATAAACCAGGTAAATCGCCGTTTATGGATATGGATCTGGTGCCGAAATATGCCGATGAAGAGAGTTCTGCGTCTGGTGTGCGCATTGACCCGACTCAGACGCAGAATCTGGGGGTGAAAACGGCTACCGTCACGCGCGGACCGCTGACTTTTGCCCAGAGTTTCCCGGCGAATGTCAGTTACAACGAGTATCAGTATGCCATTGTGCAGGCTCGCGCTGCCGGGTTTATCGACAAGGTGTATCCGCTTACCGTGGGCGATAAAGTACAAAAGGGCACACCGCTTCTCGACCTGACCATTCCCGACTGGGTGGAAGCGCAGAGTGAGTATTTACTGCTGCGCGAAACCGGCGGTACGGCGACCCAGACTGAAGGCATTCTTGAGCGGCTGAGACTGGCGGGAATGCCGGAGGCGGATATTCGCCGCCTGATCGCCACGCAAAAAATACAGACTCGCTTTACGCTCAAAGCGCCCATTGATGGCGTGATCACCGCGTTTGATCTGCGCGCGGGAATGAATATCGCCAAAGATAACGTGGTCGCGAAAATTCAGGGTATGGACCCGGTGTGGGTCACTGCTGCGATCCCGGAGTCCATCGCCTGGCTGGTGAAAGATGCCTCGCAGTTTACGCTCACCGTTCCGGCGCGACCTGATAAAACACTCACCATCCGCAAATGGACGCTACTACCTGGCGTGGATGCCGCGACCCGCACGTTGCAGCTGCGTCTGGAAGTCGACAACGCCGACGAGGCGCTAAAACCGGGAATGAACGCCTGGTTGCAACTCAACACCGCCAGCGAACCGATGCTGCTCATTCCGTCACAGGCGCTGATTGATACCGGCAACGAACAGCGGGTGATTACCGTTGATGCCGACGGGCGCTTTGTACCGAAACGCGTTGCCGTTTTCCAGGCATCGCAAGGCGTCACCGCGTTACGCTCTGGTCTGGCGGAAGGTGAAAAGGTGGTTTCCAGCGGCCTGTTCCTGATTGATTCCGAAGCCAATATTTCTGGCGCACTGGAGCGGATGCGCTCTGAAAGTGCTACCCATGCACATTGAGGGAATAACCAATGATTGAATGGATTATTCGTCGCTCGGTGGCGAACCGTTTTCTGGTGCTGATGGGCGCGTTATTTCTGAGTATCTGGGGCACCTGGACCATCATTAATACGCCAGTGGATGCGCTGCCGGATCTCTCCGATGTGCAGGTGATTATTAAAACCAGCTATCCCGGTCAGGCACCGCAAATCGTTGAAAATCAGGTGACTTATCCGCTAACCACCACCATGTTGTCGGTGCCTGGCGCGAAGACTGTGCGCGGTTTTTCGCAGTTTGGCGACTCTTATGTGTATGTCATTTTCGAAGATGGCACCGATCCGTACTGGGCGCGCTCGCGGGTGCTGGAGTACCTCAACCAGGTACAGGGTAAGCTGCCTGCGGGAGTCAGCGCCGAGTTGGGGCCAGATGCCACGGGTGTTGGCTGGATCTATGAATATGCACTGGTGGATCGCAGCGGTAAGCACGATCTGGCCGATTTACGCTCATTGCAGGACTGGTTTCTCAAATATGAGCTGAAAACCATTCCTGACGTTGCGGAAGTGGCGTCGGTAGGCGGTGTGGTGAAAGAGTATCAGGTGGTTATCGATCCTCAGCGCCTGGCGCAATATGGCATCAGTCTCGCCGAAGTAAAAAGCGCGCTGGATGCTTCAAACCAGGAAGCGGGCGGTTCGTCGATCGAACTGGCGGAAGCGGAATATATGGTGCGAGCCAGCGGCTATCTGCAAACGCTCGACGACTTTAATCACATCGTTTTAAAAGCCAGTGAAAATGGCGTGCCCGTTTATCTGCGTGATGTTGCGAAGGTCCAGATTGGCCCGGAAATGCGCCGGGGCATTGCCGAACTGAACGGCGAAGGCGAAGTGGCGGGCGGGGTGGTGATCCTGCGCTCCGGCAAAAACGCCCGAGAAGTGATCGCCGCCGTGAAAGACAAACTGGAAACGCTGAAAAGTAGTCTGCCGGAAGGCGTGGAGATAGTTACAACATACGATCGCAGCCAGCTCATTGACCGCGCCATCGACAACCTCAGCGGCAAGTTGCTGGAAGAGTTTATTGTGGTGGCGGTAGTCTGTGCGCTGTTTCTCTGGCATGTGCGCTCGGCGCTGGTGGCGATTATTTCGTTGCCGCTGGGGTTGTGTATTGCTTTTATTGTCATGCACTTTCAGGGACTGAACGCCAATATTATGTCGCTGGGCGGTATTGCTATTGCCGTCGGGGCGATGGTCGATGCCGCTATCGTCATGATCGAGAATGCGCATAAACGGCTGGAAGAGTGGCAGCACCAGCATCCTGACGCCACGCTGGATAATAAAACGCGCTGGCAGGTGATCACCGATGCATCTGTTGAAGTGGGGCCGGCGCTGTTTATCAGTCTGCTGATTATCACGTTGTCGTTTATCCCGATCTTCACCCTGGAAGGGCAGGAAGGGCGTCTGTTTGGCCCGCTGGCGTTCACCAAAACGTATGCGATGGCGGGTGCGGCGCTGCTGGCGATCGTAGTGATCCCTATCCTGATGGGCTACTGGATCCGTGGCAAAATTCCGCCGGAAAGCAGTAACCCGCTCAATCGCTTTTTGATTCGTGTTTATCATCCGCTGTTGCTGAAAGTACTGCACTGGCCGAAAACCACGCTGCTGGTGGCAGCGCTTTCGGTGCTGACGGTTCTCTGGCCGCTCAATAAAGTTGGCGGGGAGTTTTTACCGCAGATCAATGAAGGTGACTTGTTGTATATGCCATCGACGCTGCCGGGGATTTCCGCAGCAGAGGCGGCGATTATGCTGCAAAAAACCGACAAGCTGATTATGAGCGTACCTGAAGTGGCGCGGGTATTTGGCAAAACCGGCAAAGCGGAAACCGCCACCGATTCTGCTCCGCTGGAGATGGTAGAAACGACCATCCAGCTTAAGCCACAAGAGCAGTGGCGGCCAGGCATGACGATGGACAAAATCATCGAGGAACTGGATAACACCGTGCGGCTGCCGGGGCTGGCGAATCTGTGGGTGCCGCCAATTCGTAACCGTATCGATATGCTCTCGACTGGCATTAAAAGCCCCATCGGCATTAAAGTTTCCGGTACTGTGCTGGCGGATATCGACGCGATGGCTGAGCAAATTGAAGAAGTGGCACGAACGGTGCCAGGCGTAGCTTCTGCGCTTGCTGAGCGTCTGGAAGGTGGGCGCTATATCAACGTTGAGATTAACCGTGAAAAAGCCGCGCGTTACGGTATGACGGTGGCGGATGTGCAATTGTTTGTGACTTCTGCGGTGGGCGGGGCGATGGTTGGCGAAACGGTGGAAGGGATTGCCCGTTATCCAATTAATCTGCGTTATCCGCAAAGCTGGCGCGATAGTCCGCAGGCGCTGCGCCAGTTGCCGATCCTGACGCCGATGAAGCAGCAAATCACCCTGGCAGACGTGGCCGACGTTAAAGTCTCTACCGGACCGTCGATGCTGAAAACCGAGAATGCGCGCCCGACGAGCTGGATTTATATCGATGCCCGCGATCGTGACATGGTGTCGGTGGTTCACGATCTGCAAAAAGCGATAGCTGAAAAAGTACAGTTAAAACCGGGCACCAGCGTGGCATTCTCCGGGCAGTTCGAGCTACTGGAACGCGCCAACCATAAGCTGAAACTCATGGTGCCGATGACGCTGATGATCATCTTCGTGCTGTTATATCTGGCGTTCCGTCGGGTGGGCGAAGCGTTGCTGATTATCAGCAGCGTACCGTTTGCGCTGGTGGGCGGCATCTGGTTGCTGTGGTGGATGGGCTTTCATCTTTCCGTGGCGACGGGCACCGGTTTTATTGCCCTCGCCGGGGTTGCCGCCGAATTTGGCGTGGTGATGCTGATGTATTTACGTCACGCCATAGAGGCCGAGCCGTCGTTGAATAATCCGCAAACATTCAGCGAGCAGAAGCTGGATGAGGCGTTGTATCACGGCGCGGTCCTGCGCGTGCGCCCGAAAGCGATGACGGTGGCGGTGATTATCGCTGGTCTGCTGCCGATTCTGTGGGGAACGGGAGCAGGTTCAGAGGTGATGAGCCGGATTGCCGCGCCGATGATTGGCGGCATGATCACCGCGCCTTTGCTATCGCTGTTTATTATCCCGGCGGCATATAAGCTGATGTGGCTGCACCGACATCGGGTACGGAAATAAAAGCAGGATACCCGGTTTAACCGTGTGGATTGTGTCTTGCGACGATGGGCACTAAATGTTAAAAGGTGCCCCTCAACAAAAAAGACACACAGGGGAAAGGCGTGAAAAACGCGTCAACCGTATCGGAAGATACTGCGTCGAATCAAGAGCCGACGCTTCATCGCGGATTACATAACCGTCATATTCAACTGATTGCGCTGGGTGGCGCAATTGGTACTGGTCTGTTTCTTGGCATTGGCCCGGCGATTCAGATGGCGGGTCCGGCTGTATTGCTGGGCTACGGCGTCGCCGGGATCATCGCTTTCCTGATTATGCGCCAGCTCGGCGAGATGGTGGTCGAAGAGCCGGTATCTGGTTCATTTGCCCACTTTGCCTATAAATACTGGGGACCGTTTGCGGGCTTCCTCTCTGGCTGGAACTACTGGGTGATGTTCGTGCTGGTGGGAATGGCAGAGCTGACCGCTGCGGGCATCTATATGCAGTACTGGTTCCCGGATGTTCCAACGTGGATTTGGGCTGCCGCCTTCTTTATTATCATCAACGCCGTTAACCTGGTAAACGTGCGCTTATATGGCGAAACCGAATTCTGGTTTGCGCTGATTAAAGTGCTGGCGATCATCGGTATGATCGGCTTTGGCCTGTGGCTGCTGTTTTCTGGGCACGGCGGCGAAAAAGCCAGTATCGACAACCTCTGGCGCTACGGTGGTTTCTTCGCCACCGGCTGGAATGGGCTGATTTTGTCGCTGGCGGTAATTATGTTCTCCTTCGGCGGTCTGGAGCTGATTGGGATTACTGCGGCTGAAGCGCGCGATCCGGAAAAAAGCATCCCGAAAGCAGTGAATCAGGTGGTGTATCGCATCCTGCTGTTTTATATCGGTTCACTGGTGGTTTTACTGGCACTCTATCCGTGGGTGGAAGTGAAATCCAACAGTAGCCCTTTTGTGATGATTTTCCATAATCTCGACAGCAACGTGGTAGCTTCTGCGCTGAACTTCGTCATTCTGGTAGCATCATTATCGGTGTATAACAGCGGGGTTTACTCTAACAGCCGCATGCTGTTTGGCCTTTCTGTGCAGGGTAATGCGCCGAAGTTTTTGACTCGCGTCAGCCGTCGCGGCGTGCCGATTAACTCGCTGATGCTTTCCGGAGCGATCACTTCGCTGGTGGTGTTAATCAACTATCTGCTGCCGCAAAAAGCGTTTGGTCTGCTGATGGCGCTGGTGGTAGCAACGCTGCTGTTGAACTGGATTATGATCTGCCTGGCGCATCTGCGTTTTCGCGCGGCGATGCGACGTCAGGGACGTGAAACACAGTTTAAGGCGCTGCTTTATCCGTTCGGCAACTATCTCTGCATTGCCTTCCTCGGCATGATTTTGCTGCTGATGTGCACGATGGATGATATGCGCTTGTCAGCGATTCTGCTGCCAGTGTGGATTGTATTCCTGTTTGTAGCGTTTAAAACGCTGCGTCGGAAATAAGGCATTCACGCCGTATCCGACAAAATGATGTCAACCATCCGAAACCGCTCTCATCCATTCGATAAGAGCGGTTTTTTTAATTACTGCTTAAATGCACCCGCCAGAGAGCGAATATCATTGCCGGTTGGCGACTGATGAAGTCGCAGACCAAACTCTTCGACAATCGCAAATATGTGATCGAATATATCAGCCTGAATGCTTTCATATTCCAGCCACACCACGGTATTAGTAAACGCGTAGATCTCAAGCGGTAAACCGTTATCGCCCGGAGCTAATTGGCGCACCATTAAGGTCATATCTTTGCGAATCCGCGGATGATTCCGCAGATATTCGTTCAGATAGGCACGAAAGGTTCCAATATTGGTCATTCGGCGCAGGTTTAATACCGACTCCGTAGAACCTTGCTGGCGATTCCACTCATTAATTTCCTTGTGGCGGCTGGTTAAATAAGGTTTTAACAAATGCGCTTTATTCAGACGTTGCATTTCGTCTTCATCAAGAAAACGAATACTGGTGACATCAATACTGATACTGCGCTTAATACGTCGCCCGCCAGATGCTGACATCCCGCTCCAGTTTTTAAAGGAGTCAGAGACCAGAGACCAGGTGGGAATAGTGGTAATGGTATTGTCCCAGTTACGCACTTTGACGGTGGTTAACCCAATATCGATCACCGCGCCATCCGCGCCGTATTTCGGCATCTCCAGCCAGTCGCCCAGTTTCAGCATATCGTTCGCGGAAAGCTGAATACCTGCCACCAGACCAAGAATCGGATCTTTAAATACCAACATCAGCACGGCAGCCATTGCACCAAGACCGCTGATCAGAATCGCTGGCGACTGACCAATCAGCAGCGAGATCATCAAAATGCCGACCAGAATCGCGCCGATCAGTTTAATCCCCTGAAATATCCCTTTCAGCGGTAACTGAGATGCCGCCGGGAATTTCTGCGCCAGATTCAAAATAACATCCAGCAACGAGAAGACTGAAAGCAGCGCATACATCATGATCCACAACTGCGCGCAGGTAGTCAGAATATCTGCCGCTTCGGTGCCTTTTTGCAGCCAGAATACCGCCTGAATATTGACGATAATCCCCTGCAGGGTAAAAGCTAAACGGTGGAAGAGTTTATTCTGGGTAATGATTTGCAACCATAGCCGTGAACTGGCGATGGCACGTTTTTCGAAGGTCCGCAGTACCACCCAATGCAAAAAAATATGCACCACGACGGCGGTCAGAAAAATAATACCGAAAATCATCACCATTGAGGTGGTGTGATCAATCTCAATACCCGCTAAATCTTCAACCTGGGATATTAAATCCTGCATAACGTCTCCTTTATACAACAGCAGCCTATGATGACGGCTGAAACAGGGTTATGCAAATCAGGAGAATCTGAGGGGAAATAGCCGGGCAGATGCCCGGCAAGAGAGAATTACACTTCGGTTAAGGTGATGTTTTGCGGCAGACGAGATTTCGGCAGCGTAGCGTTAAAATCTTCAACGCTGTGATGACCCACCGGAACAACCACCAGACTGGTGTAGCCTTTCTCTTTCAGACCAAATTCTGCATCGAGGATTGCGGCGTCAAAACCTTCGATGGGTACCGCGTCCAGACCCAGCGCCGCCACGCCGAGCAGGAAGTTGCCGACGTTGAGATAAACCTGTTTTGCCATCCACTCTGCATCATCATGCAGATCTTTACGGTGCATATCGGCGAAGAACCTGCGACCTTTATCGTTCGCGGCTTTCGCTTCCGGCGTGGCAAAGCGGCCATCGGCATCTTCCTGGTCAACAACCAGCTTCAGCCAGGCATCGTCCATCGCGGTTTTTGCACAGAACACCACAACGTGCGAGGCATCAAGCATTTTACGCTCGTTGAACACGTAATTACCGGCAGCGGATTTGGCAACACGCGCTTTACCTTCTTCCGTGCTGGCAACAATAAAATGCCACGGCTGGGAGTTGGTGCTGGATGGGCTGTATTGCAGGAGAGTTTTGATCTGCTCGGCCTGTTCCGGGGTTAGTTTTTTGCTGGCATCAAATGCCTTAGTGGAATGACGCTTTAAGGCGACAGAAATGATATCCATAAAGACTCCATGTGAAAGTAATTTTGCGTGCCAGCAGATTACAAGGTTCAACGAGAAATGGTAAGCGAGAAAAATGCGCTATAGATTCCCGCTTTAGCCTGGACGCACTCTTTTTTGATCGCGTTTAGCCAGACCATCAACCACCAGATTCCACGAATCGTTGATCAGATCGCGAAGTAACGCTTCGGAGATTTCCTCTCCGGGATACACCGAAATCCAGTGCTTTTTATTCATGTGATACCCTGGCTTAATGCTCGGATATATTTGCTGATTTAACAGGGATTTTTGTGGATCGGACTTCAGATTGATAAAGGGGACGCCGCGCAGCTCCGACGACAGCATAAAAATCTTGCCGCCAATTTTAAAAACATCGAACTCCGGGCCAAAAGGCCAGCAAAGCTCGACAAAGGGTAACTCAAGGGCCAGGCGTTTCGCCGTTTCGTGCAGTGATTGCTTATCCATAAACGTTCCTTTAGGCGAAGGAGAATAAGCAAAGTATGCCGCGAAGTACGGCGATAATCGACGTTTAATCCGCCAGCGAGAACCAGCGTCGCCAGATAAAGCGCAGAACAAAATACTCAATAGCGCCCAGCACTAAAAACCACAGACAAAACAATAAAGTGTAAAGCTGGCTAAGATCCATCAGATGGAACATGGTCACCAGTTTTTGTGCCAGCGTCAGCCCCAGTGCGGGGGCGGGTAGCAGCAGGCAAGAAAGGAAAGCCATCAGCAAAATGCCTGCTGCGGTGGTCAAGGTTTCTAAAGGGTGTTTCATAACATTGTTAAATGTAAGTTAAAACACCATTGTCAGGGATATTCTTCTGTAAGGCAATTCCCGGCTTAGTCACCAGCCCAGATCTCACAATGCTTTTTCACCAGCCCAATCAGCGAGCCGCCATCGGCGACGAAATCGCGCATCAGCTGCGCTTCATTCAGACCGCTGACGACCTGGCGATGCAGGGCCTCAATCGCACTCGATGCACCCATTTTATGTGCAGAAGGGACGATTTTTTCCAGTAAACGCAAGGTGTCTTCCGTTAGTGACCGACGATCGCCAGTATGCGGATCGGTAATGACGCCTTCCAGCCCATAGCGACAGGCCTGGAAACGGTTGAATTTATACAGCAGGTAATCTTTCTCCTGATGTTTAAACGGGCGTTCCGTCAGTAACCAGTGGGCGGTAGCCTGAATCAATCCTGCCATATTTACCGCATGGCTAAGGGTTAACGGGGTATCCATTACCCGAACCTCCACCGTGCCAAAATGAGGACTGGGGCGAATATCCCAGTGCAGATCTTTAATGCTGTCGATCATCGTGGTGTAACTCAGGCAGCGAAACAGGGCTTCAAATTGTTGCCAGTTACTGACCCACGGCATCGGGCCATTATCGGGAAAGGCGGAAAAAATATTCGGTCGTGAGGAGGCAAAACGCGTATCCGTTCCTTGCATATATGGTGACGCGGCGGAAAGGGCGATAAAGTGCGGCACAAACCGTGACAGGCCGTGCAGCAAATAAATGGCATCATCGCCACTGGCGCAACCAACATGGACATGCTGACCAAAAACGGTCGCCTGTTGAATGAGATAACCAAAGTTTTCCAGCGTTCGTTGATAGCGTTCGTTATCGCATACCTCCTGACGTTGCCATTTCTGAAACGGGTGCGTGCCACCGCCGCAAATTTCCAGATGATGATCTGCGGCTGCCTGCAATACGACTTTCTGCATCGCTGAAAATTGCCCGGCAGCCTGGTTGATATCACGGCAAACATCCGTCGCCAGCTCCAGCATACTTTCGGTGATATCGTGCTTTACCTCTCCGGCCGTGATCTTATTTTTAACCGCGTCAATCAGCATTGAAGAGTCCTGGCTTAAGTCATAGCCCGGCGGATTAACCACCTGCATTTCCAGTTCAATACCGAGGGTAAAAGGTTCAGAAACATGAAAATCGGGTAATGGCATAGGTTTCTCTTATGTTGGCGTTTTCTATTCAGTATAGAAGTGGGAGCGACTGGGCGAGATGCGGAAGTTCTGGAATGTTTCTTTTTTTGATGATGGTGACTGAAGCAAATTGGCTACATTTTGCAATATGACAAGTTATGGCAGTGCGGACTGGTGGCGAAGAATTTTGACGATTGAGGCATGCAGAAAAAAACGGGTTCAGCTTCAGTTGATCAAATGAGGATTGAGAAGTCCGAAACAGGACTTACTGTATAAATAAACAGTTATTTTGCTAAGGAAGGGTAAGATAACGGCGGGTGCCTGAAGCTTTCCGGTTTCAGGTTTACTCTGAGGTCTGGAAAGATGAAGCCCCAGGACGATATTTCTATCAACCCTGGGGCTGCCACTCCAAACCCAAACAATTTGGATGGTAGTCCCTTCTTCGCATGGAGGCAATATAAACATGCTGACGAAATATGCCCTTGTGGCAGTCATAGTGCTGTGTTTAACGGTGCTGGGATTTACGCTTCTGGTCCGCGACTCGCTGTGTGAGTTTACGGTGAAGGAACGTAATATTGAGTTTAAGGCTGTTCTCGCTTACGAACCGAAGAAGTAGCCGTTGTGCGGGGAGCAATCCCCGCATATCCGGTTGTCAGGTCAGGATGGTAAGGCACCTGCTTTACACTTTCGCCCGCGGTCAGTAATGGCTGCGGGCGAATCGTACCAGATGTTGTCAATTAATCGTGTTGGCACAGCGTTATGACTATTTTTTCTTTTATCTGCCAGTGCACAGCAAACTGCTCATCCTCTAGTCGAATGATGATCTGCTGTTTATTCCAGCTAATTATCTGATAATCCAGAAAACCTTGAGCGGCCTGTATCTTGCTTGCCTTAAATGCGCTCTCTTTGGCGGAAAATGCCAGTGTCAGCGCCAGAGAAAAGGTTAAACCGCATTCTGCGAGTCGCTCGTGTTCTGCTGGTGTAATAATGTTGTCTGTCAATTCTGCCGCTGTTTGCGCAGAAAAAATTTCTTCAATATCAATGCCAATCGGTTGACGAGATACCACGGCTAATGCCGTAGCCCCACAGTGGCTAATACTGCCGTATACCCCCGCAGGCCACACAGGTTGGCGTAGCTCGCCGATTGCGGGCACACATTTATAGCCATATTCCCGCAGCGCATAAACTGCAGCGATCCGTCCGGCTAAATGCTCTGTTTTACGTTTACGTCCAGCGTGTTGCAGTTGCGCGTAGTGTGGCAGCCAGAGTAAATCCTGCTCACAAAAACTCGCCGGATCGAACTTAACAAAATGCAGCGTATTTCCGGCAAAGGGGAGGGCGGTATGCGTAGTTTTCATGTCGACCATATTAGAGACTGATGACAAACGCAAAACTGCCTGATGCGCTACGCTTATCAGGCCTACGTGGTCCTGCAATATATTGAATTGGCAAGATTTTTGTAGGCCGGATAAGGCGTTCACGCCGCATCCGGCATGAACTACGCGCACTTTGTCAACAATCTGACGTTAGCATCAGAAGTGAGTATTAATGCTCATATACCACGTACGTCCCGGCTCGTTATAGGTATACGCCCCGGCACCGGCGATATAGTTGGCTCCTGCCAGATCGCCCGTGGTCTGGGCATTACCTGCACGCCACAAACGTTTGTCGAACAGGTTGTCCACGCCGCCGGTCAGACTGACATTCTTCGTCACATCCCAGGTCGCGCTCAGACCCACAATGCTGTACGGACTGATTTCTTTGGTTTCCGGTCCAACCGCTGGCTGACCTTTATAGTTGTACTTCTTCGGCTGCTGCTTGCCGTACCAGGTGAAGGTTGTTTGCATCGACAAATCTTCCCGTGCCTGCCAGCTCAGCGTTGAGTTCAACGTATACTCCGGGATGATCGACAAACGGTCGCCCGTGGTTTTGTTTTCACTCTTCAGCATATAAGTGATGTTATTGGTCCACATCACCGTTTCGCTAACCGGTACGTTTAACGATCCTTCCAGACCTTCAACCACCGCTTTCGGTACGTTATCCCACTGATAGAGATCGGTGCCGACTGCGTTTTGCCCTACAGCCACATAGCCCGCTTCAATCTTATTGCGATAATCGTTACGGAACCAGGTCACACCCGCCAGCCAGCCGTCGCGTTTGAACTCCAGACCAATCTCTTTGTTGATGCTGGTTTCCGCTTTCAGGTCATCATTACCTTGCAGATAGCAGCCGCCCGCGCTGGCATAGCAGCCCTGACCTTTACTGTAGAGAATGTAGTTTGGGTTAGTCTGGTACAGACTCGGCGCTTTATAAGCACGGGCAATGCCCATTTTCAGCGTGAAGTCATCGCCTAAACCTTGCGATATGTTTAGAGCCGGACTCCAGTTATTGCCAACAATGCTGTGATGATCGAAACGCAGCCCCGGCGTTACGATGGTGCTGTCAGTCAGCTCCATATTGTTTTCGGCAAACAGCGAGAAAATTTCTGCTTTTGAATACGGGCTACGGTCGGTGGCACTCACGCCATCAATAGCGCCGCCGGTATTCGTCCCGGTGAGCGCCTGGGTGTTGGAACTCAAGTCCTTCATCCGCTGCTGATTCCACTCCGTACCCAGCGTCAGCGTCTGGTTAACGAGGAAATCAATCGGCAGGTTAACTTCGCTGTGCAGCATCACGTCATCGAGATCGATATCGACGAAATCCTGTGTCGCTTTTTCGTTAAATTTCCCTTCGGTACCGCCCGCCAGACCTTCCGGAATACGCGAGTTACGGGTGTGTTCGTACTGCACCCAGTTGCTGGTGGTCACGCCGTTATCCCAGCCGCCGTTCCAGGTCAGCGAGTAGTTCTGGCGATACAGACGGTTGGTTTCATCGCCATATTTCGAGCGGGTATAGGAGTCAGAGTTGGTGTTCTGGGTATCGCCCGCATACAGGTTACCCTGGCGGCTGTAACCTGCTTCCAGTTCCAGCGATTGTAATGGTGCGAAGTCCCAGCGCACCACGCCGTTAATATCTTTATTGATCACCCCTTCGCGCCCGGCTGGTAACGTCGTGGCATACGTTCCGGCACGCGCGGACTGATGGCCCTGGTTGATATCCCACGCGTCAGCCTGAGTTTTGTCGAGGTTGCCATACAAGCGGAAGCTGAATTCGTCGCCCAGCGGACCGGTGAGGCTAAAGTTAGTGCGTTTGGTGGCACCTTCCTCTTTATGTTCTGGCGCATTGAAATATGCGTCCCACGAGCCGTGCCACTCACCACTGCCTTTTTTGGTAATGATGTTAACCACGCCGCCCGCCGCGCCGTTGCCATAACGCGCAGCTGCCGGACCACGCAGAACTTCAATACGTTCAATCATTTCAGGTGGCACCCAGGAGGTATCACCACGGGTATCGCGCTCGCCACGCCAGCCCTGACGCACCGAGTTACGGCTGCTTACCGGCTTGCCGTCAATCAAAATCAGCGTGTTTTCCGGACCCATGCCGCGAATATCAATCTGTCGGTTATTCCCACGCTGACCACTGGTGGAGTTACCGGTCAGGTTAACGCCTGGCATGGTACGGATGATCTCCGACACATCGCGGGCAACCGGGTTTTTGCGGATTTCATCTGCGGTGATGGTCGAAACGCCAGGTGCCTGCAAGTTCTGCTCGGCGGCGGTAACGACAATGGTATCGTCATGTGAAACAGGAGTATCGGTTGGCTCTTGTGCCTGTGCTACCCCATAAATCCCCAGATTGACCAACAAGGCCAGGGAATGAATCTTCTTGTTCATTGTTTTATTCCTGCATTTTTGCCACGAATTGCAACTGTCGGGCATGGTCGTCATCAACACGACGCATCCCGCTACCGCGAAAACCTTTGATCCTGAAAGACACGCAGTGCAGTTGGTTAATTAATGTCCGCGCTTCCCACGGCGCGCCATTACGCTATTGCAAATGCAAATAGTTATCAATAATATTATCAATATATTTCTGCAATCAATGAAAAATTTCACAGTAAACATGGGGTTATGGTGTGACGGCGTTAAAAGTAGGAAGTGAGAGCTGGTGGCAGTCGAAACATGGCCCGGAATGGCAGCGTCTGAATGACGAAATGTTTGAGGTCACTTTCTGGTGGCGTGATCCCCAGGGTTCTGAAGAATACTCGACGATAAAGCGCGTATGGGTCTACATCACTGGTGTGACCGATCACCATCAGAACAGCCAGCCCCAGTCGATGCAGCGAATTGCAGGTACCAACGTCTGGCAGTGGACGACACAACTTAATGCCAACTGGCGCGGCAGCTACTGTTTTATTCCCACCGAACGCGTTGACATTTTTTCTGCACCATCCCCCGATCGCCTCGAATTACGCGAAGGCTGGCGAAAACTATTACCCCAGGCGATAGCCGATCCGCTGAATCCACAAAGCTGGAAAGGCGGGCGAGGGCACGCTGTTTCTACACTCGAAATGCCGCAAGCGCCCCTACAACCTGGTTGGGATTGTCCGCAAGCGCCAGAAACGCCTGCCAAAGAAATTATCTGGAAAAGTGAGCGGCTGAAAAATTCACGCCGTGTATGGATTTTTACCACCGGCGATGCAACAGCAGAAGAACGCCCGCTGGCAGTTTTGCTTGATGGCGAATTTTGGGCGCAGAGTATGCCCGTCTGGCCGGCGCTAACTTCGCTGACCCATCGTCGGCAACTTCCTCCCGCCGTGTATGTGTTGATCGACGCTATCGACACCACGCACCGCGCCCACGAACTGCCGTGTAATGCGGATTTCTGGCTGGCAGTACAGCAAGAGTTATTACCCCTGGTGAAAGATATTGCCCCTTTTAGCGATCGCGCCGATCGCACCGTGGTCGCCGGGCAGAGTTTTGGTGGGCTTTCCGCGCTGTATGCCGGACTGCACTGGCCTGAACGCTTTGGCTGTGTATTAAGCCAGTCAGGATCGTACTGGTGGCCGCATCGGGGCGGGCAGCAAGAAGGTGTTTTACTTGAGCAACTTAAAGCTGGTCAAGTTAGTGCCGAAGGTCTGCGCATTGTGCTGGAAGCGGGTATTCGCGAGCCGATGATCATGCAGGCCAATCAGGCGCTGTATGCGCAATTACACCCCATAAAAGAATCCATTTTCTGGCGTCAGGTTGACGGCGGACATGATGCGCTTTGTTGGCGCGGTGGCTTGATGCAGGGGCTAATCGACCTCTGGCAACCACTTTTCCATGACAGGAGTTGAATATGGCATTCAGTAATCCCTTCGATGATCCGCAGGGAGCGTTTTACATTTTGCGCAATGCGCAGGGGCAATTCAGTCTGTGGCCGCAACAATGCCTCTTACCGGCAGGCTGGGACGTTGTGTGTCAGCCGCAGTCACAGGCGTCCTGCCAGCAGTGGCTTGAAGCCCACTGGCGTACTCTGACACCGGCGAATTTCACCCAGTTGCAGGGGGCACAATGAGCCAGCATTTACCTTTGGTCGCCGCACAGCCCGGCATCTGGATGGCAGAAAAACTGTCAGATTTACCCTCCGCCTGGAGCGTGGCGCATTACGTTGAGTTAACCGGAGAGGTTGATGCGCCACTACTGGCCCGCGCGGTGGTTGCCGGACTAGCGCAAGCAGATACGTTGCGGATGCGTTTTACGGAAGATAACGGCGAAGTCTGGCAGTGGGTCGATGATGCGCAGACGTTCGAATTGCCAGAAATTATCGACCTGCGAACCAACATTGATCCGCACGGTACTGCGCGGGCATTAATGCAGGCGGATTTGCAACAAGATTTGCGCGTCGATAGCGGTAAACCACTGGTCTTTCATCAGTTGATACAGGTGGCGGATAACCGCTGGTACTGGTATCAGCGTTATCACCATTTGCTGGTCGATGGCTTCAGTTTCCCGGCCATTACACGCCAGATCGCCAATATTTACTGCGCATGGCTGCGTGGCGAACCAACGCCTGCTTCGCCGTTTACGCCTTTCGCTGATGTAGTGGAAGAGTACCAGCAATACCGCGAAAGCGAAGCCTGGCAGCGTGATGCGGCATTCTGGGCGGAACAGCGTCGTCAACTGCCGCCGCCCGCGTCACTTTCTCCGGCACCTTTACCGGGGCGCAGCGCTTCGGCAGATATTCTTCGCCTGAAACTGGAATTTACTGACGGGGAATTCCGCCAGCTGGCTACGCAACTTTCAGGTGTGCAGCGTACCGATTTAGCCCTTGCGCTGGCGGCTTTGTGGCTGGGGCGATTGTGCAACCGCATGGACTACGCTGCCGGATTTATCTTTATGCGTCGACTGGGCTCGGCGGCGCTGACGGCTACCGGACCCGTGCTCAACGTTTTGCCGTTGGGTATTCACATTGCGGCACAAGAAACGCTGCCGGAACTGGCAACCCGACTGGCAGCACAACTGAAAAAAATGCGTCGTCATCAACGTTACGATGCCGAACAAATTGTCCGTGACAGCGGGCGAGCGGCAGGAGAGGAACCGCTGTTCGGTCCGGTACTCAATATCAAGGTATTTGATTACCAACTGGATATTCCTGGTGTTCAGGCGCAAACCCATACCCTGGCAACCGGTCCGGTTAATGACCTTGAACTGGCACTGTTCCCGGATGAACACGGTGATTTGAGTATTGAGATCCTCGCCAATAAACAGCGTTACGATGAGCCAACGTTAATTCAACACGCTGAACGCCTGAAAATGCTGATTGCCCAGTTCGCCGCGGATCCGGCGCTGTTGTGCGGCGATGTCGATATTATGCTGCCAGGTGAATACGCGCAGCTGGCGCAGATCAACGCCACTCAGGTTGAGATTCCAGAAACCACGCTGAGCGCGCTGGTGGCAGAACAAGCGGCAAAAACACCGCATGCTCCGGCGCTGGTTGATGCGAGTTACCAGTTTAGCTATCGGGAAATGCGCGAGCAGGTGGTGGCGCTGGCGAATCTGCTGCGTGAGCGCGGCGTTAAACCAGGCGACAGCGTGGCGGTGGCGCTACCGCGCTCGGTATTTTTGACTCTGGCGCTACATGCAATTGTTGAGGCTGGTGCGGCCTGGTTACCGCTGGATACCGGCTATCCGGACGATCGCCTGAAAATGATGCTGGAAGATGCGCGTCCGTCGCTGTTAATTACCACCGACGATCAACTGCCGCGCTTTAGCGATGTTCCCAATTTAACAAACCTTTGCTATAACGCCCCGCTTACCCCCCAGGGCAGTGCGCCGCTGCAACTTTCACAACCGCATAACACGGCTTATATCATCTTTACCTCTGGCTCCACCGGCAGGCCGAAAGGGGTAATGGTCGGGCAGACGGCTATCGTTAACCGCCTGTTGTGGATGCAAAATCATTATCCACTTACAGGTGAAGATGTCGTTGCCCAAAAAACGCCGTGCAGTTTTGATGTCTCGGTGTGGGAGTTTTTCTGGCCGTTTATTGCCGGGGCTAAACTGGTGATGGCTGAACCGGAAGCGCACCGCGATCCGCTCGCTATGCAGCAATTCTTTGCCGAATATGGCGTAACGACTACGCACTTTGTGCCGTCGATGCTGGCGGCATTTGTTGCATCGCTGACGCCGCAAACCGCTCGCCAGAGTTGCGCGACGTTGAAACAGGTTTTCTGTAGTGGTGAGGCCTTACCAGCTGATTTATGCCGCGAATGGCAACAGTTAACCAGCGTGCCGTTGCATAATCTATATGGCCCGACGGAAGCGGCGGTAGATGTCAGCTGGTATCCGGCTTTTGGCGAGGAACTGGCAGAGGTGCGCGGCAGTAGTGTGCCGATTGGTTATCCGGTGTGGAATACGGGCCTGCGTATTCTTGATGCGATGATGCATCCGGTGCCGCCAGGTGTGGCGGGTGATCTCTATCTCACCGGTATTCAACTGGCGCAGGGGTATCTGGGACGACCCGATCTGACCGCCAGTCGCTTTATTGCCGATCCTTTTGCTCCAGGGGAACGGATGTACCGTACCGGAGACGTTGCCCGCTGGCTGGATAACGGCGCGGTGGAGTACCTCGGGCGCAGTGACGATCAGCTAAAAATTCGCGGGCAGCGTATTGAACTGGGCGAAATCGATCGCGTGATGCAGGCGCTGCCGGACGTTGAACAGGCCGTGACCCACGCCTGCGTCATTAACCAGGCTGCCGCAACGGGAGGCGATGCGCGTCAGTTGGTTGGGTATCTGGTGTCGCAATCAGGCCTGCCGCTGGATACCACTGCATTGCAGGCGCAGTTGCGCGAAACATTGCCACCGCATATGGTGCCCGTGGTTCTGCTGCAACTTCCGCAGTTGCCGCTTAGCGCCAACGGCAAGCTGGATCGCAAAGCCTTACCGTTGCCTGAACTGAAAGCACAAGCGCCGGGGCGTGCGCCGAAAGCGGGCAGTGAAACGATTATCGCCGCGGCATTCTCGTCGTTGCTGGGTTGTGACGTGCAGGATGCCGATGCTGATTTCTTTGCGCTTGGCGGTCATTCGCTACTGGCAATGAAACTGGCTGCGCAGTTAAGTCGGCAGTTTGCCCGTCAGGTGACGCCGGGGCAGGTGATGGTCGCGTCAACTGTCGCCAAACTGGCAACGATTATTGATGGTGAAGAAGACAGCTCCCGGCGCATGGGATTCGAAACCATTCTGCCGTTGCGTGAAGGTAATGGCCCGACGCTGTTTTGTTTCCATCCTGCGTCCGGTTTTGCCTGGCAGTTCAGCGTGCTCTCGCGTTATCTCGATCCACAATGGTCGATTATCGGCATTCAGTCGCCGCGCCCTCATGGCCCCATGCAGATCGCGGCAAACCTGGATGAAGTCTGCGAAGCGCATCTGGCAACGTTACTTGAACAACAACCGCACGGCCCTTATTACCTGCTGGGGTATTCGCTGGGCGGTACGCTGGCGCAGGGCATTGCGGCGCGGCTGCGTGCCCGTGGCGAACAGGTGGCATTTATTGGCTTGCTGGATACCTGGCCGCCAGAAACGCAAAACTGGCAGGAAAAAGAGGCTAATGGCCTGGACCCGGAAGTGCTGGCGGAGATTAACCGCGAGCGCGAGGCCTTCCTGGCGGCACAGCAGGGAAGTACTTCAACGGAGTTGTTTACCACCATTGAAGGCAACTACGCTGATGCTGTGCGCCTGCTGACGACTGCTCATAGTGTACCGTTTGACGGTAAAGCGACGCTGTTTGTTGCTGAACGCACGCTTCAGGAAGGTATGAATCCCGAACGCGCCTGGTCGCCGTGGATTGCGGAGCTGGATATCTATCGTCAGGATTGTGCGCATGTGGATATTATCTCTCCAGGGGCGTTTGAAAAAATTGGGCCGATTATTCGCGCTACGCTAAACAGGTAAATTAATATTATCTATAAACCCATAATTACAGGAAATAATTATGGGCTTATCATTTATTTAATTTATAAGTTTGGTGGATATTTCTCTTAAATAGAGTGAATGTTGCATTCAGTGGAAGGAATTTACAAACTTCAGCTTCGGATAATTCTCACCAACTGGTAAAGTGAGCGCCGTGGAGATTTCCCCCTATTGGACTCATTTTCAGGTTATACCCCATGTCATCAATGAATATTAAACAGGGAAGTGACGCTCATTTTCCCGAGTATCCTCTGGCGTCGCCCAGTAATAATGAAATTGATTTACTTAATCTAATTGAAGTTTTATGGCGGGCCAAAAAAACGGTCATGGCGGTCGTTTTTGCGTTTGCCTGCGCAGGTTTACTGATCTCTTTCATCCTGCCGCAAAAATGGACCAGCGCGGCGGTTGTCACACCTCCAGAACCTGTTCAGTGGCAGGCGCTTGAGAAAACATTCACTAAGCTTCGTGTGCTGGATCTGGATATCAAAATTGATCGTACAGAAGCATTTAACCTGTTTATCAAGAAGTTTCAGTCGGTTAGCTTGCTGGAAGAGTACCTGCGCTCAACACCTTATGTGATGGACCAATTAAAAGAGGCGAAAATCGACGAACTGGATTTGCATCGCGCAATTGTCGCATTGAGCGAAAAAATGAAAGCGGTTGATGACAATGCCAGTAAGAAAAAAGATGAACCGTCACTGTATACCTCCTGGACGCTAAGTTTTACCGCGCCAACCAGCGAAGAGGCGCAGACCGTTTTGAGCGGGTATATCGATTATATCTCTGCGTTGGTGGTGAAAGAGTCGATAGAAAACGTCCGTAATAAACTGGAGATCAAAACCCAGTTTGAAAAAGAAAAACTGGCTCAGGACCGCATTAAAACGAAAAATCAACTTGATGCAAACATTCAGCGCCTCAATTATTCACTCGACATTGCTAACGCGGCAGGAATTAAAAAGCCCGTTTACAGTAATGGTCAGGCCGTTAAAGATGACCCCGATTTCTCTATTTCTCTCGGCGCAGACGGTATTGAACGCAAACTGGAAATTGAAAAAGCGGTTACTGACGTTGCGGAACTGAACGGTGAATTACGTAATCGCCAGTATCTTGTTGAGCAGCTAACAAAAGCAAATATCAACGATGTGAATTTTACGCCATTTAAATATCAGTTAAGCCCGTCATTGCCAGTGAAAAAAGACGGTCCGGGTAAGGCGATTATTGTGATCCTTTCTGCGATGATCGGCGGGATGGTGGCTTGTGGTGGCGTGCTGTTGCGCTATGCGATGGCATCCAGAAAACAGGATGCCGTGATGGAAGAGCACTTAGTTTAAATCTTGGCAGTTGAAGGTGCCGTTCGTCCGAGCGGCACCACGAGCGGAGTTCCGGCTACCGGATCGTCAATAATCATGCAGCGCAGACCATAAATGCGCTCGATCAATTCAGCAGTGACAATCTCCTTCGGCGCTCCCTGAGCAACAATTTTCCCTTCCCGCAATGCAATCAAATGGCTGGCGTAACGACAGGCCTGATTAAGATCGTGCAGCACCGCCGCCAGGGTATAGCCTTTCTCGCGGTTCAGTTCGCTTAACAGTTCCAGGAGATCAATCTGATGACTGATATCCAGCCAGGTCGTTGGTTCATCGAGCAGCATAATTGCCGTTTCCTGGGCCAGCACCATTGCTATCCACGCTCGCTGGCGTTGTCCGCCAGAAAGGGTATCCACGCTTTGATCTGCCAGATGAGTGATTCCCGTGGCCTGCATCGCTTTCGTTACCGCTTCTTCATCTTCTTTGCGCCAGCGAGTAAACAGCGGTTGATGCGGGTAACGCCCACGCGCCACCAGCTCCTGCACGGTGATATCTCCCGGCGTTGTGGCGTTTTGCGCCAACAGGCCAATCCGGCGTGCAACCTCTTTACTGGCGTAATGTTGAATGTGCTCGCCATCCAGCCAGACATGCCCGTGAGCAGGCGTCATCAGGCGGCTTAAGGTACGCAGTAACGTGGATTTACCGCAGCCATTTGGCCCGATAATTGCCGTGAAGTGACCATCAGGAATTTCTACAGTCAGATTTTCCGCAACGGTATATTTGCCATATCCGAGGGTTAACTGTTCGCCACGCAAACGGGCTACTGATTCGGTCATTTTTTGCGAGACTCCTGAATTAACAAGACGATAAGGTAAATACCGCCGAGGCTGACGGTAACGACGCCAACCGGAAGTTGATACGGCATAAACAGTTGTTGGGCGCAGAGATCGGCCGCCAGCAGTAACAGCGCCCCGCACAGCGCCGCCTGGGTCAGCCCCCAGCGAGCGGTGCCGCTAATGCGTCGGGCAATGTGCGGCGCGACTAAAGCAATAAAGGAAATCGGCCCGGCAAGCGCCGTTGCCGCAGCGGTGAGCACCACTGCCACCAGCATCATTAACAGCCGCGAACGTTCGACGCTGACGCCCAACGCACACGCGGTATCATCGCCCATTTCCAGCAAGCGCATCCGGCGTACCAGTAAGGCGGCGGCAATGAGCATCAATATAATGATGGGTGCGGAAGGCGAGGTTTTTGCCCACGTCAGGCCGTTGAGCGATCCGGCATTCCACAAACCTGCTGTTAGCGCCGTTTCTAAAGACGCTTTCAGCAACAGCCAGGTATTAAAGGCCACCAGCATGGCGCGAACGCCGATGCCGATAATAATCAACCGAAAGGTGTCGATGCCGTTACGCCAGGCGAGCAGCCAGACCAGCAGCGAGGTGACAATGCCGCCCACCATTGCTGCCAGGGCGATAGCCGTCAGGTCCTGACCAAACAGCACCATCGCCACCAGCACGCCGCTCCACGCCCCGGTGTTAAAGCCCATTACGTCAGGGCTGCCGAGCGGGTTACGCATCAGCGACTGAAAAATCGCGCCGCTGACGCCCAGAGCCGCGCCAATTAACAGCGCCATCAGCACGCGTGGTAAACGCCATTCGGTGACCACCATCGTCATACTGCGCGGCGCATCGCCCATCAGCGCGGCGAATACCTGCGAGGTTTCCAGCGTGACGGTACCGCTGCGTAATCCCCAGATACCTGCAACCACACAGGCGGTAATTAGCAGCAAACAGGTGATGATTAATCGGCGAGAGACGTAAATCATGCGCCACCTCGCGTTTTACGTCGCACGAGGAAGATCAGCACCGGTGCGCCAATAAAGGCACTGACCACAGAAACGCGCAACTCGCCGGGCACAATCACCCGCCCGATGATATCGGCAAACAGCAGCAGGGCAGGGGTGGCAAGTAGCGTGACGGGCAGCGACCAGCGATGATCGGCACCCACCAACCAACGTGCCATATGCGGCATCATCAGGCCAATAAAGGCAATCGGGCCAACTACCGCCGTCGCACTACCACAAAGCACGGTAATCGCCAGCAGACCAATCAACTGTGTGCGCGCCACGCGACTACCCAGCGCCGTCGCGGTGTCACTGCCGAGGCTTAAACTGTTCAGCGCGCGGCTCAGTAATAGCGCGGTTGCTCCGGCGATCAGCACCGGGATCAGCACCACTTTTAAGGTATGTAGATTGCGAATATCCAGCGAACCGGCTTGCCAGAAACGCAACTGATCGTAGACGTCAGGATTAAGCAGGGCGATGCCGCTGGTCAGCCCTTCCAGCACCGCCGCCAGTGCCACGCCCGCCAGGGTTAAACGCACCGGACTTAACTGCCCGCCGCCCTGGCTGCCGGTAAAGGCAACAATCAATGAGGCCACCAGCGCCCCGGCGAAGGCCATCGCCAGTTGTTCCTGTGCGGAAGAGTAACCAAACAGCGCCGCACCCAGCACAATGGCAAAGCTGGCTCCGGCGTTCACGCCAAGCAAGCCGGGGTCGGCAAGTGGGTTTCGGGTGAGGGTTTGCATCAGCGCCCCTGCAAGCCCAAGCGCACCGCCGGCCAGTAAACCGGCAAGGGTGCGCGGCAGTCGCGCGTCGAGCACGATGGTGCAGTCGGCGCTCTGGCAGGTGCCGGAGATGGCCTCCAGCACTACGGAAGCGGGGAGTGATTTTGCCCCAATGAGCAGGCTTAATGCCGTCGCGATAATCAGTAAGAACAGCAATCCGGGCACGGCAATGGCGCGTGTCACGGCAACAGAACCAGACATACGAACTTCCATGATAATGAAATTAATTATCGTTATCGATCTTATTTGGATATGTTAGCATGTGCAGCCTAAGAATAGGTATTTAAAATATTTGATGGCAAGGCATTGTAATGAATAAACAATCCTGGCTGCTTAACCTCAGCCTGTTGAAAACGCACCCGGCGTTTCGCGCAGTATTCCTCGCTCGTTTTATCTCAATTGTGTCTCTGGGTTTGCTCGGCGTCGCGGTGCCGGTGCAGATCCAGATGATGACGCATTCTACCTGGCAGGTGGGGCTTTCGGTGACGCTGACCGGCGGCGCGATGTTTGTTGGCCTGATGGTCGGCGGTGTGCTGGCGGATCGCTATGAACGCAAAAAAGTGATTTTGCTGGCGCGCGGCACCTGTGGCATTGGCTTCATTGGACTGTGCCTTAATGCACTGCTGCCGGAGCCGTCATTGTTGGCAATCTATTTACTTGGTTTATGGGATGGTTTTTTCGCATCACTTGGCGTTACGGCGCTACTGGCGGCGACACCTGCACTGGTAGGGCGTGAAAACTTAATGCAGGCCGGGGCGATCACCATGTTGACCGTGCGCCTGGGGTCGGTGATTTCGCCCATGATTGGCGGTTTATTGCTGGCGACCGGCGGCGTAGCCTGGAACTACGGGCTGGCGGCGGCGGGCACGTTTATTACCTTGCTGCCGTTATTAAGCCTTCCGGCGTTGCCACCGCCACCTCAGCCGCGTGAGCATCCGTTGAAATCATTACTGGCAGGATTTCGTTTTCTGCTCGCCAGCCCGCTGGTGGGAGGGATTGCGCTGCTGGGTGGTTTATTGACGATGGCGAGCGCGGTGCGGGTACTGTATCCGGCGCTGGCTGACAACTGGCAGATGTCGGCGGCACAGATTGGTTTTCTCTATGCGGCGATCCCGCTCGGCGCGGCTATTGGCGCGTTAACCAGCGGGAAGCTGGCACATAGCGCGCGACCAGGGTTATTGATGCTGCTCTCCACGCTGGGATCGTTCCTCGCCATTGGGCTGTTTGGCCTGATGCCGATGTGGATTTTAGGCGTGATTTGTCTGGCGCTATTCGGCTGGCTGAGCGCGGTCAGCTCGTTGCTGCAATACACAATGCTGCAAACGCAAACCCCGGAAGCGATGTTAGGGCGGATTAACGGTTTGTGGACGGCGCAAAACGTGACGGGCGATGCCATAGGTGCGGCGCTGTTAGGCGGTCTGGGAGCGATGATGACACCGGTTGCTTCCGCAAGCGCGAGCGGTTTTGGTTTGTTGATTATCGGTGTGTTGTTATTGCTGGTGCTGGTGGAGTTGCGACGTTTTCGCCAGACGCCGCCGCAGGTGACAGCGTCCGACAGTTAATGCTTAAAACAGCGCCTTAAGTCGTTCCAGCACTTGCATGGCGCTGTAGTAATCCAGTCGGAACGTCTCGGTTCCCAGCGCATAAACCTGCTTGTTTTGTACTGCAGGCAGGTGCGCGAGCAGCGGATTAGCATAAATAGCATCGGCATCTTTCTGATCACCGGCGAACAGGAATAGTGACTCGCCATTTAACCCTGCAGCCAGATTTTCCCCACCAAGCTGAACGATATCATGACGTTTGCCCTGGCTTTGGCTGGCGTTTAACCCTGCGGGCAATTTCGCCAACGTAAAGCCGAGTTGTTCCAGCATCTGCCCTTGTGCTGATTCCGGCGTCCAGAGATTGGCACTGTGTGCAGCGGCGGTATAGACAATGGCAGTGACCGGCTGCGGCGGTAATTTGATTTGCTCTTTCGCCGCCGCCAGTTGCTTATCAAACTGTGCAATCCGCTCTGCCGCTTGTTTCTCATGCCCGGTAATTTCGCCAAGTTGCGTTAACAGCGCCTGCCAGCTTTTGTCGTCGTAATTGATGATTAATGTTGGGGCGATGGTAGAAAGCTGATCGTACAGCGCCAGCGCCGAATCCCCGCCAGTTGCGCTAATTAAAATCAGATCCGGCATTTGCGCGGCAACGGCTTCGGCGCTCGGTTCGCCGATATAGAGCCGTTGCAGTTTGCGTTCTTTCGCCACCTTGCTCCACTGGCGTAAAAAGCCCTGGTCATCCGCGACGCGGTTATTCGGCGTGGTCGCGCCGCTGGCAATCACCGGAGCATCAATCGCCAGCAGTGAGCCGGTCAGGGTGACGCTGGTGGAAACAATACGCTGCGGCTGGCTTTCCAGGGTATGAGTGCCCCGGCTGTCAGTAATCTGACGCGGCCAGTCGGCGGCCTGAACTGCGACTATTCCTGAAAGCAAAAGTCCTGTTAATAGAAGGGCGTTGCGGTAGAGCGGGGCGAGTCTCACAAGTCAGCTTCCTGTTATTAATGAAGTTAATGCTTCTCATTTTCATTGTAACCACAACCAGATGCAACCCCGAGTTGCAGATTGCGTTACCTCAAGAGTTGACATAGTGCGCGTTTGCTTTTAGGTTAGCGACCGAAAATATAAATGATAATCATTATTAAAGCCTTTATCATTTTGTGGAGGATGATATGGATACGTCACTGGCTGAGGAAGTACAGCAGACCATGGCAACACTTGCGCCCAATCGCTTTTTCTTTATGTCGCCGTACCGCAGTTTTACGACGTCAGGATGTTTCGCCCGCTTCGATGAACCGGCTGTGAACGGGGATTCGCCCGACAGTCCCTTCCAGCAAAAACTCGCCGCGCTGTTTGCCGATGCCAAAGCGAAGGGCATCAAAAATCCGGTGATGGTCGGGGCGATTCCCTTCGATCCACGTCAGCCTTCATCGCTGTATATTCCTGAATCCTGGCAGTCGTTCTCCCGCCAGGAAAAACAAGCTTCCGCACGCCGTTTCACCCGCAGCCAGTCGCTGAACGTGGTGGAACGTCAGGCAATTCCGGATCAAACCACGTTTGAACAGATGGTTGCTCGCGCCGCCGCACTTACCGCCACGCCGCAGGTCGACAAAGTGGTGTTGTCACGGTTGATTGATATCACCACTGACGCCGCCATTGATAGTGGCGTATTGCTGGAACGGTTGATTGCGCAAAACCCGGTTAGTTACAACTTCCATGTCCCGCTGGCTGATGGTGGCGTTCTGCTGGGGGCCAGCCCGGAACTGCTGCTACATAAAGACGGCGAGCGTTTTAGCTCCATTCCGTTAGCCGGTTCCGCGCGTCGTCAGCCGGATGAAGTGCTCGATCGCGAAGCGGGTAATCGTCTGCTGGCGTCAGAAAAAGATCGCCATGAACATGAACTGGTGACTCAGGCGATGAAAGAGGTACTGCGCGAACGAAGTAGTGAGTTACACGTCCCTTCTTCTCCACAACTGATCACCACGCCGACGCTGTGGCATCTCGCAACTCCCTTTGAAGGTAAAGCGAATTCGCATGAGAACGCACTGACGCTGGCCTGTCTGCTGCATCCGACCCCCGCGCTGAGCGGTTTCCCGCATCAGGCCGCGACCCAGGTTATTGCTGAACTGGAGCCGTTCGACCGCGAACTGTTTGGCGGCATTGTGGGTTGGTGTGACAGCGAAGGTAACGGCGAGTGGGTGGTGACCATCCGCTGCGCGAAGCTGCGGGAAAATCAGGTGCGTCTGTTTGCCGGAGCGGGGATTGTGCCTGCGTCGTCACCGTTGGGTGAGTGGCGCGAAACGGGCGTCAAACTTTCTACCATGTTGAACGTTTTTGGATTGCATTAAGGAGTGAGGATGAGCATTCCATTCACCCGCTGGCCGGAAGAGTTTGCCCGTCGCTATCGGGAAAAAGGCTACTGGCAGGATTTGCCGCTGACCGACATTCTGACCCGTCATGCCGCAAGCGACAGCATCGCGGTCATCGACGGCGAGCGGCAGTTGAGTTACCGGGAGCTGAATCGGGCGGCAGATAACCTCGCCTGTAGTTTGCGCCGCCAGGGCATTAAACCTGGTGAAACCGCGCTGGTACAGCTGGGTAACGTCGCTGAATTGTATATTACCTTTTTCGCGCTGCTGAAGCTGGGCGTTGCGCCGGTGCTGGCGCTGTTCAGCCATCAGCGTAGTGAACTGAACGCCTATGCCAGCCAGATTGAACCGGCGTTACTGATTGCCGATCGCCAGCATGCGCTGTTTAGCGGGGATGATTTCCTCAATACATTTGTTGCAGAGCATTCCTCCATTCGCGTGGTGCAACTGCACAACGACAGCGGTGAGCATAATTTGCAGGATGCGATTAACCATCCGGCTGAGGATTTTACTGCCACGCCGTCACCTGCTGATGAAGTGGCCTATTTCCAGCTTTCCGGCGGCACCACCGGCACACCGAAACTGATCCCGCGCACTCATAACGACTACTACTACAGCGTGCGTCGTAGCGTCGAGATTTGTCAGTTCACACAACAGACACGCTACCTGTGCGCGATCCCGGCGGCTCATAACTACGCCATGAGTTCGCCGGGATCGCTGGGCGTCTTTCTTGCCGGAGGAACGGTCGTTCTGGCGGCCGATCCCAGCGCCACGCTCTGTTTCCCATTGATTGAAAAACATCAGGTGAACGTCACCGCGCTGGTGCCACCCGCAGTCAGCCTGTGGTTACAGGCGCTGACCGAAGGCGAAAGCCGGGCGCAGCTTGCCTCGCTGAAACTGTTACAGGTCGGCGGCGCACGTCTTTCTGCCACGCTTGCGGCGCGTATTCCCGCTGAGATTGGCTGCCAGTTGCAGCAGGTGTTTGGCATGGCGGAAGGGCTGGTGAACTACACCCGTCTTGATGATAGCGCGGAGAAAATTATCCATACCCAGGGTTACCCAATGTGCCCGGACGATGAAGTGTGGGTTGCCGATGCCGAAGGAAATCCACTGCCGCAAGGGGAAGTTGGACGCCTGATGACGCGCGGGCCGTACACCTTCCGCGGTTATTACAAAAGCCCGCAGCACAATGCCAGTGCCTTTGATGCCAACGGTTTTTACTGTTCCGGCGATCTGATCTCTATTGATCCAGAGGGTTACATCACCGTGCAGGGGCGCGAGAAAGATCAGATCAACCGTGGCGGCGAGAAGATCGCTGCCGAAGAGATCGAAAACCTGCTGCTGCGCCATCCGGCGGTGATCTATGCCGCACTGGTGAGCATGGAAGATGAGCTGATGGGCGAAAAAAGCTGTGCTTATCTGGTGGTAAAAGAGCCTCTACGCGCGGTGCAGGTGCGTCGTTTCCTGCGTGAACAGGGTATTGCCGAATTTAAATTACCGGATCGCGTGGAGTGTGTGGATTCACTTCCGCTGACGGCGGTCGGGAAAGTCGATAAAAAACAATTACGTCAGTGGCTGGCGTCACGCGCATCAGCCTGAAGGAGAGAACACGATGGCTATTCCAAAATTACAGGCTTACGCACTGCCGGAGTCTCACGATATTCCGCAGAATAAAGTTGACTGGGCCTTTGAACCGCAACGTGCCGCGTTGTTAATCCATGATATGCAGGACTATTTTGTCAGCTTCTGGGGCGAGAACTGCCCGATGATGGAGCAGGTGATCGCGAATATTGCGGCACTACGCGACTACTGCAAACAGCACAATATCCCGGTTTATTACACCGCCCAGCCGAAAGAGCAGAGCGATGAAGATCGGGCGCTGTTGAATGATATGTGGGGGCCTGGCCTGACCCGTTCGCCGGAACAGCAAAAGGTGGTGGATCGCCTGACGCCAGATGCCGACGACACGGTGCTGGTGAAGTGGCGCTACAGCGCGTTTCATCGTTCCCCGCTGGAGCAAATGCTCAAAGAGAGTGGACGTAACCAGCTGATTATTACCGGGGTATATGCCCACATTGGCTGTATGACCACCGCAACCGACGCATTTATGCGCGATATTAAACCGTTTATGGTGGCGGATGCGCTGGCTGATTTCAGCCGTGACGAGCATTTGATGTCGCTGAAATATGTGGCCGGACGTTCTGGCCGGGTGGTGATGACCGAAGAATTACTGCCAGCACCTATCCCCGCCAGCAAAGCGGCGCTGCGTGAGGTGATCCTGCCGTTGCTGGACGAGTCCGATGAACCGTTCGATGACGACAACCTGATCGACTACGGTCTGGATTCGGTGCGCATGATGGCGCTGGCGGCGCGCTGGCGCAAAGTGCATGGCGATATCGACTTTGTCATGCTGGCGAAAAACCCGACCATCGACGCCTGGTGGAAGCTACTCTCCCGCGAGGTGAAATAATGGATTTCAGCGGTAAAAATGTCTGGGTAACTGGCGCGGGGAAAGGTATCGGCTATGCTACGGCGCTGGCATTTGTTGAGGCGGGGGCGAAAGTTACAGGTTTTGATCAAGCGTTTACTCAGGAGCAATATCCTTTTGCGACCGAAGTAATGGATGTTGCCGATGCTGCGCAGGTGGCGCAGGTATGTCAGCGACTGTTAGCTGAAACGGAGCGACTGGACGTGCTGGTCAATGCGGCGGGAATTTTGCGCATGGGCGCGACCGATCAGCTCAGTAAGGAGGACTGGCAGCAGACTTTTGCGGTCAATGTCGGCGGTGCGTTTAACCTGTTCCAGCAGACCATGAACCAGTTTCGCCGTCAGCGGGGCGGGGCGATTGTTACTGTTGCGTCCGACGCCGCACACACGCCGCGCATTGGTATGAGTGCTTATGGCGCGTCGAAAGCGGCGCTGAAAAGCCTGGCGTTGAGCGTTGGGCTGGAACTGGCGGGTAGCGGCGTGCGCTGTAATGTGGTTTCGCCAGGCTCCACCGACACCGATATGCAACGCACGCTGTGGGTGAGCGATGACGCCGAAGAGCAGCGTATTCGCGGCTTTGGCGAGCAGTTTAAACTCGGCATTCCGCTGGGGAAAATCGCCCGTCCACAAGAGATCGCCAACACGATTTTGTTCCTCGCCTCTGACCTCGCCAGCCATATCACGCTACAGGATATTGTGGTAGATGGCGGCTCGACGCTGGGGGCATAAGCATGATCTGGAAACGCCATTTAACGCTCGACGAGCTGAACGCCACCAGCGATAACACAATGGTGGCGCATCTGGGAATTGTGTATACCCGTCTGGGCGATGATGTACTCGAAGCCGAAATGCCGGTCGATACCCGTACTCATCAGCCGTTCGGTTTACTACATGGCGGCGCGTCGGCGGCGCTGGCGGAAACGCTGGGATCGATGGCCGGATTTATGATGACCCTCGACGGACAGTGTGTGGTGGGCACGGAACTTAACGCCACACATCATCGCCCGGTGTCTGAAGGCAAGGTACGCGGCATCTGCCAGCCGCTGCATCTTGGGCGGCAAAATCAGAGCTGGGAAATCGTTGTTTTCGATGAACAGGGGCGGCGTTGCTGCACCTGTCGGCTGGGTACGGCAGTTTTGGGATGAGCCCGACAGAATTAAATGAGATTGCAGGAAAACTCGGTTAACGGAGTGATCGAGTTAACATTGTTAAGTTAAATATTGGTTTCAACTCCGATTTACATGGTTGCTGTGTTGTTAAATTGTACAAAGATGTTATAGAAACAAAATGTAACATCTCTATGGACACGCACACGGATAACAACTATGAACAAATCAGGGAAATACCTCGTCTGGACAGTGCTCTCTGTAATGGGAGCATTTGCTCTGGGATACATTGCTTTAAATCGTGGGGAACAGATCAACGCGCTGTGGATTGTGGTGGCGTCGGTCTGTATCTATCTGATCGCTTACCGTTTTTATGGCCTGTATATCGCCAAAAATGTGCTGGCGGTTGACCCGACGCGTATGACGCCAGCTGTGCGCCATAACGACGGGCTGGACTATGTGCCGACGGACAAGAAAGTGCTGTTCGGTCACCATTTTGCGGCCATTGCCGGAGCAGGTCCGCTGGTTGGGCCGGTGCTGGCGGCGCAAATGGGCTACCTGCCGGGGATGATCTGGCTGCTCGCCGGGGTGGTTCTCGCCGGTGCGGTGCAGGATTTCATGGTGCTGTTTGTTTCTACGCGCCGTGACGGTCGCTCGCTGGGTGAGCTGGTCAAAGAAGAGATGGGGCCAACCGCCGGGGTGATTGCGCTGGTGGCCTGCTTTATGATCATGGTCATTATCCTTGCAGTACTGGCGATGATCGTGGTGAAAGCCCTGACTCATAGCCCGTGGGGAACGTATACCGTTGCGTTCACCATTCCGCTGGCGCTGTTTATGGGGATCTACCTGCGCTATTTGCGTCCGGGGCGTATTGGCGAAGTGTCGGTGATTGGTCTGGTGTTCCTGATTTTCGCCATTATCTCTGGCGGCTGGGTGGCAGAAAGCCCGACCTGGGCACCGTACTTTGACTTTACCGGCGTGCAGCTGACCTGGATGCTGGTGGGTTACGGTTTTGTGGCGGCGGTGCTGCCGGTGTGGCTGCTGCTGGCTCCGCGTGACTACCTCTCAACCTTCCTGAAAATCGGGACTATCGTCGGTCTGGCGGTAGGCATTTTGATTATGCGCCCGACGCTGACCATGCCTGCGCTGACCAAATTTGTTGATGGTACTGGCCCGGTATGGACCGGTAACCTGTTCCCGTTCCTGTTTATCACCATCGCCTGTGGCGCGGTGTCTGGCTTCCATGCGCTGATCTCTTCCGGCACCACGCCGAAGATGCTGGCGAACGAAGGGCAGGCGTGTTTTATCGGCTACGGCGGGATGTTAATGGAATCCTTCGTAGCGATTATGGCGCTGGTTTCCGCCTGTATCATCGATCCGGGTGTGTACTTCGCCATGAACAGCCCGATGGCGGTGCTGGCTCCGGCAGGGACGGCGGATGTGGTTGCTTCTGCCGCGCAGGTGGTGAGTAGCTGGGGCTTTGCGATTACCCCGGATACGCTAAACCAGATTGCCAGCGAAGTGGGTGAACAGTCGATCATTTCCCGTGCGGGCGGTGCGCCGACCCTGGCGGTGGGGATGGCCTACATTCTGCACGGTGCGCTGGGCGGCATGATGGATGTGGCGTTCTGGTATCACTTCGCCATTCTGTTTGAAGCACTGTTTATTCTGACGGCGGTGGATGCAGGTACGCGTGCTGCGCGCTTTATGTTGCAGGATCTGCTGGGCGTGGTGTCTCCGGGCCTGAAACGGACCGATTCACTGCCTGCTAACCTGCTGGCAACGGCGCTGTGCGTGCTGGCGTGGGGCTACTTCCTGCATCAGGGCGTGGTCGATCCGCTGGGCGGTATTAACACCTTGTGGCCGCTGTTTGGTATTGCCAACCAGATGCTGGCAGGGATGGCGCTGATGCTCTGTGCTGTGGTGCTGTTCAAAATGAAACGTCAACGTTACGCCTGGGTGGCGCTGGTACCAACGGCCTGGCTGCTGATTTGTACCCTGACCGCAGGCTGGCAGAAAGCGTTTAGCCCGGATGCGAAAGTCGGCTTCCTGGCGATTGCTAATAAGTTCCAGGCAATGATCGACAGCGGCAATATTCCGTCGCAGTATACTGAGTCACAACTGGCGCAACTGGTGTTCAACAACCGTCTTGATGCCGGGTTAACCATCTTCTTTATGGTGGTCGTGGTGGTTCTGGCACTGTTCTCGATTAAGACGGCACTGGCGGCATTGAAAGAGCCGAAGCCAACGGCGAAAGAAACGCCGTATGAGCCAATGCCGGAAAATGTCGAGGAGATCGTGGCGCAGGCAAAAGGCGCGCACTAAAGTCAGAGTGAGGGGGGAATGTTGGCATAGTGCCGAGGGTTCCCCTTACTCTCAGCAATTCCAGGCCGGATAAGGTGTTCGCGCCGTATCCGGCAATATTTCAGCAACCTGTTTACCGGAGGTATTGATGTTTGATTCACTGGCAAAAGCCGGAAAATATTTAGGTCAGGCGGCGAAGCTGATGATTGGTATGCCTGATTACGACAACTATGTCGAACATATGCGGGTTAACCATCCCGATCAAACGCCGATGACCTACGAAGAGTTTTTCCGTGAGCGGCAGGACGCGCGCTACGGTGGAAAAGGCGGCGCGCGCTGCTGCTAAATGTGTACGTCAGGCTTTAAACGATTCCACTTTTTCGAACGCTGCACGCAACGTATCTGGTGTCAGCGTGACTGGCAGGTAATGAATGGATTCCACCGGACGTAAGGTGTGGGCAATCACGTTGTCGATCTCCGCCTGATTATTGATATCCACTTCCAGCTCCGCCAGCGTAGTCGGCAGATGAAAACGCTGATACGCCCCGGTTAATTGTGCCAGCACATCATCCTGACCCAGCAAGGCGCTTTGCACCAGAATTCCGTAGGCGACTTTGGTGCCGTGAAGAAACTTCTCGGTTTGCGGCAGCACGGTCAGACCGTTATGCACGGCATGGGCCGCCGCCACACGCGTAAAACGATCGCCCAGACCACCGACCATCCCACCACCAGCAATAATAGCATCCACCACATCGCAAAATGATTGCGTTAACTGTTGTTTTTGCTGATCGCTCAGCGCCTGTTCGCTACTGTTTAACAAGACGTCGCAAATGGCCTGCGCATTATTGATCCCCAGCCGCACGGTTAGCGGCAACGTTTCTGGTTGCGGAGCCAGCACCACCGCTTCATACCATTTCGCCAGCGTGTCACCGATCCCCGCCAGCAGATATTCTTGCGGCGCATTGAGGATAATCTCTGGTTCCACCAGCACCATAAAATTGGCGTCGTCGAAAATCTCAAAATGCAGCGCCTGTCCGGCATCGTTATACCAGACGGAGAGCGGTGTCCAGGCGGCGCAGGTAGCGGCTATCGTCGGAACGGCAACAAACGGCAGACCGAGACGGCGGGCGAGGGCTTTTGCGGTGTCGAGCAGTGCGCCGCCGCCGACGCCAATCACCACGCTGCGATCGTCACCGGAGTCAGCCGCCAGTTGTTGTACACCGCTTTCGCTGCAATGACCGCGAAACAAAATATGCTTTGCCCCTGGCCGTTCAAACGCTGGCGGAAGTTTTGTTTGCGCCGCTGCAATGGCGCGTTCGCCGTAGATCCACACCGCGCGAGAAAGCTGTTCATCAGTGAAAAAATCATGCAGGTGATTGAGACTGCCTGGATGTGAAAAGTAGTTAGCTGGGCCGACGACCACGCGGATAGGATTGTGAGGCATGTTGTGTTGTCCTTATTGTTTTATTTAGACATCTAAACGTCTTGATTGCCAAATACTAGCATCGTGTTATAGTGCCTTCAACACGCAACTTCGTCAGGTACAATAAAAATGACAAATAACCCTCTGATTCCACAAAGCAAACTTCCACAACTTGGCACCACTATTTTCACCCAGATGAGCGCGCTGGCGCAGCAACACCAGGCAATTAACCTGTCGCAAGGCTTTCCTGATTTTGATGGTCCGCGCTATTTGCAGGAGCGCCTGGCGTACCACGTTGCCCAGGGGGCAAACCAATACGCGCCTATGACTGGCGTGCAGGCCTTGCGCGAGGCGATTGCTCAGAAAACGGAACGTCTGTATGGCTATCAACCGGATGCCGATAGCGATATCACCGTAACGGCAGGGGCGACGGAAGCGTTATATGCAGCGATTACCGCATTGGTGCGCAATGGTGATGAAGTGATCTGCTTTGATCCCAGCTATGACAGTTACGCGCCCGCCATCGCGCTTTCGGGGGGAATAGTGAAACGTATTGCACTGCAACCACCGCATTTTCGCGTGGACTGGCAGGAATTTGCCGCATTGTTAAGCGAGCGCACCCGACTGGTGATCCTCAACACCCCGCATAACCCCAGTGCAACTGTCTGGCAGCAGGCTGATTTCGCCGCTTTGTGGCAGGCAATTGCCGGGCACGAGATTTTTGTCATTAGCGATGAAGTTTACGAGCACATCAACTTTTCACAACAGGGCCATGCCAGCGTGCTGGCGCATCCGCAGCTGCGTGAGCGGGCGGTGGCAGTTTCTTCATTTGGCAAGACCTATCATATGACCGGCTGGAAAGTGGGTTATTGCGTTGCGCCAGCGCCCATCAGCGCTGAAATTCGCAAGGTACACCAGTATCTGACCTTTTCGGTGAATACCCCGGCACAGCTGGCACTTGCGGATATGCTACGTGCAGAACCTGAGCATTATCTTGCGTTACCGGACTTTTATCGCCAAAAACGCGATATTCTGGTGAATGCCTTAAGTGAGAGTCGGCTGGAGATTTTACCGTGCGAAGGCACTTACTTTTTGCTGGTGGATTACAGCGCGGTTTCTTCGCTGGATGACGTTGAGTTTTGCCAGTGGCTGACGCGGGAGCACGGTGTAGCGGCGATCCCGCTGTCGGTATTTTGCGCCGATCCCTTCCCCCATAAACTGATTCGTCTCTGTTTTGCCAAGAAGGAATCGACGTTGCTGGCAGCAGCTGAACGCCTGCGCCAGCTGTAGTTATTTGACAGTCCAGGCACGGGAATATTGACGGTCGGCAAACAACTCTTGCAGGCCATTAATTTGTTTCAGGCGCAGCACCTCGTCGCTGTCCATTCCCAGCTCTTTGCCAATTTTATTATCGTCCCATCCCAACTGGCTGAGTTCACGGACGATTTCTGACATGGCAGTGATTTGGTGACGTCCACGGGCGCGATTATGACGAATAGTCGCGGCGATGCGTTGATTACGCGTACCTTCCAGACAGGTCACCGGCAAATAACCTTTTAAGCGTAATTTTAACGATGATGAGCCTTTACCAATTTCATGGCGGTGAAAACCATCCACGATTTCCAGGGCATTTTTATCCGTATGCGTGACCACAATGGGTTGGGTAAAACCATCTATTTCAATGGATTTTTTCAGCAGTTTTTTTTCGGGTGGTGCCACGTTGTTTGGGTTGTAATCATTAGGCATAAGTTGGCTGTTTTTAACCCACAGAACGCAATCCACAGGCTCTTCTCGAAAGGGGCTAACCTGATGGATCGCCATGCGGATTTCATTAATCGCTTTGATGCGATCGTCTTCCGGCAAGCTGGCGAGAAATTGGGTTAAATCCTGCGTTAATCGTTGTTGCATAGTATCCCCCATTCCTGACGTTTTCCTTTTATTCGTTCGTTATAACGCTGATAGTTCTTCGCTTTGGTCGGGCTAAATGATAATGCCCGACACCAGTAATCGTTATTGAGTAAAACTTTGCATATTCGCCGCCAGGAGGGGATATCTTTCGCGCCAATGTCCCCTTGCTGGGTTTGTGGAACCTCGATGCCTTTTTTCTGATACCAGTGCAAATAAATGGCGATTTTATTGCGATAATGCTCAGCTGTTTTCTCCGGCATGCTGTTGAGTAGCAATAATGCATACTCCTGCCAGTCTAAATGTTCGGGCTTGAGGATTTTCCGATGACCATAAAAATGGTTGTCATGTCCGGCGTAAATGCCGCCACTTTTTACCCCGCTGACTCGTGCGCACATAGCAGCCCAGCGATCCGGTTCGATAACGTGATAGAGCCATAATCCTTGCCGTTGTTCCGGACCAAAAGGTTCGCAAATTCGCATATGACGTAGAGGAACGCCTGCCTGATACATTATATTATACAGTGGGTTACAGAGGCGTTGATGGCTAGCATACCAGGTCCAGATATCAGCGACTTTCCAGTCGTAGATGGGGTAAATGTACCAGCTATGACCGCCTGGTGCGGCAGTGGTCCAGGGCTTATCATCGGCAAAACGTTGTTTATTTAAACTGGCGATGGCGACAAAACGGTTGTAGGACTCATCCGCACGGATGCCGATCATCATCGCCGCCGGACGTTTTTGTGAAAACCATTCGGCAAACTCACGCACAAATTGTTCGAAGGTCATGCCTGGCTGGTAAAAGGAGAAAAAGTCAGGATCGGTTATCGCATCTTGCGGAGGCTGACGTACCCATTCGACATCAGGTTCCCAGCACTGCCATTCGGGTTGGTATTGTGATAGGGAATTTTGCGTTGTAAGCGGGAGCGCAACCCAGTAAAACTCTTCGATGACATCGGTGTACAACTCGCGCAGGGACTGAACATAGTTAATGGTGCAAGAGAACTGAGCTTCCCAGTCGATAAATAAAACACAAATTTTTTTGCCCATTTGTCGGGCAAGTTCGGCGGTCAGATGCAGCATTAATCCGGAATCTTTACCACCCGAAAAAGAAACGCAGACGCGGGGTAGGGTGTTAAGTGTCCAGGTAATACGTTCTTTTGCAGCTTCCAGAATATTCAGTGGAAGCGGGATTTTATAAATAGACATCTGAAAACGCTCTCTGAACGTTACGGGGTGACTCGTGAGATGAATCCGCTAATTATAGGGTAAACGAAGCAAGATAGAGCACATTATTTTATATTTACACAATGAATCAATTGATGCGTAATATAACATTTATCAGTGGTAATAAATCAGAAGCTATCATTTAAACGATCTATGAATCGTGAGAAGACAAGGTTGTTCAACGAAGCCTTGTTATAGGAAATATAAAGTTTAACCGCAGGAAGTGGTTGTTCCAGTTTTATCTCTTGTAACTTCAAAAAATCACGATGTAAATCGTACAGTTCGGTGGGCACAATGCCCAATAAGTCAGTAACAGAAATACTATTAATTATCGTCAACAAAGAAGAACTGCGAAATGAAACTTTACGGTTCATAAAACGTTCATCTATGTCCATTTGAATTTCGTCAATCCCTGCTGATTTAGATATCAACAAGGTGAATTCTTCGGCGATAATTTGTTCATAGTTACTGGTATCGGTAATACGAGGATGTTTGTTGCTACATATAAGAGAATTGCGAATAGTATGTAACGGCATGCAGATGACAGAGCGGCTAATTACTGGTTGTAGTGTAATTGCCAGGTCAGTTTTGCGTTGAACCAACAGTTCTTCGGCATTTTCAGCTGAAAGCAGTATGTCATGGCATTCTATATCGATTGAAGTATCTTGTCTAAGACAGCGGATTAGCATGTTGTTATTAGTACAAGAAATAAGCTGAGGACCGTAGATAATAAAATTTTTCTTTAGCTCAGACTTATTAACAATATTGATCGTTTGTTCAATGCCTCTGAGATTTTTCTCAAGATGATGATGCAGATTTAACCCTGTCGTAGTCGGCGCGATACCTTTCCCTGAGCGAATGAATAACGGGTCATTAAATTGCGCACGTAAACGTTGTAACGACTGACTAACAGCAGAGGGCGTTATATATAATGATTCTGCCGCTTTACTAATGCTGAGATGTTGATAAATACACTCAAATATGACCAGTAAATTCAGATCAAATTTTTTTAGGTCATAAAGATTCGCCATAACATACTCCGTTATATTATCTCTTCTATAAATCATTCACTTGATCAATAATGTTGCTGTTGTATTTATTTGTATTATGTTTTTTTGCTTAACTCAGGATTAAGTTTTTCTAAAATAGCACAGCCACTTAGGGTAGAGCGAGCAATTCATGCTTTTTTAGGATGGTTGAAAAGCAGGGATATATTTCAACCATCCATGAATTATATTTTATTTATTCCCCATAATGATATTAAGCGTTTTCTGATCGGGCAACCCCACGGCCTGTTGCAGAGTATTTTCCTTACTCATGTAATAGATAGCTGGTGTGACATTTGCCCCCAGATCGTCCATCAGTTTCTCGTTGTCGCTTAACACTTTCATTTGCTCTGTACTTACGTTTGCAGGCACGTTTAGCTTAAGCTTGCCACCAGAGGCTTCATATTCTTGCCAGGTTTTTGCGGGATCTTTGGAGGCAAGAATTGCCGCTGCTGTCGCCGGGCTTTCTGGCTTGATAACCCCAACCAACAATGTTCTTAATTGCACTTTGCCAGAATCTACCCACGGGCGCGCCTGCTGCCAGAACTGTTTACAATATGGGCAGAACGGATCGGCGAAGACGTAAACAATGACCGGCGCGTCTTTTTTACCGTCGAGGAGCCAGTGGGATTGTTCCATCCGTTGCCACATTTCGCGTCCGGCTGGTGCGTAAATTTCTTTTTCGATAAGTGTGTTACTCAGGTTTTCACCTTTCTCGTTGTACATGTAACCGGAGATAGCGTGCTTACCATCTGGAGTCAGGTAGATGGTGACGCCCATATCCTGATACTTTCCGAGATAACCTTTCATTCCTCCGGGAGCATCGAACGTTTTGATGATTGTAATGCCCTGTTTTTCAATCGCTTTTACTGGGGCAGGAAGTTCCTCTGCGAAGGCGATTGCAGGAAGCAGAGCCAGTAAAAGTATCTTTTTTAACATTAATTTGTCCTTTTCAGTCAGTGCAAAAGTCGGGTAAAAGGCATAACCTATCACTGCCATAGGTAAGAGCTTAGATCAGGTGATTGCCCTTTGTTTATGAGGGTGTTGTAATCCATGTCGTTGTTGCATTTGTAAGGGCAACACCTCAGCCTGCAGGCAGGCGCTGAAGATACCAAAGGGTAGTTCAGATTACACGGTCACCTGGAAAGGGGGCCATTTTACTTTTTATCGCCGCTGGCGGTGCAAAGTTCACAAAGTTGTCTTACGAAGGTTGTAAGGTAAAACTTATCGATTTGATAATGGAAACGCATTAGCCGAATCGGCAAAAATTGGTTACCTTACATCTCATCGAAAACACGGAGGAAGTATAGATGTCCTTGATTAACACCAAAATTAAACCTTTTAAAAACCAGGCATTCAAAAACGGCGAATTCATCGAAATCACCGAAAAAGATACCGAAGGCCGCTGGAGCGTCTTCTTCTTCTACCCGGCTGACTTTACTTTCGTATGCCCGACCGAACTGGGTGACGTTGCTGACCACTACGAAGAACTGCAGAAACTGGGCGTAGACGTATACGCAGTATCTACCGATACTCACTTCACCCACAAAGCATGGCACAGCAGCTCTGAAACCATCGCTAAAATCAAATATGCGATGATCGGCGACCCGACTGGCGCCCTGACCCGTAACTTCGACAACATGCGTGAAGATGAAGGTCTGGCTGACCGTGCGACCTTCGTTGTTGACCCGCAGGGTATCATCCAGGCAATCGAAGTTACCGCTGAAGGCATTGGCCGTGACGCGTCTGACCTGCTGCGTAAAATCAAAGCAGCACAGTACGTAGCTTCTCACCCAGGTGAAGTTTGCCCGGCTAAATGGAAAGAAGGTGAAGCAACTCTGGCTCCGTCTCTGGACCTGGTTGGTAAAATCTAAATTTCCTTCGTCTTTCGCGCTACCAACTCCGGCGCGAAATACTTCGGAAATTCACCTAATTCTTCGGGTGCTGCGGCACCCGATTTTCTTCCCCGCACCATGATGCAAGCTGCATCCAGGTAGCCGCAGAGGCCGCTTGCATGATGATGTTTAAAGCCCAGGAGATAAACATGCTCGACACAAATATGAAAACTCAACTCAAGGCTTACCTTGAGAAATTGACCAAGCCTGTTGAGTTAATTGCCACGCTGGATGACAGCGCTAAATCGGCAGAAATCAAGGAACTGTTGGCTGAAATCGCAGAACTGTCAGACAAAGTCACCTTTAAAGAAGATAACAGCTTGCCGGTGCGTAAGCCGTCTTTCCTGATCACCAACCCAGGTTCTAACCAGGGGCCACGTTTTGCAGGTTCCCCGCTGGGCCACGAGTTTACCTCGCTGGTACTGGCGTTGTTGTGGACCGGTGGTCATCCGTCGAAAGAAGCGCAGTCTCTGCTGGAGCAGATTCGCCATATTGACGGTGATTTTGAATTCGAAACCTATTACTCGCTCTCTTGCCACAACTGCCCGGATGTGGTGCAGGCGCTGAACCTGATGAGCGTACTGAACCCGCGCATCAAGCACACTGCAATTGACGGAGGTACCTTCCAGAACGAAATCACCGATCGCAACGTGATGGGCGTTCCGGCAGTATTCGTAAACGGGAAAGAGTTTGGTCAGGGTCGCATGACGTTGACTGAAATCGTCGCCAAAATTGATACTGGCGCGGAAAAACGTGCGGCAGAAGAGCTGAACAAGCGTGATGCTTATGACGTATTAATCGTCGGTTCCGGCCCAGCGGGTGCAGCGGCAGCAATTTACTCCGCACGTAAAGGCATCCGTACTGGTCTGATGGGCGAACGTTTTGGTGGTCAGATCCTCGATACCGTTGATATCGAAAACTACATTTCTGTACCGAAGACTGAAGGGCAGAAGCTGGCAGGAGCGCTGAAAGTTCACGTTGATGAATACGACGTTGATGTGATCGACAGCCAGAGCGCCAGCAAACTGATCCCGGCAGCGGTTGAAGGTGGTCTGCATCAGATTGAAACAGCTTCTGGCGCGGTACTGAAAGCACGCAGCATTATCGTGGCGACCGGTGCAAAATGGCGCAACATGAACGTTCCGGGCGAAGATCAGTATCGCACCAAAGGCGTGACCTACTGCCCGCACTGCGACGGCCCGCTGTTTAAAGGCAAACGCGTAGCGGTTATCGGCGGCGGTAACTCCGGCGTGGAAGCGGCAATCGACCTGGCGGGTATCGTTGAGCACGTAACGCTGCTGGAATTTGCGCCAGAAATGAAAGCCGACCAGGTTCTGCAGGACAAACTGCGCAGCCTGAAAAACGTCGACATTATTCTGAATGCGCAAACTACGGAAGTGAAAGGCGACGGCAGCAAAGTCATTGGTCTGGAATATCGAGATCGTGTCAGCGGCGATATTCACAACATCGAACTGGCCGGTATTTTCGTGCAGATTGGTCTGCTGCCGAACACCAACTGGCTCGAAGGCGCAGTCGAACGTAACCGCATGGGCGAGATTATCATTGATGCGAAATGCGAAACCAACGTGAAAGGCGTGTTCGCAGCGGGTGACTGTACGACGGTTCCGTACAAGCAGATCATCATCGCCACTGGCGAAGGTGCCAAAGCCTCTCTGAGTGCTTTTGACTACCTGATTCGCACCAAAACTGCATAAGAAGAAGTAAGATTCACCTGCAATTGCTTAGCCGCCGGGGTCAAACCTGGCGGCTTTTTTATGGCAATAAAAAGCCCCGCCGGGATGGCTCCGGGCAGGGCGGGATATTTATTCTGGCAATTAACGCACAACCAGCACCGGCAGATTGGCGTGGCGGATAACGCTTGAGGCGTTAGAACCTAACAGATGGGTCGAAATCGATGGGTTGCGCGAACCAATCACTACTACATCTGCATCAAGTTCTTTCGCTAACTCGTTAACTTCATCCCGCACACTACCAAAACGGACATGTTGCTTAATGCGGGAAGGATCGATGGTGAAGTGGCTGACCATCGTTTGCAGACGTTCTTCTGCTTCATGTTGCAGATGCTCTTCAAAACGACGCACATCAGCGGCAAAACGGTGCAGGCTCAGGCTGGCTGACCCCGGTAGTACGTGAAGTAGATGAATAACTCCGTCATCCTGGGCGAGGAATTCAGCGTGGCGAACCGCTTTGTCGCTCAATTCCATTTCGAAAACATCCACTGGCATGATGATTGTTTTGTACATAAGCATTCTCTCCTTGTTTTTGCATGTATACATAACAGCACATTATTGGTTATGAATCTATAATTTGCGAGGCTGATTTGATCTGAATTTGCTATTGAGCTGGAAAATAAATAAAACCAGGCGCTACCAGCGTTGTTCAAGGTATAGCACTGCAGCAACAATAATTGCGGCTATGAATATATAAAATGCAGTGATACCGAGAGCTTCGCTCATATGAGGTTCCGCAGATGAATAACCAGTTCAGATTAGAATGCTGCGCTTAAGAGCAAAATGATAAATCTGGTTGATATTTGAGCGGAAAGAGGATGCGAGTGCATCCTCTGGGCAAAGCGAGTTATCGCTTGTGCAGATGGGATTAAAGCAGGTAGTCGCCAGCAGCTTCTGGCTGGTATTCGAGTTCCAGCACTTCAAGGTGGGTTGCAACGCCGCCCGGAAGTTCCCAGTGAATGGAATCGCCAACGCGCAGCCCCAGCAGTGCGGCACCTACCGGAGCCATAACGGAAAGCTGAGTATTGCTATCGGTCATTTTTGCCGGATACACCAGCGTGCGCACACGCACTTCGCCATCGCTAAGATTGCGGAATTTAACCCGGCTGTTCATTGTCACCACGTCGTGTGGCATCTCTTCTGGCGAACACATTTGGGCGCGATCCAACTCTGCGTTTAACGCGTCGGCGATTGGCAAACCAGCATAGGCGGGTTGCTCCAGCAGAATATCGATGCGTTCGGCATCCAGGTCGTTAATGATGATAGTTGGTCTGGACATTTTTACTCCATGTCGTCGGTACTGCGAGTGTCGCAGATAAACATACCCAAAAGAAAACCCTCACCGTCAGGCGGCGAGGGTTTAACTCACATGATGATACTGACTGTTGCTCACTCTTTGAAGTGATTTGCGTCACATTCAGGGAATTCCTCAATGTAGCGCATTATGTATAAATCTTAATCGTCATGGTTTATGGAAGACGAATTAGCGTCTTTTGTAAATCAGAGGATTAATAACCTGCTTTATCAATCACAAAGGTTTTGCCACAGTTGCCTGGGTGTGGTTGTGGCAAGAATGAGTTTGCAGAAAGCGGAGCGTTGATGGCGTCAGCTTTGATCGAGATCTGAATTTCAGTCAAATACGCAGGGTTACCCTGACACGTTAGCTTAACTGCTTTCACGTTCTCTTTTCCCCAGCTTTTGGCAAAGGCGGCGTCAAAGTCACGGCGGCTCACTGTCTTACCGTAGTTATCCGCAAGGAATTTTCCGGCTTCGCTCTCTTTAATTTCTTGATTCAGGCGTACCATCGTGCCGAAGTATGCGTCTGGATCAAAACCAAAGCAGGCACCGTGTTTGGCATATTCGTAGCGTTCCAGGCAGGAACGTCCGCCAGCTCCTGGCATGACTTCACTTAGTTTAGCGGCTGTTTCCAGCGATAACCCGGTTTCCGGCGATGAACACATTCGGCTGGCGTGCGCTTCTGGTAGATTCGGGATTGGGCGAGTAGCGCAACCGAAGCGCATCCAGCGGCGTTCATCAACACCACGGGCAGCAACCGATTTAGGCAATCCTGGCCACAGACCATGTACGGTCAGAAAATCAGCTTTGTTGGTCGTTTCGGTTTGCAGGCGACATTCATCTCGTTCGTTACGATTTCGATCGTGTTGACTCTGGCAAAATCCGATTTGCCAGGAGAGGGCCAGGACATAGCGATCAAAATCGCCAAACTGTTTTGCCTGCAACGCTACGGCGTTGGCAGAAGAGAAGGGAAGCAGAGAAACCGCGAGCAACGCGGCGTTACGCCAGAATGCTTTCATAATGGGTGTGGAACTCATACATACACTGAATACTATCTATTAAATCATAAAAAAGCCCGCCAGGTGGGCTTACCTGGCGGGCGTGATGATTTATTCAGCGTTTGGCGAACGTATTAGTTCCACATGGCGAGAATCGGCCAGCCAACCAACAGCAACATAGAGATGTAAATCACCCCGAAGATTGCGCCAAGACGCCAGTAATCTTTTGATTTCACATAGCCACAGCCGTAAATAATCACCCCAGGACCGGTTGCATACGGCGTCAGACAGCCCATGATACCGATAGACAGCACCAGCAGGATACACAGTTGTTCCATTGGTACGCCCGGAATACCTTTACCGACGGCCAGAATAACCGGCAGCATGGTTGCGGTGTGCGCAGACAGGCTGGCAAACAGGTAGTGCGCAAAGTAGAACACCAGAACCAGTACAATCACCGTTGCGTTTGGTGAGAATCCTTCCAGGTGCGTACTCATGGTACCGGCGAACCAGTCAATAAAACCAGAACGAGTCAGGCCATTAGCCATCACAACCAGAGTTGCCAGGTTGACCAGTGTGTTCCATGCGCTGTTATAGCGGGTAATGTCTTTCCACGGCACAACGTGCAGGGCCAGCATTAGCGAAACTGCCAGCAGACCTACCGCAGTAGCATTAATGACTTCACTGCCAAATACCCACAAACCTAAGCTGAGCAATACAAGACCAATCAGCGTCCACTCTCTGCGTGTCAGCGCACCCATGGTTTTTAGTTCATCACCCGCCCAGGTTGCCACTTCTTCACTGTGTGTGATTTCCGGTTTGTACAGCACGTAGGAAAGCCACGGCGCAATGATAAGCAAGATAACCCCAACCGGCAGGAAGCAGAGGAACCACTGCAACCAGCTAATCTGGATACCGGCAATTTTGCTGACGAACTCCAGACCCAGTACGTTTGGTGCCGCACCGGTGACAAACATGGACGAACTCAGACTGGTACTAATGACCATCATCCACATCAAATAGCCGCCAATACGACGCGCGGACGGATCGTTCGGGAATGATTTAAACAGCGGCGGCAGGTTTTTAATGACCGGAAAAACCGTACCCCCGGTACGCGCGGTGTTGGACGGTGTAAACGGTGCCAGCAGAATGTCGATAATGACAATCGCATAACCCAACGTCAGCGTGCGTTTGCCCATGAATTTCACCAGGAAAAGGGCAATGCGACGACCTAACCCGGAAACTTCATACCCTAATGCAAAAATAAATGCGCCAAATACCAGCCATACCGTGGTGCTGGAAAAACCAGCCAGACCCCATTTCAGCGCCTGTTTTTGCGCATTAAACGCTGGGTCAGCTAATTCTTTGGCATCAAAGAGCAGGTAATTACTGCCAATAACGCAAATAGTAACCGCAATAAAACTGATCGCCGTTGCCGGAATTGGCTCGAGGATCATGCCGACAATCATTGCCACAAACACTGCAAAGTAATGCCACGCCTGCGGCGGCATACCGTCAGGTACAGGGATAAGAAACATGACACCCATCACCACCAGGGGCGCCAATAATTTCCATATATTATCTTTTGCTAAAGACATACGGGTTCTCCGACAATTAATATTCCAATTTTATCAAGTGCTTAAATAATTAAATCTGTGCTAAAAACCAAGTAAGGATCAGCAGGTCGGCACTGCCGCCTGGACTGAGATTTCGTTCGATACACTCCCTGTCGAACTGCCGGAGATAATCGAGATCGGCGGGGGTTCGGATGCCCCCTTTTTGCAATAATGTTTGCGCCTCGCGCTGTAGCCAGCGCAGGCCCCCCTCGCCACCGCGCGATGCAACGTTGGTATCGCCGTTGATCGCCATCAGTAGGAGTAAGGTATCGAGCAGTGCCAGTTCAGGATCTAACCCCTGATCCAGCAGAGTGAGGTAATGCGGCAGGGCGTGGTTGATCACCAGTGGATAACCCGCTTCGGCTTCACCGCGTGCGCCGGTAAGGCCAAGCTGCTGGTACAACCGTTGACCTGCCGTCAGTTGTGAATTATTGGTACGCAGTTCGCGATCGGTCAGGCCACGGCAGAAACTTGCCGCCGTCGCACAAATTGTTATTGGCGTTATCGACTGGTTGAGTTGAAGCAAACGGCCAATTGCCGCACACAGTAGCCCTAAAGAAAAAATGCTGCCTTTATGCGTGTTTACGCCCGCAGTGGCGCGGAACATATCACCTTCGCAAGCCATACCTATTGGGCGTAATCCGTGGAGTACCTCTTCTGGTGCCATTTCAGCACTACAGGCACCAAATTCAATGAAACGGGGTAACCAGCCCTGAATCGCCAGCGCGCTGCGGTGGAAATCTTCCAGCGCCATATCTTTATGCGCACCGCAGTTAATGCGATCCACGAGGCCTGGTTTCGGTGACAGATTGACTTCAGTCAGCATGGCGCGCCAGCCCAGCAGGGCGTACTCATCGATTAATGACGTCGCAAGCTTTGTGTTTTTAGTTGACGTTGCAGGCATCGACATCGTTCAGCAGCGCCTCCATGCGGTTGAGTAAATCGGTCAGTTGATGGGTTTTTCCACGCGCGCAAACAGCTGCGCTTTGCTCGCACAACAGGCAGCGGCGAGGCGGCAGTGAATAGTCGCGGCGGGAGAGAATTTCGCCTTCGGGTGTCAGGACATCGATATCCCATAACCGCCCGAGAGGATGACTATGTTCAAGCTCAATGGTGGCGAGCTTGAGGTCGCGAGCCGGGGCGGCAATGCTCAACATGCCCTCCGGCCCGCTGGCGGAAACCAGTGCAGCCTGCTCCTGAATTTGCCAGCCCTGTTTTGCGGCTAAGGCACGCAAGGCTGTCACGCCATGATTAAAAATTCGGCGTGTGACCTCGCTGTCTTTAATCGGCCCAGGCGCAACCACGGTAAAGGAGACCAGTGGAACAGGATGGCGCTTGAGCCAGACGTGTTGCCGTGCTTGCCTTTCATCCCGGCTGACGAGCAGCTCGGGAATTGATACCGCATGGTGGCTGGCGAGTTCAGGAAGCAGGTGCATGGCTTATTCCTTCACCTGATGCACAACATCGATCACCGAGCCATCGCGGTAACGCACAACGGCAACGACGCGGTCGGTGAATTCAATCGGCTGTGGTTCACCGGTCAGCAGACGCGCACGTTCACGCAGCCACTCAATGGAAACCACTTTAATGCCCGCTTCCTGCAGACGTTCTGCCAGCTCCGGACGTGCCGGGTTAACTGCGATACCGTGGTCAGTGACCAGAATATCGACACTGGAGCCCGGGGTGATGCAGGTCAGCACGTTATCCACCAGAGTCGGAATACGACCGCGTACCAGCGGCGCGACGATGATGGAAAGCGCAGAGGCAATCGCGGTATCGCAGTGACCACCGGAAGCACCACGCAGTACGCCGTCAGAGCCGGTCAGCACGTTAACGTTGAACTGGGTGTCAATTTCCAGCGCGCTCAGTACCACCACGTCGAGACGATCAACCGATGCGCCTTTTGAACCCCAGTTAGCGTACTGGTTGGCGCTGATTTCGATGTGATTGGGGTTACGGGCCAGCGATTGTGCAGCGTGGCTGTCAAAGCTCTGTACATCCAGCAGTTTGCGGATCAGCCCTTTTTCGTGCAGATCAACCATCGTTGCGGTAATACCGCCAAGGGCGAAGTCGGCGCGAATATCGCGGCTACGCATTTTGTCTTCCAGGAAACGGGTTACCGCCAGCGATGCGCCGCCGGTGCCGGTCTGCATGGAGAAACCTTCTTTAAAGTAGCCTGAGTTGACAATCACATCCGCAGCGCTACGGGCAATAAGCAGTTCGCGCGGGTTAGTGGTCATACGGGTCGCGCCAGCGCCGATTTTCGCGGCATCGCCAACGCGATCAACTTTGACGATCAGATCAACCTGATCTTGCTCAATGCTTGCCGGATTATGCGGATAAGGCAGCAGTTCTTCAGTGAGCATCACAACCTGTTTCGCGTTGTCGGCATCAACCATTGCATAGCCGAGGGAGCCGCAGCAGGCTTTACCGGTGTAGCCGTTGGCATTACCGAATTCATCACAGGATGGGACGCCGAGGAAAGCCACATCAATATTCAGTTCGCCGCTCTGTACCAGATGCACACGTCCGCCGTGAGAGTGGATTTGCACCGGTTCCGCCAGCAGACCGCGGGAGATTTCTTCCGCCAGTGGACCGCGCAGGCCAGAGGTATAAATGCGGGTAACCACGCCCTGGCGAATGTGTTCTACCAGCGGCGCATGGCAATCACTCAGGGAGCTGGAGGCTAGAGTCAGGTTTTTAAAGCCCATCTTCGCGATGACGTCCATCACCATATTGACGGTCAGGTCACCGCCACGGAAAGCGTGATGGAAGGAAACCGTCATGCCGTCCTGTAAACCAGAGCGACGAATCGCTTCTTCCAGGTTGGCGCACAGTTTGCGATCGCGCGCTTTTTCAGCCTGGTAGGTTTGCTTTGGCGAGTTCTGGAAAGCGGCAAGATCGCATTCAGCGCGACGATTCCAGGCCGCTACCCGTTCTTGTCGTTGAGATTGTTCAATTTTCTGCGTCATTTTGATTGCCTTATTCTTCGCGGATGCCGGAAAGTTCTGCACGGGAGAGCACCAGACGGGCGCGATCGATAACCGGACCGTCCACCATCTTGCCGTTCAGGGAAACCACGCCGAGGCCTTCGCGAGCGGCGGCTTCAGCGGCTTCTACGACGCGGCGGGCGTGATCCACTTCTTTCTGGGTCGGTGCGTAGAGGTTGTGCAGCAGATCAATCTGACGCGGGTTGATCAGCGATTTGCCGTCAAAGCCCAGCTGTTTGATGTGGGCGGCTTCTTGCAGGAATCCGGCTTCGTTGTTAGCGTCGGAATAGACGGTATCGAACGCCTGAATACCCGCAGAGCGCGCGGCCTGCAAAATGGAGCAGCGAGCGAACAGCAGTTCAGTTCCTTCCGGGGAGCGTTCTGTACGCAGGTTGCGCACATAGTCTTCTGCACCGAGGGCGATACCGATCAAACGCTCGGAAGCGTGAGCGATTTCCACTGCGCGGGTAATGCCCAGCGGAGATTCAATCGCCGCCAGCAAGCCGGTACTGCCGGGTTCACGACCACAGGCTTTTTCGATACGCAGGATCTCTTTTTCGATATCCAGAACATCCTGAGCGGTATCGGTTTTCGGCAGACGCACAACGTCCGCACCACCGCGAACGACGGCTTCCAGGTCGTTAACACCCCATTCGGAATCCAGCGCGTTTACACGCACAATGGTTTCAACATCGCGATACAGCGGATGTTGCAGCGCGTGGTAAACCATGCGGCGGGCGGTGTCTTTTTCACGTAATGCCACGGAGTCTTCGAGGTCAAACATCAGGGCATCAGCCGGGTAGATGAAGGAGTTGCTGACCATCGCGGCATTGGCACCAGGCACAAACAACATGCTGCGGCGGGTGCGAGTTTTACGTTGTTGCAGCGAAGCGGAAATCATTGGCAATCCTCCCATGGCAGAGCCGGGATACCGCTGGCGCGTGCCAGCAGGGCTTCCAGTCGTGCACGTAAAATGCAGTCCAGTGCGCCTTTGTCATCGACATTCAGCTGTACGCCGCGCACGTTGTAGCGGGCGAGAACGTCCAGAATGGTGGTGCGAATTGCATCGCCAAACTGTTTCTCAACGCTGCTGTTGATTTGCAGGTCGATATCCTGCGTATCGAGTGGGGCGATGCGTATCATCACATCCCCAGACTCAAGGGTGCCTGCAACGGCGGGCTGGTTTATTTTCATTTTTCACCTGTTTCTCATGCGGGGGTCTTTTGACGAGCTGCCGCGTCCTGGCGGGAGTGCTCAAGCAGGTTCTGCAAATAATGCAGCGTGACTGCAGGGACCAGCGGCGCGATAGCCGTGAGATCGTTTTTCGCCAGCAGTTGACGTACCCGGGAAGCGGATATCGGCATCTCCTGGTAACGCAGCCGCTCAATTTCAACCAGTTCGATGGGCGGTGCGGAGATAGTCGGCGTTTCCAGCCAGTAGCGCATATCCTGGTTGTACTGGGCGGTAACGCGACAAAAGGGTTCAGTACCGACAAAGCGGTGAGTTACACCCAGCGCGGGAGCGAGGTACTGACGGAAAATCTTCAGATCAATTTCGGTGTAACAATGGTTAATGACGCTCTGTTCTTTAATGAAGTAGCAAGGGAACGTAGCGCGGGAGATGATGTATTCGGAGCCGCGATGCACAGTCAGGCGTGGAATATCGGCGGTGCCTTTTAACACCAGATCCAGCCGGTCTTCATAGGGAAAGCGTGAAGAATCTTCTTTAACTAAAAACAGATGTAACCAGTCGCACTGTGCTGCAGCCTGTTGAATCAGATAACGGTGACCATTCGTAAAGGGATTGGCGTTCATCACAATGCAGCCAATCTTGTTCCCTGGATGACGAAATTTTTTCAGCGATTCGGCATAGCGTTTCAGTCGCGTGGCGCTGTTTTCCATCAGCACCATCACGCCGGGTACACTGGTCAGCGTGGAAAAACCGCACTGGCGGAACAGCGCCTCGTATTCGGTTTTGGTATAAATAAACAGATGCGTGCTGTGCCGCTCATAGGCGAGGTTAATTAGCTCGGTGGCTAATGTCAGCGCCAGTCCTTCACCGCGAACGGATTCACTGATAGCAACGCATTTAATAATATTTCCGGCAATTCCACCGCACGCGATAAGCTTTTCATCGCGGGTTACGGTAATAAATACTTCGACTGTGGTGTCAACGCTCAAATCATTTTCATGCAGGAATTGGGCGATTTCCGCCATTTTTTTATTTTCTGAACGTTTTACACGGGTGAAAATATCATTGCCGAACATAATAAATAGTATCCTGAAGGTGCATGTTGTTATCGATTTGCAACAAATGTTGTTCGATGTTGCAAACTGATAACCTTTTATTTTCACTTGGGAGAAAGGGGGCGATCGAGGTATATCTTTTTCTCCTTTCGCTATACATCCTAAGGAGTATTGCAGCGTGAAATTTTGATTTATTTCACATAGAGTTAGTGGTTTTTTATTTATTTAATGGTTTTAAGTTTTTTAATTAATGTAATTACGAAATGACCCGCAGGTTTAAGTGATTTAATTGATTTAATGAATAAAATTTGCCACGATTATGTTTAATATCTATGTATTTTGATTCAACATTTTAATTACATCTGTCAAAGAGGCTCGGGACAACCCGCAAGGAAAACAATGTTGCAGCTTAACGAGAATAAACAGTTTGCATTTTTCCAAAGACTGGCATTTCCGCTGCGTATCTTTTTGCTGATTCTGGTGTTCTCAATATTTGTCATTGCAGCCCTGGCGCAATATTTTACGGCCAGTTTTGAGGACTATTTAACGCTTCATGTGCGCGACATGGCAATGAATCAGGCAAAAATTATTGCTTCTAATGACAGTATCATCAGCGCAGTGAAAACGCGTGACTACAAGAGGCTGGCGACCATCGCTGACAAATTACAAAGAGATACTGATTTCGATTATGTGGTGATTGGCGATCGGCACTCGATTCGTCTTTACCATCCTAATCCGGAGAAAATTGGTTATCCTATGCAGTTCACCAAACCGGGCGCGCTGGAGAAAGGGGAGAGCTACTTCATCACCGGGAAAGGGTCAATTGGCATGGCGATGCGTGCCAAAACGCCAATCTTTGATGACGATGGAAAAGTCATCGGCGTGGTGTCGATTGGCTACCTGGTGAGTAAAATCGATAGCTGGCGTGCTGAGTTTTTATTACCGATGGCAGGTGTGTTTGTCGTGCTGTTAGGGATTCTGATGTTGCTATCGTGGTTCCTGGCCGCGCATATCCGTCGGCAGATGATGGGCATGGAGCCAAAGCAAATCGCACGCGTGGTCCGTCAGCAAGAGGCGCTGTTTAGTTCGGTTTATGAAGGGCTCATTGCGGTGGATCCGCATGGTTACATTACCGCCATCAATCGTAACGCAAGAAAGATGCTGGGTCTGAGTTCCCCCGGACGGCAATGGTTGGGTAAACCCATTGCTGAAGTGGTCAGGCCCGCCGATTTCTTTACCGAACAGATTGATGAAAAACGTCAGGATGTGGTGGCGAACTTTAACGGTCTGAGCGTTATTGCCAACCGGGAAGCTATTCGTTCTGGTGATGATTTGCTGGGGGCCATTATCAGCTTTCGTAGTAAAGACGAAATATCCACCCTCAATGCGCAACTGACGCAAATTAAACAATACGTCGAGAGCCTGCGCACATTGCGACACGAGCATCTCAATTGGATGTCGACGCTCAATGGTCTGTTGCAGATGAAAGAGTATGATCGCGTGTTGGCGATGGTGCAGGGGGAGTCTCAGGCCCAGCAACAGCTTATTGATAGCCTGCGCGAGGCGTTTGCCGATCGCCAGGTGGCGGGGCTGCTTTTTGGTAAAGTGCAGCGCGCCCGCGAACTGGGGCTAAAAATGGTCATCGTCCCCGGAAGTCAGCTTTCGCAACTGCCGCCAGGACTGGACAGCACCGAGTTTGCAGCCATTGTTGGCAATTTACTTGATAACGCCTTCGAAGCCAGCCTGCGTAGCGATGAAGGAAACAAGATCGTTGAATTATTCCTCAGCGATGAAGGCGATGATGTGGTGATTGAAGTCGCCGATCAGGGCTGCGGCGTTCCAGAGTCTCTACGAGACAAAATATTTGAGCAGGGTGTCAGTACGCGTGCTGACGAGCCCGGCGAACATGGCATTGGGTTGTACTTGATTGCCAGCTACGTAACGCGCTGCGGTGGTGTTATCACTCTCGAAGATAATGATCCCTGCGGTACCTTATTTTCAATCTATATTCCGAAAGTGAAACCTAATGACAGCTCCATTAACCCTATTGATCGTTGAGGACGAAACGCCGCTGGCAGAGATGCATGCGGAATATATTCGTCACATTCCCGGATTCAGTCAGATATTACTGGCGGGAAACCTGGCGCAGGCCCGAATGATGATCGAGCGTTTTAAGCCGGGGCTAATCTTGCTCGATAACTATCTTCCTGACGGTAGAGGGATTAATTTACTGCATGAACTGGTGCAGGCGCATTATCCCGGCGACGTGGTGTTTACCACTGCAGCCAGTGATATGGAAACGGTGTCTGAAGCCGTACGTTGTGGTGTATTTGATTATCTCATTAAGCCAATTGCCTATGAACGGCTGGGGCAAACGCTAACCCGTTTCCGCCAGCGTAAACATATGCTGGAAAGTATTGATAGCGCCAGCCAGAAGCAAATTGATGAGATGTTTAATGCCTATGCTCGCGGTGAACCCAAAGACGAACTGCCGACCGGCATTGACCCCTTGACGCTAAACGCGGTGCGAAAACTGTTTAAAGAGCCTGGTGTGCAACATACGGCAGAAACGGTGGCGCAGGCACTGACTATCAGCCGCACCACTGCCAGACGTTATCTTGAATATTGCGCCAGCCGCCATCTGATTATTGCTGAAATTGTTCACGGCAAAGTTGGCAGACCGCAACGCATATACCACAGTGGGTGACATGATAAAGCCGGAGGAAACTTGCCTCCGGCATGACTATTTACTTGCCTGTGACCGCGGCTGCCGTTCCTGGCACCATCAGCTCTGTAGCAACGATAACAATCACCAGCCCAACAAGCACCGGCACCGAGGTGCGTTTTACGACTTCAAATGGTGAGATTTTCGCCATCCCGGCAACAGCAACGACTACGCCAGAAACGGGTGACAGGGTACGACCGAGGTTTGACGCCTGCAGCATTGGGATAGTCAAATACGCCGGGTTAATGCCGGAAGAGTGCGCCAGTTTCGGGATCATCTCAACAAACGCATAAAACGGCGCATTGCCTGAACCGGTCGTGACTGCCGCCAGCATTGTCAGGATCACTAATACCAGCATCAGGATGATACTCGCCGAACCAAACGAGGTGGCGATAGAAATCAGACTTTGAATAAAGCCGATGGTGCTAAGCCCCTGAGCGAATACCCCAGCGGCAACCAGCAGCATCACCACGTTAGCAAACGCATCTGCCATCCCGCGATAAGCCACTTCCAGACCAGAGAAAACTTTCTGGGTATTAAAGCTGCGGATGAACTCCAGAATGGAGGCAATCAGCATACAAATCACCAGAATAGTGATGATGTGTAATTGCGGACCCCATTTGCCGTCAAAAATCAGCACTCCGATGATCGGCGTGAACGGCAAAATGGCATAAAACGCAGGAGCAGTGGTGGTGATTTCACTGACATCTAACATTTCATGAGAGATGTGCTCTTTTTTATCCAGATAACGTTGCCAGAAGAAGTGGGCGATCGCCATGCCGATAATTGCAGCAATTGAGATAGGCAGCGTCGTTTTGAAGGCGAAGTCAATCAGCGACATTTCGGAAGCCTGCGCCGCCAGCACCACATCCCCTGAAGTCGGTGCGAGAATAATCGCCGCCGGGGAGGCACAAATAGCAGCAGCTGCACCACGGCTGATACCAACGTTTACCATCACCGGAAACAGGGTTGCCATCAGCAAAACACCCAGACCGGTCGCGGAAGAGACGGCCAGAGACATCAGACAGGCGACAAAATAGGCGGCAATCATCAGCAGGTAAGGGGAGTTAATATACTGCAATGGTTTTGACGCCAGCTTGACCACCATATCATTCGCGCCGATATGGGTCATGTAAGCGGCAAAGCCACACAGCATCATAATCATCATGCCGAGGTCGCCGCCGCGGCTCATTAGCAATATTTTAACGTATTCAACGATATCCGTGGCGCTGTAGCCTGTTGAAGCCTGGCTGGACGGTAACACTTTGTGCCCCATAATGGCACTGATAATCAGCAATAACAGGCCACCGACAAATAACACGCCAGTGGCGGAATACCCTTTAATGATGTAGCGAGCTACACCCACAATAACCACAACCCCAATAAGGAGTTCAATGAATGTCAGCATAATTTTTCCTGTCTCCAGGCCCCAAAGTAAATAATAAAAAATTCCTAAAACTTAAGGAAAAAATATGCCCAATAAATTGGCGGTGAATGCTGATTAAAATCAAGAAAAACTGCCATTAAGACATTGAAGTTGCTGTTTTTATACATAGATAACAAAACGCATATTTAGCGTTTGGCAATTACCACATAATAATGTGTGTAAATTGATGGCGGATTGATGCAAATTTGTTAATAGCAATGGTGTTAGCTGCGGTTGCGTGCTCAGAAAATAATCTGCCATGAGCATGGGTTGACGATATATATTATATTCTTCGTTAAGGTGATTTTTGTATCAAATTAAAAAATAAAGAAATTTTTCCTTGGTTGCATTTTGTCATCAAAAAATACTTGGTTTTTCTTTTTTGACTATTCCCATCGCAGAAAACGACGAATCATCTTTAATCGATGCGCGGAAATATTTATCTTGAACAAGCGGAAATAAATAGAGCAGCTATTCAGATTATTCTTCATGTTGGGGCTATTAAGGTTATGTTAATTGTAGCTTTGCTATGCTAGTAGTAGATTTTTGATAAATGTTTTATGGTCACAAATGAACGTGAGTCAATATGTCGCTATCTTTTCCTTTGTTTTTATTCAGTTAATCAGCGTTGGTAAAGTTTTTGCTAACGCAGATGAGTGGATGACAACGTTTAGAGAAAATATTGCACAAACCTGGCAACAGCCTGAACATTATGATTTATATATTCCTGCCATCACCTGGCATGCACGTTTCGCTTACGACAAAGAAAAAACCGATCGCTATAACGAGCGACCGTGGGGTGGCGGTTTTGGTCAGTCGCGTTGGGATGAAAAAGGAAACTGGCATGGCCTGTATGCCATGGCATTTAAGGACTCGTGGAACAAATGGGAACCGATTGCCGGATACGGATGGGAAAGTACCTGGCGACCGCTGGCGGATGAAAATTTTCATTTAGGTCTGGGATTCACCGCTGGCGTAACGGCACGCGATAACTGGAATTACATCCCTCTCCCGGTTCTACTGCCATTGGCCTCCGTGGGTTATGGCCCAGTGACTTTTCAGATGACCTACATTCCGGGTACCTACAACAATGGCAATGTGTACTTTGCCTGGATGCGCTTTCAGTTTTGAGACAAATGAAGTTTTAGTAACTTCTTTAAAATCAATAACTAAAATAAGTAACATCAAAAATAACGCGACTTTTATCACTTTTTAGTAAAGTTGCACTGGACAAAGCGTACCACAATTGGTGTACTGGTAACCGACACAGCATTTGTGTCTATTTTTCATGTAAAGGTAATTTTGATGTCTAAGATTAAAGGTAACGTTAAGTGGTTTAATGA
>ERZ772877.235-NODE-235-length-76816-cov-7.47123_pt1 | contig 76816 bp, 65 predicted proteins | sample MGYA00580583_ERZ772877 | MGnify/ENA primary metagenome ERZ772877 (study PRJEB29015, sample SAMEA2737661) | human gut metagenome | biome: human gut; feature: human-associated habitat; material: faeces | place: China | collected 2012 ... | reverse complement strand
CGGCAAGCCCCCTGAACATGGGGATCATCCCGCCGAAGGAGTCCTTCACCTGACCGCCCTGTTGCAGCAGGATCAGCCACGGATTCTGACCACCGGCAAGCTGCGTGGCGATATCCGTAAACTGTGCGGGCAGGGTTCGCATGGCCGCTTTATACTGCCCGACGGAAATCCCGGCTTTTTGTGCAGCCAGCGCCTGACGGCTCAGCCCCTGCTCAACAGCAGCGGCCTGTTTCTTAAAAGACTGGCTGACACGCCCGGCCATCAAATCCGCAAGGTCACTGGTTTCACCCAGTTCTTTCTTTACCCGTGCAGCCTCTTCAGAAAAACGGGTTGAATCCAGTGTAAGAACAGCTGTCAGATCGGCAAAATTACCCGCCATAGCGTACACCTCCTGGAATTCCCTCAGACACCATCATCAGCATGGCTTCATCCTCTGTACTGCTCCGCATGTCATCACTGACCATAACGATTTCCTTCCCGTCAGCCCCAAAGCGGACACCACCAGAAAGACCTGCCGCTTTCCGCATCAGCATATCGTCCTCATCCGGCATCTCCGTCTGCTCATCATCACGTCGGGGTGCCAGCAGACTGAAATCAGAGGGATGCATATCCGGATCGCAAAAAAACAGGCTGAGTACAGCGTACGTCAGCCCGGAAAAATGCATATCCAGCTGGGTATCCTGAAAATAATGCGTGCGGTAAAAACGGTGCCAGTCGGCATATTCGGTGGATGTCATCCCGGCAAGCATGGCGCGCCAGTCGGGTCTCCCCATCTCACGCGCCAGTCTGAGGGCAAAGTTCAGCTCACCGTCGAAGACTTTCCCGCAGAAAAATCATCATCAGTCAGCGTGTTATTTTTCGCCACTTCAGTAATATCAGTATCCGGACGAACAGCTTCGATCATCCCGGACAGGCACAACACCACGTCTTCCGCCCGGGCAATGGCATCGGCAGGCCAGGTGGTGAGCACTTCCTGCTCTATCTTCATCACGGCCTCATTCATTGACGGTGACTGCGTTTTCTGTGGATGGTTATGCCACAGGGACATCGCCACCAGAAACGCGCCGGTTCTGACAAGATCTTCCACACTCACCTGCAGGTTGCCGCTGGCTTCAGCCTCTTCTGCCCGCCGTTTCAGGAGGGCAAGATGCTCAATACGCTGCAGCGCAGACAGCTCAGAAAGCGTGACGGATACACCGTTATATTCAAATTGTTCTGTTTTCAGGAACATCGCTTATCTCTCAGCTCTTTAGCCACCCGGCACATTATTAACGGTAATTTCAGCCACCGCAGCAAACTGACCATTACCGGAAATCACAGGGATGCTGACTTTTCCATCCTTAACCCCCGTCACAGTAATCGTCATATCTTTCACGCTAATGGTGGCTTTCGATGGATCGGCGGAAATCGCCCTGAATGTCTTATCCGTTGCATTTTCCGGTTCCACAGTAACGGTCAGGGTGGTTGTTTTCCCTTTTTCAACCGTACCTGTCGGCGTTACCTTAATCGCAGTGACCGGCGTAATTTTGCTGCGTTCTTCCGCTACAGAAGGTTTACCCACGTTAGTGACTTTCACCGTGCGGGTGATCACTTCTTTCGCCGTCACGGCCTTACCGATACTGCTGACCCAGCCACGAAACACATCCACCGTGCCATTCGGAAAACGGATTTTATAGGCCCGGACATCGCCGCTTTCAAACCAGCCTATAAGCCCTTTCTGACCTTCCTCTCCCGGTTTCCAGGCCAGCGTAAAACTGGTATCACCTGCAGATTTCTGTCCCTGCCCGGTCGCGGTCCAGTCCGCGTCTTCATCATCCAGGTAGTTATCATCGTAGGGTTCAGCCGTCATCTCGCCCGGCGTCAGATCCTTCACCTTAGCCAGTCGCTGCCAGTCATCGTCTGACAACGGGTTTGCATAAGCATCAGCCTTGCCGTTGTAAACCCACAGAGTGGTACCGGCACCTTTTACCGGCTCCAGGGGATTTGGTGTTGCCATATCGTCCTCACATCTCGTAGGTAATTTTCCACAGGAGATCTGCCGATCCCCACATCATAAACTCATCATCCCGGCGGTAGTCATACCCCTGAAGATTCATCTTCAGCAGTAACGCACTGAGGCCGGGAACCGCCTCCAGCGCAGGAAGGATTTTCTCTTCCATCCACATATCCAGTGCCGAGTCCGGTTCTTTTGCCCTGAGAAAAAATTCAATATGCAGTGTCGCCTCCCAGGTCCCCTCATCAACGAACTCGTCAGCAGCAGACGCATCAGTCAGGTAAACAGCAACAGCAGGCAGTTCCTGTTCATCAATAAAAACCGGGCGGCCGTCAAACCAGCTCACCCGCTCAGAAATATTGTCTTTCAGGGCAGACAGAACTGCCGCCCGTATTTCACGGTGTTTCATACACCCTCCCTGTCATTTTCTTTTCAGCACCAGGCGTAACTGATGCGTCATGGCTTTCATCATCTGCACTGGTAATTTTTCCCGGTACATCCGGTCCCGTTCACGTTCAAAGGTTTCTGCCAGCGGTCCGGCAGTCGGAATTTTCACCACTTCAATTGGCAGACGGTGGCGTTTCGGCCTCCCTTTGCTGTCAGCGCCGGTGGACGATGGTGCCCACGGCATACGCTGCATCACATGCCAGCGTCCGTTAGCCAGTCGGGTGATAAAGGCGTCCGGGATCCGTCTTTTCCCCACAATCAGCACACTGCCGCCCCCTTTCAGGGCCGCACGCTGTCCTTTCTTTCTCCGTTTTCTGCGGGAAAGTCGAACGCGGGCCTCCCCCAGTTTGATGGCAGGCAGGTTGCCGGTATTGATGTAAACCTTTGCATAAACCTTATCCGGTCGTGCCGGACTTAACCGGATGCGGGCACGGATAAGACGGCGGGGAACGGCCAGCTCCCTGGCAACTGAAGTGGCCGTTTTCGCAATGATGGCCCCCGCCACGCGGTTCAGTGTCGTGGCAGAGGCCCGGGGAACGGCACGGCGGTCAATTGCATCCAGATTTTTCATGGCCTGCGCCAGACCTTTTATTGCCATGCTCATTCCTGTTCGACAAAAATCCGGGGTTTACCGTTGTACGTGTCATAACGGGTCACCGTCAGTGTACGGCCATCAAACACAACAACATCATGACGGGCCGGACGGTACCGGGCTGAAAACACCACCAGTGACAACTGGCTGCCCGAAAGCGCCCCCATCTCCGCGGACTCTTCCTCCGGCATCACGTCATACACGACGCCGTTAATCTCCGCCTGTTTGCCCATCACCCGAACGGTCGCCCCGTCCATCCGGCAACACATTCGCGTAAACAGATCAGACATTGATTTTTACCGCCACAGTGGCGCTGTTTGCAGGAGCATTTTCCCAGGCTACCCCCGCGGCCACCGCACCCTCTGCAGCCAGCTGCACAACCCCGTCCTTCAGATAAACCACCGCGCCGGACTGAATGTCGTCAGCAGACTGTTTGGGCAGAAGGAACACGCCTTCGGCAAAACCGTCACCGGCATCACCGGCAGGAATATCGGTAATGGCCACGGCCACCATACTGCCGACCACCACCGCAGCACCGCTCAGGATGGTCTGATCTCCGGCATTCACCAGTTCAATGGTGGTACCGTCCTGTACAAAATTTTTCGCCATAATGCTGTTTCTCCGGACAGCCCCCTGTGGGGCTGTTTTTCAGGCATAAAAAAAGCCCTTTCGGGCAGTGATTGTGATAACTCGGTTATCAGGCCACCGACGAACGCACCAGCCCGCGCCAGTCAAGTGGTGCCACTCCGGCATCAATACGGATTTTTGTGGCAATGCCGTCAGTGGTGAAACCTTCCTGCTGATCAATGTATGGAGTGTCCACACCATCCAGCCAGGCCACTTCAATGGTGTCAGTGCCCTGTGCCGCCGCCAGATACCAGGTTTTCGGATCTGCCGCATCAAGACGCGCTTCTGCAATCACCTCAGCAAAGTTCTGGATGGGGTTAATGACACCGGCGTTTGCATCCGCCCCTTTCACACTGGCCGATTTGATGGTCTGGTTCGCCACCGTCTCCAGTGCCACCGGTACCAGCATAAAGGCCGGACGGATATTCAGGGCGCGATCGCCTTCTTTCTGCAGGCGCATCATCTGACGGGCCGCATCCAGTCCGGAAACGGAAATCCCACCGGTGGCAATATTTTTGTGATCGGCATGGAACAGCGCCTTACCGTCTGACAGTTTCGGGTTATCCGTCAGCACCTTGTAAACCAGGTCACCAATCGTTGCCTTCGCCGCACGCCCCATCTTCATCGGCACGTCCACCAGCATATTCAGATCATCATTGATAATGGCCTGGCGGGTGATGGAGAAAATCTCCCCGTAAGTGGCCAGTGCAATGGTCTCCTTGCGATCTGAGGTGGTGATGTATTTATACTCCGCCCCCTCACGAACCTGGCGCAGAGAACCAAAACCGCCCATCCCCACGCGATACGCTGTTTTGAAGTCTGACAGGCGTCCCTTACGGGTCCACTTCTGGAAGGTTTCTTCTGATTCCTCCCAGCCCTGGATCAGCCCCTTGTTCGACACATCCAGCAGAATATTGCCAAAATCAGAGGTGCTGTGCGTCAGCGCCAGCCCGACCATCTGCATGGGGTTATAACTGGCCACCCCAATACCGCGCTCCGTCAGTGACATGCGAGCCCATTCACGCAGGGTCATCCCGTTATAGGCGTTATCCTTCTCGACATTTTCAAATCCGGCACGGGCCAGCATCGCCTGGCGGATCCCGTCCCCCACAAAATTGCCGTTTCCGGCATAAATATGAGCCGGTGTATTTTTGTTGGTCGGCGAGGACTCCTTGCCCATTTCATTCAGCAGACGTTCACGGGCCATTTCCAGCGAACAGTCAGGATCAGCCACGCACTGTGCCTGAAGCGTCTGATAGCGACCGCCGAACATGGCAAACAGATCGTTAATGCCTGACATGCGGGCTTTCTGTTCTGCCATAACGCGGGCGCGAATGGTCGCCTCATCAGACACTGCCGGTACCGGTGATGGTTCTGTTACCGCCGGTGCAGGGATTGTCACTGTGGTATCACGCGGGGCACTGTTGTATGGCTGCGTGATCATATTTCGGATGGATTCCGGCATCTTTTTAAATTCCTCTGTACGTTTTGACTGAATACATGCCATTGCCTTAACGGCTGGCGTCACCTGGTCTGCAAATCCGTGTGCCAGACACTCGGCACCGGACATCCAGGTCTCATCCGCCAGCATGGCGGCAATTTCATCGGTAGTTTTTCCGGTTTTCTGCGCATATACCGGCACCATAACCGACTCAAGTTTGTCCAGACGTTCGGCATAAGTGCGCATTTTCTCCGCATCACCACCGCTGATCCCCCAGGGTTTATGGATCATCATGAAGGCATTTTCCGGCATAATGACCGTGTCACCGGCCATCGCAATCAGGGATGCCATCGAGGCGGCAACGCCATCCACATACACGGTAATGGCCGCACCGTGATTTTTCAGGGCATTAAAAATGGCGATGCCTTCAAAGACATCGCCACCCGGTGAGTTGATGTGGAGATTAATGTGGGTGATATCACCCAGGGCATTCATATCGCTGACAAACTGCTTCGCGGTAACTCCCCAGAAACCAATCTCGTCATAAATATAAATATCCGCCTCACCCTGACCACCCGCCTGCATCCTGAACCAGGATTTATTCTTCATGCTGGCTGTCGGTGGCCTGCTGACGCTGTTGTTCAGTTCCGGCACTGTTGCCTCCTTTGTCGTTGACGGGGTCAGTATCAAAGACCAGCCCCAGTCTGCTGTTTTCATCAATTTCAGCCTTGCGGCGACGTTTGACCTCATCCGGATTGCGCCCGCCGGCACGCACCCAGTCAGATTCTGTCGCTGCACCACCCCGGATCTGAATTCTCCAGGCTTCAGCTTCCTTAACCGGGTCGATCCACGGCATCACCGGACCGGAATACGTCGCGTTATATAGCGTTTTCATCTCCACATCCGCCGGAATTTTCAGCAGACCTGCCGCAACCACCATATTCAGCCATGTCCGGTACACCGGACGGGTTACCGCGCCAATAAAACAGTCCTGCAGGATCAGGTAACCATCCGTGGACTCGACCAGCTCCTGCCGCTGGGCACTGTAGGTGCCGTTATAGTTACGCGCCGCACTGGAAAAACTCAGACGACTGCCCGCTGCCACTGCACGCAACTGGCCGTTGCGGAAAGTTTCAAGGTTGGGATTGGGACGGTCTGATTTGACCATGCCGATATCCTCGCCCTTGCGCAAATCGTCATAAATAATACCCGGTGTGATATGGACTTCCCGGTCGGTTTCTTTGATCCCCGGCTCTTCATAGTCCTGCCCGTCACCTTTACGGATATACAGTCCCAGCGCCGCGGCAATACGCGCCGCAGTGAGTTCCGCATCCTCATACTCCTTAAGGGCACTGATCCGTATCAGCACCCCCGATAACATGGATGAGCCTCGCGTCTGATGCAGACGACGAGTGAACTTCAGGTGGATCATTTTTCCGGCAGCGATTTCTTTCGTATCACTCTGCCGGCCGCTGACCGGATAATTTTTATAAACCAGATATTTTTTCGGTCTTCCCCACTCATCAAGAAAAACCCCCTGATTCAGTCCGGCGGATTCATCAGTGCGCATGGGAACAAAATCCGGCTCCATCGCCTCAAGCCAGAATGGCACTCCCGCCGTCCGTTCCAGACCGTTTCCCGCACCACTGACCATCTGCGCAAACACTTCACCATCCCGCAGCCAGGTCCGCAGCAGTAAACGTTCAAGCACGGGACGGGTATACTGCCCTGTCACATCCGGACTCACGGACCACTCAGCCCACAACCGGCGGATATCCGCAGCCAGCTCTGCCGCCATTTCCCCGTTTTTTCGTAATGGCTGAGGCTCCACAATAATTCCCCTGGCACCAATCACCCGCTCTTCCAGCTTGTCAAACACACCAATCACCAGGTCATGATTGATATCCAGAAAACGGGCCTGCTCCCGCAGGGAAACCGCACCGTATTTACTGAGCTGATCAGCAGAGCGATTTTCCCGCCGGGCTTTATGTGTCCGGGTCGGTTTCACCGCCTCATAGGCCATGATTAACGCCCTTGAACGCAGTCTGGCTGCTTTCCAGCCGGGGGAAAACACGCCTATCACATCATCAATAATTGCCATTAAAACCTCGCCAGTTTAAATCCTGGTTTTCCCCGCCTGCGGCTCACCATCGCGGCAAGCCTGCGTTCCCACTCCTGACGTCCGGCGCGGATCTGAGAAAGGCTTTCCAGCGTCAGTTGCTGTCCGTTGAAGGTGACAGACTTCCCCTCCAGTACGGCCATTTCCGCTTCACGGTACCGCTGTATCATTTCTCTGGCTTCTTCTGTGCTCACAACCAGCCTCCTGATGTTATCCATGGATTATCTTCCGCACGCTCCGTCCGTAGTTTTTTCTTCCGGCGACGGCGTTTTTCTGCCCCGGCCGTCAGTTCCGGGGATACCGTTTCACCAGAACGCTCCTGCGGGAAGACGAGCCACGTTTCCCGCTGTGCCCAGTCCGGTGCGGAGGGCCAGCGGATCTTTTCGTAACCATGCAGAACGGCAAGCGCATCCGCATAAACCAGCAGGTCAAACGCCTCGTTAGCTCCCCTGCCCGGTTTTCGCCATTTTCCGTCACTGCCGCGCTCTTCATAGGTCAGCTCATCGTAAAACCATCGCCCCAGCCAGTCGGGAAAGTGGATATAGTTCGGCCCTGGTGTGTCACGCCACAGGGCATTATTTACACGGTCCTTAAACGCATCCGTCTGAACCAGCCACAGCGCGACATCGCCACTGGCTCTGGCACGGCGGGCACTTCTGCCGGTATTATCCGGGAAGGTACGGTTAATCAGCCTGTCACGGCGAAGTCCATCCCCCTTGAACAGAAACACCCTGTTGCCCAGTCCGTCACTCCGGCAACGACGCCAGAAACGATAGGCGTTATCTGTCACCCCGGCTTCCCCTCCCGTATCCACCGCCATGGCCATCAGACGCATGCGCACATCCGGATCAGAAGCCAGCGGCCATGTTTTATGGAACACATCCGTCAGCAACAAATCCCAGTCCTCCGGATATGCCGCCGGATCAACCGGCAGACTTTCACCGTTGGGACTGCAGCGCAGTGAATGCCGGATGTTATAGCGATCAACAATCCAGCGTTCCCCCTGCTCTCCGTATCCGGTGATCTGCACAACAAAACGGCGATTTTTACCGCCCTGTACGTCAACCGTTGCCTCAATAAAACGCACACCATCCGGCACAGATCGCCGGGGAAACGGCTCGGCACGCTGTTCAAGCAGTTCACTTTTACGCTGTTCCGTGGCTGAACGGGGCAGATAGGGGCGTCCGATATCGGTGTTCACCACCGCTTTCAGGGTCTCTTCACTGCCGGTTCGCTCATACTCTTCTTCTGCCGCCAGCAGTTTAAAAATCAGTTGTTCCCAGGTCTGAAACGCCGCAGCCGGCCCCTCCATCCAGAATGACGCAATCCTGGAATTTCGTGGTGTTCCGGTGATACTGCCGTCCGCCACCGCCCGTTCACCTTCACGAAGCCAGATCCCTTTGTTATTCAGTTCGCGTTTCTGCTCAGGGGCAATCAGCCCGCGACAATGCGGACACATCAGACGGGCAGCCTGACCGGCAGCCACAAAATCCGGGTTATTCCGGTATCCGGTCATGTTATCCATCACCGGCTGAAAATATTCCCCGCAGTGCGGACACGGCCAGTACCACCGGCGGCGGTCTCCCCGGTTATACAGTGACAGGATCCCCGTTGTTGGCGGTGCCTCATGTGCGCCGCCACAGCGCCATTTGGTGTCAGTGATATCCCGCCCCGGCGAACTCTCGACCAGGGTCATCCCCGAGGACATAAAGGTGGTGGTACGCTTTGATGCCAGGGTGAAGGCATCCCCTTCCCCGTCCACGTTTTCAGGGAAACGGTCATAATCCGTCAGCGCCACACGACGGTAATCCGAAGAAGAAAATACAGTGATCGACGGCCAGCCAATCTTCAGGAAGGAGCCGTCAAGAAACATTTTATCGTGGACGTTGTTGTCATTACGGGAAGGACTGAGACGCTTACTGACCTCCGGGCTGTGACGAAACGTTCTGGAAAGACGCGTTCTGGAGTGTTCCCGCGCCTTCGTCTCGGTCATTTGCACCACCAGCATATCCGCCGGATCACAGATGATGCCGTACACAATCCAGCCGTCAATCAGCCCTTCGGTTTTCCCGGTTCGCGCAGGTCCCACAAACACCACCGCGTCATATTCACGGGCTGATAATGTATTAATGGGGTCAATCATATAGGGCGTCAGCGATGACTCCCACGGACCGGAAGTATTGGCTCCCCGTGGTACCCGCATATAACGCCTGATGGCTTCCGCTACTGGTAACCGGCTGGGCGGGCGAAACAGCGAGGCCACTTCGCGCCAGATATCGGATGCGCGGCTATGGCTCTCGTTCACCTGATTCACATATCGGCCTCATCACAACAGTCAATGACTGCCTTTTCCAGTGTGTCGCGGATCTCATCAACCACAATCTGTACTTCATTCAGTTGTGATGCGGTCCAACCTCTGTCCCTTTCCAGCCGGTCAGGCCAGGTTTCCAGTACCTGAACTATCGCTTTCACCACGACAGAAAAGGACCGCCTGACATCACTGACAGGCACAAGCTGAACAGTTTCATGCTGAAATTTAAGACGCTCGCGCTCGGACTGATACCATGCCTTCCGATCATGTGGGTTCATCTCTTCATCTTCGGAAGTCGGTGGTTTTTCCAGCAACGAAATAATCAAATCCGTCAGGAGATACAGTTTTTTCTTTTCATTACTGCCTGGTGCAAGAGGAACATCCGCCATTCTGGCGGCAACAGTCTGCCGGTGCAGACCTGAAAGGGCTGCCAGTTGATTAATATTTAACTTCATATTTTTCAGCTCGCCGTCCATTTACATCCCTCCACATAAACCGCTGAACAAAAGTGGCTCTTTTTTTGTAAAGAAATGCCGCCATATAAAGATGTCGAACAAAAATCAACCGCAATCATCATCTTTTTAATGCTAAACACATTAAAAACAATAAGTTACCATTATTATGATGATGACGATAAAATCACAAAAATGCGCCTTTTTCCGCGCCGCCCGCCCCGTGTTCAGGCCCACCCCACCAGGAGGACCCGCAAAAATGATAATGGTTATCATTTTCAATGTAGTCCGGTTTCTTCCACCATCGCACCGGACAGGCGACTATGAGGGGACAACGCCGCGCTCCGTTAACGCGGTAAACCCCGGTGTGTATCGTTTTTGATTATCCCCGCACACTCGCGCAGAGGAGTATCCCGGTCGGGCTGCGGTCTCTGTTAATGCGGGGATACGGCGACAATACCGCGCATGGATAATAAGGTCGCTCAACACACTCGCTGTAATGCAGCGGATACCATGCGGCATTTAGCGGTATTCATCGTACACTCAACGGTTAGCTCTTCATTCGTGGCATTCACCTGAAAGGTCCGGGAGTGTAATTGCATACATTTACCACTGAACGAACCTTCAACAAGAACACGACCACGCTGCAAAATACGGAACAGAATTGTTCCCTGAAGAGGCTTTACGGTTACCAGTAATTTCTTCATGCATTCTCCGGATAACAAAAATACTAGTTAATACACTGAGTGCGGATATATTCCTGCGCCCCTTCCACCTGCTTCTGCATTGTCATCAACCGTTCTCTGAGGATGAAATAATCCCGTTCAGCGGTGTCTGCCAGTCGGGGGCCGGTTGCATTATCCACGCCGGAGGTGCCGGTGGCTTCACGCACGGTACCGGGGCAGGTGGCGTTGATCCGCAGGCGCTTACGACCAGCGGCAACATCAGCGCGAAGAGTTTCATTTTCAGCTCTCGCATCGGCTAATTCCCTCGAGTATTTTGCATCGAGCGCAGCAACATCGCGCTGGCGCACCTGCATATCAGTAATGGTTGCGTTCGCCAGCTTCAGTTCTCTGGCTTTGTTATCGCGCTGCGCTTTGTAGGTAATCGCGTTATCACGGTAATGGTCTGTTGCCATCCACAGCGCACCACAGGCCACCAGCAGAATAACGATAAACGCGGAAAGCATTCGGTTTATGTTCACCCCAGCAGCCCCGACGAAGACAACATCATCCAGGCCATGGAAAGAAAAAGAGCAACCAGCATTAGTGAAAATGAAATGCCGACAATTACACAGAGGATCTTCGCCAGCGTTATGAGTTTGTCTGGCATGCTTAATCCTCCCTTCATGATTTCAACGCAATGACCAGTTTTGCCAGCCCATACAGCATCGGGGACACAGCAACACCGACCGCCACCCACTTAATGGCAAAAGCCAGTGCTCTGCTGATGTCATCAGTTACAGGCGCTTTCAGTTCAAGGCCGTTTTTCATAGTCAACCTCAACAGAATTCGTTTATACTTCGCCATGTTCTCCCTTGCCTTACTCAAGGTCAGAAACACAAAACCCCGCTTGGTGCCAACAAACGGGGTTTTTACTTTTATTCACTTACGTTTCGCCAGTTCGCAGGATTTCGTGTTATCCGCCCGCGTGGCCATGCCTTATTTTTCAGCAAAATATTCTGCTTATCTGTCGATACCCCAGCACGCCAGCGCGCTCTCCTGGTCACGACGGGATACCTGACCGTAACAGTTATTTGAGCGAATACGGCAGTCTCTGCCACCGTCCTTAATCCACCAGCGAATCGCTTCGCAGGCACCTTTTCGATCACCTGCATTAATTCGTCTGTAAAACGTCGACGGGAAACACTTACCGGGACCAATGTTGTACGGACAGAATGACGCGATCCCCGCTTTCTGGGGTTCGGTCAGTGGCACTCTGATGTTTTTCTCCACCCATGCCAGCGCCTTATCACGCTCAATGGCGTTAACCCGGTCGCATTTTTCCTTCGACAGCTTCATGCCAGGAATAACAGGCTTACCATCCACCCGGGTGGCTCCACGGCAGATGGTCCAGATCCCCGCACCATCACGGTATGCCGTGGTGTGGTTACCTTCCTTTTCATCCAGAAACTGGTCGAGAATGTCAGGCGCAGGCGCACCAGCGGCAATCAGCGCCAGAACGGCAGCCGACAGGCCGTATTTGATTTTGGTGTTCATGGATATTTATCAGGATTTATCGGTTTCTGCCCACGGACAGGTTTATCTGTTCCGGTCAGTGAATTAAGGTTGTGATTCCGGTGGAGTCTTCAGAGAACAAGTAATTCTTCCCGGTAGCTTTCCTTTGTAGGTTATCAACACATTCTGCGCCTCTAAAATTACGGGGCGCTTTTCCGGCAACGGTTCGTTCCCTTCACATAACCCGGCAGCAACATCCATGAAAAACTGCTTCGCCTGCTTTTTCGCCTCAGCTTCGTAAAACTCCAGCGTGGCACCTTCAGTACGGTCAAGACTAATCGCCACATCTGGCAACAACAGTGACGGATACCCACCAATTTCCAGTGCCACAGTAACAGTAATCTTATCCGGGTAATTATTTATCCCTTTAACAACCAGTTCGTATTTTTTCTTCATCGCTTTACTCTCCCCGCGCCGCCTTACGCCGGTCCTCTCTGATTTTGAAATACAGGTTAGTCAGGTACGTCAGCAGCCCAAACAGCAGACTCCCCAGCACGCCTATTGCCGCCCACTGAGACGGGGAAACCCTGTCCAGCAACTGCAGGAACCAGTAGCCCGTTCCCACCGCTGACGTGGTGTATGACACACCTGTTGTGATTTTTTCCATCTGGTACATACCCCGTCTCCCGTTATCCGGAAGCTCACAACAATATAAAGACCACCGGCACACACCGATGGTCCCTTGCGCAGGCTTACATCATCATGTCGCTGTCAGGTGTGGGTTCACCGCCATCTGAAGCACTCCCGTCACCCGCGATACCTTCCGGCTCCGGAACCGCTGGTACGCCCAGCAGCTCATCCAGAATGGCATCCACTTCTGCATCAAGACGCGCCTCAAGGTTCTGGCGGAGTTTCTGTTTCAGTGCACTCCGGACTTCTTCAGAGCGCAGGACTTCCTTCACTGCCTCAGCAGTGACCAGGGATGTGATTTCTGACATGGGATTTTCTCGTTGAAAGGTGTTGTCAAGAAAGTGACTACGGAATGAGCGGATCTTCGGGTTTGCTTCCGGCTGACTGACTGGCGCTGATTCTCTCAGCGGCCCTTTTATCAATCTGCCTGCGCCAGAAATCGCGCACTGCCCTGTACCCACCCGAAAGAAGATACATAACACAGACTGCCGTACAGAAGTACAGCATTAACTGGTTCAGAAATGTCATGGTTTCTCACCGTGATAGTTGACATGATTTACTTATTTTTGTAGAAAAATATCGCAAACTTCGGTGTCATCGTGGTCGTTTTACCAGCCGCCAGCATTCATGTAGTGGACACAGTTCATCCCTTTCCTTCATTGCTGGCGGCCTTTTTTTATCATGCCGCGATGTCCGCGTTGTTCACTTCCACCTTCACACTGTCAATCAGCAGCGTATATGTCGCCGCCTTTGATATGCCTGTCAGTTGCAGTTTGTCCACCGCCCCTGATGCCGGAGATTTCACCAGTGTGAACGGCGTCCCCCGTTTCTCATCCAGTACCGGCGTCACCTGAATGCTGTTGTTTCCGGCAAACTCAAAAGCCAGTGTGTGCCATCCGTTATCAAAGACCCCGAACGTTTCCAGCTTCGCATTCGGCTTCTTGTGGTGCATCGCGTTCAGGTTCGTCGCATCCGTCTGCAGGAAGAAGGACATCAGCATGTCGTTGCCTTCCTCTGCCAGCGTCACTCCCTCCGGCAGGGACGACAACTGCCAGTAAATGCCCAGGGCAAACTGATTCGGCACCAGTGAACCCGGCAACTTAAACCGTACGCTCACACGTCCTCCTTTCTTCAGCAACTCTGCCCCCTGCCCGGCTGCATCATGCTCCAGAAACCAGATGTGGTTTTCCGGTTTATTCAGTTGCAGGGCCTTACCTCCCGTAGCCCCCGCATCACTGACCACCGCTTCAGCAATGTTTTTGTTAACATTGTCTCCGCTCGCCGGTTTGTGATAATAGCGCCAGCCCTGTGATGCCAGGTCTTCGCCGGACGCCAGCAGACTCATCAGGGTTCGGTTACTGACCGGACCTTCCGGCTCTCTCTCCGTACCTTCACCGGAAGGTCCGGTGGGCTTCACCGTATCAGGCTGTTTTCCGGTAATGAATTCAGCGGTTCTCCCGGCATGCACAAGAATCGCCGTTGCCAGACGGTCGGAAATAATCCCACGACGTGCCCATGATCCAAAATGCGTTTTACGGTCAGCCGTCGTCCAGGTTTTGGCGTCCGTTCGACCACCGGCTCCGTAATACCCAATATCCGCAACATCCGGATCTTCTGACGGCTCGTTGGTACCCACATTTCGCCCGTTTTCATCCGTCATAAACGGCACAAAGAAGATTTTTTTTGCGGATTTCGTCTTGTATGCACCATACACCGCATCGTATTGCGAAGAATAAGTCTGCTTCCAGTAGTAGGTCGTGTCGCCACAAATCCAGGGAACTGATGACGGAGAGCCCCCGAGACACTGACCTCCGAATTCCGACAGGTCAGAACGATATTTTTCCACCATGGAATCAAACAGCCCCGGCTGAGTGGCGTATGCACCCTGTTTCAAATCAAACTCGCCCTGCATCCAGACCACTGCAAGCAGAATATTTTTAGGGTTGGCCTTCAGTGCGGCCTGAGTACGGGTAAGCAGGTCCTTGTACAGTGGCTTATCTACACCCCAGCGTGCCGAGGTCTCGCTTGCGCCGGTGGATTCGCTGAAGGTACCTTCATCGCCCGCCAAAAATGCAGAACCCCCACGGCAGCACGGAACCAGAAGAATACCGGCATTCGCCGGAATAAACGGCAACAATTTCTTCGCGATATGTAATCCCTGCCCCACGCATCCATACTGAGCTGCGCTGGCTTTCGGGTGTGAAAACTTACTCAAATCCTGAACATCATGCAGGCAGTGGTCCGCAGGAATAATGTCATTGTAGTTACAGGACGCACCACCCGGCGTGACAGTGCTGCGACGCGCCAGCTGTTTAATACGCGGGTCCGGACGGTCATATGTCTCCGGCAGCGGAAGCCCTTCACCATACGCCATACCGTTTGACTGCCCGGCCAGGGCAACAACAAAGTAATACTCCGGGTTGCTGGTGGTGCTGATAACTGCGCCTTCTCCATCCGACGGCTTCACCACCACAGGTGTGGTGACATTACCTTCTGCGACAATCGCCTGAATAAGTGCTGCGCCATCATCCGTGTACGAAGAAAACGGCCCGCCGTATGGTTGCCATCCTTCACGAATTTTTTGAGCAAGCGCATCCGCAAGGTCTGACGGCGATGCCGCCCTGACCACATCGTAGTGTTTAAATGCCATGAATCCTCCCGGCCGGGATAATATTGTGAGTCAGATAAGGAGCAGGCTGAAGTCCGGAAGTTACAGGACAATGGCAGAAGAGAGACGACAGCCCGCAATTCGAAAAAGACCGCGCAGTTGCGCAGCCTTATGAATTCTGGTTAAAATCCATTCGATTATAAAAATGTATATCTCATGCTGTTGCCCGAACCCACTCGGGCTTTTTTTTGCCCACAAGAAAGCCCCTCCGGAGAGGGGCTAAAGCCGCGTATCTGTATCATCATGCACATGATGCCGGGTGCCTCCCGGTGAGTTCAGTATCAGCACCTGAACCCGCACAGAAAGGATAAGGGTCGGTGACAAAACACCAGTTGCTGATTGCCCCTCCGCACAGGGGGATTCACCATGCCAGTTTCTTTTAACAAACTCCCCGCAAACCAGACAACAGTCAACCGCCTGAATTGTGAGGTATTTAAAAATTTCTCCAGATAACTGATACCCGGCTAACAGTCTGGCGTTTTCTTTTTCAGCAACGGGAAAGCAACAACCACCACACCCACCAGCCGCCAATTTACCACAAATAAAAAAGCCTTCAGGACTGAAGGTGTCTGTAACAACCAAACTGATAGTCTGCCAGACCCGCCATAACAAGCTGGGTCAGTATTAACTGGCAGCGTTCGCGTGAAAGGTAAGTATTCTGTGCAATCTCCCCGACTGTCGCCGGTTCGGTGACGCTTAACTCATTAAACACCACTCTGGCGGTTTCGGTCATATCCTGCTGTTTTAGCATGTCTTTTTCCCTTTTCTGGTTAACGTAACATACCAATAACTCTTGTCGGAAAAGCCAGCAAGCTGAAAGACCGGTATTCGCAACCACCAGCGCGTTTAATGTTCTGTGCCGTTTTTCAGGCATAAAAAAACCCGCAAAAAGCGGGCTCTTTCAAATGTCCATGTCTGCTATTCGCCTCGTGGTACAGCTTTGCGAAGCGTACCGGAATTGAAGCAGTTTTTACGTCAAAAAGCAATAACTTTTTTCTCTATACCAAAAGCCATAACCATTGGTTTGTACAAAATAAATTCTGCCACCTTTAGCCAATGCTCAATGCGTCTTTCACAGGTTCTTAAACTCCATTCCGGGTGTGCATCATTCAGCAGTTCAGCCATTTTGCGCTTAGTCATCCCCCGCCCCACATAACGCTGACTCAGGACATTGAGCAGCCCGGGATAGCCTGCCAGGACTTCACCAATAACCCTGTCGATTATTAACGCCTCTGAATCGGTACAATGTGCCAGCCAGCTTTTTTGATTGCCGTTGATCATATCCCGCAAAAAAGCCTCAAGTTCAGGTTTGTCCAGACCAGCTTTTTTCATCCTCCGGAGCGCCTCGTTAATTGCCGTTTTTGTCAGCTTTTTAGAGGTCAGTAATTGGTTGAACATATTTCCCGTCTTACCGCCGCCAATATACGACCACCGCCCCCACATCCGTAATTTCCCCTGGATCCAGACTGCTTCCAGCGTTTTTAGACGCAAATGCTCGCCGCTTTTGCCTGTAATTTCCGGATATATCATATTTACGCTCACTCACTCTCAATTTTGTAAATCTTCACACCCAGCCGTCCACCAGATACTGGCTGACCACGTACAATATTGATTTCATCAAACTGCTCGTCATCAATGAGCACTCCCGCATGCGTCAGCGCATCCAGCGGTGCTTTCAGAATGTTGTCCAGGTCGCGACGACGCTTATCCGGTGGCTCTGCAATCACCTTTATCGCCAGCCTTCCGGACAGGCTTAATTTCAGCCGCTGCTGGCGAACAATAAGCGCCACAGCCCGGCGATAACGCTTTCCCTCCTCCGAGATAAAATATGTGCTGCCACGGCGTCGCCAGTAAGTGTTCACCGTCGGCGGGTAAGGCAAAACAAATTCTATGCGTTCGGTCATTTATGCTTTCCACTTCAGAACACCCGAGTTTCTCGCGTGCATTAAAAAACGAATCAGCAACAACAACTGACTGCCGTGTTTTTCTTCAAAATCTTTTACTCCGGCATGTAGTTTGTTATGGCATTTACGGCACAACGGAATAACAAACAAATCGTCAGCCTTTGTTCCCATCCCTCCCAGTCCATGACCAATGATGTGATGCGGATCATCTGCCTGATTACCGCACGTCATGCATTTCTGCGTTTTTACCCAGCGCGTGTATACAGGCATCTCTTCCCGTTGTGGTTTCTGGCGCTGGAGATACTGAGCCGGTGACTCCGGATCAACGGCAATGCTGACCACCGTCTTTTCCTGTGGCCGGATTTGTTGCTGGTGGGCGTGAAGTGGTAGCGCAATATTTTTTGTGCGCTGCTTCAGTATGCTGGTGGCGGTCTGCTCTCCCGGTACGATGTCGCTTTCACGGTACATTGAGCGGATTTTTTCCGCACGCAACCCCAGCGAACGACGTAATACCGCTTCCGGTAGCGCGTCCGCCACCTGATTGCGGACCGCCCACCAGGATAATTCAGCCAGCGATAATTCCCGTTCCTGCGAGCCATTCATTGCATGGCGTATGACGTCAATCATCCATGCAGACAGGTTTTGGTGAGCAAGTTGCCCGAGTGATTCGGAGGTCTGGTCGCGCAGTTGGTTGTCGCAGTGCCAGCACAACACCATTGCGCCGGTACCGTAACGATGTATGACGGTTTCACTGTGGTGATAGTCTCCATGAGGCCACTGGCAGGATTTAACATGACGCAGGAGCCAGTCAGACAGTGCGCCAGCGCCGCCAGCAGCACGAATCACACGCTCATCGCTGAAAAATGGCAGTAATGATTTATCCTCCGCCAGCGGCTGGCGAACGGCAGGGACGACTCCGGACGGCAGACCGCGCATGCTTTTCGGTTCAGGCTCCACCAGCACTCGAGGGTTATGAAATACTTGCATGGATTCACGGCCCGGCCTAAGGATCACCAGCCCGAGTTCCGGTACCAGAACAGGTCGAAGTAATATCCGCACGTTACCTCCAGATGCGTTGCTGGAATGTGCGGGATGGGCGCGGTGAGCGTTCGGAATAAGGGAGCCTGACATAGATTATCCAGTGACGATAATCGAGGCTGAGGGCTTTCTTAATCTCGTATCCGCGTCTGCGGTAGTTATGAATTAGCCATTCGGCCTGTTCTTCAGTACATGGTGGGTGTTGGTACCAGTCGGTTTTAAATGCGTGTGAACGCCGCCCATGCCGGATGGCAAGGTCGGTATCAGAATTGTGAAATTTGGTTTTGTGCGCCATCTGTTTTCTCTGCTGGCGCAGCAGGTGTCAGGTGTTCAGGCTGACGTGCGAATTGTAAACCAGAATGCCAGGAAAAAACAAAACCCGCCGAAGCGGGTTAAGTGCGGGTGCGTTGAGGATGCCTGACTCATCAGAGGTGGCGAGGGATTTCCCCCTCGCCTGGTCTCTTACTCCTCAGGTTCGTAAGCTGTGAAGACAGTGACCTCCGTCTGGCCGGTTCGGATTCGTACCTCGCAGAGGTCTTTCCTCGTTACCAGTGCCGTCACAATGACGGTAATACAGATGACGATCAGGGCGACTAACATCGCCTTTTGCTGCTTCATAGCCTGCTTCTCCTTGCCTTTCGGCACGTAAGAGGCTAACCTAGATTTGCCGTTCATAGATTGAGCCTCAGATTAATGTTAAGCGTCTTGCCGGACGCGTAATGTTAACTGGGGCTTTTCTCTATCTGCCTTTTGGTGTTCATGCCTGAGACAGATAGCCTCAAGCACCCGCAGTTATTCTACTTAACTAAGATTTCCCCGCAAACCGTTTTTGTCCGGCACAGTAAATATCCAACTAAACCAATGGCGTTCGCTGTATTTACCGCCAGTATTCAATGCACATGACCGCCATGAACACCCCTAAAAAAAGGGCATTTATATGTCCAAACATTAATATCAAAACATCAATTTTTTCCATATACCTTGCTGTGAAGATGATGGGCATACATGATGCGAACAACCAGAACGCAACAAACAAAAACTGCAATGCGTTTTTCATTATTCCCCCTACAATCAATGAGCAATAACATTTAAACACACCTCAATTTGGCCGGACATATAAATATCTAAACCAGAAAAAATCACTTACATAGCGTTACAAACTCTTTAGTCTAAATATTCATCGTAAAACATCCTCCACGCTTATCAGTCCATTTCGTTTCAGGTAATCCATCGCCTTCTCCGGTAATTTGCAGTCCGGCTGAGCTTTTTTCAGTTGACTGACCAGTCGTTTAACCCACATTGTTAATTCGCTAACCTGATTGCCGGATGCTGGTGGATTGTCGGCTTTACCCAGAATGGCAGCGCAGCAGGCCTCTCTGAGCACCCAGTCAACAGCATCCTTCCATGCTCCTGTTTCGACTGGCGGATTCTCACGCTTTACCTGTTCATAAAAGCGCACGGCTTTAACCAGTCCTTCTGATGTCACCGGGACTGGCGGGCCGATGAATAAGGCCTGAATTTCATAGTTCGGCCTGTCGTTACAATCCTCTTTTGTCGGTACATATTTCCAGTCACCAGCCCACGGCTTCCCCTGAAAGTCTGTAACGTCTTTTTTCACGTAGCGATATCGCCATGCAACTGGTTTTGCCTGCCCTGCCGTTTCATGCCCTTCCTGATAATTAATCTCGCTCATTCATCGCCCCACTCATCACAATATGCTTCGACCGGAGTTTTTCCTGCTTCATAATCATCACGCCATGCTTCAGCATCAGCAGCACTGCCACCACGTAACTCTGCATAGTCCATTAACAGTTCATGCCATGCTTCAAAACTGACGTTGTATTTAGTTGAACCAAAATCAGCCATTTTGCTCTTCCTCTTCGTCTTTTATTTCGTGATATGAGTAATTGCAGTAGTTAAAGAAAATATCTTTTGCTTCGTCATGTATTTCATCAGGCGTCGCATCATCATCCACTTCGAATTCATCCTCGAAATCTCCACCGGCTATTCCCGTTTCAATAATTATTTTAAACTTTCGCATTTAACTACCGCCCTTTCGGGCGGCTTCCTGATGTTCTGAGGGTGCAGAAATCCCTCCGGTTAAGGATTAAATTTTTAACAAAGCTAAATTTAATTATTCAGTTCTGGATTTTGTCGCCCTGCGTATCCGCGCTTTCGCGTTACGCTCAATCTGAATTAGCTTTTCTATATTTTTTCGCCTTTCCCGCTCCTCCTGGCGCAAGTGCCTTACATCATCTGCCAGTCTGGTTTCTCTTTTCGCCACAGAGAGCATCCAGTCAAATGGCTCCACAACTGCACCGCAGATTTTACAGCGGACCTGACGCTCTTTTTCGTCAACCCGGACAGAGGCGTGATGACAATATGGTCTTTCCGATGGCTCATAAAGAAAATTAACCTGATTACGAGGGTCATCCTCTTTTACCGGAAATAAAACGATATTGCTTAACTCATCCTCTGGTTTTATTTCCATGCTCCTCTCCTTTGATGCGAATGCCAGAGACGCGTAATGCGTGTTCTAGGTCAATCAGGTAAAGCCAACTGCCATTTTCTTTAGGTATCATGACATGTCGCTCATCTGCATTTATCGGGTGTCCATATCGAAGGTCGTAGCGAGTCGGTAATTGAACTTCCCGCGCTTCCAGTTCAGCAATACGCTTGCTCCCATCAGAGATAACGCCTTCGTAATACTCACGCTGCTCTTTGAGTTGTGATTTTGCTTCTTCCAGTCCATCCAGCAAATCAGCGATAATATCCGCTTCCCGATGACGGATGTGACGCTTAAACGCAGCAAGAGCCGCATCACAATCCCGTTCAGCATTTGGGCTGTCCGGGATAGCCTGATACCACGCCAGCGTCGACTGATAGTTTTGTGCTGCCTCACGAAGCGCCTCATAGTTAACCTCTCTCATTGAGCCACCTCCTGATAAATCACTGCATGCCCCAGTTTCTCCGCCAGTGCCAGCTCTGCCTTAGCGCCCGCTGACCGCTGCCAGCCATTCAGCATGTAAATCGCATCCACACAACGAATCATTGCCATGCAAATATCCATGTAGTGCGGCTGTGTCAGCCCGTCCGGAAGTACTGCCGGGTTTAAGACGGTATGCCCTTCCCGTTTCAGTTCCTCTTCCGCCTTGTGAAACGCCTCACGGTTGAAATTTTCATATCCCGTCATTGGACCGGCAATATAAACTCTGACCCTCACTCCATCACCTCCTGAAAGTTTCCCCGATAGAACGCCAGCACACGCTGCATAACTTCGCTCTGGCGGCACTCACGAAAAATTATGTTCTGCCGTCTGTTGTAACGACGTATTTCTCCGTCAGGTAACTTTCGAATCAGTGTCGGGTCAGCAGCCTTCTCCGGTGTCTTACGCCATACGCGATACGCCTGCTCTGATGGAAATACCCCGCAACCAGAGAGCCAGACATCACCACTGGCCGCAAGCGCACCAGATAAACGACGAATAGCGGTCTTACTGACACCCGTTTTATCTGCCAGTTGTCGAAAAGTTTCTCGTCCGCTCAGGCGCACGAATTCCACAATGCGCGCCTTCACTTCTTCCCGCTCTTCTGGTGTAAATACTTTTGCCATAAGCGCCTCCGGCAATCACTTTTCCGATACAACACGGCGGGAAGAATCAGTAATCTGTCGAACAATATCCCGGTGCTTGTTCAGCTCCCGCAGCGCGGCGCAGACTCGCTCCCACTTCTGAACATCACTTTTCGCCCTGCGCAGCGCCAGGTTTGCCCTGCGAAGGGACGGAAAAATCAGCTCATCTGCTTGCGTTTCGGTAAACGATGGCAACGGCTGCACAATGTCCGCCACAGTTTCTGTTTTAATTTCTTCCTGTGTTGCGGCTTCCCGGACTGGTAACGCAGCACCTGCTGGCTGAGGAAAGGCCTTACCATCACTTTCCGTTACCAGCGCGGCTTTCGGCTCTGCTGGTAAATTATCGCCCGGCATGCAGTAACGAAATTTACCGTTCTGATTAACGCGTGCCAGCCGCCCCGTTGCGGTTACCACCGCCAGCGTGGAAGCAACCTTGCAAGTACTGACACCGAACTTACCCGCCAGTTCCTCACACGTTTTAGCCCCATCCTGACCGATAAACTCAATCATCATGTCTGCGGTAACTTTTTGTTCGACCTCCCCGGTCAGCATATCCTGTGCTTCAGATTTTACTGGCCGCTCTTCGGTTACCCGGGATTCACCTTCGCCAGCCAGAAACCAGGTGTGACCAGTTTTATCAACGACGCCTTTTCTTTTGAGTTCCCACAGCTCGTTGACAGCCTCTTCACGACTGATTCCAAGGCGAGCTGCCACCACATGTGAAGAGGCTTTTTTCAGTGCTTTCAGTGCGTCAGATACGGTTTCCATTAAAATTTCCTCCGGACAAAATTACTTCACAACCCTCATATTGCTGACATTTGGACGCCAGCTATCCCAGTTAAACGTCACCCATCGACCACCGTTCATGGTCATGCGGTCCATAATCCTCTCACCAAGAAGCGTACTCATTGCGGCATGATTCAGGTTTGTTAACATCCCGACACTGCACAGTGATGCTGTCCGGCGATCAATTATCTGGTGCAATACCACCTGCTCGTTTTTCGTCTCCCGCTGAACGCCTATTTCATCCAGGACCAGCAAATCAACCCCGCAAAGCTCCTGTAAAAATTTTTCCCCGGATTTGCCGTTGTCGTAGCTGTCATGCAACACGCTCATGACGTCAGAAACGGTGACGATAATCACGCTGCGCCCCTTCACCATCAGCCGGTTGCCCATCGCCGCTGCAAGGTGATTTTTCCCGGTGCCGGTTTTACCGCTGAACACAAAATTCGTGCACCCGGTCATCAGTTCGTCAGCTATGGATTTGGCCTGGCTCAGCGCGTATTTTTGCCCGTCGTTCTGCACCTGATAATTTGCAAACGAGCATTTGCTGTGCAGAGGCTGAATGCCCGAACGATTCAGGATTTTTTCCACCCGCAACTGGCGATTCTGGCGGTTAATCTCCTCGCTGCGTTTTCGTCCTTCAGCAAGTTGCCATTCCCGCCACTCCTCCACCGTCCGGTACGGTGGAACCGCCCCCTGTGGTGCAAGTCTGCGAATACGTTCAAGAACCCCAACTGCCGCAATGTTTTTCATGACACGTCACCCCCTGAAGCCCGGCGGAATTTCAGTGTCCGGTTCAGAAATGTGATTCACGCAACGCTGCGCAGGCGAACGCCCCAGGCGGATAACCAGTTCATCCCATTTTTCCCGGAGTTTTGCCGGACTCATGATGTTTTTTACCCAGAACGAATCCCGCTGGAGACGCCCAAACATTTCACAAATTTGTCTGTGAGTTCTGCCATCCAGCATCCGCATTGTGCGAACGTCATTGGCCCATGCTGTCCAGTTGGGTTCTTTCGGTCTAGTGATCTCGCCATCATAGCTGGCCGCCTGCTCGTAAAGACTCACGATTCGTCCCCAGATCCACTGTGCGCACACCAAATCTTCCTGACTTCCCCACTGGCGTTTTTTCGCACTGAACACAACCGCGTCAGGGTGTCGGGTTAAAAAATCCTGTTCAGCCGTCTGCGGGTCCGGTTGCGAAGCGTCCGGACAAGAAGATCTTTTATCTGACGGATCAGGTTTTAATACTGACGGATCGGGGTCAATCATCGCCCCCCTAATCGGCAGTTTTTTATCAACAGTTGATCCATCAAAATTTGACGGGTCAACCGTTGAGGGGTCAATATTTGACGGGTCAACTGTTAACGGGTCATTTTTTGCCGGGCTAATTTTTCTTTTCGGTTTATATGACTCACGCGCCGCCGCCGCAGCTGCTTCGAGTTTTTCCACATTAAGCCGATAGATATTGCTTACATTACGCCCACCGACCTTACGCTCTTCCTTCGTCAGCCAGCCCTCTTTCGCCAGTTCTGCAATAGCCGATTTCACTGTGGATTCACTTCTTGCACCGATCTGACGCCGGATAGTTTCAATGGCAGGCCATGACACGCCCTCGTCATTGCTGTAGTCTGCAAGACGGGCCATAACCGCCACCCTGGATAAGATCATGCCGGTGAAGGCGCACCCTTCCCAGACAAGACCATGAAGCTTGCTGCTCATAAACCCCCCGAACACCGTGCTTTTAGTGCATCACCACAGCATTCCCTGCCGGGCCGCCGCGATTCATCTGGTCATACAAAACAACCGCTGACGCAACAAAATCATCGACATCCTTCACCAGCCGATCCCTCCGTTCGACGATCTCACGGTAATATTCAGAACTGTGGCTGCGCATACGGGCCACCAGCAAAGGCGGCATCGCCTTTTCGATCGCCGGTAACAGAGCCTGCATTTTTTCAACAGCATCAGGGGTGTCTTTCTCTACCCAGCGGAAAATTTTCTGGGTATTGCGAGCCAGGGCTTCCGGATGGCTGTCGTCATACAGTTCTGGGAACGTCATACCCAACTCAAAATAAGCCTGGGTTATTCCAGCTGCTGGAACTTTTTCGCCATCAGGACGCGCCCATGCATTCATCGCCATGCGGATGTGTTCATGCTTGATTTTCATGAATCAAGCTCCTAGAAAGTGGTTGTGTTAACGTTTTGGTATCTTCCAGCTCGGGCCAAATATTCATCCAATCAAAAGGCCTTAGTTGCTGACGTGTAACTTCACCATTACTGGCTCGCTCAATAAGGACACATAACGATGCCCCTAACACTTGACCTTTACTCAATGCCTTTCTTAGATAACCGATGCTGGTACCACACTCGCATGCAAACATACGCTGTTCATCTGACGAAAGAGAATTGAGAAATATTCTTAATTCTTCCATAGCTACTCCTTAGTAAACACAGCAAAGAATACCCACAGGTAAACAAAAGTCAATACCCACAGGTTGTTTACCTTGCGGTAATCGCATCTATTATTTACCTATGGACAAATATGAATTTAGACGACAGCAACTCATCAAAATTCGTGATGAGAAATGCGATGGTAAAGCGGTTAACGTGGCCAGAAAGATCGGGCGCGAGCCTTCTTATGTATCAAGAATGTTGTACCCAGAGGGGAAAAAGGGAAAAAAACGGATCGCTGATGATATGGTGGAGATTATCGAAGAGTCCTTTGGGTTACCCCGGGGATGGATGGATGGTATCGTTTCATCATCAACGAACACAGCCTCCAGTTATGAAACAAGGGTTCTAACGCCACGACAACGTATTTTTTTAGATCTCTTAGACGAACTGCCAGAAAGTGAAGCGGATAAATTATTAAAAACTCTTGAAGAGAAAAAACAGTATTACAATATGATCTACGAAGAAATCCGTAAAAAGAAAGCACAAAACGCATCATAGCTCACCAAACAACTAGTCACCAGTTAAGACACCGCAAAAATTTACCCATAGGTATTTACTTTTTAAATACCTATGGGTATCCTTCTTTTCATACCAACCCACCCCGCCCCACAGAATGCAGGGCAATACTTCGAGTTACCAGGCAGTGGTCAGGGGTTAAGTAGCCAGCCCGAGGCGTAAGAACATGACGGCAGGGTTCAACTTTAATAACTATGCAGCAGGTTTTTGTTCCGCTACCCCGGCGTTAAGGGGAAACAGAGGATTTCTCAGTGGGCGAAGTCAAACATCAGAATGGAAGGCATCCCGGGATCGGCAAAGAAGCAGCAATGGCGCTTTATATTGACATCAGCGCCATTGCCGGACAGGTAAGAATTATCAGAGCGGTAACTAAGCGGTATGCGCCTTTACTTCAGAAAGTCTCTGGTGAGTGCACCGAAGATATTGTCAACGATTTCATCATCGAACTGCGAGGACTCATCTTCAGTTACAAGGTGACCACAATTTTTGCAGATGGCTCCCGCGAAACTGTCAGAGCCCTGCGGCTTAAAGGATGTGTCAAAGACTTCGCCACCACATTCTGGGCAAGAAAACTTGATTGTACTCATAACCAATTTCCTCTCGAGTAACAGACCCCTCAGAGGATACCACCTCGCCTGACGTGGTTAAAAGCAGGCAACGCTAACCACAAGGAGCCGACATGCAGAAACGAGAACCCGTCATCATCGCGCCAGACTATACCGATGATGAACTTTATGAGTGGATGCGCCAGAAAATTAATGCAGCGCAGGATCTGAAATGGGCCAATGAAGCCAGGGCTAAGCAGGCTGAAAATCTGTCCGCTCTGGAGCAGGATATCACCAATCTGGAAAAAGCAGCGGCATTAAGCATTGCCAGAATGATTACATACCCGCGTTAATAGCTAACCAACGAAGCTAAGGTTGGTAATTAAGGAGTTCTCCACGGGTGAAGTGGAGTGCGTGCGCCGGACACGGGTGAACATCCGGCACTGACAGTTTACTGAAAGGATATTTCTCTGAAAAGTCAGAGCATAACGCGAAAGCACACGGCGAGGTAGCTGGTTCATAGATAGCCTGTCGTTAAATTTTCGTCGACCGTGCGCTTCCGGTTGTGGCAACCCGCGAAATGGCGCGGCGGTAAGTATGGCGGGGTTATTCCTTCCCCGTTGAGGACACCGGGTTGTCAGGTTGACCATACGCTTAAGTGACAACCCCGCTGCAACGCCCTCTGTTATCAATTTTCTGGTGACGTTTGGCGGTATCAGTTTTACTCCGTGACTGCTCTGCCGCCCTTTTTAAAGTGAATTTTGTGATGTGGTGAATGCGGCTGAGCGCACGCGGAACAGTTAAAACCAAAAACAGTGTTATGGGTGGATTCTCTGTATCCGGCGTTAATTGTTAACTGGTTAACGTCACCTGGAGGCACCAGGCACTGCATCACAAAATTCATTGTTGAGGACGCGATAATGAAAACGTTATTACCAAACGTTAATACGTCTGAAGGTTGTTTTGAAATTGGCGTCACTATCAGTAATCCTGTATTTACTGAAGATGCCATTAACAAAAGAAAACACGAACGGGAGTTATTAAATAAAGTATGCATTGTCTCAATGCTGGCCCGTTTACGTCTGATGCCAAAAGGATGTGCACAATGAATCCAGTATTTGCACTTATTCTGACGGTTTTTCTTGTTTCCGGAGAGCCAGTTGATATTGCAGTCAGTGTTCACAGAACAATGCAGGAATGTATGGCAGCAGCAACCGAACAGAAAATTCCAGGCAACTGTTATCCGGTCGATAAAGTTATTCACCAGGATAATAACGAAATCCCGGCAGGTCTTTAAAACAGCACCGTAATAAATATCCAGTTTCATTCTTATATGTCAGCAATGGCAGAGATTTGTTCACCCTTAAATCTGTGATGAGGTTTACCAATAATGAGCACTGATAAAGAAGAATTTGCACTATATTGCGAAGCAAAAAATGACAAAGTAAGAAAACGCCTAGGAATTAAAGGTGGTTTTTACTGGACTACAGCAAAAAAATTATCTGTTGCAATCTCCCGCTGCATTACCGCAATGGATGACAACGATTATGATGAAGACGACTTTAAAAAACCCGTCCGCGTCAATTTGCCCGTTGTTGACGACCTTCCGCCAGAAGGCGTGTTTGATACTGAATTCTGCAACCGCTATGAAAAAGGCGGGAAAGATGGCATCACAATGACATTTATCGGCCCTTCCCCCTCTGTTCGGGACAAACCAGCCAGCACTGACAATACCAACATCAACGGCGAAGACATGACTGAGATTGAGGAGAGCATGCTTCTGCCTGTCTCCGGTCAGGAACTGCCCATTCGTTGGCTTGCTCAACACGGCAGCGAAAAACCAGTAACGCACGTTTCACGCGACGAACTCCAGGCATTACACATTGCACGGGCTGAAGAACTACCGGCTGTTACTGCCCTGGCTATTTCGCATAAAACCAGTCTGCTCGACTCGCTGGAGATTCGCGACCTCCACAAACTGGTTCGTGACACTGACAAAGTTTTCCCTAATCCTGGTAATTCAGACCTGGGACTAATAACTGCTTTTTTCGAAGCATACCTGGACGCTGACTACACTGATCGGGGTCTGCTGACAAAAGAGTGGATGAAAGGAAATCGTGTTTCACGCATCACCCGCACGGCTTTCGGTGCTAATGCTGGCGGTGGGAACAAAACCGATCGCAATCCGAATTTAGTACACACCCTCGACACACTGGATGTGGAGATTGCAGCATCCACACTTCCGATGGATTTTAATATTTATGAAATTCCGGGCAGCGTTTATCGTCGCGCAAAAGAAGTAGTCCTGAACAAAGAAAGTCCGTTCAAAGAATGGTCCGCAGCACTTCGTGCAACCCCGGGTATTCTGGACTATTCCCGCGCCGCTATTTTTGCACTTATCCGAAGCGCACACCCTGAATTTTATCACTACCCGGGACGCCTTCAGGGGTATATCAACGCCTATTTGACGGAAACTGATCACGAGAACCCCAGCAAGGAAACTCTCACAGCTGCCCGGCATACGCCGGAAAAAGATATCCTGGAAGAAATTAACCGCGAGGTGGTTACTGAGCGTGAAACAGAAGAAGAAAAACCACAACCATCTGACGCAATGGCAGGTGAACAGGCAACAACTGAAACAATGGAACCGGATACAACTGAACATGGCCAAAACGCGCAGTCGCTGGATGCTCAGTCGCAGGTGAGTTCCGCTAACCAAGTAAAAGTCACCGCTGACGAAGTAAACAAAATTATGCAGGCAGCCAATATCAGCCAGCCTGACGCCGATAAGTTACTTGCTGTATCGCGTGGTGAATTTGTTGAGGGGATTAGCGACCCTAATGATCCGAAATGGGTCAAGGGGATCCAGACTCGCGATTCTGTGAACCAGAACCAGCATGAATCGGAACGGAACGACCAAAAAGCGGAACAAAACAGCCCAAATGCGTTACAAAACGAGCCAGAAACGAAACAATCCGAACCAGTAGCGCAACAGGAACCGGAAAAAGTCTGCACCGCCTGCGGTCAGAGCGGTGGCGGCAACTGCCCTGATTGTGGCGCGGTGATGGGCGACGCAACATACCAGGAAACATTCGATGAAGAGAATCAGGTTGAAGTTCAGGAAAATGATCCGGAGGAAATGGAAGGCGCTGAACATCCACACAAGGAGAACCCTGGCGGCAATCAGCATCACGCCAGCGATAATAAAACTGGCGAGACGGCAGATCACTCAATTAAGGTGAACGGTCATCACGAAATCACATCCACCAGCAGGACGTGTGACCATCTAATGATCGACCTTGAAACCATGGGAAAAAATCCTGATGCCCCGATCATCTCAATAGGTGCAATATTTTTCGATCCGCAAACCGGAGATATGGGACCGGAATTTAGTAAGACTATCGATCTGGAAACTGCTGGCGGAGTCATTGATCGGGACACCATTAAATGGTGGCTTAAGCAATCACGCGAAGCGCAATCTGCCATTATGACCGATGAAATCCCGTTAGATGATGCACTGTTACAATTGCGGGAATTTATCGACGAAAACTCCGGTGAATTTTTTGTTCAGGTCTGGGGAAATGGAGCCAACTTCGACAACACGATTTTGCGCCGTTCATACGAACGGCAGGGGATCCCCTGCCCGTGGCGTTACTACAACGATCGCGATGTACGCACAATCGTTGAGCTGGGGAAAGCCATAGACTTCGATGCCAGAACGGCTATTCCATTCGAAGGTGAGCGCCATAATGCACTTGATGACGCTCGTTACCAGGCAAAATACGTTTCAGCTATCTGGCAAAAACTGATCCCGAGTCAGGCTGATTTTTAATGTTCAACCCTAATTGCCGCTAACCGTATATAGTTAGCGGCGGTTATGAGATATAGCTATGAGCAGCTTATTTTTAACCGAAGATGAATTGCTAATATTAACGGGCTGCAAATATGCAAGCCACCAGCGAAAATGGTTAATGGAAAACGGGCTTCCGTTCTATACCAATCGTAGTGGCAAACCGATTGTCAGCCGGGATCTATTTACCTGCAATAAAACTTTACCACCACGCGAGGTAGAGCCGAATTTTGGTGCGATCTGATGGGAAGACGAAGGAAAAATCCTGAACACGAAAAATTACCTCCAAATGTATACCCAAATAAATATAGTTATGTATGGAAACCAACATCCAGAGAATCTGTCACACTAACCGCCATCAAGGATGGTTTAGCTGCTTTATGGAAAAAGTATGAGGAAACTGTAAATAATCGCGATCGTGCAATGACATTCGGTCGCTTGTGGGAAAAATTCCTCGCCAGCGCCTATTACAGTGACCTTAGTCCAAGAACACAAAAAGATTATCTGCAACATCAAAAAAAGTTGCTTGCCGTATTCGGTAAGGTACCAGCGGATTCCATAAAACCAGAACACATCCGTCGATACATGGACAAAAGAGGGGAGCAGAGTAAAACGCAAGCCAACCATGAAAAAAGCAGTATGTCCCGTGTTTACAGTTGGGGGTATGAGCGAGGGTACGTGAAGGCTAACCCATGTGCAGGTGTAAGTAAATTCAAGGCCAAAAACCGCGAACGATATGTAACCGACAAAGAATACCAGGCAGTATTAAGCGTTGCACCTCTTCCTGTTTTTATCGCAATGGAAATTGCCTATCTGTGTGCAGCAAGGGTTTCCGATGTGTTATCGCTGAAATGGGAGCAGATTGGAAACGACGGGATCTTTATCCAGCAAGGGAAAACAGGAAAAAAACAGATAAAAGCATGGAGTCCACGATTACAGGCGGCGATCGAAAAAGCAAAACAGTTACCAACATCCGCCTATGTAATCAGCAATCAATACGGCAACCGATATATGTACAAAGGCTTTAACGAAATGTGGGTAGAAGCAAGAAATCGCGCAGGCAAAATTTCAGGTATTTTAACCGACTTCACCTTTCATGATCTGAAGGCGAAAGGAATTTCAGACTATGAAGGAAGCAGTCGGGATAAGCAACTTTTCTCTGGTCACAAAACCGAGGGGCAAGTGCTAATCTATGACAGGAAGGTTAAAGTTTCACCGACACTTGATGTCCCGTTACCTGAAAATATTCCAAGAAAATATTCCAAGTAATTCCAAGTGTGATTTTTGTCACTGACTTAATGATGTGTAAGTGATTGAATTTTGGCGGAGAGAGGGGGATTTGAACCCCCGGTGGAGTTGCCCCCACTCCGGTTTTCGAGACCGGTCCGTTCAGCCGCTCCGGCATCTCTCCGTTCAGATGGTTGCCATGATGCCAGGAAATTTGGCATTTTAACAGTCCCTGTCCGTGCAATTTTGTTCAAGTGACGAGTTTGCGAGCAAAACGATGATTAAGTGGCCCTGGAAAGTACAAGAATCAGCACATCAAACTGCCCTTCCCTGGCAGGAAGCACTATCGATCCCCCTTTTAACGTGTCTGACGGAACAGGAACAAAGCAAATTAGTCACTCTTGCCGAACGTTTTTTACAGCAAAAACGGCTTGTTCCTTTACAGGGCTTTGAGCTGAATTCATTAAGAAGCTGCCGGATAGCACTTCTATTTTGCCTGCCCGTTCTGGAGTTAGGACTGGAATGGCTGGATGGTTTTCATGAAGTCTTAATTTATCCTGCGCCATTTGTGGTCGATGATGAATGGGAAGACGATATCGGTCTGGTGCATAACCAACGTATTGTTCAGTCAGGTCAGAGCTGGCAGCAAGGGCCTATCGTTTTGAACTGGTTGGATATACAAGATTCTTTTGATGCTTCTGGTTTTAACCTGATTATTCATGAAGTCGCTCATAAGCTGGACACCCGTAACGGCGATCGCGCCAGCGGAGTTCCCTTTATTCCGTTGCGTGAGGTTGCTGGCTGGGAACACGATCTTCATGCTGCAATGAACAACATTCAGGAAGAAATCGAATTGGTTGGCGAGAATGCGGCGAGCATCGATGCTTATGCTGCCAGTGATCCTGCTGAATGTTTTGCCGTACTTTCTGAATATTTCTTTAGCGCCCCAGAACTTTTTGCTCCTCGTTTCCCTTCATTGTGGCAACGTTTCTGCCAATTTTATCAACAAGATCCTTTGCAGAGACTGCATCACGCTAATGATACAGACTCGTTTTCGGCGACGAATGTTCATTAATTAACAACTTTGCAGATTAATTAACCAATTGAAATGGCTTATGAAATTTAGTGTTGACAGACAAGGTACCGCTAAGTAATATGCGCCCCGTTCTCACGATTCCTCTGTAGTTCAGTCGGTAGAACGGCGGACTGTTAATCCGTATGTCACTGGTTCGAGTCCAGTCAGAGGAGCCAATTTTCTGTTTTCTTGCATCCTTGCGAATCTTTATCTGATGTTGATTCAACAGGTTAGTGTGAAAACTCTTCTCGGTGCATTTTGATTTTACCCTACGCATCGGGAAAAATTGGTGGTCAAATCTGGGGTCGGGTTAGTTCGATAATGGAGTGACCCCCATATATCCCTTACCGACGCAAAAATCCGCACCCTCAAGCCTTCTGATAAACCCTTTAAAGTCTCCGATTCTCACAGTCTGTATCTGCGGGTCAAGCCGGGTGGCTCCCGCCACTGGTATCTCAAATACCGTATTAGCGGTAAAGAATCCCGCATTGCGCTGGGTGCCTATCCAGCCATCTCCCTGTCTGATGCGCGACAGCAACGTGAAGGTATCCGTAAAATGCTGGCGCTGAATATCAACCCGGTACAGCAGCGGGCTGCTGTACGTGGCTCACGAACACCGGAGAAAGTTTTTAAAAACGTGGCGCTGGCGTGGCATAAAAGTAACAGGAAATGGTCGCAGAACACCGCCGACCGTCTGCTTGCCAGCCTGAACAATCACATCTTTCCGGTCATCGGGAACCTACCTGTATCAGAACTTAAACCCCGTCATTTCATTGACCTGCAGAAAGGGATCGAGGAAAAAGGTCTGCTGGAGGTTGCGTCCCGCACACGGCAGCACCTGAGTAACATAATACGCCATGCGGTCCATCAGGAGTTAATCGATACGAACCCTGCAGCAAACCTTGGCGGCGTGACCACACCTCCTGTCAGACGGCACTATCCTGCCCTGCCGCTGGAGCGGCTGCCTGAACTGCTTGAACGTATTGGGGCATATCATCAGGGCCGTGAACTGACCCGGCATGCCGTTCTGCTGATGCTGCATGTGTTCATTCGCTCCAGTGAACTGCGTTTCGCCCGCTGGTCAGAGATTGATTTCACAAACCGAGTCTGGACGATACCCGCGACGCGAGAACCCATTATTGGCGTGCATTATTCCGGCCGCGGGGCAAAAATGCGAATGCCGCATATCGTCCCCCTCTCAGAACAGTCCATCGCCATTCTGAAACAGATTAAGGATATCACCGGTAATAATGAACTGATCTTCCCCGGCGACCATAACCCGTATAAGCCAATGTGTGAAAACACGGTCAATAAGGCACTGCGGGTGATGGGTTACGACACGAAAAAGGATATCTGCGGTCACGGCTTCCGGGCAATGGCATGCAGTGCGCTGATGGAATCGGGTTTATGGGCAAAGGACGCAGTAGAACGCCAGATGAGTCATCAGGAGCGCAATACCGTGCGCATGGCTTATATTCATAAGGCAGAGCACCTGGAAGCCCGCAAAGCGATGATGCAGTGGTGGTCGGATTATCTGGAAGCATGCCGAGAATCTTATGCACCGCCTTATACAATTGGTAAAAATAAGTTTATCCCATAGTATACTAACGAATCCCACACTCTGGCAAATTACCACCACCTCCACAGGAGGTGGTTCTATATAGACTTTTATCAACTTCATGACGAAAAACACCTATTTTATCCCAAAAGAAGACAATAGAGTCACAGAGGAATCAAAGAGCGACTCAATTGTCTTTGGACAGTCTGGTTGTGAGGTTAGAAAACAGTTACTCCTACACCATTAAATAGGGCGCAATGCTCGCTAATTTCTCCCGGGTTTCTGTCAGTTCGCGTTCCGGCGTAGATTGCGCGATGATTCCCGCCCCCGCCTGTATCCAGCAGCGCTGGCTATCCTGAAATACGGAACGCAGAACTAGCGCCGCATCAAAGCGCGTATCGTCCAGCAGCAGGATTGCGCCGGAATAAAGCTCTCGCGGCGTCTTCTCAATTTGCATAATCGCGTTCAGAGCAGCATTTTTAGGGATACCTGAGGCGGTAATCGACGGAAACAGCACGGTAAACGCATCCCAGGCATCCTTGTTTTCCGCAAGCTGACCGCTCACGCCAGACCCCAGATGCTGAACGCTGCCGCGCTGGCGAACCGACATTAAATCTTCAACCACCACGCTGCCCGGCTGGCAAACAGCCTCCAGTTCAGCAATAGCTTCTTTGACAGAAAGGATATGCTCAAGCACCTCTTTACTGTCGTGCAGCAGTTCTGCCTCTTTCGCCTTATTATGCTCCGGGTTTCCCATGCGATCGCGGGTGCCCGCAAGCGGTTCAGTGACCACTTTATTGCCCGTCACTGACATCACCAGTTCCGGGCTAAAGCCCAGCGCTTCGCGTCCTTCCTGACGGAACATAAACGAGCGCACAGGCGTGTTTGCCTGCCGCCCGTATAACAGCGTGGCGGGCATATCAATCCGCGATGGCAGGGGAATGGCGCGCGAGACAATCACTTTGACATACTCGCCACGGCGGATCTCCGCAACGGCGCGCGCAACCTGTTGTTTATATGCCTCACCATTGAGGGCGGTATCCACCGCCAGTGGTGCGTTCTGCGTCGTTGTACCGGCCTCTTTTACCCACTCGCACAAACGTCGGCACCCGTCGGCGGAGTCCGCATAAACGGTGACATTTCCCTTTTCAAAAATAAGTTCTTCACGGGGAACGGTTAACGTCAGCAGCGGCCACTCCCCGGCGTTAAAGGCAATCCCCCGCGCATGCGCCGCAAAGTTGAACCCAACCTGTCCATATACCCGACGTCCTTTCACCTGAGGATGCGCCATAAAACGACGCGCGCAGTCGGCAATGGAATCCACCGCCCATTTTTGCTCCCCAGCATCATCAATAAATGTCGCCTGCGTTCCGTCGGCATTAATGTGCAGCCGTGCCTGGCACCCTTTGCCTAAATACCAACAGGGTTGACGCTCATAGACATAACACTCTTCTTCTGCGAACTGGCGTAAAACGCCAGAAATCGTCGGTAGCCATTGTTCCTCTGGTAACGCCAGATGTAGAAATTCACTGATTTTCATCCCTTACCTCTCTGTGTTATTCCCGGATCAATCAATTGCGCTTGTCATCAGTTCTCTTGCCGAATGCAGCCGGATATAAGCAACCCACGCCGCCAGCAACGTGAATGCCCCGGCAAACAGGAAGCAGGCCGCATAGCCAAAATGTTGAGCAACAACGCCACCGATAACGCCAGCCAGAATGGCGATTGCCGCGTCAGTACATTGAAAGAGGGTGAAGTCGACACCGGCCTGCAAAGGCGATGAAAGCGACATCAGCGTGGCGTAAAGACAGACCAGCGCGCAGGCCAGCGAAATGGACTGGACAATGACCAGACACTGGAGAATCTGCAGCAGCAGATGACCCGGCGCCATCATGAGCGTCATCACCACCGCCAGCAGCGCGATCCCCTGGACGCCATAAGCCGTCAACAGCGCTCTGCCGGGTGAGGTGTATTTCATCAGCAATCCGCCGGCCAGCGTTCCTGCTATGCCCGCTGCAATATTGCCGCCGCTGAACAGCGCGCCCAATGCGGACATGCTCAACCCATGATCCAACAACAGCGGTGCCAGAAGAGGCAGCACAAACCGCATGCCTGAATTCAGCATCAATACCAGCAGTAAGCCCAGGCGCGCCTGCTTCCTCCTTAGCGCATAACCTAACGCCGGAACATGCGGGATAGTCGCTGTTCGCGTCGGCTCCGTAATGCGCCACAGCGGGAGTGACAGCGCCATAATCAGCACCGCCATCATCAGCATGGCGACAGGCCAGCCGGATGCCGCCGACAGCATCAGGAACACCCCGCCGCCGCACATCATTCCCAGATAGCTGCCGCCGACCTGCACGCTGTTTCCCCAGCCGTAACCCGTGCGGGTCAGTTGATCGACACAAAAGCCGTCGCTGGCGATATCAATGGTGGAGGCGACCGTGCCTGCCACCATAAACAGAACAAATAACGCGACGATTTGCGTATCGGGGAATCCCCCTTCTCGCCCAAACCAGCCAATCGCTGCGGCAATAGTCAGGATCGCCGCTAGCGCGACCTGACCACGCAGGATTAACATGCGGGAACGGCGTTCCTGGCTACCGGGCGGAAGCCGCCAGCGCTCGATCCACGGCGCCCAAATAAACTTCAGCGCCCAGGGCAGCATAAACAGGGTTGTCGCACCGGCAAGCGCCAGCGAACCGCCAGCAGCGCGCACCAGCGCGGGTAAGGACTGCATAGACAGCGCCGATACCAGACTCTGCGTCACATAGACGCCGGCAATAGCAAAAATCACCCGCCCGGTCGTCAACGTCAGAGGTTTCACATTCGACTGAACATCACTCATGCACCCACTCTCCAGACGCGGAACCCCCGTCGTCGCGCCACACGCGCGCGGCCATTTGCGCCTGCCACAGCGCCTGATAACGTCCATGATGTGAGAGCAATTGCGCATGAGTACCCTGCTCAACCACCTGTCCCTCTTCCATCACCAGAATGTTTCCGGCCCCGGCGATGGTGGATAAACGGTGAGCGATGATAATCACCGTCCGGTTGTGAACCAGGTTATCGATCGCTTTTTGCACCGCCAGCTCGCTTTCAATATCCAGCGCGGCAGTCGGTTCATCGAGAATGACGACCGGCGCGTTTTTCAATAACGCTCTGGCAATGGAAATCCGCTGGCGCTCGCCGCCCGATAGCTGGCCGCCCATCTCTCCCATTGGCGTCAGCCAGCCTTGCGGAAGACGGGAAATAAACTCAAGGCACTGCGCCGCGCGGGCGGCCTCTTCTACCTCCTGCCGCGTCGCCTGTGGGCGCGCGATACGGATATTCGCCAGCAGCGTGTCATCAAACAGCCAGACATCCTGGAAAACAACAGAAATCAGGCTATTGAGCTGTTCCGGCGTCAGGCGGCGAATATCGACGCCGCCAATAGAAATCTGCCCTTGCTGCGGATCGGCATAGCGCATTAACAGTTTGGTGACCGTAGTTTTGCCTGCGCCGGAGGCACCCACCAGCGCGCTCATACTGGCTGCCGGGAACGTCAAAGAAACATGATTAAGCGCGTGGCCGTCACCTTCTTCGTAGCGATAGCTGACGTTGTCAAAGCGGATATCGTAACGTTCCGGCATCTCGCTTTGCTCTGCGACGGGAAGCGGTGCTATCGCCATAAACTGCTCAATCCGTTGCAGGGCGCTGGCGATCAGTTCCACAACCGAGGTGTAGCTGATAAACATCGCCATCGGTTCTGCGAAGCGCATAATCATCGCGACGGCGGCAATCAAAAAGGCGAGGTTCAGAGTGCCCGTCACTACCCAGACGATCCCGGATAACACCACCACCTGTAGGCCCAACTCCACGACGCTGGCGATCAGCATCGTTGCGCCAGCGCCCTGACGGTGAGTGCGGGTCTGTAAGTTTTCCAGCGCATTGAAATGCGCCAGCAGCGCCCGGCTTTTATCGGCATCGCTGCCGCAGGTGCGCAATACCATCATCCCCTGAGCAAATTCAACGATATCGCCGCTCAGACGCTGGTGCGCTTCCCCCAGCGTCTGCATTTGTCGCCGCATCGCCGGGCGGCGCCAGTAATAAAACGGCACCAGCAGAGGGAAGATCAGCAACATCACCAGCCCCAGCCGCCAGTCTATCCACAATGTCGCCAGCGACGCCGTCAGCGGCGTGACAATGGTGAGCAGCAAAATATTGGCTATCGCAATAACATAATTGAGGTTTTCATCCACGCTGCCCAGCAGCAAGGCGTTCATTTCACCCGCCCTGCCGCGCTGGAGCTTATCCAGCGGCACGCGGCGTAACTGCTCGCCAAGTCGCAGGCGCAACTCATGGGTAGCCTGCGCCAGATGACCACGGTATTCAAAGCCCAGGCCATACCAGCGTAGCACCAGCGTCACAATTGCGGCGACGCTGAAGGCCATAGCCCAGTTAAGAAGTTGCGGCGCGTCTCCCCGTAACAGCGCATCAATGATCGGATAAAGACAGGCAAAGGCGATCCCCTGCATGAATGCCGCCAGCAACAGCGCCAGCATACTGCGTCGCAGCATCCTGGCCTGACTGCCAACGCTGGAGATAAGCTGGCGCCAGATGACGCGCCAGGCCAGGTTATCCGCAGGATTATTGTCTTTCATTTTCCACCACCTCTTCCTGTGTTCCACCCGGCACCCAATGCTGCGCCTGCTGATAGTGTTGCCAGAGCCGTTGATACAGGCCGCCCTGCGCCAACAGTTGCGTATGGTTCCCCATTTCCCTGAGTTGTCCGTCGGAAAACAGCAATATCACATCGGCCTGAGTCACCATTGAGAGACGATGCGCGACCATGATGACCGTCCGGCCACGCATGGCCGCCGCGAGCGCCTTGATAAGCGCCGCTTCGTTTTCCGGGTCAGCAAACGCCGTCGCCTCATCGAGCACCAGGATGGGGCGATCCTGCAAAAGCGCCCGGGCGATAGTAATGCGCTGCCGCTGGCCGCCGGAGAGAAATACCCCACGTTCCCCGACTCGAGTGTTGTAACCTTCTGGCAGAGCGCTAATAAAATCATGGGCCTGCGCCACTCTGGCCGCCGCTATAACCGCCTCCAGCGGCGTATCCGGCGCGCCCAGACGAATGTTATTGGCTATCGTGTCGGCAAAAAGGAAGTTGTCCTGAAACACAAACGAGAGTTGCTTCATCAGGGTGTCCGTCTGCATATCACGCAGATCCACGCCGCCAATACGGATATGGCCTTTGTCCGGGTCGGCGTAACGCAGCAGCAAGCGCGCCACGGTGCTTTTTCCGGCGCCGCTTGGCCCGACCAGCGCCACAATTTGCCCGGCAGGCACATGAAAGCTCACCTCCTGCAACGCGGCGCCAGTACGCGCTTGCGGATAATGAAAGCTCACCTGCTCAAAGGTAATGCTCGCCTCTTGCGGCTGCTGGTCAGACTGCGGCAGCGATAACTCCGGCATCGCGAGAACCTGATAAATACGCTGAATGCTTAAACGCGTTTGCGCGACCAGGTTATTGAGCATCATCATTGGCATTACGGCTTCGGCCATTCCGCTGCCCAGCAGTAAAACGGCCACCCACGCGATAAAATCGAAACTGCCATAGTGCAACAGGCCGTATCCCGACCAGATCAGGACAAACAGGGTCGGGAGAGGATTCAGAATCGAGAAGGAAAAACGCGCTGAAAAACCGGCTTTGCGATACCAGGTTTTGAGCACATCGACCCACTCTTCAAGGGCGCGTTGATAGCGCAAAAAACTGGTGCTGCCGCTATCAAACGTTCTCACCACGGGCATGGCCTGCACGAACTCAATAACCGCCGCGCTAACCTGCTCGCGCGCCTTATGATAACGCTGAGCCATATTTTCCGAACGCTGGCGGGCGAGCACGAGAACAACCGATCCAAACGCCAGTACCCCCAGCGTCGCGATTGCCAGCCGCCAGTCCAGCCAGAACAAGATAACGATTGTCGCCAGCGGCATGATGATCGCGCGGGCATAGAGCGGCGTGCTGTCGGCCACAAAAATATGTAACGACTTCACGTCATCCAGCATCACTTTCGCCACTGACCCGCTGCCCATTTGCTGTAACACGCCAGGCGGAAGCTGCAATGCTTTACGGGCTAACCTGCTGCGCAGAATGTTCTCCAGATGAAAAGCCGCGTAATGAGAGGTGTTGAACGCCTGTAAGCGCAGAACAAAAGTTAAGACCACGCAGCCGATCACGCCGCCCAGCGGCCAGGCCGGAATAGCGTCAGGCGTCGCGCGAATGTCACGCAGGCTCCACGCCAGAAAAAGGAGCGCCCCCAGGCTGGTTAATGCCGCCAGCCCCGCCAGCGCCATAGCTAAAATAACCTTCCTGCGAACCGGTGTAATCACCTGCCAGAGAGGAAATCGGGACAGCGATTCAGTATTGGATGATTGAGATGACATGGGAGTAACTGAATTTCCTGATGAATTTTTACGGACGCCAAAAACGACAATTCAGGGTGGCGTTCTGAGAATTAATGTGAATAATAACCATTATCAATAACTCATCTACCCCATTCGGTTCTATTTATACCCGCATTGGTCTAAGCCACAGGGAGATAACCAGGTCATGACGGAGTCACCGCAAACGCAATCTGAAATCTCTATTCACCAGTTGGTGGTCGGGAAACCTGCAAACGATGGCAATATTCCTGCTCAGTGTGAACTGCTGCGCTGTTCGTTGCAGGAAGGTATGGATATTTTGCTCTGGAGGGGCCATTTTGCGCGGCCAGAGACGTTGCAGCTACACGACGATCTGGGCAGGATTAACTTCTCGTGCATCCTGGAAGGCACATCGCGCTTTGCGATTCAGGGACTCCGGCGCCACACCGACTGGGAGCTTGCGCGCAATCGCCATTACATTACCCATACGCCAGACTGTCGCGGCAGCGCCTCCTATTGTGGCCGATTCGAGAGCATTACCCTCTCCTTCAGCCCTGAAACCCTCGCGCTGTGGGTGCCGGATATTAGCGCGGTCATTAAGAATAAGATCGACTCCCACTGCTGTTGCCAGCAGCAGCGTTGTAATGCTGAAACCCACTTAACGGCTCAGGCCTTGCGTCACGCGCTGATGCGCATGCACGGCGGCTTCAGTCATGAACAAAAGCCGTCGACGCTATGGTTGCAGGGGCAAAGTCTGGTCATGCTCAGCCTGGTGCTGGATGAACATCGCGAAGACGCCAGTTGCCTCTCCTGCCACTTCAACCCGATGGAACGCCAGAAACTGCTGCGGGCGAAGGATCTGCTGCTGGCTGATCTGACGCAAGCGCCGGGCGTCGCGGAGCTGGCCAGAGAGTCCGGTCTGAGCGTTCTCAAAATTAAGCGAGGCTTCCGCGTTCTGTTCAACAACAGCGTCTATGGCCTGTTTCAGGCTGAACGAATGCAGGAAGCCAGAAGACGCCTGGCCAACGGCAATACCTCCGTCATGACGGTGGCGGCCGATCTGGGCTATGCCAACGCCAGCCATTTCTCTGCCGCCTTCCAGAAACAGTTTGGCGTAACTCCTTCGACCTTTAAACGCGGGATGTAACCGGGGTCGCGCCCCCCTAAACTCCTCCCTGACAGAGGCCCGGATACCCCATCCGGGCCTCTGTTCTTTCCGCCTGTTACCAACCCGAAACGGGCATAAATAAACCCGTTTCGGGTAGCATCCAATTGTTAATAATTATTATTCTCATATGAGTAATGCTTTTCGGTAAGACGTGCCATCAGGAGGAAGAATGATTTCTGGCGCACCATCTCAGGATTCGCTGTTACCGGACAACCGCCACGCGGCTGATTACCAACAATTACGCGAGCGGCTCATACAGGAACTGAATTTAACGCCGCAGCAGTTACATGAAGAGAGCAACCTGATCCAGGCCGGCCTGGATTCCATAAGATTGATGAGATGGTTACACTGGTTTCGTAAAAATGGCTACCGCCTTACCCTTCGCGAGCTGTATGCCGCCCCCACGCTGGCGGCATGGAACCAGTTAATGCTCAGCCGGTCGCCGGAGAACGCGGAAGAAGAAACGCCGCCCGACGAATCATCCTGGCCGAACATGACCGAAAGTACCCCCTTCCCATTGACGCCAGTACAGCACGCCTACCTGACGGGCCGCATGCCGGGGCAGACGCTTGGCGGCGTGGGTTGCCACCTGTATCAGGAGTTTGAAGGCCATTGTCTGACGGCGTCGCAGCTGGAGCAGGCCATCACGACCTTGCTGCAACGCCACCCAATGCTGCATATCGCCTTTCGCCCCGACGGGCAGCAGGTCTGGCTACCGCAACCTTACTGGAACGGCGTCACCGTTCATGATTTACGCCATAACGACGCTGAAAGCCGCCAGGCCTATCTGGACGCACTGCGCCAGCGCCTGAGCCACCGTCTTTTACGCGTGGAAATCGGCGAAACGTTTGATTTTCAGCTGACGCTCTTGCCGGACAATCGCCACCGCCTCCATGTCAATATTGACCTGCTGATTATGGATGCCTCCAGCTTTACGCTTTTCTTCGATGAGCTTAACGCCCTGCTGGCCGGAGAATCGCTGCCGGCTATCGACACCCGCTATGATTTCCGCTCGTATTTGCTGCACCAGCAGAAGATTAATCAACCACTGAGAGACGACGCGCTCGCTTACTGGCTGGCGAAAGCATCGACGCTTCCCCCCGCGCCCGTCTTGCCGCTGGCCTGCGAACCCGCCACGCTATGTGAAGTCCGTAATACCCGACGCCGCATGATTGTCCCGGCAACACGCTGGCACGCCTTTAGCAACCGGGCCGGCGAGTATGGCGTGACGCCGACAATGGCACTGGCGACCTGTTTTTCTGCCGTGCTGGCTCGCTGGGGCGGCCTGACGCGTCTGCTGCTTAACATCACCTTATTCGACCGCCAGCCGCTGCACCCGGCGGTTGGCGCGATGCTTGCCGACTTCACCAATATTCTTCTGCTGGATACCGCCTGCGATGGCGATACCGTCAGCAACCTGGCGCGTAAAAACCAGCTCACGTTTACGGAGGACTGGGAGCATCGCCACTGGTCCGGCGTCGAATTACTCCGTGAACTCAAACGCCAGCAGCGCTACCCCCACGGCGCCCCGGTGGTATTTACCAGCAATCTGGGGCGTTCCCTCTACAGCAGCCGCGCAGAATCGCCGTTGGGCGAGCCGGAATGGGGCATCTCGCAAACGCCGCAGGTCTGGATAGATCATCTGGCGTTCGAGCATCACGGCGAGGTCTGGCTACAATGGGACAGCAACGACGCGCTGTTCCCTCCGGCGTTAGTCGAAACATTGTTCGACGCCTACTGCCAGTTGATTAACCAACTCTGCGATGACGAAAGCGCCTGGCAAAAGCCGTTCGCAGATATGATGCCCGCCAGCCAGCGCGCGATACGCGAACGGGTCAACGCCACCGGCGCCCCCATTCCCGAAGGCTTGCTGCATGAAGGCATTTTCCGTATCGCTCTGCAACAGCCGCAGGCGCTGGCGGTAACGGACATGCGTTATCAGTGGAATTATCATGAGCTGACAGACTATGCCCGCCGTTGCGCGGGCAGGTTAATCGAGTGCGGGGTTCAGCCCGGCGATAATGTGGCTATCACGATGTCGAAAGGCGCAGGACAACTTGTTGCGGTTCTGGCCGTCCTGCTGGCCGGGGCGGTTTACGTTCCGGTTTCGCTGGATCAGCCTGCCGCACGGCGCGAGAAAATCTACGCTGACGCCAGCGTCCGGCTGGTGCTCATTTGTCAGCACGACGCCAGCGCCGGGTCAGACGATATTCCCGTCCTTGCCTGGCAGCAGGCCATTGAGGCGGAGCCGATCGCCAACCCGGTAGTACGCGCCCCCACGCAACCGGCCTACATTATCTACACCTCCGGCTCTACCGGTACGCCGAAAGGGGTAGTCATTTCTCACCGGGGAGCGCTTAACACCTGTTGCGATATCAATACCCGCTATCAGGTTGGCCCGCATGACAGGGTGCTGGCCCTCTCCGCCCTACATTTTGATTTATCGGTTTACGACATTTTTGGCGTACTGCGCGCGGGCGGCGCGCTGGTGATGGTGATGGAAAATCAACGGCGCGATCCTCACGCATGGTGTGAGCTGATCCAGCGCCATCAGGTCACGCTCTGGAACAGCGTCCCGGCGCTGTTCGATATGCTGCTGACCTGGTGTGAAGGTTTCGCCGACGCCACGCCGGAAAACCTGCGCGCAGTGATGCTTTCCGGCGACTGGATCGGGCTTGACCTCCCCGCCCGTTATCGGGCCTTCCGGCCACAAGGACAATTTATCGCGATGGGCGGTGCCACCGAGGCGTCTATCTGGTCTAACGCCTGCGAAATTCACGACGTCCCCGCCCACTGGCGCTCCATCCCTTACGGTTTTCCGCTAACCAACCAACGCTACCGGGTGGTGGATGAACAGGGCCGGGACTGCCCTGACTGGGTGCCGGGTGAATTATGGATTGGCGGCATTGGGGTCGCGGAAGGCTATTTCAACGATCCCCTGCGTAGCGAGCAGCAATTTTTGACGCTCCCGGACGAGCGCTGGTATCGCACCGGCGATCTCGGCTGCTACTGGCCAGATGGCACAATCGAGTTCCTCGGTCGTCGTGACAAGCAGGTCAAAGTCGGAGGATATCGCATCGAGCTGGGCGAAATCGAAAGCGCGCTCAGCCAGCTGGCGGGGGTGAAACAAGCAACCGTTCTGGCGATCGGCGAAAAAGAAAAAACGCTGGCGGCATACGTTGTTCCTCAGGGCGAGGCTTTTTGCGTTACCGATCATCGGAACCCGGCACTGCCGCAGGCGTGGCACACGCTTGCGGGAACGTTGCCCTGTTGCGCCATCTCGCCAGAGATCTCCGCAGAACAGGTAGCCGATTTCCTTCAGCATCGCCTGCTAAAACTGAAGCCGGGTCACACCGCTGGCGCCGATCCTCTCCCCCTGATGAACTCACTCGCTATCCAGCCGCGCTGGCAGGCCGTGGTGGAACGCTGGTTAGCATTTCTGGTGACACAACGGCGACTGAAGCCCGCTGCTGAAGGTTATCAGGTCTGCGCTGGTGAAGAACGCGAGGATGAGCACCCGCACTTCAGCGGACATGATTTAACGTTATCGCAAATTCTTCGCGGTGCCCGTAACGAACTGTCGTTACTGAACGACGCGCAGTGGTCGCCGGAAAGCCTGGCCTTTAACCATCCGGCCAGCGCCCCGTATATTCAGGAACTGGCGACAATTTGCCAACAGCTTGCACAGCGCTTACAGCGCCCGGTACGCCTGCTTGAGGTGGGAACCCGCACTGGCCGCGCCGCAGAATCGCTGTTAGCACAGCTCAACGCCGGACAGATTGAGTATGTCGGGCTTGAGCAGAGCCAGGAGATGCTGCTGAGCGCCCGGCAGAGGCTCGCCCCCTGGCCTGGCGCCCGTCTGTCCCTCTGGAATGCAGACACGCTGGCGACGCACGCTCACTCGGCGGACATTATCTGGCTTAATAACGCCCTGCATCGTCTGCTGCCGGAAGATCCCGGGCTCCTTGCGACATTACAACAGCTTGCCGTTCCCGGCGCGCTGCTCTACGTGATGGAGTTTCGCCAGTTAACGCCGTCCGCCCTACTCAGCACGCTCCTGTTAACCAATGGGCAGCCGGAGGCCTTGCTGCATAACAGCGCCGACTGGGCGGCATTATTTAGCGCGGCCGGCTTCAACTGTCAGCATGGCGATGAGGTCGCGGGGTTACAACGCTTCCTCGTACAATGTCCTGACAGGCAGGTGCGCCGCGATCCCCGTCAACTTCAGGCCGCCCTCGCCGGGAGTCTGCCGGGGTGGATGGTGCCGCAACGGATCGTATTCCTCGACGCCTTACCGCTGACGGCTAACGGGAAAATTGACTACCAGGCGCTGAAGCGTCGTCATACCCCTGAAGCGGAAAACCCGGCCGAAGCGGATTTACCCCAGGGCGACATTGAAAAACAGGTTGCCGCCCTCTGGCAGCAACTCTTATCAACTGGCAATGTCACCAGAGAAACCGACTTCTTCCAGCAAGGCGGCGATAGCCTGCTGGCGACCCGTCTGACCGGGCAACTTCATCAGGCAGGTTATGAAGCGCAATTAAGCGACCTGTTTAATCATCCCCGGCTGGCGGATTTTGCCGCCACGCTGCGGAAAACCGACGTCCCGGTCGAACAACCATTCGTCCACTCCCCTGAAGATCGCTACCAGCCCTTTGCGCTTACCGACGTGCAGCAGGCTTACCTGGTGGGGCGTCAGCCGGGCTTTGCCCTGGGCGGCGTCGGCTCACATTTCTTTGTTGAATTTGAAATTGCCGATCTGGACCTCACCCGGCTGGAGACGGTCTGGAACCGATTAATCGCCCGCCACGATATGCTGCGCGCCATCGTGCGTGATGGACAGCAACAGGTGCTCGAACAGACGCCCCCTTGGGTGATACCCGCACACACCCTCCATACGCCTGAAGAGGCGTTGCGGGTGCGCGAAAAACTGGCGCATCAGGTACTCAACCCCGAAGTGTGGCCGGTATTCGATCTCCAGGTCGGATACGTGGACGGGATGCCTGCCCGCCTGTGGCTGTGTCTGGATAACCTGTTGCTTGACGGTCTGAGCATGCAGATCCTGCTGGCGGAGCTGGAGCACGGCTACCGCTACCCGCAACAGCTGCTTCCGCCGCTGCCCGTCACCTTCAGGGATTATCTGCAACAACCCTCGCTACAGTCGCCCAATCCAGATTCTCTGGCATGGTGGCAGGCGCAGCTTGATGATATTCCTCCGGCGCCTGCGTTGCCGCTGCGCTGCTTGCCTCAGGAGGTTGAAACACCGCGCTTCGCCCGCCTGAACGGCGCACTGGACAGCACGCGCTGGCATCGGCTGAAAAAACGGGCGGCTGACGCCCATCTCACCCCGTCGGCCGTACTGTTGTCGGTGTGGTCAACGGTTCTCTCTGCATGGAGTGCACAGCCTGAGTTCACGCTTAACCTTACGCTTTTCGACAGGCGACCGCTGCACCCGCAAATCAACCAGATTCTGGGCGATTTCACCTCGCTGATGCTGCTGAGCTGGCATCCCGGCGAAAGCTGGCTGCACAGCGCGCAGTCACTACAGCAGCGGCTGAGCCAGAACCTCAACCACCGCGATGTGTCAGCCATCCGCGTGATGCGTCAACTGGCGCAACGGCAAAACGTGCCTGCCGTTCCGATGCCCGTCGTCTTTACCAGCGCACTGGGCTTTGAGCAGGATAACTTCCTCGCCCGGCGTAATCTGCTCAAACCGGTCTGGGGCATCTCCCAGACGCCGCAGGTCTGGCTCGATCACCAGATTTATGAATCCGAAGGCGAACTGCGCTTTAACTGGGATTTTGTCGCCGCGCTGTTTCCTGCCGGGCAGGTGGAGCGCCAGTTTGAACAGTATTGCGCATTGCTAAACCGAATGGCCGAGGATGAAAGCGGCTGGCAACTGCCGCTCGCCGCGCTGGTGCCTCCCGTTAAACACGCAGGGCAATGCGCAGAGCGCTCACCGCGCGTATGCCCTGAGCACTCTCAGCCACACATTGCGGCGGACGAGAGCACCGTCAGCCTGATTTGCGACGCCTTCCGCGAGGTGGTTGGCGAGTCTGTCACGCCCGCAGAAAACTTCTTTGAGGCGGGCGCAACGTCGCTGAATCTGGTGCAACTGCACGTTTTGTTACAACGTCACGAATTTTCCACCCTGACGTTGCTTGACCTCTTCACCCACCCTTCTCCTGCTGCCCTGGCCGATTATCTGGCCGGCGTCGCCACGGTGGAGAAAACAAAACGACCTCGCCCTGTTCGCCGTCGTCAGCGGCGGATATAGCGCGAAGCAAACTGATTTTCCCCGGAACGCCATCGCGAACGCATGGCGTTCCATTGACTTTGTGAATCTTAGGAAACGGGACCGATTATGGATAACTTGCGCTTCTCTTCTGCGCCGACAGCAGATTCCATTGATGCATCGATCGCTCAACACTACCCGGACTGCGAACCTGTCGCGGTTATCGGCTACGCCTGCCATTTTCCTGAATCGCCGGATGGCGAAACGTTCTGGCAAAATCTGCTGGAAGGTCGTGAATGCAGCCGACGCTTTACGCGCGAAGAGCTTCTGGCCGTCGGTCTGGATGCCGCCATCATTGACGATCCTCATTATGTCAATATCGGTACGGTGTTAGACAACGCCGACTGCTTCGACGCCACCCTGTTTGGCTATTCGCGACAGGAAGCGGAGTCGATGGACCCGCAGCAGCGCCTGTTTTTGCAGGCGGTCTGGCATGCGCTGGAACATGCCGGTTATGCCCCCGGCGCCGTCCCCCATAAGACCGGCGTTTTCGCCTCTTCCCGGATGAGTACCTACCCCGGTCGCGAAGCATTGAACGTGACAGAAGTCGCGCAGGTAAAAGGTCTGCAATCTCTGATGGGCAATGATAAAGACTATATTGCCACCCGCGCCGCGTACAAACTCAACCTGCACGGCCCGGCGTTATCGGTACAGACCGCCTGCTCCAGCTCGCTGGTTGCCGTGCATCTGGCCTGTGAAAGCCTGCGCGCAGGCGAATCCGATATGGCGGTGGCCGGCGGCGTGGCGCTCTCTTTCCCCCAGCAGGCGGGCTATCGCTACCAGCCCGGAATGATTTTCTCTCCCGATGGCCACTGTCGTCCTTTTGACGCCTCGGCTGAGGGCACCTGGGCCGGTAATGGTCTCGGCTGCGTGGTTCTGCGTCGCCTGAAAGACGCGCTACTGTCAGGCGATCCGATTATCTCGGTGATCCTCTCCAGCGCGGTCAATAACGACGGCAACAGAAAGGTCGGCTATACCGCCCCTTCCGTCGCCGGGCAGCAGGCGGTCATCGAAGAGGCGTTAATGCTGGCGGCCATCGACGACAGGCAGGTAGGTTACATTGAAACCCACGGCACCGGCACACCGCTGGGCGATGCGATTGAAATAGAAGCGTTACGCAACGTCTATGCGCCGCGCCCGCAGGACAGGCGCTGTGCGCTCGGTTCCGTGAAAAGCAATATGGGGCATCTGGATACCGCGGCAGGCATTGCCGGACTGCTGAAAACCGTTCTGGCCGTCAGTCGCGGACAAATTCCACCCTTATTGAATTTCCACACCCCCAACCCGGCGCTGAAGCTTGAGGAGAGCCCCTTTACCGTACCAGTGTCGGCGCAAGCGTGGCAGGATGAAATGCGCTATGCGGGCGTATCCTCCTTTGGTATTGGCGGCACCAACTGCCATATGATCGTCGCCTCGCTGCCCGATGCGCTCAACGCGCGCCTCCCCAATACGGATGGCGGCAGAAAAAGTACTGCGCTGCTGCTCAGCGCCGCCAGCGACAGCGCGTTGCGGCGGCTGGCGACGGATTATGCCGGGGCGCTGAGGAAGAATGCGGATGCCAGCGATCTGGCCTTCACGGCCCTGCACGCGCGCCGTCTCGATCTTCCTTTCCGCCTGGCGGTGCCATTAAACCGTGAAACCGCCGACGCGCTCAGCACCTGGGCTAGTGAGAAATCGGGGGCGCAGGTATACAGCGGCCACGGCGCCAGCGGCAAGCAGGTGTGGCTGTTTACCGGCCAGGGCTCGCACTGGCGCACTATGGGCCAAACGATGTACCAGCACTCAACGGCGTTTGCCGACACGCTGGATCGCTGTTTTTCCGCCTGTAGCGAAATGCTCACGCCGTCACTGCGCGAAGCGATGTTTAACCCCGATTCGGCGCAGCTGGACAATATGGCCTGGGCGCAGCCGGCGATTGTCGCGTTTGAAATCGCGATGGCGGCGCACTGGCGTGCTGAAGGACTGAAGCCAGACTTCGCCATTGGGCATTCCGTCGGTGAATTTGCCGCTGCCGTTGTCTGCGGACACTATACGATTGAACAGGTCATGCCACTGGTTTGTCGGCGCGGCGCGCTAATGCAGCAGTGCGCAAGCGGCGCGATGGTGGCGGTATTTGCAGACGAAGACACGCTGATGCCGCTGGCTCGCCAGTTTGAGCTGGATCTCGCCGCCAACAACGGTACGCAACATACGGTATTTTCCGGGCCGGAAGCCCGTCTCGCGGTATTTTGCGCCACGCTCTCGCAGCATGACATTAACTATCGTCGCCTGAGCGTAACCGGTGCGGCGCACTCCGCTTTACTGGAGCCGATACTCGATCGGTTCCAGGACGCCTGCGCGGGACTGCACGCGGAGCCGGGGCAAATACCGATTATTTCCACGCTCACCGCCGACGTCATTGATGAGTCAACGCTCAACCAGGCGGATTACTGGCGCCGACATATGCGCCAGCCGGTGCGTTTTATCCAGAGTATTCAGGTGGCGCATCAGCTCGGCGCCCGCGTTTTTCTGGAGATGGGGCCCGATGCCCAGTTGGTTGCTTGCGGGCAGCGCGAATACCGCGATAACGCATACTGGATAGCCAGCGCCCGGCGTAACAAAGAGGCGAGCGATGTCCTCAATCAGGCCCTGCTCCAGCTTTACGCTGCCGGCGTCGCCCTACCGTGGGCCGACCTGCTGGCGGGCGATGGACAACGTATCGCTGCGCCATGTTATCCGTTTGATACTGAACGTTACTGGAAAGAGCGCGTCTCCCCGGCCTGCGAGCCTGCCGACGCAGCGCTGTCTGCCGGGCTGGAGGTGGCGAGTCGCGCCGCGACAGCGCTCGATCTCCCTCGCCTGGAAGCGCTTAAACAGTGCGCCACGCGACTGCACGCCATCTACGTCGATCAACTGGTACAACGCTGTACCGGCGATGCCATTGAGAACGGCGTGGACGCCATGACCATCATGCGCCGTGGACGTCTGCTGCCCCGCTACCAGCAGCTACTCCAGCGCCTGCTGAATAACTGCGTGGTCGACGGCGATTACCGCTGCACCGACGGGCGATACGTCCGCGCCCGCCCCATTGAACATCAACAGCGGGAATCACTGCTGACGGAACTTGCCGGTTATTGTGAAGGTTTTCAGGCTATTCCCGACACCATCGCCCGTGCCGGCGATCGGTTATATGAAATGATGAGCGGCGCGGAAGAACCGGTGGCGATTATCTTCCCGCAAAGCGCCTCCGACGGCGTGGAAGTGCTGTATCAGGAATTCAGCTTTGGCCGCTATTTCAACCAAATCGCCGCCGGGGTATTACGCGGCATTGTCCAGACGCGTCAGCCCCGCCAGCCGTTGCGTATTCTTGAAGTTGGCGGCGGAACCGGCGGCACCACCGCGTGGCTGCTGCCGGAACTCAACGGCGTTCCGGCACTGGAGTACCATTTCACCGATATCTCGGCGCTGTTCACCCGTCGCGCCCAGCAGAAATTCGCCGACTATGATTTTGTGAAGTATAGCGAGCTGGATCTCGAAAAAGAGGCGCAGTCTCAGGGTTTCCAGGCACAGTCTTACGATCTTATCGTGGCAGCGAACGTGATTCACGCCACCCGCCATATTGGCCGCACGCTCGATAATCTGCGCCCCCTGCTCAAGCCGGGCGGGCGCCTGCTGATGCGCGAAATCACCCAGCCAATGCGTCTGTTTGACTTCGTTTTCGGCCCGCTGGTTCTTCCGCTACAGGATCTCGACGCCCGCGAAGGTGAGTTATTCCTCACCACCGCTCAGTGGCAACAACAGTGCCGCCACGCCGGATTCAGCAAAGTGGCGTGGCTACCGCAGGATGGCAGCCCGACCGCCGGGATGAGCGAACATATCATTCTCGCCACGCTGCCCGGTCAGGCGGTTAGCGCCGTAACATTCACCGCGCCATCAGAACCCGTGTTGGGGCAGGCGCTGACGGATAACGGTGATTATCTCGCCGACTGGTCTGATTGCGCAGGTCAGCCCGAACGGTTTAACGCCCGCTGGCAGGAGGCCTGGCGTCTGCTTTCACAGCGTCATGGCGACGCTCTGCCTGTGGAACCGCCCCCCGTCGCCGCCCCGGAGTGGCTAGGGAAGGTTCGCTTAAGCTGGCAAAACGAAGCCTTTTCCCGCGGTCAGATGCGCGTTGAAGCCCGTCATCCTGCTGGCGAGTGGCTGCCGCTATCGCCCGCCGCGCCTCTTCCTGCGCCGCAAACGCATTATCAATGGCGCTGGACGCCCCTCAACGTCGCCAGCATTGACCATCCGCTTACCTTTAGCTTCAGCGCCGGTACGCTTGCGCGCAGCGACGAGCTGGCGCAATACGGCATCATTCACGATCCGCACGCCTCTTCACGACTGATGATTGTTGAGGAGAGCGAGGATACGCTGGCCTTAGCGGAGAAAGTGATAGCAGCGCTCACCGCCAGCGCAGCCGGATTGATTGTGGTTACTCGCCGCGCGTGGCGAGTCGAGGAAAATGAAGCACTCTCTGCATCCCATCACGCGCTATGGGCCTTGCTTCGCGTCGCGGCCAACGAACAGCCGGAACGGTTGCTTGCCGCCATCGATCTCGCCGAAAACACCCCGTGGGAAACGCTGCATCAAGGGTTGAGTGCAGTCTCACTATCACAGCGCTGGCTCGCCGCACGGGGTGACACCCTTTGGCTTCCTTCACTGTCGCCCAATACGGGATGCGCCGCTGAATTACCGGCAAACGTGTTTACCGGCGATAGCCGCTGGCATCTGGTGACCGGAGCGTTTGGCGGATTAGGCCGCCTTGCCGTGAACTGGCTCAGAGAAAAAGGGGCGCGACGCATCGCCCTGCTGGCGCCGCGCGTGGATGAGTCATGGCTACGCGACGTGGAGGGCGGGCAGACGCGCGTCTGCCGTTGTGATGTGGGCGATGCCGGGCAACTGGCCACGGTTCTTGACGATCTGGCGGCCAACGGCGGCATTGCCGGAGCGATTCATGCCGCTGGCGTATTGGCTGACGCGCCCTTGCAGGAGCTTGATGACCACCAGCTGGCTGCCGTTTTCGCGGTAAAAGCGCAGGCGGCAAGCCAGCTGGTGCAAACCCTGCGCAACCACGACGGACGCTATCTTATTCTCTACTCTTCCGCTGCCGCCACCCTCGGCGCGCCGGGTCAGAGCGCCCATGCGCTGGCCTGCGGCTACCTGGACGGGCTGGCCCAGCAGTTTTCCACCCTTGATGCGCCGAAAACGCTCTCTGTCGCCTGGGGCGCATGGGGAGAAAGCGGTCGGGCGGCCACGCCGGAAATGCTGGCGACGCTCGCCAGCCGAGGTATGGGCGCGTTAAGCGATGCCGAAGGCTGCTGGCACCTGGAACAGGCGGTGATGCGCGGCGCCCCGTGGCGACTGGCGATGCGCGTTTTTACCGACAAAATGCCCCCGTTACAACAGGCTCTGTTTAACATCAGCGCCACAGAAAAAGCCGCAACGCCGGTCATTCCTCCTGCTGATGACAACGCCTTTAACGGCAGCCTGAGCGATGAAACAGCGGTGATGGCATGGCTGAAAAAGCGGATTGCGGTTCAGCTAAGGCTGAGCGATCCGGCGTCACTGCATCCAAACCAGGATCTGTTGCAACTCGGCATGGACTCGCTGCTCTTCCTTGAACTCAGTAGCGATATTCAGCACTACCTGGGCGTACGCATCAATGCGGAACGGGCGTGGCAGGATCTGTCTCCTCATGGACTCACGCAGCTTATCTGTTCTAAGCCAGAGGCGACGCCTGCCGCTTCGCAGCCGGAAGTGTTGCGGCACGACGCCGACGAGCGTTATGCGCCCTTCCCTTTGACGCCCATTCAGCACGCCTACTGGCTGGGGCGAACCCACCTCATTGGCTATGGCGGCGTCGCCTGTCACGTCCTGTTTGAGTGGGATAAACGCCACGATGAGTTCGATCTCGCCATACTGGAGAAAGCATGGAACCAGCTCATCGCACGCCACGATATGTTGCGTATGGTGGTTGATGCCGACGGGCAGCAGCGAATCCTGGCGACAACGCCGGAGTATCACATCCCGCGTGACGATCTGCGCGCGCTTTCCCCGGAAGAACAGCGCATCGCGCTGGAAAAACGGCGGCATGAACTGAGCTATCGCGTTTTGCCTGCCGACCAGTGGCCTCTTTTTGAGCTGGTGGTCAGCGAAATCGACGATTGCCATTACCGTCTGCATATGAACCTCGACCTTTTGCAGTTTGATGTGCAGAGTTTTAAAGTCATGATGGACGACCTGGCGCAGGTCTGGCGCGGTGAAACGCTGGCGCCGCTCGCTATTACCTTCCGTGATTATGTGATGGCTGAACAGGCGCGCCGACAGACATCGGCATGGCACGATGCCTGGGATTACTGGCAGGAAAAACTGCCGCAACTGCCCTTAGCGCCAGAGCTGCCGGTGGTTGAGACGCCCCCGGAAACGCCACACTTCACCACCTTCAAATCGACGATCGGCAAGACAGAATGGCAGGCCGTGAAACAGCGCTGGCAGCAGCAAGGCGTCACACCGTCTGCCGCGCTGCTCACGCTGTTTGCCGCCACCCTTGAGCGCTGGAGCCGTACCACAACATTTACGCTGAACCTGACGTTCTTCAATCGCCAGCCGATCCATCCGCAAATCAACCAGTTGATTGGTGATTTTACCTCCGTCACGCTGGTTGATTTTAACTTCTCAGCGCCGGTGACGTTGCAAGAGCAGATGCAACAGACCCAACAGCGCCTCTGGCAAAACATGGCGCACAGTGAAATGAACGGTGTTGAGGTGATCCGTGAGCTGGGCCGCCTGCGCGGATCACAACGTCAACCGCTGATGCCGGTAGTGTTTACCAGTATGCTGGGGATGACGCTGGAAGGCATGACTATCGATCAGGCGATGAGCCATCTGTTCGGCGAACCCTGCTATGTATTCACGCAAACGCCGCAGGTCTGGCTGGATCATCAGGTCATGGAGAGCGACGGCGAGTTGATGTTTAGCTGGTACTGCATGGACAACGTGCTGGAACCCGGCGCTGCCGAGGCGATGTTTAATGACTATTGCGCCATCCTGCAAGCCGTCATCGCCGCCCCTGAAAGCCTGAAGACTCTCGCCAGCGGCATCGCCGGGCACATTCCCCGCCGACGCTGGCCGCTGAACGCGCAGGCGGACTACGACCTGCGGGATATTGAGCAGGCGACGCTCGAATACCCCGGCATCCGGCAGGCCAGAGCGGAAATAACCGAACAGGGCGCGTTGACGCTGGATATCGTGATGGCCGACGATCCGTCGCCATCAGCGGCGATGCCTGATGAGCACGAACTTACCCAACTGGCGCTGCCGTTGCCTGAGCAGGCGCAGCTTGATGAGCTGGAGGCGACCTGGCGCTGGCTGGAGGCGCGTGCGCTACAGGGGATCGCGGCTACGCTAAATCGTCACGGCCTGTTTACCACGCCGGAGATCGCCCATCGCTTTAGCGCAGTAGTACAGGCGCTGTCCGCGCAAGCGTCTCACCAGCGTCTGCTGCGCCAGTGGCTACAGTGTCTGACGGAAAGAGAGTGGTTAATCCGCGAAGGTGAAAGCTGGCGCTGCCGCATTCCGCTCAGCGAGATTCCTGAGCCTCAGGAAGCGTGCCCGCAAAGCCAATGGAGCCAGGCGCTGGCGCAGTATCTGGAAACCTGCATCGCCCGGCACGACGCCCTCTTCTCCGGGCAGTGTTCTCCGCTGGAATTGCTGTTCAACGAGCAGCATCGCGTTACCGACGCGCTGTATCGCGACAACCCCGCCAGCGCCTGTCTGAATCGCTATACCGCGCAGATTGCCGCCTTGTGCAGCGCAGAACGGATTCTGGAGGTTGGCGCCGGAACCGCAGCCACTACCGCGCCGGTGCTGAAGGCCACGCGGAACACGCGGCAGTCGTACCACTTCACGGACGTCTCCGCGCAGTTCCTCAATGACGCCAGAGCCCGTTTCCATGATGAATCGCAGGTGTCTTATGCCTTGTTCGACATCAACCAGCCGCTGGATTTCACCGCCCACCCGGAGGCGGGTTACGACCTGATCGTTGCCGTCAATGTGCTCCACGACGCCAGCCATGTCGTCCAGACGTTGCGCAGATTAAAACTGTTGCTGAAAGCCGGCGGACGTTTGCTGATCGTTGAAGCGACGGAGCGAAACAGCGTATTCCAGCTGGCGAGCGTGGGCTTTATTGAGGGATTAAGCGGATACCGCGATTTCCGCCGCCGGGATGAGAAACCGATGCTCACCCGCTCCGCATGGCAGGAGGTTCTCGTTCAGGCCGGGTTTGCAAACGAGCTGGCGTGGCCCGCGCAGGAATCGTCGCCGCTGCGCCAGCATCTGCTGGTAGCGCGTTCGCCTGGCGTAAATCGCCCGGATAAAAAAGCCGTGAGCCGCTATTTACAGCAGCGCTTTGGCACCGGTCTGCCCATTTTACAGATCCGGCAAAGAGAAGCGTTATTTACGCCGCTGCATGCCCCGTCTGATGCGCCGACTGAGCCAGCCAAACCCACGCCAGTTGCCGGGGGGAATTCGGCGCTGGAAAAACAGGTGGCTGAACTCTGGCAATCGCTGCTGTCTCGCCCCGTGGCAAGGCATCACGACTTTTTCGAACTGGGCGGCGACAGCCTGATGGCGACAAGGATGGTCGCGCAGCTAAACCGGAGAGGGATTGCCAGGGCTAACCTTCAGGATCTGTTCAACCATTCGACGCTGAGCGACTTCTGCGCCCATCTACAGGCGGCTACGTCAGGAGAGGACAACCCGATACCCCTTTGCCAGGGCGACGGTGAGGAAACCCTGTTTGTCTTCCACGCTTCAGACGGCGATATCAGCGCCTGGCTGCCGCTCGCTAACGCGTTGAACAGGCGCGTTTTCGGCCTGCAAGCAAAATCGCCGCAGCGCTTTGCCACGCTCGACCAGATGATCGATGAGTATGTCGGGTGCATCCGTCGTCAGCAGCCTCACGGCCCTTATGTGCTGGCGGGTTGGTCGTATGGCGCGTTTCTTGCGGCGGGCGCCGCACAGCGCCTGTACGCCAAAGGCAAGCAGGTTCGGATGGTGTTAATCGATCCCGTGTGCCGACAGGATTTCTGTTGCGAAAACCGGGCGGCCCTGCTGCGCCTGTTAGCCGAAGGACAAACGCCTCTGGCACTGCCCGAACATTTCGACCAGCAGACGCCCGACAGCCAGCTTGCCGACTTTATCAGCCTCGCTAAAACGGTCGGTATGGTGTCGCAAAACCTGACGCTGCAAGCGGCAGAAACGTGGCTCGACAACATCGCGCATCTGCTGCGTTTACTGACTGAGCATACGCCGGGCGAAAGCGTTCCGGTCCCCTGTCTCATGGTGTATGCCGCCGGGAGACCCGCGCGCTGGACGCCAGCAGAAACCGAGTGGCAGGGCTGGATAAACAACGCCGACGACGCTGTGATTGAAGCCAGCCACTGGCAAATCATGATGGAAGCCCCCCACGTTCAGGCTTGTGCGCAACACATTACGCGCTGGCTTTGCGCAACCTCAACGCAACCGGAGAACACGTTATGATGCCGTCCGCCTCCCCAAAGCAACGCGTACTGATTGTGGGCGCCAAATTTGGCGAAATGTACCTGAATGCCTTTATGCAGCCCCCGGAGGGGCTGGAACTGGTCGGCCTGCTGGCGCAGGGAAGCGCCCGTTCAAGAGAGCTGGCTCATGCGTTTGGCATTCCGCTGTATACCTCGCCGGAACAGATAACCAGGATGCCGGATATCGCCTGTATTGTCGTGCGTTCGACCGTCGCCGGAGGAACCGGTACGCAGCTTGCCAGACACTTTCTGACGCGCGGCGTACACGTCATTCAGGAGCATCCCCTCCACCCGGATGACATCAGTTCCTTACAAACGCTGGCGCAGGAACAGGGCTGCTGCTATTGGGTAAACACGTTTTATCCGCATACGCGCGCGGGACGCACATGGCTTCGCGATGCGCAGCAGCTGCGTCGCTGCCTGGCTAAGACGCCGCCGGTAGTCCACGCCACCACCAGCCGACAGTTGCTCTACTCCACTCTGGATTTGTTGTTGCTGGCTCTGGGCGTTGATGCCGCCGCCGTGGAGTGCGACGTGGTTGGCAGCTTTAGCGATTTTCACTGTCTGAGACTCTTCTGGCCGGAGGGAGAAGCCTGCCTGCTGCTTCAGCGCTATCTCGATCCTGACGATCCAGATATGCATAGCCTTATCATGCACCGCCTGCTGCTGGGCTGGCCGGAAGGTCATCTTTCGCTGGAGGCGAGCTACGGCCCCGTCATCTGGTCATCCAGCCTGTTTGTCGCAGACCATCAGGAGAACGCCCACAGCCTCTACCGCAGACCGGAGATCCTGCGCGATCTGCCGGGTCTGATGCGCAGCGCGGCGCCCCTGAGCTGGCGCGACTGCTGCGAAACCGTCGGGCCGGAGGGCGTCAGCTGGTTGCTACACCAGTTGCGCAGCAATCTGGCGGGCGAACATCCACCAGCGGCCTGCCAAAGCGTACATCAGATCGCGTTATCACGTTTATGGCAGCAGATTTTACGTAAGACCGGCAATGCGGAGATCAGACGCCTGACGCCGCCGCACCACGACCGGTTAGCCGGTTTCTACAACGATGATGATAAGGAGGCGCTGTGACGCAATCTGCAATGTGCATCCCGCTGTGGCCCGCCCGGAACGGCAATACTGCGCATCTGGTCATGTGCCCTTTCGCTGGCGGCAGCAGTAGCGCGTTTCGCCACTGGCAAGCTGAGCAACTGGCTGATTGCGCGCTTTCTCTGGTGACCTGGCCGGGGCGCGATCGCCTTCGCCATCTGGAACCGCTCAGAAGCATTACACAACTGGCGGCACTGCTGGCGAACGAGCTGGAAGCATCCGTATCGCCTGACACGCCGCTTTTACTCGCCGGGCACAGCATGGGGGCGCAGGTGGCGTTTGAAACCTGCCGACTTCTGGAGCAACGGGGGCTTGCGCCACAAGGACTGATTATTTCCGGGTGCCATGCCCCGCATCTGCATTCTGAACGCCAGCTCAGCCATCGCGATGATGCCGACTTTATCGCTGAGCTGATAGACATTGGCGGATGTTCTCCTGAACTGCGGGAAAACCAGGAATTAATGTCGCTGTTTCTTCCTCTTCTGCGCGCTGATTTTTACGCCACCGAGAGCTATCACTACGACTCGCCCGACGTCTGTCCGCCGCTGCGCACGCCTGCGCTGTTATTGTGCGGCAGCCACGATCGCGAAGCCTCCTGGCAGCAGGTCGATGCCTGGCGTCAGTGGCTGAGCCACGTTACAGGCCCGGTGGTGATTGACGGCGATCACTTCTATCCCATTCAACAAGCCCGGTCCTTTTTTACGCAGATTGTCCGCCATTTTCCCCACGCATTTTCTGCAATGACCGCGTGGCAAAAACAGCCCAGTACTTCAGAAAGGTGACGCATGAATTCTTCCTTTGAATCTCTGATTGAACAGTATCCCTTACCCATTGCCGAACAGTTGCGCCACTGGGCGGCCCGTTATGCCTCGCGAATTGCCGTCGTTGATGCAAAGGGGTCGTTAACCTACAGCGCGCTTGATGCACAAGTTGACGAACTTGCCGCAGGTCTGTCATCACTGGGTTTGCGTTCGGGGGAGCATGTAATTGTGCAGCTTCCCAACGACAACGCGTTTGTTACCCTGCTGTTCGCCTTGTTAAGACTGGGCGTTATCCCCGTGCTGGCGATGCCCTCGCAACGGGCGCTGGATATCGACGCGCTGATTGAGCTGGCGCAACCCGTCGCTTACGTTATTCACGGGGAAAACCACGCAGAGCTGGCCCGACAGATGGCGCACAAACACGCCTGCTTGCGTCATGTTCTGGTCGCTGGAGAGACCGTGAGCGACGATTTTACGCCGCTCTTCTCCCTTCACGGTGAGCGACAGGCATGGCCGCAGCCTGATGTTTCCGCCACCGCGTTGTTGTTGCTCTCAGGCGGCACAACCGGCACGCCCAAACTCATCCCGCGCCGACATGCCGACTATAGCTATAACTTCAGCGCTTCTGCTGAACTGTGCGGCATCAGCCAACAGAGCGTGTATCTCGCCGTCCTCCCGGTGGCGCATAACTTTCCGCTGGCCTGCCCCGGTATTCTGGGAACGCTTGCCTGCGGCGGAAAAGTGGTGCTGACCGACAGCGCCAGCTGTGATGAGGTGATGCCTTTAATCGCGCAGGAAAGAGTGACTCACGTCGCCCTGGTTCCGGCGCTGGCGCAATTATGGGTGCAGGCCAGGGAGTGGGAAGACAGCGACCTTTCGTCGCTGCGCGTCATTCAGGCAGGCGGCGCCCGGCTCGACCCGACGCTTGCTGAGCAGGTTATCGCCACCTTTGACTGTACCCTGCAACAGGTTTTCGGTATGGCGGAAGGCCTGCTCTGTTTTACCCGGCTGGACGATCCGCATGCCACCATTCTCCACAGCCAGGGGCGCCCGTTGTCCCCTCTGGATGAAATCCGCATCGTTGATCAAGACGAGAACGACGTCGCGCCGGGCGAAACCGGGCAATTGTTAACGCGCGGCCCTTATACCATTTCGGGCTATTACCGCGCCCCTGCCCACAACACGCAGGCCTTTACCGCGCAAGGGTTTTACCGCACAGGCGACAATGTCAGGCTGGATGAGGTGGGGAACCTGCACGTTGAGGGACGCATAAAAGAGCAGATCAACCGCGCCGGAGAAAAAATAGCCGCGGCTGAAGTGGAATCGGCACTGCTGCGTTTAGCGGAAGTGCAAGATTGCGCGGTGGTCGCCGCGCCGGACACGCTGCTTGGCGAGCGGATTTGCGCGTTTATCATCGCGCAGCAGGTGCCAACTGACTATCAGCAGTTGCGTCAACAACTGACCCGTATGGGGCTCAGCGCGTGGAAAATTCCTGACCAAATCGAGTTTCTGGACCACTGGCCGCTCACCGCCGTCGGCAAGATAGACAAAAAACGCCTGACGGCTCTCGCCGTCGACCGTTATCGCCATTCTGCCCAATAAGCGCAAACCGACCCGAAACAGGTTGAAATAAACCCGTTTCGGGTAGCACCACTATTAGAAATAGTTATCATTTTCAATTCACCATTGTCGGTATTTTTGGCGTTTCGCCGTCTTACAGGGACTCACAACAATGAAAATGACACGGCTTTATCCTCTGGCCTTGGGGGGATTATTGCTCCCCGCCATTGCTAATGCCCAGACTTCACAGCAAGACGAAAGCACGCTGGTGGTTACCGCCAGTAAACAATCTTCCCGCTCGGCATCAGCCAACAACGTCTCGTCTACTGTTGTCAGCGCGCCGGAATTAAGCGACGCCGGCGTCACCGCCAGCGACAAACTCCCCAGAGTCTTGCCCGGGCTCAATATTGAAAATAGCGGCAACATGCTTTTTTCGACGATCTCGCTACGCGGCGTCTCTTCAGCGCAGGACTTCTATAACCCCGCCGTCACCCTGTATGTCGATGGCGTCCCTCAGCTTTCCACCAACACCATCCAGGCGCTTACCGATGTGCAAAGCGTGGAGTTGCTGCGAGGCCCACAGGGAACGTTATATGGCAAAAGCGCTCAGGGCGGGATCATCAACATCGTCACCCAGCAGCCGGACAGCACGCCGCGCGGCTATATTGAAGGCGGCGTCAGTAGCCGCGACAGTTATCGAAGTAAGTTCAACCTGAGCGGCCCCATTCAGGATGGCCTGCTGTACGGCAGCGTCACCCTGTTACGCCAGGTTGATGACGGCGACATGATTAACCCCGCGACGGGAAGCGATGACTTAGGCGGCACCCGCGCCAGCATAGGGAATGTGAAACTGCGTCTGGCGCCGGACGATCAGCCCTGGGAAATGGGCTTTGCCGCCTCACGCGAATGTACCCGCGCCACCCAGGATGCCTATGTGGGATGGAATGATATTAAGGGCCGTAAGCTGTCGATCAGCGATGGTTCACCAGACCCGTACATGCGGCGCTGCACTGACAGCCAGACCCTGAGTGGGAAATACACCACCGATGACTGGGTTTTCAACCTGATCAGCGCCTGGCAGCAGCAGCATTATTCGCGCGCCTTCCCTTCCGGTTCGTTAATCGTCAATATGCCTCAGCGCTGGAATCAGGATGTGCAGGAGCTGCGCGCCGCAACCCTGGGCGATGCGCGTACCGTTGATATGGTGTTTGGGCTGTACCGGCAGAACACCCGCGAGAAGTTAAATTCAGCCTACGACATGCCGACAATGCCTTATTTAAGCAGTACCGGCTATACCACCGCTGAAACGCTGGCCGCATACAGTGACCTGACCTGGCATTTAACCGATCGCTTTGATATCGGCGGCGGCGTGCGCTTCTCGCATGATAAATCCAGTACACAATATCACGGCAGCATGCTCGGCAACCCGTTTGGCGACCAGGGTAAGAGCAATGACGATCAGGTGCTCGGGCAGCTATCCGCAGGCTATATGCTGACCGATGACTGGAGAGTGTATACCCGTGTAGCCCAGGGATATAAACCTTCCGGGTACAACATCGTGCCTACTGCGGGTCTTGATGCCAAACCGTTCGTCGCCGAGAAATCCATCAACTATGAACTTGGCACCCGCTACGAAACCGCTGACGTCACGCTGCAAGCCGCGACGTTTTATACCCACACCAAAGACATGCAGCTTTACTCTGGCCCGGTCGGGATGCAGACATTAAGCAATGCGGGTAAAGCCGACGCCACCGGCGTTGAGCTTGAAGCGAAGTGGCGGTTTGCGCCAGGCTGGTCATGGGATATCAATGGCAACGTGATCCGTTCCGAATTCACCAATGACAGTGAGTTGTATCACGGTAACCGGGTGCCGTTCGTACCACGTTATGGCGCGGGAAGCAGCGTGAACGGCGTGATTGATACGCGCTATGGCGCACTGATGCCCCGACTGGCGGTTAATCTGGTCGGGCCGCATTATTTCGATGGCGACAACCAGTTGCGGCAAGGCACCTATGCCACCCTGGACAGCAGCCTGGGCTGGCAGGCGACTGAACGGATGAACATTTCCGTCTATGTCGATAACCTGTTCGACCGTCGTTACCGTACCTATGGCTACATGAACGGCAGCAGCGCCGTCGCGCAGGTCAATATGGGTCGCACCGTCGGTATCAATACGCGAATTGATTTCTTCTGATTATTGTAAAAGGGATACCGAAAAGGTATCCCTTTTACACCACTAGTTAAAACCAGTAACTCAGCAGAGTCGCAAAAAATATTAATCCATAGTGATTATTTAAACAATGAAATTGCGATTAGGATAAATAGATTTAACTTTCTCGTTCCTTTCTCTCCTTATACTAAAGAAATAATCATATCAAAATAAAAATTCACAACAGTGCAACATTAAAAAATACAACCAACAAACAATCCTATATACAAGGCACATCTCCAGAATATAAAAGCACAGACAAACAACCTAAAAAAACAACCCCACACATATAAATTATTTTATAGGTAAAATAGATTATATATTCTCATAGCTACCATAAACTATACTAGCCTGAACTATATTTATTCTGCTGCAATCAATGCATACATAACACAAATATCACTCAGGTACACTACTCAAACCACGCTGGGATTTTTCCTCAAGTTATAATCATCACCCCGAAAATCATTCGGCATTTACTCATTAAATAGTCACCCCATAGGCCTGTACATGTTTACTCAGAAATATACATCCTTTTCTCTGTCATAAACCCTCTGATTAATCATAAATAAATACTTGTGACACCAATCTTTTTCCTTAACGGAACGAATTGTTGTGTAGAAGGAGATAATATTATGTCAAAAAAATATCAGCCATTGCTTATAACTCATTATATGTCAACATGGGTCACTATAACGGAAGCAGTTGAGATCACTACCAAAGCCATAAAACAAAAAATTACTCCTAGCGATATTTATCGTCATGCCTTGAGTGGCAACATCCTACTATTGGTCTATTTCCAGTCTCCTGTGATACTTAAGAAGATACAAACTTTTAATGGAAAAATAAAATTCAGGCAGTTTGTGGGAGACCTACTTGATAAACTATGCATGCTTGACAGGGACGGTTTTATTTATGGTCAAAATTTAAGACTCTGTACAGAAGCCAGATATATTTGTCCTGTGCAACAAATTATAGATACCCCCCTGTTACGCAAACTCAACCAGTTTCGTACGTTTGTTCGTAATGTCCGCCCGGGTGATGAACTGGATGTCCAGGCACAAGTTAGTGAAAAAAATTTAACCCCGCCGCCGGGTAACAGCAGTGGCAACCTTGAGCAACAGATAGCCAGTACTTCACAGCTAATTGGATCTCTGCTCGCCGAAGATATGAACAGCGAGCAAGCGGCAAACATAGCACGTGGATGGGCCTCTTCTCAGGCTTCAGGGGTAATGACAGACTGGTTAAGCCGCTTCGGTACCGCAAGAATCACGCTGGGCGTGGATGAAGATTTCAGCCTGAAGAACTCCCGTGACGGCAACCCTCGAAAATGGCGATTCGATGCAACAAACAGTGAACTATGTGCCGAACGTCACGAATGCTGAAATCACGCTGGCAGCCTCGAAGGATCCGGTGATTGCCGACAATAACGATCTCACGACACTAACAGCACCGTCGCTGATACAGAGGGCAATGCGATAGCCAACACTGAGGTAACATTTACTCTACCGGAAGATGTGAAGGCGAACTTCACGCTGAGCGATGGCGACAAAGCGGTTACTGATGCCGATGGCAAAGCGAAAGTCACGCTGAAAGGTACAAAAGCAGGCGCTCATACCGTGACAGCATCGATGGTTGGCGGTAAGAGTGAGCAGTTGGTGGTGAACTTTACTGCGGATACGCTCACTGCGCAGGTTAATCTTAACGTTACCGAGGACAATTTCATCGCCAATAACATTGGAATGACCAGGCTACAGGCAACAGTGACTGATGGAAACGGCAACCCAGTAGAAGGTATAAAAGTTAATTTCCGTGGAACCTCCGTCACGCTAAGCAGCACCAGCGTTGAAACGGATGATCAGGTTTTCGCTGAAATTCTTGTGACAAGCACCGAGGTCGGACTAAAAACAGTTTCAGCCTCTCTGGCAGATAAACCTACTGAAGTCATCTCGCGATTACTGAATGCCAAGGTAGATGTTAATTCTGCGACGATTACCAGTCAGGAGATACCTGAAGGTCAGGTCATGGTCGCACAAGACATAGCAGTTAAAGCTCACGTTAACGACCAGTTTGGCAACCCGGTGACGCATCAACCCGCGACATTCAGTGCAGCGCCATCCTCGCAAATGATCATCAGCCAGAACACGGTCTCTACTAATACGCAGGGAGTAGCCGAGGTCACCATGACGTCTGAAAGAAACGGCTCGTATACTGTAAAAGCATCCCTAGCGAATGGAGCTTCACTTGAGAAACAACTGGAGGCTATTGATGAAAAACTGACACTCACGTCCAGTCCGCTTATCGGTGTCAATGCTCCTAAAGGCGCTACTCTGACGGCAACGCTAACCTCTGCAAATGGCACTCCAGTGGAGGGTCAGGTCATCAACTTTAGCGTAACGCTAGAAGGTGCGACGTTAAGTGGCGGAAAAGTGAGAACCAACTCTTCAGGTCAGGCTCCAGTCGTTCTGACCAGCAATAAAGTCGGTACATATACGGTGACTGCATCGTTCCATAACGGCGTCACAATACAGACACAGACAACCGTGAAGGTTACTGGCAACCCAAGCACCGCACATGTTGCTAGCTTTATCGCTGATCCGTCGACTATCGCCGCCACCAACAGTGATTTAAGTACCTTAAAGGCAACGGTTGAGGATGGCAGTGGTAACCTGATCGAAGGTCTCACTGTGTACTTCGCCTTAAAAAGCGGCTCCACCACATTAACGTCATTAACAGCGGTGACCGATCAAAACGGAATCGCGACAACAAACGTGAGATGAGCGATAACAGGGAGCGTCACTGTAAGCGCAGTCATAAGCGCAGGTGGAATGCAAACAGTAGATATATCGCTAGTGGCAGGCCCAGCAGACGCCTCGCAGTCCATCCTTAAGAACAACCAGTCATCACTGAAAGGGGACTTTACCGATAGTGCTGAGCTACATCTTGTTCTGCACGATATATCAGGCAATCCGATCAAAGATTCTGAAGGGATGGAATTTGTGCAATCAGGTACAAACGTGCCCTATATGAAAATTAGCGCAATTGATTACAGTCAAAATATCAACGGTGATTACAAAGCTACTGTTACAGGAGACGGAGAGGGTATCGCAACGCTGATCCCCGTATTGAATGGTGTTCATCAGGCGGGCCTGAGTACCACGATAGAATTCATTAGCGCGGAAACCAGACCAATGACGGGTACAGTGTCAGTGAATAGTGCAAACCTACCGACAGCTTCATTCCCTTCGCAGGGATTTACCGGGGCGTATTATCAGTTGAATAATGACAACTTTGCACCAGGAAAAACGGCGGCTGATTATTCGTTTTCAAGCTCGGCCTCCTGGGTAGGCGTTGATGCTACTGGTAAAGTGACATTCAAAAATGACGGTGATAGCAATACAGTAATAATCACAGCGCCCCCAAGATCCGGTGGTGCTATTTACCAAACAGTTCCTCCTGAATCGCGTTCGGTGTGACTATGATCATTTTCGGTGAGTATTGCTTTGATCCAAAGGCTGGTTTTCTGTGATGATTGACCAGCCTCAGAGTATTGATGACACCACCGTTCATAACAGATCGGCATTACTATGCATAAGTACTGCCTCAAATTCTCGCCAAAACACTTTTTAATGCCTTTGCGAATTCATCCAGACTTATATTGTCAATTTTTTGCCCAACGACGACTGACTCCGAAACATCGGCCATTGCGGGCCATCGCGTTTTGTAATCAGCATAAATTGCAACAACAGGGGTATTATAGGCACTTGCCATATGTAATATTGAGGTGTCAGGAGTTATTGCAATATAAGCATCTTTTATGATTGCTGCTGAGCGTTTAATCGAGGGTGATAAGGATAAACGGTAGACATTATTATAACAATCCACTAATGCCCTGGCTTTATCTTCCCCTTTGGGTCCATAAACGATCACTATTGGAATATCTGTTTCACTTTGAATTTTTGCTATTAGATTTTCTGCAATCGATAATGAAAATGTACGTTCCTGCGAGCTACCGTCTAAATTGAGCGCAATGTAAGATCCTAACGATCGCATTTCCTCGCGTACCTCATCGAGTACATCATCGCTTAATGGCAATTCATATATTGACCTGACTACCGGAAAACCCGCCTCACGCATCATAAATGCACATGTCATGGGTACAGGAGTCCGGAGATTCTGATCCATCCGGGACGCGTTCTTACACAAAGGGGAATAGCACTTCATGGTTAAACCGACGACCTGGAAATTCGTTTTTGCTTTCAACTGACTGATAAATATCATCGTTTTCAGGTTCTTTTTACGCATCGCCTCTATACAAAGATCCGGCGTACCGTATTGCAGTGTTATATTCTTCGCTAAATCTTTTATTTCTTTTAATGTTGCGTGATCCTGCATAGTCATTGTGACTAATGTTAATTTAGTCTGTTCAAGTTTGAGCGCATTAAAGACTTCTAAATTAATTGTCGACGTAACAATTAATAGATGCTTAATTTTATGCAATTCAAGCGCCCGAATAACAGGAAAGATGGCCATAGCATCGCCAATCTGATCGGGAATATGTATGACAACAAAGTCTGTTTTTTCAATATTAAAATTATAAGCTTTATAATCGTAGTAACTAAATGCAATACGTCTCAACAATGATACTAAAAACATAACTAACCTCGCCTCCCTACTGGTTATAATGCAATGCAGTCTATCAGAATCATCAGGGTGCAATTTTGTGCATATGCGGACTTTTATGTTTCATATCTCGAACCTGTGGGCCATCTGCTTAATTCTTAAACAACACCAGCAACTCCTGCGCTTTCATCTTCCATCGAATTTTTCATGTTGCCGCTAATCAGCCATAAAATCATTTGCAGATGCGCTCTGTCGAGGTAGTCTCATAAGGTTCGTTTATAGATCGACGGCAATGTGAGTTACCTTTTCCATACTAATTATAAAAAGACAGTACAAACAGGATCATTATGGACTCCACGCTCATCTCCACTCGTCCCGATGAAGGGACGCTTTCGTTAAGTCGCGCCCGACGAGCTGCGTTAGGCAGTTTCGCTGGTGCCGTCGTCGACTGGTATGATTTTTTACTCTATGGCATTACCGCCGCACTGGTGTTTAATCGCGAGTTTTTCCCGCAAGTAAGCCCGGCGATGGGAACGCTCGCCGCATTTGCCACCTTTGGTGTCGGCTTCCTTTTCCGACCGCTCGGCGGTGTCATTTTCGGTCACTTTGGTGACCGGCTGGGACGTAAGCGCATGTTAATGCTGACCGTCTGGATGATGGGCATCGCGACAGCCTTGATTGGTATTCTTCCTTCATTCTCGACCATTGGGTGGTGGGCACCTATTTTGCTGGTGACACTGCGTGCCATTCAGGGATTTGCCGTCGGCGGCGAATGGGGAGGCGCAGCGTTGCTTTCCGTTGAAAGTGCGCCGAAAAATAAAAAAGCCTTTTACAGTAGCGGTGTACAAGTTGGCTACGGAGTAGGTTTACTGCTTTCAACCGGACTGGTTTCATTGATCAGTATGATGACGACTGACGTACAGTTTTTAAGCTGGGGCTGGCGCATTCCTTTCCTGTTTAGCATCGTACTGGTACTAGGAGCATTGTGGGTGCGCAATGGCATGGAGGAGTCCGCGGAATTTGAACAACAGCAACATAATCAAGCGGCCGCGAAAAAACGCATCCCGGTTATCGAAGCTCTGTTACGACATCCCGGTGCTTTCCTGAAGATTATTGCGCTACGACTGTGCGAGTTGCTGACGATGTACATCGTTACCGCCTTTGCACTTAATTATTCAACCCAGAATATGGGGTTACCGCGCGAACTTTTCCTTAATATTGGTTTGCTGGTAGGTGGATTAAGCTGCCTGACAATTCCCTGTTTTGCCTGGCTTGCCGATCGTTTTGGTCGCCGCAGGGTTTATATCACAGGTGCGTTAATCGGAATGTTGAGCGCATTTCCTTTCTTTATGGCGCTTGAAGCACAATCTATTTTCTGGATAGTTTTCTTCTCCATAATGCTGGCAAACATTGCGCATGACATGGTGGTGTGTGTGCAACAACCGATGTTTACCGAAATGTTTGGTGCCAGTTATCGCTATAGTGGCGCTGGAGTCGGTTATCAGGTTGCCAGTGTGGTTGGTGGTGGATTTACACCTTTTATTGCCGCTGCACTCATCACTTACTTTGCCGGGAACTGGCATAGCGTCGCCATTTATTTGCTGGCTGGATGCCTGATTTCCGCAATAACCGCTTTGTTGATGAAAGACAATCAACGCGCTTGATAGCCTGGCGAAGATCATCCGATCTTCGCCTTACACTTTTGTTTCACATTCCTGTGACATACTATCGGATGTGCGGTAATTGTATGGAACAGGAGACACACATGAATAATAAGGGCTCCGGTCTGACCCCAGCTCAGGCACTGGATAAACTCGACGCGCTGTATGAGCAATCTGTAGTTGCTTTACGCAACGCCATTGGCAACTATATTACAAGTGGCGAATTACCTGATGAAAACGCCCGCAAACAAGGTCTTTTTGTCTATCCATCACTGACCGTAACCTGGGATGGTAGCACAACCAATCCCCCTAAAACGCGCGCATTTGGTCGTTTTACTCACGCAGGCAGCTACACCACCACGATTACTCGCCCTACTCTCTTTCGTTCGTATCTCAATGAACAACTTACGTTGCTGTATCAGGATTATGGTGCGCATATCTCGGTGCAACCCTCGCAGCATGAAATCCCTTATCCTTATGTCATTGATGGCTCTGAATTGACACTTGATCGCTCAATGAGCGCTGGGTTAACTCGCTATTTCCCGACAACAGAACTGGCGCAAATTGGCGATGAAACTGCAGACGGCATTTATCATCCAACTGAATTCTCCCCGCTATCGCATTTTGATGCGCGCCGCGTCGATTTTTCCCTCGCGCGGTTGCGCCATTATACCGGTACGCCAGTTGAACATTTTCAGCCGTTCGTCTTGTTTACCAACTACACACGTTATGTGGATGAATTCGTTCGTTGGGGATGCAGCCAGATCCTCGATCCTGATAGTCCCTACATTGCCCTTTCTTGTGCTGGCGGGAACTGGATCACCGCCGAAACCGAAGCGCCAGAAGAAGCCATTTCCGACCTTGCATGGAAAAAACACCAGATGCCCGCGTGGCATTTAATTACCGCCGATGGTCAGGGTATTACTCTGGTGAATATTGGCGTGGGACCGTCAAATGCTAAAACCATCTGCGATCATCTGGCAGTACTACGCCCGGATGTCTGGTTGATGATTGGTCACTGTGGTGGCTTACGTGAAAGCCAGGCCATTGGCGATTATGTACTTGCACATGCTTATTTACGCGATGATCACGTTCTTGATGCGGTTCTGCCGCCCGATATTCCTATTCCAAGCATTGCTGAAGTGCAACGTGCGCTTTATGACGCTACCAAGTTAGTCAGCGGCAGGCCCGGTGAGGAAGTCAAACAGCGGCTGCGTACAGGTACTGTGGTAACCACAGATGACAGGAACTGGGAATTACGTTACTCAGCTTCTGCACTTCGTTTTAACTTAAGCCGGGCCGTGGCAATTGATATGGAAAGTGCAACCATTGCCGCGCAAGGATATCGTTTCCGCGTGCCATACGGGACACTACTGTGTGTTTCAGATAAACCGTTGCATGGCGAGATTAAACTTCCCGGCCAGGCTAACCGTTTTTATGAAGGCGCTATTTCCGAACACCTGCAAATTGGCATTCGGGCAATCGATTTGCTGCGCGCAGAAGGCGACCGACTGCATTCACGTAAATTACGAACCTTTAATGAGCCGCCGTTCCGATAATAAGTTCTGAACCTTCTTATCAAAAATAGATGTGAAGGATTAAGTAAGACATCTGGCAAATAGCCTGCAATAAACGCGGGCTGTTTGCTTCCTTGGGCAGATGCGAGTTTTATTATCGTCTTAATGATTTCCACATATTAAAAGCAAGTATGCTTTCAAAACACAATTATAAAAAATCCCGCCAACAACATTAGTTTTTATAAAATTAAATATAAGATTATGGCTTTAGAATATTTTTATTTCTAATAGACGAGATTTTTCCTGTTATGATATAATATGCTGAATTAACACATGTTAACGATTTACCAGTAATGTAAATAAATTTTCGAGGAGATCATTCCAGTGGGACGTAAATGGGCCAATATTGTTGCTAAAAAAACGGCTAAAGACGGTGCAACGTCTAAAATTTATGCAAAATTCGGTGTAGAAATCTATGCTGCTGCCAAACAAGGTGAACCCGATCCAGAATTAAACACATCTTTAAAATTCGTTATTGAACGTGCAAAGCAGGCACAAGTTCCAAAGCACGTTATTGATAAAGCAATTGATAAAGCCAAAGGCGGTGGAGATGAAACGTTCGTACAGGGACGTTATGAAGGCTTTGGTCCTAATGGCTCAATGATTATTGCTGAGACATTGACTTCAAATGTTAACCGTACGATTGCTAACGTTCGCACAATTTTCAATAAAAAAGGCGGCAATATCGGAGCGGCAGGTTCTGTCAGCTATATGTTTGACAATACGGGTGTGATTGTATTTAAAGGAACAGACCCTGACCATATTTTTGAAATTTTGCTTGAAGCTGAAGTTGATGTTCGTGATGTAACTGAAGAAGAAGGTAATATTGTTATTTATACTGAACCTACTGACCTTCATAAAGGAATCGCGGCGCTAAAAGCAGCTGGAATCACTGAGTTCTCAACAACAGAATTAGAAATGATTGCTCAATCTGAAGTTGAGCTTTCCCCAGAAGATTTAGAAATCTTTGAAGGGCTTGTTGATGCCCTTGAAGATGACGACGATGTACAAAAAGTTTATCATAACGTCGCAAATCTCTAATTATATGTTAAAGAAATCTGTCTTTATGGCAGATTTCTTTAATCTCATATAATCCTTATAAAAATATAATGTTTAACTCGTCATATTGCTTATAAAAAATCCCCGTTCCCAGAGAAATAATATTTATTAAAATGGCAGGTCTTCTTTTTCTGATTACCGAAGACAAAGTGGCAATTACGTATAGTTTCCCGATAAAGACGCGACAGCTACATCCCGCATAAGGCATTTTTCTCTTTATCTTTGTACGGTACTTCATGGAACAGAATTTTTGACCTTGTGAATCGTGATGTCTGTTGGGGAGGGGCAATTTGCTCACTGAAGCGTGAGACTCGATTAAGCGCACGAAACACAGAAATCAAAAACCCGGCCACTTTTTTACAAAGTGACCGGGTAAAAATAATTTTTATTTTTTAACTGTCCTGAGACTCATAGAGATGTCTCAAAACTAAAATTTGGCTCCTCTGACTGGACTCGAACCAGTGACATACGGATTAACAGTCCGCCGTTCTACCGACTGAACTACAGAGGAATCGTGAGAACGAGGCGAATATTAGCGATGCCCACCCACAATGTCAAAGCCTGTTTTTTAAATTTGAAATCGTTTGCTGAAATAATCTGCATTTTGTCGTTTATTCCGACACAACTGGCTTTTTTTCACACTTTTGCGGCTCGGATCGAGGGTATTTCCATAGCCAACGTCCAGTAACCATTCGCCAGTAAAACAGCACGGCCCGCACAGCCCAGTCGGCAAACATTCCCATCCAGACGCCAACCACACCCCAGCCAAGCATGATTCCCAGCACATAACCGACTACAACCCGACAACCCCACATGCTCAACATCGAAACCCACATGGCGTAACGGGCATCACGAGCACCTTTAAATCCAGCGGGTAGCACCCATGAGGCGGACCAAATAGGCATAAATAAAGCATTTAGCCAAATCAGAATCACAACGACGTGTTTAACCTGTGGATCCTGGGTGTAAAACGATGCCATAACCCCGGCAAAGGGAGCCGTTAGCCAGGCGATGGCCGTTAATCCAAGAGTGGACAGCCAGAACACATGCCGCAACTGAATCTCTGCTTGCGCTATCTGCCCTACCCCCAACCTTCGGCCTGTAATGATCGTAGAAGCAGAACCGAGCGCACTTCCGGGTAAGTTGATAAGAGCCGCAATTGAGAACGCGATAAAATTTCCGGCAATAACGCTGGTCCCCATCCCGGCAACGAACATTTGGGTTAATAACCGACCACTGGTAAATAACACTGATTCGACACTCGCTGGAATACCAATCCCCATGACTTCCCAGATAATGCTAAAATTCAGCGGTTTAAAATAGCTCTTTAACGAAATCCTTAGCGCAGGATTAAAACCAATCGCCAGCACCCACAAAATTGCAACTGCGCCAATATAACGAGAAATGGTTAAACCCAACCCAGCCCCGACAAATCCCAGTCCCGGCCAGGAGAAAAGGCCGTAAATCAATATGCCGCTAATAATAATATTAAGAATATTCAGGCTACCGTTAATCAGTAGCGGTATTTTCGTATTCCCTGCACCACGAAGTGCCCCGCTACCAATAAGAGTGATGGCAGCTGCTGGATAACTGAGTACGGTCAGCTCCAGATAAGTCAACGCCAGTGCTTTAACGTCTGTCGTGGCATCACCCGCGACGAAATCAATAATTTGTTCGCCAAAATGATGAATTAGCGTTGCCAACAGTACGGCAAACAACGTCATGATCACCAATGACTGCCGCGTCGCCACCCTCGCTCGTCGTCGATCTCGCTTACCGAGACTAAATGCTACAACGACAGTAGTACCAAGATCGATAGCTGCAAAAAAAGCCATAATGACCATATTGAAGCTGTCCGCCAATCCCACGCCGGCCATCGCATCTTTTCCCAGCCAGCTGACCAGAAAAGTGCTCAGAACCCCCATCAACAGGACACAGGCATTCTCCATGAAGATAGGAACAGCAAGCGGGGTTATCTCGCGCCAGAACAACACTTTGTAGCTCTTGCGTTTAGCGTGCCAGCGAGTGCCGTGAACAACCTGGCGTAAAGCAGAGGAGATATTCAAAGCCGACCTTAATTGCAGAAAGTGAAACCACATTTCAAATAATGAGGGAGAATCAGCAAAGCTGCAAAGATTTTCGCCATCAAATTGTCTGCAAATGCAACAAACTGTTGATAGAAACGGCAAACAGTTGGGAAAATTAAAAATCGGGTTTGACAAAAGATTTTTCGCCGTTAAGATGTGCCTCAACAGCGATTCCTCTGTAGTTCAGTCGGTAGAACGGCGGACTGTTAATCCGTATGTCACTGGTTCGAGTCCAGTCAGAGGAGCCAAATTTCTGAAAAGCCCGCTTTTATAGCGGGCTTTTTGCTATATCTGATAATCAATTTCCTCTTCACTGTTTTCCATCACCTGCCGCTTGATATCCTCAACTGAAAGTCCTGCATTACAAAGTTCCAGAAAGCGCCAGACATAGTTACGCTGAAGTTGTCCTCGCTTCAGTCCCAACCAGACAGTATTAGCATCGAAAAGATGCCGCGTATCCAGGCGGATTAAATTCTTTTCCTCTTGTTCACCGCTGGATTGTTCGGCAACTAATCCGATCCCAAGCCCAAGAGCAACATAGGTTTTAATGACATCAGAATCCTGCGCACTTAATATAATATCTGCCAGCAAACCTTTGCGGGCAAATGCGTCATCAATACGTGAGCGCCCCGTAATCCCCTGTCGGTAAGTGATTAACGGCCACTTCGCTATTGATTCCAGCGTCAATGGTGTAATTTGCGTCAAGGGATGATCGTGTGGAACAAGCAAACTATGGTGCCAACGAAACCACGGGAAGGCGACGAGCTGCGGGTCATTACTCAAACGCTCGCTGGCGATACCAATATCAGCTTCACCATTATGCAACAACGTCGCAATTTCCTGTGGCGTCCCCTGGATTAGCCCGAGCCGAACCTCCGGGAAAAGTTCGCGAAAAGCTTTAATGACCTCTGGCAAGCTATAACGTGCCTGAGTATGCGTCGTTGCAATAGTGAGAACGCCAGACGTATCGTTGGTAAACAGGTCTGCAAGCCGACGAACATTACTGGCTTCATTGAGAATACGTTCTGCAATGACCAGTAATGCTTTGCCCGGTTCAGTCATGCCCAGCAGTCGCTTACCTCGTCGAACAAATATTTCGATGCCAAGTTCATCCTCCAGTTCCCGAATATGACGGCTGACGCCTGACTGTGAGGTAAAAAGCATATTCGCAACCTCTGTCAGGTTGTAATCCTGACGTGCAGCTTCGCGGATTATCTTTAGTTGTTGGAAATTCACGGTAAACTCCGGGCAGTTCAGATATCCCGTTATTGTTAAAGTCTAACGCCCGGCATAACAAATAATAAAAACCCGCATCTTATTCCATCCCGATATAACGCTTAGCTCACCAATTGCCACTGCCTTTTTTCCATCACTGGAGAACTAATCACTGACATTAACAACTCTTTCACTGCCTGTGCCTGTGGCGATAAGTTCGCTCTGGCGGGTAAATTTAATGACAAAGAGAGACTCATGGAAGGCGTGGTAATGCGTGACATCCACCCATTTACTGCGCCACATAACGAACGCGCGGCCGATTCGGGTAATACTGCAACGCCCATGCCGCTGGCAATCGCTGCGGTAAGCGTAGCAATAGACTCAATTTCACCAATGACTTTTGCCGTGAGCCGCCGTAGGGAAAACGCCTCATCAACACGAAGTCTAACAGCGCTGTAATCACTGGGGAGAAAAAGGTTCATTTGTGCAATAGCATTAACATCAACGCTTTGCCCCGGGCAATCTTGAGTTCCTACCAGGAAAAGATCTTCTTTCAGCAAAGCCTGACTGGATACACCAGCCACAGGGGAATGCTCATAAATCACCGCCATATCGAGTTGGTGATTTATCAGTTTTTCGTTAAGCACTGCACCGCTATTTTCATGAAGATAGATAACGACCTCCGGGAATTCAGCGCGAACCGCCTGTAATAAGGGCATGGTGATGGATGACGCAGCGGTTCCTGGCGCAAAGCCAATCGAGACTTGCCCCGATAATGCCTGACCAACGTTATGCACCGCCAGTTGGGCCTGCTCACACTGACGTAAAATGGCCCGCGCATGGGTATAGAGAATTTTTCCGGCGTCTGTTGGCGTAACGCCCCGTTTTGTGCGAATCAAAAGTTGTTGATTTAACTCACCTTCGAGTGTAGCAACCTGCTGGCTGAGCGCTGGTTGTGCGATATGCAATACTTCAGCAGCCTGAGTCAGGCTACCAATATCTACAATTTTTACGAAGTATTTCAGGCGTCTGAAGTTCATGTTGCCTCCGGTTTTTGAGAATCGGCCCAAGTGCCGCCATTACTTACAACCAGATTGCAAGGTGCTTGCCAGTTTTATTTTGGCGTTGATGTACAAGCTAACCAACTGTCAAATAAGAGATTATGATAGATTCGTCATTGGCTCTTTTCACCAGCAGTCGCGTTCCCCTGCCCTATAAAAGGAGGGTATGCACCACGATGGTTCATTACCAATAAGATTGAAATCTCATCACTTTGTTGAAATTGACAGCAAACAAACAAAAAAATGCATTTCACCCTTTGACATCACCATGCACTGCCATTAATATGCGCCCCGTTCACACGATTCCTCTGTAGTTCAGTCGGTAGAACGGCGGACTGTTAATCCGTATGTCA